>Ga0213881_10000909_pt1 | contig 15629 bp, 13 predicted proteins | sample BarmaccoBMER_R08_FD_160104 | JGI IMG/M metagenome (GOLD analysis project Ga0213881, IMG submission 160104) | Barbacenia macrantha exposed rock microbial communities from rupestrian grasslands, the National Park of Serra do Cipo, Brazil - ER_R08 ... | reverse complement strand
AACCTGCACCGCGCGTACGCCGACGCCACCGGAGCCGCCATCGACTTGATGACCGCATTCACCGATGCCATTACCTTCAACGGCGGCCCATTGGATTGCGCCGTCAACCATGAAACATAAGTGCCGCGTTTCGTGATATCGGCGCACCCGCTGGACGACAACAATTGATGTGCGCGTCCAACTCAATACCAACCGACGAACCGATGTGGAGGATCGGAATGAGTGATGCCCGAGCCGACGCGGATACGATTCGCGCCCTGGAGCATCAGCGATTCTGTGCTATGCGGGACGGCGATGTCGATGTGCTCGACGCGCTGTACACCGACGAAATGCTCTACACGCACTCCAACGCCACCCGCGACACCAAGGCCTCATTGCTGGCGAAGATCCAGAACCAGGAACTACGGTGCACAGACGTGCTCCACCACCCAGAGGATGACGTCGTCATCATCGGTGACACGGCGGTCGCAGCCGGGCAGGTAATCGGGACGGTGTACGTGGACGGCATTGCCTTCAAGCAGTGCAACCGCGCAGTGGCGGTGTGGACCCGGCAGTACGGGCGCTGGCGACTGATCGCCTATCAGTCAACCCCTATCCCGCCCGTTGAGGTGGGGACCGACCAGGACGACCAAGACAGGAGAAACACGACATGAGATTGGGTTCCCGACGCGCACGAGCGCGTGACGGCCAATTGGTCCTGGTGAGTCCGGATCTGCGGCGGGCACTGCCGGTCGAGGAGATCGCGCCGACGTTGCAGGACGCGCTAGATCGTTGGACGGAGATCGAGGGTGCGCTACGAGCGGCCGACGAACGATTGCGGTCGGGCCGGGCGGCAGGGGTGGAACTCGCCGAGGGCGACCTACTGGCGCCGCTGCCACGGGCATACGCCTGGATCGACTGCGGCGCCTACACAAACCTGATTGAGCTGGCGTGCCGAATGCAGGGCACCGCGCCACCCGATCCGGCACGCGCTGGCCACCCACCGTTCTATGACGGGGTTTCCAGCCGGTTCATCGCCAGCGGCGAGCCACTGGCGACACTGGGCAGCGATGAGCTGGACATCGAAGCTGAGCTGGCCTTCGTGCTTGCCGATGTCGAACTCGGCACCTCGGCCCAGGAAGCGGGTTCCGCCATTATCGGGGTCACCGTAGTAAATGACGTCAGCCTCCGCGACGTGCTCCGCGACGATCTGGCCGCTGGGATGGGGATCTATCATGCCAAACCGCCCTGCGGCATGGCGCCCACGATCGTGACCCTGGACGAACTGGGTGATGCCTGGGATGGCGAACATGTGCACGCACAGATGCACAGCTGGGTGAACAACCGGTTGATCGGACACCCTGACACCGGGGTGGATATCGCCGCCACGGTGCCCGAGTTGATCGCCCAGGCGGCCAGAACCAGGCCGCTGATCGCTGGCACGGTGTTGGGCACCGGGACGGTGTCCAACCGCGATCCCGAGGTCGGCACCGCGTGCATCATCGAGCAGCGGATCCGGGAGACCCTTGCCGAGGGTTTCCCGACGACCCGATTCCTGCGGCCTGGTGACGACCTGGTCATCGACCTACGCATCGATGACCGCTCGGTAGCCGGGGCCCTCCACCACCCCATCGTGCCGGACCAGGTGGTCGGCCGCAGCGTCGAGGCGCGACTGGTCGGCGTGCACAGCCTTCACCCCTCCTGAACCCCGCACAAGCTGCGCTTAGCCGAGCGGAGGAAACCCATACGGCACTGCCGGGAGCCGAGGCCATCCCGTCAGACCCCGTGTAGACCCATACCCGCAGGAACCCAGTGAGAATACCCAGAAGGGAACAAAAGCAGTGGCAGACAACGCAGAGATCCTCGCCGGCTTTGCCGAGATCCTCAAAGAGGCCACAGCCGGTGCGGTGCAGAATGTGACCGCCGAGAAGTCCTTCACGGACGATTTGGACATCGACTCGCTGACCATGGTGGAGATCGCTGTCCTGGCAGAGGAAAAGTTCGGTGTGAAGATCCCAGAAGACGAGCTCGCCAACCTCAAGACTGTCGGGGACGCAGTGAACTACGTTTCCTTGAACTCCAGGTAGCGAGAAACGCCAAACGCGACGGTTGACGTCCTGCACGCACCGGAAGACTAAAACCCAGTCGAATATGATAACCCAGTCGAGTATGATCACCGCGGCGCCGACACGCCAGTTTCCGGTCACCATCATCTAGAAAGAAAAACTGCTCCATAACACCGTAGGACCGAACCTCCTACCGACGCCGCCAGAAACCCGCCACCCGTACCACAGACGCCAACACCGGCGTGTCAGTTGACCAACAGAACGGAGATCACCATGCTCACTGACTAGACTCGGTGGGCCCGCGTTTCATGCCGCTACGACCGTGGGCCAGCGCGGCGCGGCACGTTGTCGCTGAACGTGAAGTGCTCCCGCAGTCCGGTGACCTCCAAGGCCCAGTTGGCGGTCTGCGAGTTGCACACCAACCGGAAGTCGCGGTCTTCTCGGGTAGCGAATTCATTCGCCTCGAACAGCGCACGTAACCCGGCAGAAGACAGAAATCGCACACCATCGAGGTTCACCACCACGAGTTGGGCAACGACCAGCTGTGCAATCAGAAAAGCGTTCAATTCCGGCCCAGTCAGCGCGTCGATCTCACCCACTACGGTGACCACCCGGGCCTGCGGACCGTGCTCGGCCACCTGTAGATCCAGGATGTCGGAGGACAACGGTCCTGCCCTGCTCAGCGTGCCAGGTAATAGCGCCATCTCCAGCTCCCTTCTCCACCTCGGCGGCGTCCCGTTGGGACGCCTGATCTGCCCTGCCGGTCCGGCGCCCACTCCGGAAGCGACGGACCGTGCTGGTCGCGCTTAGTTACCCACTCTCACCTGTGAGTAAACCTCGGTTCTCTCGCGGCGGTGACTGATTCACCCCCAGGCTGTCTCATCCGTCCGGAAGGCCAACTCCGAGAGCGGAACCGCGAGTTATTCCACAGTCGAGCTGTAGCGTGGATTGCAGTCAACCACCGGTGGGCTGGCCGTCGACGCCGAACCAGCGAAGACCCCACCATCGTCGAGCGGGGTGAACGGCTGTTACACGACTTGCTGCGGATCACCGCCGAGCTCGGCGGCACCCACTTCACCGGTGCCCTCTACAGCGCGTTCAGAAAATACCACCGCCGCTCAGCGACACTGGTCGGCGCAATGTCGTGGCCATACTCGGGTACCTGGCCCCACAGGCCCGTGACCGCGGCATGACCTTGGGTCTGGAAATCTGCAACCGGTACGAGACCAATGTGGTCAACACCGCCCGCCATGCCCGAACCTTCATCGCCAACCACCTCACCGCCGCTGGCGCATCGTGATGACCTTCGACCAGCTCATGGACCGTGCCCGTTCCCTCGTCGCCGAGGGCACACGGGCGCTGCTGGGCATCACCGGTCCCCCGGGAGCGGGGAAGACCACCCTCGCTGAGCACCTCATCCAGACGCTGGCACCCGCGCCGCCGCCGCTCATCCCTGAGCAGTGGATCGCTCACGTCCCGATGGATGGCTTCCACCTTGCCAACAAGGAACTCGCCCGGCTGGGCCGCTGCGACCGCAAAGGCGCTCCCGATACCTTCGACCCTGCCGGCTACGCGGCCTTGCTGCGCCGCCTACACGAAGACATCGACGATATCGTCTACGCCCCTGGCTTCGAACGCACCCTCGAACAGCCCATTGCGGGTACGATCCCCGTGCCTCGGTCCGCCCGACTGATCATCACCGAAGGTAACTACCTGCTCTTCCACGACCACGGCTGGGACCGTGTCCGGCCGCAGCTTAACGAGGTCTGGTACGTCGACCTCGATACAGAGGAGCGGGTCCGCCGACTCATCGCCCGCCACGTCCGGTTCGGAAAGGAACCCACCGCGGCGGCCGCCTGGGCCTCCGGCACCGACGAATGCAACGCTGTCCTGATCAACTCGACCCGATCCCACGCCGACCTCATCGTCCCGGCTAACCTGATGCGCTCTCTCGGCGCCCCACCGGACTAAAACATCCGAACGGCCACTGTCCCAGCGGGCCGGGTCCAGGACGGCGACGCTGATCGCAGAGGTGCGCCGCTCTCAACCCGGCCTGCCAGCATCGACCCACAGGTCAACCGCGTTCGTAGCTTGTCTCACCCACTTTGTCCCGCTCTGACGATCGAGCAGGAGGTTCGTCAGCAGTTGCTGATCTCGGTTGAGCTACGGGAGGCGTGGCTGGTGGCCTTCGAGGGACGGTTGCTGTGCCGGCGGTGGGATTCGAACCCACACTGGCGGGTTCCTAGGACCCGGGCCTCTGCCGTTGGGCTACGCCGGCTTGCGTTACGAGCGCACCAGGTATCGGTGAGCGCATGGCAGTTGGGACAGAGGATACGGAGGTTCGCCAGCCGGTTGTCAGTGTGGTCACCGTTGGTTCACGTAGCCGCACCGTGTTCGGGTATGGCGAGTGGATCACGAGGATCTCGTTCAGTGGCAGTAGGCTGCGACCTGAGAAGGTGCGCCCCCGCGCCTACCCTTGCCCGGTAAAGTGTGAACTGTCGAGGCTGAGGCTCCACGCGTTCGATAAACAACGCTGGGTGATCGGCTTCCTCAGATTCCAAGGTCTTTGCGCAGCTTGGCGACGTGGCCGGTGGCGCGGACGTTGTACAGAGCCTTGGCGATGCGACCCTGCGGGTCGATCACGAAGGTCGATCGGATGACGCCGGTGACTGTCCGGCCGTACATCTGCTTCTCGCCGTAGGCGCCGTAGGCGCTTAGCACTGCCCGGTCTACATCGGACAGCAGCAGGAGGGTGAGGCCCTCCGCGTCGCGGAACTTCGCCAGCTTTGCCGGCGGGTCTGGTGAGATGCCGAGTACCGCGAATCCGGCCGTGTCCAGCTCGGCGAGGTTGTCACGGAAGTCGCAGGCCTGCTTGGTGCAGCCGGGGGTGCCTGCTGCCGGGTAGCAGTAGAGCACCACGGATCGGCCCCGGTAGTCCGACAGCGAAACGGGGTTGACGTCGGCATCGGGCAGGGTGAACTCCGGGGCGGTGTCGCCGGGAGACAGCGGGGCGTTGTCGGTCACGAGGTCGGACGGTACCGCCCGGATGGGGTGGCTTCGCCCTCTGGTCACACCGTGGCTACGGTGTGCCGCACGCATACTCGCGCGAGGAGGACTCATGGCCCGCGACGCCGACACCATTGAACGTGACATTGAGCAGGCCCGTGATGCGCTGGCCGCGACGCTGCAGGAGATCGGTACCCGGGCTGATCCCCAGCGCCTGGTCGAGGCCGGCAAGGCGCAAGTGGAGACCACCCTGGCCGACCCGAGGGTGCGCTACTCGCTGATCGGCGTCGGTGCCCTCCTCGTGCTGGTGTTGTTGCGCAAGCTCTTCCGCTGAGCCTCCAGCGCCACCACGGCGAAGGACTCACCGTCCAGCCGCACGGTGTCCTGCGCTGTGGTGGCCTCCGCGGATGCCAGCAGGATGTGAGTCGGCTGGCTGTCCAGCGCAACGGTGGCCGGCTGCCCACTCAGGTTGACCGCCACCCGCAGCGCGCCGCGGTGCAGTACCAGCGTGCGGGCGTGCTCATCCACATCGACGGTCAGGGCGTCCACTTGGGGATCGGATAGCTCCGGGCGACACTTGCGTAGCGCGATCAACTGCCGGTAGATACCCAGCAGCGTGGCGTGTGGCTCGGTCCCCGGTTCGGACCAATCCAGCTGGGAGCGTCGAAAAGTCTGTTCGTCGTTCGGATCGGGGACGTCCTTCTCATCCCACCCGTGCTCGGCGAACTCCGTGTAGCGACCGCGGCGGATGGCCTCACGCAGCTCCGGGTCGGGCATGAATGAAAAGAACTGGAAGGGGGTGGCCGCGCCCCACTCCTCGCCCATAAAGATCATCGGCGTGTATGGGGAGCACAGCACCAGCGCCGCGCCGCAGGCGAGCAGGCCGGGGGACAGGGTGGCCGAGATCCGGTCGCCGGTGGCGCGGTTGCCCACCTGGTCGTGGTTCTGCAGGTAAGCGACGAACTTCCAGCCGGACAGGTGCGCCGTGTCCACTGGGCGACCGTGGGTGCGCTGCCGGAAGCTTGACCAGCGCCCGTCATGGAAGAACGCACCATGCAGGGTGCGGGCCAGGTCGGGCAGCGCGCCGAAGTCGGCGTAGTAGCCCTGCTGTTCACCGGTCAGCGTGGCGTGCAGGCAGTGGTGGATGTCATCATCCCACTGCGCGGTCAGCCCGTAACCCCCGGCGGCGCGCGGGGTGATCAGCCGAGGGTCGTTGAGGTCGGACTCGGCGATCAGCGCCAGCGGTCGTCGCAGGTGCGCGGCCAGGGTGTCCACCTCAGCGGCCAGTTCCTCCAGCACATGGGTGGCCCGCGTGTCGCGCAGAGCGTGCACGGCATCCAGCCGCAGCCCGTCCAGATGGTAGTCGCGCAGCCACTCCACCGCGTTGTCGATGACGTAGCGGCGCACTTCGTCGGAATGCGGGCCGTCCAGGTTGAGCGTCGGACCCCAGATGTTGCTCCCGGCGAAGTAGGGGCCGAAGCGGTCCAGGTACGCACCGGACGGACCGAGATGGTTGTGCACGACGTCGAGAATCACGCCGAGCCCGCGGGCGTGGCAGGCGTCCACGAAGCGTTTGAAGGCGTCGGGCCCGCCGTAGTTCTCGGTGACGGCGTACCAGCCCACCCCGTCGTAGCCCCAGTTGCGGGGCCCGTCGACGGCGTTGACCGGCATCACCTCGACCAGATCGACACCCAGCTCGATGAGATGGCCGAGGCGCTCGATCGCGGAGTCGAAGGTGCCGGCTGGGGTGAACGTCCCGATGTGCAGTTCGTAGAGCACGCTGCCCGCCAGCGCCCGGCCGGTCCAGCGCTGGTCGGTCCACTCGAAGGCGCCATGATCGTAGACCCGCGACGCCGCGTGCACTCCGCCCGGCTGCCACCGGGATCGGGGGTCGGGCAGCGGGATGTCCTCCTCATCCAGCCAGAACGCGTAGTCACTGCCTGATCCGGCGTCGTCAACAGTGACACACCACCATCCGCTGGTCGTCGGGGTCATGTCGTGCTCGGCGCCGTTCGTCACGACCCGTACCCGCTGGCGCTGCGGGGCCCACACCGTGAAGTCCATGGGCACCGATCTTGTCAGGGTTGGGCGGCATTGTCTGGCCATGACCGTGGCGAGGGGGCAGCATGGGGGCATGGCTACCGGGTTGGACGAGTTCGGTCCGGCTGGGGAATTCACCGTCGAGGATCTCGAGCGGATGCCCAATGACGGGCGCCGCTATGAGCTGCTGGACGGGGTACTCCTGGTGAGCCCGGCACCGGGAGTGTGGCACCAGGAGGTGGCGTTTGCGCTCGCGCGGGCGCTGCACGTTGCCTGTCCGCCAGAGCTGCACGTGGTAATCGCGCCGTTCGAGTGGCGCGGCAGCAAGCGCACCGCGCTGCAACCCGATGTGCTGGTCGCGCGGCGCGCTGACTTGCTCGCCGTGGAAGGTGGGAAGTTCCTCGGGGAACCGCCGGTGCTTGCCGTGGAGGTGCTCTCGCCGAGTACCTGGCGGATTGATCGGTTGTCGAAGCTGTCTGCCTACGAGGAGGCCGGCGTCGACTCGTACTGGCTGGTCGATCCGGACCCGCAAGCTCCTTCGTTGCACGCGTTGGCTCTGGTGGATGGTCGCTATGTTGAGGTCGGGTGCCCCTCGGGGGAGCAGGCTTGGCAAGCGCAGCGACCATTTCCGGTCACCATCCGCCCCGCGGATCTCGTCGCCGGCCTTCGCCGGTCACCGTGAGCTGTCCGCGAGCAGCAGGGCGACGGGGTAGCGGGTGAGCAGGTCGGCCAGCGGCACGCTGTTCGACGCCGAGAAGCCGGTGAACGCGTCGGTCCAGGAACCTTCAGGCAGGGCTAGCGTGGTCTCGCCCCAGCCGCCGCGGGTGGCCAGCCCGACCGGTAGCCGGGTGGCGACCGCGACCACTCCGTTGCGAGCGAATGCGACGGCGTGCGGGGCGGCCGGGCCGGTGGCGCGCAGCGGGGTGTAGCCGGTGAACCGCTCGGGATGGTCGCGCCGGGCGTGCAGGGCCCGGGACACCACGAGCAGCTTGGCCGCGCCAGAGTCGTCTACGTCGGGCAGCCAGCCGTGGTTGATCCGCGCCAGCAGGTCGGCACGCATGGAGAAGTCCACCGGTCGGCGGTTGTCCGGATCCACCAGAGAGAGATCCCACAGCTCGCCGCCCTGGTAAGTGTCCGGCACACCAGGCATCGCCAGCTGTACCAGCACCGCGGACAGCGAATTTGATCGTCCGGGCGGGATGATCCGCGCCGCCACCCTGGCCACCGCAGAGCGCAACGAGGGGTCATCCAGCGCTGCCTCGGCGAGGCCGTGCAGGGCGGTTTCGAATGGCTCATCCGGATCGGTCCAGCTGGTGCGGGTCCGGGCCTCACGCATCGCTTTGTCCAGGTAGGCGTGCAGCCGGTCCGGCGGCAGCGGCCACGCCCCGACCAGGGTCTGCCAGAGCAGGTGTCCCAGCGCTGGGTCGGGCACACTGACACCGGCCACCTGCGCCAGCCTGGTGAATTCCCGGACGGCATCAGCCCACCAACCCGGTAGTTCGGAGAGCACCGCCAGCCGGGCTCGGACGTCAGCGGAACGTTTGGTGTCGTGGGTGGATAGCGTGGTCATCCCGCGCGGAGCGATCTCCTCGCGGTGTGCCGCGGCGGCATGGAAGGCGTCGAGATCGAGCCCGAAGCGGGCCGGATCGCCGCCCACCTCATTGAGCATGACGAACCGGGTCCAGCGGTAGTAGGCGGTGTCCTCAACTGCCTTGGCCATCACCGCACCGGAGGTCTGCTGGAACCGGACAGCGAGCTCGTCGCTCGGATCCCGCAGCCGCGGTGAGAGCGCCTCCAGCGTCGCAGCCAGATCGGGACGACGATGCTGGGTGGCCGCCAGCGCCTGATCCAGGTGCCCGAGCCCATGATCGGGCAGGTATGAGCGGTAGACCGGGAAACAGGCCAGTACCTCCGCCAGCGCGTCGGAGACATCGGGGATGTCTACGGTGTCTCGGGCCAGCGCGGTCAAGCGCCGCAGCTCTGAGCCGAGCATGCCAGTGGCTACATCGCGTTTGCAGTCGTGCACCAGCTGTGCCCAGTCGGTCTGAACTCCGGTCAGCTCAGTGTCCAGCGCGGTGAGCGTCGCTTCTCCTGCGGGGTTGACCAGTACCCCGTCGACCTCGGCGAGTGCGTCGTAACCGGTGGTGCCCGCCACCGGCCAGGAACGGGGCAGCTCCTCGCCCGGTTCGAGGATCTTCTCCACCACGATCCAGGCGTCCCGGACGTGCTCATATAGCCGGTGCAGGTATCCCGCGGGGTCGGTGAGGCCGTCCGGGTGGTCGACGCGCAGGCCGTCAACGTCGCCCTGGGCAACCCAGCTCAGCACCTCACCGTGGGTGGCGGCGAATACCTCGGGGTCCTCCACCCGGACCGCGGCCAGCTCGCTGACCGCGAAGAAGCGCCGATAGCCCACGTCAGCGCGCCAGGAGACCAGCCGGTAGTACTGCGCGTCGTGTACCTGCTGCGGGCTGTCGCCGGCTGTGCCGGGCGCCAGCGGGAAGGCGTGCTCGTGGTAGCGCAACAGGTCACCGTCCACCCGCAGGTCGGCCAGTGCGTCGGCAGAGTCGGCCAGGACGGGCAGGCGCAGCGGCCAGCCGGTGATGTCGAACCACCGCGCGAAGCGCGACGACGGTCCACGCCGCAGCAGATCCCACCAGGTGGGGTTGGCATGCGGGTCAGCCACGCCAAGGTGGTTGGGCACGATGTCCACCACCAGCGCCAACCCGTGTGCGCGAACGGCAGCCACCAGCACGCGCCGGCCGGGCTCCCCGCCGAGCACCTCGGATACCCGGCTGGGGTCAGCTACGTCGTACCCGTGCGTTGATCCCGGCATCGCAGCCAGCAGCGGCGAGGTGTACACCGCGCCGACGCCCAGCGACGCCAGGTAGGGCACCAGGGCAGCGGCATCGGCGAAGGTCAGTCCTGGGCCGAGCTGCAACCGGTACGTCGAGGTGGGACTCACCATGGTGTCGAGTGTGGTGCCGTCATGCGGAGCGTTCCAGTACCACCAGCGACCGAGCGGTAATGGTGATCTTGGCATCTCCGGGAGCGGTGAGGCCGTGGGTCCCCGGTGGCTCGCCGGTCGTGGTGTCCAGCACGACGGTCCATGCCTGCCCGTAGCCGTTGCCGGGCAGCTGCACGTTGATGTCCTCGTGGTGGGTGTTGAAGCAGAGCAGGAAGGAGTTGTCGGTGACCCGCTGACCACGGGCGTCGGCGTCCGGGATGCCCTCGCCGTTGAGAAACACGGTGAGGCACTGACACACCTGCACCTCCCAGTCCTGCGCGGTCATCTCTTCTCCGGATTCGGTGAACCACGCGATGTCGCGTAGCTCGTCGCCGCCCCGAATCGGACGGCCGGCAAAAAACCTGCGGCGGCGGAACACCGGGTGCTCGCGGCGCATCGCGATCAGTGCCGCGGTGAACGTGAGCAGCTCCTGGTCGGCTGAGTCCCAGCCCACCCAGGACAGCTCGTTATCCTGGCAGTACGCGTTGTTGTTGCCCTGTTGAGTGCGGCCGAGCTCATCGCCGTGCAGCAGCATCGGGATGCCCTGGGACAGCAATAGGGTGGCCAGCATATTACGCCGTTGCCGGGCCCGCAGGGCCAGCACCTCGGGGTCGTCGGTGGGGCCCTCTACTCCGCAGTTCCAGGACCGGTTGTCATCGGCGCCGTCGCGGCCGTCCTCGCCATTGGCCTCGTTGTGTTTGTCGTTGTAGGAGACCAAGTCGGTGAGGGTGAACCCGTCGTGCGCGGTGACGAAGTTGATCGACGCGTAGGGTCGCCTCCCGTCGTCCTGGTAGAGGTCGGAGGAGCCGGTGAACCGGAAACCGAACTCACCCAGTGTGCCCGGCTCACCGCGCCAGAAGTCCCGCACCGTGTCGCGATATTTGCCGTTCCACTCGGTCCATAGCGGGGGGAAGTTGCCCACCTGGTAGCCGCCCGGCCCGACGTCCCACGGTTCGGCGATCAGCTTCACCTGGTTGATCACTGGGTCCTGCTGAACCAGGTCGAAGAACGTGGACAGCCGGTCCACGTCATAGAACTCGCGGGCCAGCGTAGACGTGAGGTCGAAGCGGAAGCCGTCGACGTGCATCTCGGTGACCCAGTACCGCAGCGAATCCATGATCAGCTGAAGGGTGTGCGGGTGGCGCACGTTGAGTGAGTTGCCGGTGCCGGTGTAGTCCATGTAGTACCGTAGGTCGTTTTCCACTAGACGGTAATAGGCTGGGTTGTCGGCGCCGCGCATCGACAGTGTCGGCCCCAGGTGGTTGCCCTCGCCGGTGTGGTTGTAGACCACATCAAGGATCACCTCGATGTTCGCCGTGTGCAGTTCCCGGACCATCGCTTTGAATTGTGAGACCATCTCGTGCGCCCGCAGCCCGGTGGTGCCCGCCGCGGCGTAGCCGTTGTGTGGGGCGAAGAACGCGACGGTGTTGTAACCCCAGTAATTGATCAGGCCTCGCTCGGCGAGGTGGTGGTCAGTGATGAATTGGTGAACCGGCATCAGCTCCACCGCCGTGATGCCCAGAGTGGTGAGATAGTTAATCATCACTGGGTGTGCGAGACCGGCGTAGGTGCCGCGCATGTCCGGGGGGATCTCGGGGTGAGCGATGGTTAGACCGCGCACGTGCGCCTCGTAGATCACCGTCTCGTGGTACGGAGTGCGCGGGTGCCGGTCATTGGCCCAATCGAAGAACGGGTTGATCACCACCGACTTCGGCGCGTGAGCGGCAGAGTCGGCGTCGTTGCGCTGTTCCGAATCAGCAAATCGGTAACCGAAGAGCGATTCGTCCCATTCCACCCCGTTCTGACCGGCGGCGGTGGATACCGCCTTGGTGTAGGGATCGATCAGCAGCTTGGCTGGGTTGCACCGCTGCCCGGAGGCCGGATCGTACCGGCCATGCACTCGATATCCGTAGTGCTGACCAGGCCCGATGCCGGACAGGTAGCCATGCCAGACGAACCCGTCGACCTCGGGTAGCCGGACCCGGGTCTCAGTTGCGTTGGCGTCGCTACCGTCGAACAGGCACAGCTCCACCTTGTCCGCGACCTCGGAGAAGAGCGCGAAGTTGGTGCCTGCGCCGTCGTAGGTGGCACCGAGTGGGTAGGCGGCGCCCGGCCACGGCTGGGGGTCAGTCATAGATCTCCTTCGTGCAAGACGGACAACTGCCGTGCACCCGACCCGCGGTCACGGTATCCGACCCGGCTGATGAGTGCGTAAGAGTCTCAGAACACTGTTAGGCACTCACGAGGGGCTGATCCGCCCGCGAACCTCGCCCAGCCCGACGGTGGTGCCCTCGGGGCCCGGCGCCGTCGCGGTGATCGATACCTCGTCGCCGTCTGCGAGGAAGCCGCGGGTGGAGCCATCAGCGAGGGTCAGTGGCGCCGAGTCGTTCCAGCTGAGTTCGAGCAGCGACCCTCGTTCGTCCGGCGCGGCGCCGCTGACTGCACCGGAGGCGAACAGGTCACCGGTGCGCAGGGAGGCGCCGTTGATGGTGAGGTGGGCTAGTTGCTGCGCGGCCGTCCAGTACATCCCGCCGAACGGTGGGCGGGAAATCAGCTCACCGTTGAGCCGGACCTCCAGTGTAATGTCCAGCCCCCACGGCTCGGCGCCGGTGTCGTCGAGGTAGGGCAGTGGGCGAGGATCCCGCACCGGTGGCCGGATGCGCGCGGCGCCCAGCGCATCCAGGGGGACTACCCAGGGGGAGATCGACGTAGCGAAGGACTTGCCGAGCAACGGCCCGAGCGGAACGTACTCCCAGGCCTGAATGTCTCGGGCGGACCAGTCGTTGACCACGCACACACCGAACACGTGGTCGGCGAAGCCGGTCAGCGGGATTGATTGGCCGAGAGCCGACGGCGTGCCGACGACGAAGCCGAGCTCGGCCTCGAAGTCCAGCGCGCTCGAGGGGCCAAAGACGACGATGCCGTCCGGGAGGCGGTGCTGGCCGCTCGGGCGGCTCACCGGTGTTCCGGAGACCACGACAGTGCCGGCCCGGCCATGGTAGCCGACGGGCAAATGCCGCCAGTTCGCCGGGAGCGCGGGCTGACCGGGCCGCAAGATCCGTCCAAGATTGGTCGCATGCTGCTCGCAGGAAGAGAAGTCGACGTAGTCGGCGACGGTGAACGGCAACCGCATCGTCGCGTCGGTGACGGGCACAAGTAACGGAGCCAGCACCTCGGCGTGCCGCTCGTCGGTGAGCCAGCAGGTCAACGCGGTCCGGATCGCGGTCCAGGTCGCCCGCCCGGCAGCCAGCAACGCGTCGAGGTTGCCACCGCGGAACAGTGCGACGTGCTCAGGCACGAGCGTCGCACTGGCTGCGGTGAGGTCGAGGATGGCGTCGCCCACCGCTACCCCGATGCGCGGCTGCGGGCGGGTCGCGTCGGTGAAGACGCCATAGGGCAGCGTATGCAGTCCGAAGGCATGGTCGGCGGCCACCCCAGTCCGGGAGGTCTCAGTCCAGCCGGTCACCTGGCGGGGCCCCGCCTCGACCAGCTCCACGGGTACGCCGGATCCTCGCAGGAGGTGCCACCCTCGCCCAGCTCCAGCGGCCGGAAGGTGTCCACCATGACCGCCAGCTCGTCGAAGAACTCCGTCCCGAGGCTGCGCTCGATCGCGCCCGGCTGCGGGCCGTGGGAGTGACCGCCGGGATGCAGGGAGATCGAGCCCTGCCCGATGCCGCTGCCTTTGCGCGCCTCGTAGCCGCCACCGCAGTAGAACATGACCTCGTCGGAGTCGACGTTGGAGTGGTAGTAGGGCACCGGTACCGCCAGCGGGTGGTAGTCGACCTTGCGCGGCACGAAATTGCAGATGACGAATCCGGTGCCAGCGAAGATCTGGTGCGCTGGCGGCGGCTGGTGGATGCGCCCGGTGATTGGCTCGAAGTCGGCGATGTTGAACGCGTACGGGTACAGGCAGCCGTCCCAGCCCACCACGTCACAGGGATGCCGCGGGTAGGTGTACACGGTGCCGGTCAGGCCCCCTGGGCTGCCAGCGCCCCGGTGCTTAACCAGGACCTCCACGTCGGTGCCCGCAACCACCTCCGGCGCGTCGGGACCTCGCAGGTCCCGCTCACAGTACGGCGCGTGCTCCAGGAACTGCCCGAATCGAGACAGGTAGCGCGGTGGTGGGGCGATGTGGCTGTTCGCCTCGATGCAGTACGCGCGTAGCGGTTCGTCCGGGCCCGGCACCCACTGATGGGTCGTGCTGCGTGGCAGCACGACGTAATCACCCGCCCCAACGTCCAACTGACCGAACACCGTCTGCACTCTCGCCGAGCCGGACTCCACGTAGACGCATTCGTCACCCAGGGCGTTGCGGTACAGCGGCGAGGCAACGCCTGCGACGACATAGGAGATCCGCACGTCGGCGTTGCCGAGCACCAGTCGTCGCCCGGTCACCGCGTCGTAGCCTTTCCACTCCTGGCCGGCGAACAGCTCGTGCAGCCGAAGGTGCCTCGGCAGCAGCGGTTCATTGGGTGCCGTGCTGTGGTCGGGCAGGTTCCACGGCCGGGCATCGACGATCGCCGATGGGATCTGCTCGTGGTAGAGCAGCGAGGAGTCTGAGGAGAAGCCGTCGGCACCCATCAGCTCTTCGTAGTAGAGCGAGCCATCGGGGCGGCGGTGCTGGGTGTGACGCTTGCGCGGGATCGAGCCCGCCTGCCGGTAGAAAGCCATGGCCCCTACAGGTTGCCGCGGCGGGCCTGCTCGCGCTCGATGGCTTCGAACAAGGCTTTGAAGTTGCCCTTGCCGAAACCTAGCGAGCCGTGCCGCTCGATGAGTTCGAAGAAGACCGTCGGCCGGTCCTGCACTGGCTTGGTGAACACCTGCAGCAGGTAGCCATCTTCGTCCCGGTCGGCGAGAATGCGCAGCTCGCGCAATATCTGGACGGGGACGCAAGTATCGCCGACCCACTCGCCGAGGGTATCGTAATAGGAGTCCGGCGTGTCGAGGAACTCCACACCCCGTTCCCGCATCGCCGTGACGGTGCCGACGATGTCACCGGTCGCCAATGCGATGTGCTGTACGCCCGGACCGCTGTAGAATTCCAGGTACTCGTCGATCTGCGAGCGCTTGCGGCCGACCGCGGGCTCGTTGAGCGGGAACTTGACCCGGTGATTACCGCTGGTCACCACCTTGGACATCAGCGCTGAGTATTTCGTGGCGATGTCATCGCCGATGAACTCCTTCATGTTCTCAAAGCCCATGACCCGGTTGTAAAACGACACCCAGACGTCCATACGGCCGAGTTCAACGTTGCCCACGCAGTGGTCCACGGCCTGGAACAGCCGGCGGCCGGCGGTCACCAGCGGCGGCCGTGCGACGAAGCCGGGCAGGAATGGGCCGGTGTAGTGGGACCGGTCGATGAGGGTATGCCGGGTGTCGCCGTAGGTCGCCAGCGCGGCCAGGCGCACCGTGCCGTACCCGTCGGTCGCATCATGGGGTCCGGACAGGATCGTGGCGCCCTGCTGGCGGGCGAACGCGACGGCGTGGTCCACGTTGGGCACCTCGATGGCCAGGTCGCTCACCCCGTCGCCGTG
>Ga0213881_10000908_pt1 | contig 15641 bp, 13 predicted proteins | sample BarmaccoBMER_R08_FD_160104 | JGI IMG/M metagenome (GOLD analysis project Ga0213881, IMG submission 160104) | Barbacenia macrantha exposed rock microbial communities from rupestrian grasslands, the National Park of Serra do Cipo, Brazil - ER_R08 ... | reverse complement strand
GTGTTTTCTTCGGCACTAGGTCCGTAAGTAAAAAACAGCTTGAAGTTACTATCAACGTATAAGTTGACCAACCAGTAAAAGAAAATAATCTTCTGTTAAGACGAGGCTTGACAGTATTTCATAAATTAACTTCCTTCAGGAATTTAGCAGGACTTCCAACCACAATTGTTTTGGGCAAGACATCTTTAGTAACGACAGCTCCGGCACCAACAATTGCGTTATCAGCTATAGTGATACCAGGAAGTATAATTGCGCCTGTTCCAATCCAACAATTTCTACCAATAACTACAGGCTTCGTAATGACTGGATCTGTAATACGACTGTAAGAGTTTTTGGGATGTGTAATAGTAGCAATAGAACAATGGCTAGAAATCATAGTGCCATCTTCAATTCTGACTCCTCCTAAACCAGATATATGTGTAAACTCACAGACACAGGTGTTGTTTCCTAGCTCCACATTAAATGGCTCATCTATAATGACTTGAGGTCCGATATAAACATTTCCTCCGCAGAACTTCAGTGATTTCTTCAGCCTTTTTCGCTTAAGCCTGTTGTAAACTACGTTAAAAAAGTCCCAAGGCTTATAGAGGAAGTCAGCTATGTGATAGAGTGGGCGAACAATTATTTCGTGGCTATACCTGAAGTAAGTCGACATTTTTGTTACCTACATCTAAAAGCAAACGTGGAAGTTAAGGTAGTTGTCAATCTCTGAATCTTTGCTGGTTAAAGTTGACACTACCTTATAGACAATTGCTGACAACTGAATTATGGACTAATAAGTGCCAAAGCCTAAGAGAAACTTGGGTACACTTAGTAGTACTATCTTTAAGTCTTGCCACAATGACCAATTGCTAAGATATTCTTGACTACGACGGTTAAGTACGTCTAAGTCTAACAGCTGCGATCCCGTTTCCAGTTGTAAAGCTTCAATGATTCCCGGCAGTGCGTTTAAGTGTTGTCTTTCTTCTGGTTCGAGTTGTAGTGCATCAGATAAACTCCAGGGACTTGGTCCGACAAAACTCATTTCACCCCGCAACACATTAAGCAACTGTGGTAGATTGTCCAACCCAGACTTACGCATCCAACGTCCTAGAGATGTTACGTGGAGATCGTCTTTCATCAACGTTGTGCGAAACTTTAAAAGTTGGAATAGTTTACCCCGCTCACCAATGCACCATTGCTGAACAAAAATTGGTCCTGGCGAAAAAACGTCCATAAGGAAGATAAGTCCCAGAATAACTGGACTCAGAACTAGCAGCAATACAGAAGCAGTACCCCAGTCAATTAAGCGCTTCAGCAGCCACCAGCTTTGAGGGCAACGCCTGCTAGGTAGCGCATGGGCGGTAGGTAAGCGCAGAAACATGGTCTTAGACGCTCGCTTGCAGGCTGAAACCCAAAACTTTAAGTTTTCCTCACCTAAAGCAGGGTCGATACGAACCAGTCGCACCGGGGAATGTTTTAAGCACTCCACTAACCATTGCTCATTCTCAAATGAGTGTAGGTACGGCTGTGAAGGCTTGTGTTTAGGACTTACCAAAAGCTGCCCTTGTCGCCATCTTAGCAAGTAGGAATTTAATCGATTATCATGTTGCGTCTGGCCAGATGGGATGTTTGACAGTAGCAGGGTTGGAACTTCAAAGATTGTCATATGTTGTCACCACTGTGGTAAATGCTGATTCAAAAACAAGAGGGCAGGAGTAATTTTCACAAACTGACCCCTAGTTTTGGTCGAGCAAAGGTCTGGTCGCTATATTGCGTGCAAAGTTCTGGATGCTTAGGATATTTGGCGGTGTAAACAAAAAATAAAGCCGACCGCTCTGTTTGACGTAAGGTGCCGTGATGAATAACGCTCCTTGTATCTACCAAAATGACCGTACCTACAGGTCCCGGACATGATTTCCAAGCCGATTTAGGTACAATCCTCTTCATTTCTTCATCATTAATGCCTAAAAATCCTGTTCTTAAAAGACTGTAATAGATGCGCCAATATGTTAGGAACGAGGAAGTTATAGGTTTGGGAATGTATTCAAAAGGTCCGTGATGCTCACTAACATCGTTCAAGTAAACAAAGATTTTTAAGATGCGACGATCTTCCGCATCCTTGTGCCATAGTTGAGTGCCTACCTGTTCAGTATTGTTAAAATCCTTACGTAAGTGCACGCCCTGAAAAGCAACTTCCAGACCGATGTAATTCTCGATAATTTTGATTAATCTTTCCTCTTGTGCCCACTGACTAAAGCTTGGTATATCTGTGACTGTGTAAATTAGAGGAAGATTATGTAGCTGATGACGGTTAATATACCGATCATCATTTGTCATATTGATTAACTCGTCTTTAGTGGCAGCTAGAAGTTGCGATGTGGAGGAAAGCCCTAAATCTTTTAGAGAGGTAACAGCAACTCCTTCACTCTTGAGACTATCAACAATACACCGATCTTGAGAAGCAATTGCAGGCAGATTTTTAGCATGCTTTTTAAGCGCTACGCGGTATGCTAATTCAGCATTGAAATCCTACTTTGGCAATGAACTTTACCTGCCAACGGGTGTCCCTAATAACAATTTGTAGAATTAGAAAACCCAAAGAAAAATCTGTGGGTTTCCTACTGAAATCACGAGCGCAGTAGCAAGAATGTAGATTCGACCTTGTATCTACCTAAATCAGAATGATTTAGCTACTTCCCTTAGCCTTTCTGGGAGTGCAACCTTAGGTTGCCTGCTATAAGCTGTGTAGCTATAGCTACTACTGGAACCCGTAGCCTCGTTTGCTATCACTCCAATCACATTTAATCTGTTGAGCGCGGCTGTAGCATGTGTGAGTTCAGTTTTCGTCACAGCTCCCATACGGGACACTAACACCACACCACTGCATAGTGACGCTGCTAGGATAGCATCCGGCATGCCTAGAATCGGGGGAGAATCTATCAACACCAAATCGTAGCTCTGCTTAAATAGTGCCATCAATTCCCACATCCGGGGAGAACTTAACAGATGAGCAGGGTCCTCAGGTATTGGTCCAGCGGTCAATATATCAATATATGCATCTGAGGATTGGATGCTACTTTTAACTGGTAAACTTACATCATTTGTGAGTAAAGTAGAAAGTCCTTGCTGATTAGGCAACTTCAGCAGTTGATGTAGATGAGGACGACGTAAATCGGCATCGATTAACAGTACCCGTTGGTGCAAACGGGCAGCACTTAGCGCCAGAGCCAGAGATAGCGTTGTTTTTCCTTCCCCTGCTACTGCTGAGGTGACTGTTAGGGACGCGAATGAAGACGAATTTAGAAGTTGAATGTTTTTGTAAATCAGGTCTACCGCTTGCCATGACAATGGCCAATCTGTGACCTTAATTGTCCAAGGTGACAGGGATTTGGGATTACCAGAAGGTAGGCTGATGCTCAGCTCATTAGCTTTTAGGTTAGGCACTTTGGGCATCTCTCCTAGCAGAGGCAAAGCAACCAGATTCGCTAACTCGTCAGAGGTACGCACAGCATCATCCAACGTCTCACGCAGAAAGGCTGCAGCACCACCCAGCATTAAGCCAACCACTAAACCCAATAACAAATTGATCTTCAGACTGGGACCTACTTTCTTGCCCAGTTGAGGCAACTCTAAAGCTTGCAAGTCAAATCCTCCTCGGGCAATTTCGAGGCTGAATTCTTGCTTTGCCTTCAGTAGTTGTTCCAGCCGCTCGCGGTTGATCTTCACTAACGGTACTAGGCGATTGTATTCAGCTATCAATGCGGGGAGTTGATTGAGTTGATCTCGCAAATGCTGCTCATTCCCAGCTAAGCTCGCATCGCGAGCCCTCAAACTATCCAGATTTGTCTGGACTTCCAGCAATTGACCAGTTAAGTTCTGTTCAATTGTGCCAAACTGACCTTCGTTCAGCAAATTTTCTCCTGTACTTGTAAGTTGAGTCGCGTCTTCACCTAAAACCCTTCCCCCTTCTGCCTGCAAAAGAGCGCGCTCACTCTGACTTTGTGCTAGTAACTGTTGCACTTGCGGGTCGCTATCCTTAAACACCACGCGCCGCTGTGCTAGAGCTAGTTCTGTCTTCTGCAACTCGTTGAGCAAAGCTTGGTAGCGCTGCGACTGACTCAAACGAGTGGAAATTAATGCCTTCTGTGGAGAGTGGGCAAGTTGCCGTTGTAGGTCAATGTAGCGAGCTTGATTGTCTCGGTACTGAGCGTGGATTGCCTGTCGCTCTTGCTCAACTGTATTTAAAGTCTGAGCTATGACTGTTGCCTGTTGTTCTGGATCGATCAGGTTCTGATTGTTACGAAACTTTTGTAGCTGGGCATCGGATTGCTCAACAAGCTTTTGTACCTGTGGGATCTGCTCATTGATAAATGTAAGACTCTTGGACAAACGCTGTTCCTGCTGCTGTCGGTTATAAATTTGATAAACCCTGTACAGTGTACCTAGTACTTGTCTGGTTTTAGCTGGATTCTCATCAAGATAAACGGCTTGGAGAATCTTGGTATTAACCTTATCTTGTGTTACTGGTGTTAAAACCAGGGAGCTTTGAAGCTGACCTACAGTAAGAGTCGGATATTCAGGCTTCAGTAGATTGACTACATTTTGTAGAAGTAGGGGACTCCCTAGAACGTTAACCTGAGTAGCGTAGTCTATCTCAACATCAGAATCGACGAATTGATCTCCTGGTATATTTCCCTGATCTTTTCTTCCTTGATAATTTGGCTCTATTAACAGTTGCATAGAGCTTTTATAGGTGGGTTTTGTTATCAAGGTTATAATGGTGGCAACAAGCAGACTTGAACACAATATACCGATTACCCAAAAGCGACGGCGCATCAAAACGGCGAACATTTGTCCGTAACCTGGCTCTGTTTCGGCGGCTACATTGAAATCACTTTCGGTTATCTTTACCATATCTATTGCTTCAAAATTACTAAAGTGAATAGAGTGTATAATCAGGCAGCACTGCAAACATTCTCAATCATCTGGTCAACTCGGTTAAAAAATGCTTCTTCCGAGAACTTACTCAAGGCATGATTGCGAATTTTTTTGTAATCCCACGAAATCTCCCTAGCTTTGAGTAGTGCTGCTTGTAGGGCATCTGGTGTCTGCCGTTGGAAAAAGACTCCTGTCTGACCAGGTATTTGAGTGTCTAACACACCGCCTGCGCCATAGGCAATAACTGGCGTACCACTAGCATTGGCTTCTATTGGCACTAATCCATAGTCTTCTAAAGCAGCAACAATTACCGAGCTTGCTTTTGTCATTAAACTACTGCGCTCAGCATCGCTTACATGCCCAAGAAGCTGAATATTTTTCAAAGCTCTAGATGCTAATCGCTCTCGTTCAGGTCCGTTGCCAATGATAAATAATGGCCATCCTAACCAATTAAACGCTTCAATTATCACATCTATGCGCTTATAGCTAATTAGACGAGACGATGCTAGATAGAAGTCCTCTTTTTGCTCAAGAAAACTGAATTTATTGCTGTTAATTGGATAGTTAATTACAGTTGCTGGCTTGCCGTAGTATTTCTGAATACGATAGGCTACAACACTAGAGTTAGCAATGTAGAGATCTGGCTCCTGAGCATAAGTCAGATCGACTTTTCTCATTGCGTTAAAGATAGTTTCAAGTAATGGATAAAAATACTTATAATCCCCGTACTCTCGCAGATAGGTTTGTGTATCCCATAAAAAACGGGTCACATTGTGACAGAAGCAGATGTGACGTGCTCCTGCTCTTTTTTTCACTGCCTTAGCAAAACTGGTAGTGCTGCTAATAATCAAATCATAGTCATATAAATCCAGCGCTCGAAAGGCTGAAAAATAGAAGGGCGCTAGAAGTCTGAAATACTTTGCTGCACAGGGAATCTGCTGTAGTACAGTCGTACGAACTAAACGCTCACTCAAGTCAATACTGCGCTCAGGATCGTAGATAGATGTGAAAATGTCAGCATTAGGATAGTGCTTACAAAGCAATTCAAATACGCGCTCTGCTCCACCTGGCTGTGTTAAGTAATCATGGACAAGAGCAATTTTCATGATGGCAAAATAGTAACTAGTTTTTCTTAAGCCAACAGAACTTGCCGAACTTGCTGCGCAATCTTGTGCCAATCGAAGTGCAAGCAAGTGTACTCACGACAGGCTGTTCTAGAAGGCATTTGTACCTGCCCTGTTAACAGTTCCTCTAAACGTTCGGCAATAGCTGCTGTCTGGTGAGAAGAGGTAATCAAATCTGGTGAAAATGGAGCTAAAACTTCTGGCATACCTCCAACAGGAGTGCACAGTACCGGGGTTCCACAGGCCAGGGATTCTAACAATGTTAATCCAAATCCTTCTAAGTTTTGACTCGGCATCACGCTCAGATCGGCTGCCTGATAAGCTAGAGGTAACTGGTCATCTGGTAAAAAACCTAGAAATCTGACCTGGTCATTCAGTCCTAGCTCCGTAGCCTGCTGTTTCAGTGCAGATTGTTGTGGACCTAACCCGGCGATCGCTAACCAAACGTCAGGAATTCGAGGCTTAATTTGAGCTATGGCAGTCAGTAACTTATCTAAGCCCATCCGTTGCACTAAGCGGCGAGGCGTAAATAGAATGATGCGATCCTGCGGCCAGTCCAGCTGAGCCCGTGCCTGTTGACGTGATAAGTTTGGCTGGAATCGGGCAAGATCGACCCCGCCAGGGATGACATGAATCTTGCTCTCGTCAACTCGATATTTTTGATTGAGGATATTACCGAAAGCTTTGCTAAGAACAATAAAGCGATCACAGCTACGGTAAACCCGGCGTTCAAGGCAGTACTTCAAAAGTACGCTGAGTTTACTTGCCTTTTCCTGTTGACTTTCTAATGCCCAAGGACCGTGAAACGTGAAGGTAATTGGCACATCTTCGGGCAAAATATCTAACAAAGGCAAGTTATACAGAGCAAAATGCAAGTTGATAGCATCTGGTTTAACTGCTCGTTTGTGTAAAAAACTCCTGCGAATTGACAAAAGCCGCAGGGCTAGTGGACTAGCAGCTGCAGCCAGGTTAATAAGTTCTACAGCAGAGTTGGGTTCAGCTTCAGGGAGATCGAGCGCACATAATTCAACTCGATCTCGACCTGCTGCCAGATGATGCGCCAGCTCATAGACGTAGCGGTCTAGCCCCCCAGGTGTTTTCGGAAACCAGCCAATGCCTACGCAGCAAATATGTGCAGATGCTCCAGTTGGAGCATCTAAGCAAAGTTCCATAAGACCTATCGCACGCCTGCAAGTGGTTTTGACGTGGCAAAATAAGCATTCTGCTCAGCCCGCAGCTGGTCACTGAGTCTTGCTGGAGGCAACTCCACATCATCATAGGTGAGCACCTGGTCCTTGGGAAGATCTCGCTTCAGACGACAGCCCTCAGCTAAGCCAATCGGGAGTAGATTTTGCTCTTGGGTAATATCAGAATTTTCACATTGACCATAGGTCATGAAGTAACCAATCCCATCCACAATTTCCCCAGCTTTCAGGTCAGTTTTAGCAGTCGTCACCACATCTACCACAGGTCCAGCTACAGGAGACAACACAGCATCCTGAAACAACACCGCCCGTGCCACTGACAACGGCACCTCAAAATGACACAGATGGTAAGGCGTGTAGAAGCTGTACAGAGGTCCTTCACCTAACTTGTACAAGTTCAGGTAGTGGCGTTGCTTCGGATCCTCATGCGTTGCCAGCACGAACACACCTGGACCTGGTTTAGCTCCCACCACATAATCCACAATCCCCCCCCAGTCTTTGAGCTGCTCGACATCATAGATCTTGGTCATCTCGTCGATATGCCCAGTATGGTCATACCCCAACATCCCCCGTTTGGCTACCTTCATCCCTGTCGCATTGGCCACAATCGCTTGCTCAAAGGAAATCTTTGTCCCATCCGCAAAGCTCGTTACCATATATGGCTTTTGTCCCCAACGCTTCGCGAACGCCTCCTGTGTGATGGGGGTGCGGTAGGGGTCCTGTAATCCTTTGATGTTGCCACACAATAATGGCGTTAGCCCTAGACTTTTCACAAACCGATACAGGTTCATCTGGACTCCCGGTTGGTCCCCATCACAAGCACTGAGGATCACGCCAGCACGGTCGGCGTAGACTTTGAGTATCGGACCAATCGTACCATCTAGTTCCGCGTTCATTAAGATGATGTGCTTACGATGGTTAATTGCTGCCATCACTACAGCTGCACCAAACTCAATCGCGCCTGTGACTTCAATGATTGCCTCAATGCCTTGCGCTTGACAAAGCAGCATTGCGTCTTCTGTCACTGCATATTGACCCAGGGAGATCGCCTCCTCTAGGCTAGTGACTGTGTTAATGACCCGAACCTCTTCAATACCCGCTTCCGCATAAGCTCGCTTGGCTCCCTCTAAGTTGCGGTTCGAGATCGCCACTAGCTCCATTCCGGGTACTGAGTTGAGGATCTGATTGGCAATGCCTCGACCCATGAACCCGGCACCTACCATTCCTACTCTAATTGGGTTGCCTGCTGCTGCACGCGCTTGCAGTGCTTTATCCACAATGATCATGCTTCCACTCCTAAAACAGCTGTTTTCCATAACGGCCAAGCTGCATCTTTTGCGGAAATTTCGCTCACAGCCACAGGCCATGCAATACCAAAGGCTGGGTCATCATAACGCAAACCATGCTCATAACCTGGTGTGTAAAACTCCCCAACTTGATACATGACTTCAGCTGCCTCTGTCAGAGTTTGGTACCCATGGGCAAACATCTCTGGTACGTACAGGGCTCGACGATTGGCTGCTGTTAGCTCTACCCCGATATGCGCCATATATGTCGGGGAATCTGGACGCATGTCAATAATCACGTCATAGATCGCTCCCTGAGTACAGCGCACTAACTTGGTTTCTGTGGCTGGGGCTGTTTGATAGTGCATCCCCCGTAGCGTGCCCTGTTTGTAGTTAAAAGACAAATTGCATTGCGCCACTGTTGGCTTGAGTCCAATTTCGGCAAATTCTTTGGCACAGAATGTCCGCGCAAAAAAACCTCGCTGGTCCTGACGTGGCTCTAAATCAATGATGAAGGCATCTTTGAGCTGCGTTTGTGTGAAGATCATGCCTGACTCCAGAAGAAATCACGGTCGATTTGCCCAGTGCGAATCAGATATTCCAATTGCTTTAAGCGTGTGAAGCCTCTAAACACAAATGTGTCTTCACTCATGTCGATTTGAGTAAATAAATCAAACAGTTGCTGCGCACCTAGCGCTGCGTTCCAATCACATTTGAATCCTGGCAGGGTTTGGTTAATTTTGTCAAAAGATACTCGATAGCTGCGGTTGTCTGCACCGTTGTTGCCGAAGGTGAGTCGGCATCCTTTGAAGATTTCTCCGATGATTTCGGCAATTTCTTTGACTCGATAGTTGTTGCTGCTATCTCCCACGTTGAAGATTTGGTTATGCACGATGTCTCGCGGAGCTTCCAGGACACAGACAATCGCTTTGCCAATATCTAAGGCATGCACCAGTGGACGCCATGGCATCCCATCACTTGTCATCTTGATTTCTTTGGTCGTCCAAGCTAAGCCCGCTAGATTGTTTAAGACAATATCGAAGCGCATTCTCGGAGAGGCTCCAAAGGCTGTGGCATTCCGCATGAAGGTGGGAGAGAAGTTGTCATCTGCGATCTCCTTCACATCTCGCTCGACTAGGGTTTTACACTCCGCGTAGGCTGTTTGTGGGTTGACGCTATGTTCTTCTGTCACATAGCTATCTGTCGCGACGCCATAGACGCTACATGAGGACATGTAGACGAAGCGACGCACTCCTACTGTCTTGGCCAAGCGGGCTAAGCGGACTGATCCTTTATGGTTGATGTCGTAGGTGATCGTTGGGGATAGCTGTCCTGTTGGATCGTTGGACAGTTCTGCCATGTGCACAATTGCCTCGACACCTTGTAAATCTTCTGCCGTGATCTGCCGGATATCTTTGTTTAGGGTTTTGGCTGTGAGTTCGCTGCCGTTGTACAACCAACCCACTTTGTAGAAACCTGTGTCGACTCCGATGACTTCATGCCCATTTTTCATCAATAGCGGTGGTAATAATGTGCCGAGATATCCTTCTGTTCCTGTTACTAAGATTTTCATTGCTGTCACACCTATAGATTAAACTTGTGAGAGTGCCCTCTTCGAGCTGGCTTTGGCTGAACATTAAGTGTATTTGCCGATGCTGCTGGCAGATGTAGTAAAGGAGCATGGCAAAGATACCATACTCCTGAAAATTTTTCACTGGTTAAAACCCTTCCTACCATACCTTCCAAGGAGCTTTACCACTGTTCCAGAGCTTCTCTAGATAATTCTTGTCTCGTAATGTATCCATCGGTTGCCAGAAGCCACTATGTTTGTAGGCTGATAGCTGCTCTAAGTGCGCTAGCTTTGTTAACGGTTCTTGTTCCCACACTGTTGCGTCGTCGGCAATCAAATCGATCACTTCTGGCTCTAGCACAAAGTAGCCACCGTTAATCCAGGCTCCATCCCCTTCTGGCTTTTCTTGGAAGTTGGTGATTTTCGTTTGCTCCTGTGTTAAGCTGATGGCTCCGAAGCGTCCTGGTGGCTTGGTTGCGGTCAATGTTGCTAGTGTTTTTTGCTGTTTATGGAAATCAATTAACTCTTGAATGTTGACATCGCTCACACCATCTCCATAAGTGAAGCAGAAGGTTTCATTGCCAATATGTTCTTTAACTCGCTTCAGCCGTCCCCCTGTCATGGAAGATTCTCCTGTATCTACTAACGTGACTCGCCAGGGTTCGGCATATCCACAGTGCACGTTCATTTGATTAAACCGCATGTCGAATGTGACGTCTGACATGTGGAGGAAGTAGTTAGCAAAGTACTCTTTGATCACATATCCCTTATAACCACAGCAGATAATGAAATCATTAATACCATAAGCAGAGTAGATCTTCATGATGTGCCAGAGAATGGGGCGACCACCAATTTCTACCATCGGCTTCGGCTTTATGTTAGTTTCTTCGCTTAAGCGTGTCCCAAATCCACCTGCTAGTATTACAGCTTTCATGGCATCACCTCCTATATTCCTTAAACTGCTTGTCTGCTTCTCTTATCGGCACTGCCACTGCCGCATCTTGGGGTCAGTCAATTCTTTAACTGACTTAAAGTAATAATTTTAGACACTCTTACCTCTCTAACTAGGGAGGTTAAAGTTCACTCTTGGTGTATTCTCTAACAGCCCACAGCCTTCAAATCGCTGCCTGGGTCTAACTAGTAGTTATGAATGGTTTAGTGACAGAAAAAGTATAGCACAGCTCTGAATTCTTTAGTTCAGAACTTTTCTACACCTTACTTTAAATACTCAATGTTTGTCAAGTGAATCGTAAAAGTCACTTGCTCAAGAATTAGCAACACTTACTGTATGAGAATTCCAAGATATTACTCACCATCTCTTGCAAGATTTTTGTGCTAACTCTTATCCAGTAGATTACATATGTGGATGTAGAATCCTTGTCGGTGTTTCGCTTCACTAATTCATCAATCCAAAGACTGTACTGGGTACATCTCAGTCACTAAATCGGCAGTGTAAGTAGGTAATCTACGGATTAGCTCCCTGATCACATCTGTTTTGGTTCTTTTAGTTTGTAAGCAGTAAGCTTCAATCGCTCTCATTTCTTGCAATGAAACTCTAAAAGTAATCCATTCTTTCTGTTGCTTCAAGAGCCTTCTCCAAATGATAATTTTGGGTATACTGATTTGCGTTTCTTGCCCATTCTATAGAAGAAGGAGGCAATAAGTTGTTCGGTTATGACACCGAACATAGTTAAGCTTCTTAAAGGAGGAAGCTGAGCCAACATCTCTACCAGGCGTAACTGTCTTCCTAGCTACAAGCTAGACTATGTTGCTAAGTTATGGATCACTAGCAATTTGCCAGACAGGTTCAATGATGCTGAAAATCTGCAAAAAAAGTAGATGATTCCACTTCTCTAAAACTGCTAAAGTTCACTCTGGGTGTCTTCTTTAACAGATTGCAGCGCTTGTAGCACTGGTTAAAGGATGCTTAAAGCCATGAAATTAATTGCAAAGGTATTCAATGTATGGCAGAACTTTAAACGCTATAGGGCGCATTTTAGTCTACTCACATATTAAAATTCTGTATTCTAAGCTACTTTTTTAAAGAGATTAGAACAAATTTTCTTTTTGAGCTAGCTCTGGGCTTAGCCTAGGAGCTACCCCCTCCACTATCTGTCCCGCCGAAGCGGAAGGCACGAATTCTTGAGTCTAACTGGCACTTCAAGTGTCTTACTAAGGATCAACCAGCAAGCCCGCCAACAATACATGTTACTTTTCATAGTACCTAACGCCACTCTGGCGACTCATGCGGTAGGTAAATTCACTAACTGAAGGGTTGGGAGAGTGTGGCATGATTGTACGGGTAGTTTGTCGCCAATCTATACTAGTTGCCATAGCTGAAACTAGCTTCCCACCATCCTTCCTGGTGATTTTCATCCATAACTTACCATGATCTCTACAGAAAAAATCTTCGATCCACGAGTTATTATCTAGGTAATCACCTCTAGCAGCTAATAAAGCCGCACTCTTACTTGACATACCAACGTTTTGTTTAATTTCTGCTGCTCCTAAGTAAAATAGGAAATGCTTTGGGCTACCTAGACGCCACAACCGATGTTCACAATAGGGACAGTAAAAGTGCTGGACCTTGTTACGCTTACTACGCTTTCCAGGCATAGAAAACCTCTTTAGGAAGTAGTTGTTTCTGCAAAAAGCTTGAGCTTTGGATCTCTCTTGCTAGAGCGTGTAATGCTAGTGACTAGCTCTGAAGTGAACGGTACAAAGCCCTTGAAACGGCAGTGCTTGCGTTCACCGCCTTCCGCGGTCACTGTTTTGAAGGAAGTACATGCCGACTGAAAGTCTCGACATTGCACTATCTGATTTTGTTCCCGCCTGGGTAAATGTGAGGAAAGGCATTTAAGTTAATAGCGACACTTAGTCGCTTTACCTAAAACAGACTTAACCCCTTACACAGTGCCGCTAAAGTTCACTCTAGGTGTCGTCTTAAACAGCACAGGGCACAAACTCCACTTGATTCAAGTCAAGATTTCATCAATGCTCTGTTATATCCACATTCATCACCTGCAGCAATAGCAAGCTTAGTCACCCGACGTAGCTTCCAGCAATTACAGCGATGACGCTAAAAAACTTTAAGGATCAGCAATCAATAGCAAATGGTGCTTCATTCCTTTTGATTCCCAACCTGCTTTAATATACTAATAAAATCATTTTTTTGTCAAGTGGAATCCTAGTATTTTAGACAATGCTCAGAAAAAGCATCCTATAGTGCTATTAGTAGCTGTTATACAGCAGTAACATCTCTACCTTACTAATAGCCTGTAATGATATAGGTATACTAGCTGAAGCTGAAAAGCTCAAGCTATGAGGATTTTGGCCTCCAAATCTCGCATATTGCTTTCGATAAAAAAAATGCACACCTTGTGTTCAAGGAGCGCAACTGTACCCTTAAAGCTCTATTTAGCAAAGCTTTCTACAGGATTAGCATAAATTTTTATCGGCAGCGTATTGCTGGCTCTACTTAAATAGAGTTTCCCCAAGGAGGTGTCAATATGAATACTTTTATGAAACACAATAGCTTTAGGAAAAACTAGCGAGTTCTAGGTACATACACTTAACCCTAGGCAAACCTCTAGCTCTGCTACTGGATAGACCGCAATTCAGGTTTCAACCGTTTTTACCGCCCGCTTTCCAGTCAACTGTTGCCAGCGGTTGATTGATTTACTCACTAATTCCTCTCGCGAATCACCCGCGAAACAAATCCGCCCCATTCTTTCACACACTATGAGTGCTTCACCATATCCTAAAAAGGGAACAATCACAAAATTCCCTTGTTGCGTATATAGGCTGACTAAGTAGGCAATAATCCCCTCTACCCCTTCGATTTGGATTGGTCTGTGCGGTTCTGGAATTGAATGGCGGGAGAATATAGCTACGTAGAGCTTGCCAACCAATAACTCAAATCTAAATGGCATCTGATGATGAGTGCAGAATTGATGAATATGACCTTCTGTGTTCAGTACTGCGACTACTCTCGCTTCATCTACCAAGTAATCGTGATGCCACTGCGGTAAGTAGGTAGTAACTGCTAGAGCCGCATTAGATGGTAGGTAATTAATGAATTTTGGGCTAGAGGTATCGCCACAATAGACCATGTGTCTTTCCAATAGCCAGCAGTCACCTGGCGTGGTACTTAATATCCCAGTGGAAACGGTTGCTGTTTCTGGCTGTGTTTGGCGTTGAACTTGTTTGACTTCCCGCTTCGCAGTTCGTTGGGCAGACACTTGCTGAACAGCTAATAACTGTAACTCTCGTTGCCGGACCCTAGCTGCTGCTGCTATTCTAGATTGCCGCTCTGTCTCTGCTAGCTCATGTCTGAGTTCAGCTTCTCTAGCAGCCTTTTCGGCTTGTTCAGCTCGTTCCCGTGCTTCGCTACCTGCCCGTGCTACTGCCAACAATGCTGTTGGACTTTTAGCTAGCGACGTGTCCTTGATCATCTCTTTGACTTCTGGGTCAATACTTTTTGCAATCTGCTTACCCTGCTGAAAGGTACGTTCGGTGTATCCAACTTCTTTCGCTAACTCCAACGTCGTCTTGACTGGTGGCGAAATCATTTCACCCCCTCTGCGGCTGTATTGGTTGTCTCCTGACTGGGCTCTAAGTTTCAACCGTTTCATGATTTTGTCGCGCTCCAGCCATAACTCGCCGCGTTCAAGAGCGCTGAGTTCACTGCGAATAAGATTCTCATCTATTTCTGCTAACCGCATTCGGTCAGTATCGTTGTAGGTGACAATCTTACACTCAATCCGCTCAAACCCTAGCAACTGACAGGCTGTCAAACGATGCAGTCCGGCGATTAAGTTAAAATTCTGGTCTACAGTTATAGGATTCAGTAGCCCATTCGCCTTGATTGACTCCATTAGCTTATCCACTTTCTCTTGCTGTAGTGGGCGTCTATTAGTGCCAACTTTGACCTTATCGATGGCTACAACAGGCATAGATAAATTTTTGTCTTTCATGAAACAGCCCTACATTTTGTAGTAGTAACCATATACTGTCATTTTTGTTCCTCGTCAGAGCTGTGCAGACGCCTGAGATAGCCCTAGAAGCATTTAATTTAATTGGAGTCTCCACATTATTATTAAGCAAGCTTGACCTTGCTATGCATTAAAAGTCTAATACACTATTCTAAAGTTGTCAACAAATTGTACGAGACCTTAAACAGAAACTGATTGAGGTAGACCAGCAAATGAATCTAGTTACTAGCTCAAATCCACTAAGTCTTAGACTGGAAGCTGAACGCTGATGTCACTTGCCAATATCCAACACGATATGGCTTGTCCTTAACCATACCAATATATTAAGTAGAGCAATTGCTGGACGATCAATACCAGTAAAGGAGGTGGTGAAATTATTTCGCCGCCTTAACCGGATTTCACCACTTTAAAAGACCTTTTGGGATTTAGTCAAAGTAGCTAGATCCCCTGTGTCTAAACCCGTGTATCTTTTTGATAATGTTACAGCCGGAGCAGAGGTCTTAGAGCGAGGATTAGGTAAAACGAGATTTATTTGAGCTTCG
>Ga0213881_10000907_pt1 | contig 15652 bp, 16 predicted proteins | sample BarmaccoBMER_R08_FD_160104 | JGI IMG/M metagenome (GOLD analysis project Ga0213881, IMG submission 160104) | Barbacenia macrantha exposed rock microbial communities from rupestrian grasslands, the National Park of Serra do Cipo, Brazil - ER_R08 ... | reverse complement strand
TGGGCTGTTGTGCTACAGCATCCTGATCCTCTGGTACGCCCTGCACGGCCATGACGACACCGACCCAGCCGCCCGCCGTATCGCCGCACCCTGGTACCGCTCCAAGACCGAACCCTCCACCTTCGACATGCTGATCAAGCTCCGCCGGCTGATCATCGCGGCCCGATTTCTGCCATCCTCCCCCCGACCAGCCACAACCCACGAAATCCTAAAAGTCCAGCAAGCATGGGCACTAGCCGCCGCATAACCGCGAAAGTCGAGCTCGTAATGGTAGTAGGTTTACCCATGCAGGACGAAGATGATCATGTTCTAACCAGCGACGATGCTAGCCGCTGGAGTAAATGAGTCTTCATCACGGGACACTAGAGTGCAGCATGGATACGGAGCACCTCCATGATCTCGTGCCGAGGCACTCGGCCTAGCCCGCATTCGGTCGCTATGCCGAACTCAAGACCTCCGGCTGAGGCTGCGCGCATCCTACGGCGCGCACCTGAGACTCCATCTGAGAAATGCACCAACCCAAGGAAAAGTCCCACTTCCTTTGGGAGCCACAGCTCACGCAGTGGCAGGAAGTACCGCTCGTCATCGCGAGTGATCGGCACCGGCATGTGCAGCCACGTCAACGGCCGAGGTGCATGATCGAGTACTGCGTTGGCTATTCGTACGAGAAGGCCTAGATCGTCGGGCTCCCTCCAGTGATGGCCACGGCCGTCTTCGCCGGGAATGTCGCCATAACATAGGTGGAGTCCGACCTCCACCTCAGCGGGCACCAGGTCGACGTGTGTGCGGAGCTCCCCGACTATCTCATTGAAGTCATAACCCGCACCGAGTTCGGCGGTCTCCTCCAGCAGCCCGATCTCGACCGCCACATCCCACTGCACGGACAGCTTGGCGGCCGGGATCTCGGCCAACGCGGCCCTAATCTCTGCCGCGAGGGCGGCCACGTATACCGGGCGCAGAGCGGCCTGATGCTCAGAAGAGATGAACATGTGCGTCAGCGCCAACTCCGTCGGTAGACTCATCTGGAACCGCGCCGACTGAGGGATCGCGCCCTCATCCTGGAGCCGGCGGAAGATCCGGTAGGAAGATGTAGCGGCTTCAGCGTACCCCAGGTCGAGCCGAACGTCGGCCGGATGAACGCCGGCGCACAATCGAAACGTCGGCACTAAGTACCCCGGCTCGGACGGGGTTACTTGTGCCAACTGCGAAACTCTGGCCAGCCGTTCCCCATGCCAGAAGATCCATCGCAACCGCTCGCCGGTCTCACCATCCGGGATTCTGGCCACAGCAGACCCGCAGACGGATGCGATTGCACGAAATACCTCTTCGGCGTCGGTTAAATTTACACTACCGCAGAACTGCGCTTTCATCAGACCCATGATTTTGTGATAGTCGAGGCGATTTGGGGTGATTTCTCTAACCCAGTGCTCGACAGTGAGCGAGATGGGACGACACCTTCAAGATACACTAGGAAACAGCCCCCTCAAGTTTTCTGGACAGTCGCCAATTGGTGTTTATACACTATGATCCGCCGTTTCAAGTATCGACCTTGAACCTCGTTGGAGGTTTGCAGTCGAGCGCCTAGCGGAAAACGTCTTTGGTTATAGAACTCCCTCGCTTGTTTCGGGCTAGTGCTCCGGTCGTAAGTTACTGTGATCATGTTTCGGTGGTTTGTTGTCGTTGCGCGTGGCGCAGGTCGTCCAGCAGTTTCTTCAGGAAACCGACCGTGGTGCCGGGATCGTGCGGGTCGGTCCGGCGGTCAGCATGCTGCGCGCCGCCCGCTGCGCCGTTGGATCGGCGAAGGCGTCGTAGCTGGTCAGATAATGCTCTCCAGCCCACCGGTTTCCAGGCCGCTGGGCGCGGTATAGGCGATGGCCAGCAGCCAGAGCGGTTGGGTCTGGTACACCAACCTCGACCAGGGCGTCCAGCGTCATTTCGCCGCGAACAGACCGAGCACCCGCTTGTCTGGCGGCAGGTTGATGTCGAACCGGCCCATCGTGGCCTGTGTATCGATTGCACTGTCCCGGAGATTCATCGAAGTCCGCCTTTCCGTCGACTATGCCCGCACCGTAGCCTGCACCCGCCCGCTGGTGCGCCAGTGGAGAGGTGGTCCACTGATCACCGAGCCGGGTCTGGACGGGGCCGGCAGACAGACTTTCCCAGGCCCCCGTAACTTTCCTCAGTGGTCCTGGCCCGCTGCGCGGGCCGCCGTGGAGGCAGGAAAACCGGCACGCACCTCCTCATCGGTACCACCGGCCCCAGAGGTGCCTATTTTTCGATCAGTGGTCCTGGCCCGCTGCGCGGGCCGCCGTCGGGGCGGGAAAACCGGCACTCACCGCATCATCGGTACCACCAGCCCCAGGAGTGCCTATTTTCGGATCAGGGAGAACCTGCGGACGCCTCTCGCGCTCCTGCTAACCTAGCATCGCCACTGCGGGCCACCTCGATCTACCGGTCCGGGTGCTCCGTCGCTGCTACCAAGCCCATGATCCTCTCTAGAACTAACCGGGGCTGCGCCCCAGCGCGTAGAGTAGCTGATGTTCTCGAATAGTATGTGGTGCCCGAGGTGAAGTCGATCCGCAACGCACAGACATTCCGCGATCTCACCACACCTGTCGTCACCAAGATCGGCACCCGCGTCCCCTAGCGGAGCTTGCGCGCGTCCACGCCGGGAAAATGACCTACGCCCACGCCGCCTGCGTGCACACAGGATCATCCAGCGCGTTCCCCGCTCCCGCAGGTACCAGATCACCGAGGCGGCCTCCAAGCACTGCTGTTCACCCATGCTACGACCACGTCCTGTGCGCCGGGCTCGCCCACATCACCGGCCCAGCTAATGGCCTCCAACGAGCCTCGGGTGGTCCACACAGGTCGATGATCTAGGGGTCGCTCCTTGTAAGTACTCTTCCGCTGTCACGCGCCCCACGCTCACCGCTCCGGGCCGCACAGATCGACGGAAACCTAGGAGCACCACATGACACGTCTGCGCAGAGTTATCGGCGCAACAACTGCAATCCTGCTGGTCGCAGCTGGGTCCATCTCCGCCGTACAGGCCTTGGCACCGGCCATCGCGGACGCAGACACCCCCACGCATTACTACCTCGATTGCGCGGAAGGAAACGATGCGGCGGCGGGCACCTCTACTGCGACTCCGTGGAAGACCTTGGCCAAACTCAACAGCATTCGCTACCGCGCGGGCGACACGATCAGTCTGCGCGCCGGCGTCAGCTGCGAGGGAACGGCTACGCCCAGCGGATCCGGAACGGCGGCAGCGCCGATTATGCTCAACTCCTACGGCTCAGGGGGCAAGCCCAAGATCGTGGCTTCAAACGCCCGAGCCGCGATCTACCTGCACAATGTACAGGGATGGGAAATCCGGGATCTCGACATCACCGACCGGGGCGGTGCCGGTTCGCCGCGGGTGGGGGTGTACGTCGAGGATGACGATCAAGGTATTGTTTCGCACTTCGTGGTCGACTCAGTTATTGTGCATGACATCAACGGTTGCGATTGCACCGGATTCGACCAGCCCAGCGGCGGCATTCTGTTCCGGGCGGGCGGCATGAGCACGCCCACCGGCTTCTCTGGCATCACGGTCAGCAACAGTACGGTCAGACACACCGACGGCATTGGGATCGGGACGATCTCGCTGTGGGCCAAACGTGATTTCTTCTATCCCGAAGGTCCCGGCACGAGGTTCGTACCCGAGTCCGGAGTGCTGATCGAGAACAACGCGGTGTCCGACCAGGGCGGTGATGGCATTGTGGTGCAGAACGGAACCAATGCCATTATGCGGCACAACATGGTCAACGGATACAGCTTGCGGGCCACGGCCTACCACTCCGGGATTTGGGCCTGGAACTCCGACGACAGCTTGATCGAGTTCAACGATATCAGCCACGGTGGTCGCGAGCCACTCAATGTAAACCTTGCTGCGGCCTTCACCCCTGATGTCCGCAACCGACTCGTTGCATCGAGCGACATCGGTAACGGCGGCCCCCTCGCGGCCTCAGCTTTCGACGTCGACGGTGGCAACAATGGAGTCACTTATCAGCACAACAGCACTCATGACAATGGCGCGATGTTACTCGCCTGCGCCATCAAAGGGCTGAACTCGCGGGGAGCGCGTATTATTGCTAACACCAGCAACAATGATCTCGACAACGGCCAGGGCGTCGTGACGATCAGCTGCCAACCGCAGCAAGACTTTCGTTTCGACCGCAACACGGTCACCGCGCCGAACGCGGCGACGATCATCCAGAACAAATCGACCACGTCAGGGCTGTTCACCAACAATGTGTTCACCGGGCGCCGGTCAGGCTCTACCATCTCCGACACGTACAGCGTCTTCCGGGGCAACGTGTTCCGAAACATCATCAACCCGCCGACTCAGTCATCATGAGCGGGCACGGTCCTGAGCATGGAAATCAGCGGTTCCTCAGGGGGCGTGCTCCATGGCGGGTCGGGGTACGGCAAGCTGCGAGATACAGCGAAGCTGGCTGCCCAGGAAGGTACGCACGAAACCCTCGACGGTGTCGGTGTCACGCGGTGAACGCAGGAATGGCTTGAGCTTGCGTTCCACCTCCTGGATACCGGGCGCGGTGGCCATGAAGCGGGCGACAGCCTTGATGTCCCCCTCGTACTCGATCATCCGGACCATCAGGTCGTCGCGGATGAACAGAGCGGTGGCCAGAATGCTGCCGGCCGGGACACCGTCGGGACCGGGCACGGTGGATGTGCCGACCCGCCGGAAGTCCCCGAAGATCTCGGCGATCTCGTCTTCATGTCCGGGCAGGATGTCGTAGGTGATCGCGGCATAGGCCATGGTCGATCCCTTCGGGGTATGCGGGTCAGTGGTTGTCGGCGGCCGGATCCGGCGCGGTCTGCACGCCGTTTTCGAATACCCGAATAGACCGGGTCGGGCAGCTGCGCGCCGCGCGCCGCACGTCTTCGTGCAGGGCGGGCGGTGGGCTCGGGTCGAGCACAGTGACGTGCCCGTCGTCGTCTTGGTCGAACACCGCCGCCGCGCGATAGACGCACAGGCTGCTGACCGCGCAGCTGTGCGTGTCCGCGACCACCCGGAAACCAGTCTCGATGTCCGTGCCACCGATGTCCGTCTTGACGGCACGTGTTTGGGCATCCACCGGGCTCACCAGTCGACCGGGATCTGGGTGAAGCCCTCCATGAAGCCGCCGAGCGCCCTGGGCAAGGTGGCGCCGTCGACCGTGAGGTGGATGCCCGGGAAGCGCCGCAGCAGGGTCTCCGTGGCCACCTGCAGCTCCATCCGCGCCAACGCCGCGCCCACGCAGTAGTGCAACCCGGCCCCGAAGGTCATGTGATGGTTCTCAGTACGCCGGATGTCCAGGGTGAATGGCTCAGGGAAGACCGCCTCGTCCACGTTCGCCGATTCCTCGGACAGCAGGACACTCGAACCGGCTGGGATCACCGTGCCGTCCGAGAGTTCAATGTCGGCCACCGCGTAACGCATGGTACCTATCGAGGAGCCCATGATCTGCGTGCGCAGCAGCTCCTCCACCGCAGTCGGAACTAGCGACAGGTCGGCCTTGATCTGTTCGAGGAGGTCCCGGCGGTGCAGCAGCACGGCCGTGCCGGCGCCGATCTGGCTCGCCGTGGTGACGTAACCGGCGATCAGCAGGCCTTGCACCCAAAACCGCAGCTCGTGCTCATTGAGCCGGTTATCGTCCTCGTCACGCACCCTGATCAGCTCACTGATCAAGTCGCCCCCCGGCGAGGTGCGCTTGGCCTCGATCAGGTCGCCAAGGTATTTCCACAGGTCGCGACGGCACACACCAACTTCCTCCGGCGGTAGTTTCGTCACCGAGAGGAACCCGTCGACCAGGCGCCGGAAGGTCACCATGTCCTCCGGGGGCACGCCGAGCAAAATGCAGATCACCTTGATCGGGAGCGGGAAGGCGTACGCCTCATTGAGGTCGGCCGGCCGGGGTCCCTCGGCCATCGCATCGAGCAGATCGTCGGCGATCCGTTGCGCCATGGGGCGCAGCTTCTCCACCCGGCGGGCGGTGAACGCTTTAGTCACCAGGCCACGCACTCGGGTGTGCGCTGGCGGGTCGGGGTCGATATTGGGGTCGACGAACAGCTCGTTGTCCGCTGAGATGCGCGCCACGCCGGGACGGGCGATGTTGCGGCTGAGCCGATGGTCGGCGAACAACGACCGTACGTCGACGTACCGGGTGACCAGCAGCGCGGTGTCACCGCTTGGCAAGGTCACCCGCACGACGGCCCGCTCGCGCAATGCCCGCAACACCTCGGGGATCTCCATCGGGGGCGTCCACGGGAAGGGGTAGCGGACCGGTGCGGCGCGGCCGGCCGGCGCCCCGGTCGGACTGGGGTTGGTGGTCGTCATACGAAGGTCCTCTCCTGGTCCGGGATGCTGCTGTCAGCGCGGGCCTGCCATGCGGTGTCAGCGAACGCGGGTTCGTGCTCGGCGGCCGCGACGAAGCTCTCGACGATCTGATCTCGCCCTCTCGGTCCCGCCTCTTCGGCGACCGCGTCGACCATCGCCAGAAACGCCCGCACAGCGTGCGTGTATCCCGGGCCGGGGTGGTAGGCCTGAATCCATGGCTCGTATCGGGATCCGGGCGCGTGCCGTTCCAGCAGTTGGTCGCTGACTCGGTGGTTGAACCACACCATCGGCAACAATGCCCCCACGCCGACAACGAAGGAGGTGGCGCTCGCGGCGGTGAACGTCGCGCAGTGGGCACGGGTGGCTGGTTCCGCCGCCGCGATCTCGGGAAGCGCCACCAGCCTGAGCGCGGGCGTCAGCTCGCCGTAGGCCAGGCGAAGCCGGTCGCGGGCCTCAAGGCTGGCGAACGCCGAGCGGCTCAGCAGGGCGGCATGGGCGTTCGAGGGCGCACTCGCCGCGCAGCGGGCCAACGCTCTGGCGTAGACCGGCAACAGGTGGTCGGTATCTTGCGCGACGAACCGCGCCAGCGCGGCCGGTGGGAGGGAGCCATCGGCCAACCCGGTCCAAAACGGGTGCTCGCGCACGGCGCCCAGTAGCGGTTCGGCGATCTGGATCAGTTCTTCGTGCAGCATCGTCATCCTTTCCCTCACCCAGCCCTAGCCCAGTTAGATCTCGATCCGCACCCGGTAGCGACGCAGCCAGGCGTCCAGCTGCAGCACCATCTCAACATCACGACGCTCGCCCCATCCGGTCGCCTCGACCGGACGACGCTCGCGCAGCAGCGCGTCCACCCGCGCGGTGTCCAACATCGACCGGACGGGGGACGACGAATCGGCGAACACCGCCTCGAGCTGGTCACGCAACGCTTGGCCGTAGCCGGGGTCCTGGGTGACCGGGAACGGGCTCTTGCGCCGCCGCAGGATCGATGTCGGCAACAAATCGGCGACCGAGGCGCGCAGCACCCCCTTCTCCATCCCGCCCAAGCCCTTCATCGACCATGGGATGCCGAAGGCGTACTCAACCAGCCGATGGTCGCAGTAGGGCACTCGCAGCTCCAGCCCAACCGCCATGCTCAGCCGGTCGTCCCGGTCGAGCAGCAGCGGCAGCCAGCGGGTCAGGTGCAGGTAGGTGACCCCGAGCATGAGCCGGTCCTTCGCTGTTCCGGCGTCGATCACCGGAACCTCCGCCAGCGCCTCGGCGTGCCGCGCGGCGGTATAGCCGGGTATGTCGATCCGCCGCAGCAGGCCGGGATCGAGCAGGCCGGTGCTCATGCCGTGCGGGGCGACCGCGAAGCCCATGGCCACCCACGGGAAGTTTCCGGCCGCCAGCAACGCGGGATCGCGGAATGACTGGTAACCGCCAAACAGCTCGTCGGCGATCTCCCCCGTCAACGCCACGGTCGAACGCTCCCGCACCGCTCGCAGCAACAGGTGCAGCGAGCGGTCCATGTCGGGAATCGGTCGAGGCAAGTCCTGCGCGGCCAGCGCGTTCGCGGCCAGGACCGGATCGGTCATCTCCGCGGTGCGCAGCACAACCGGCTCATGGTCGGTGCCGACGTGCTCAGCCACGGCCGCGGCGTAGGGTGCGTCAGGGTCCTCGTGCCAGAAGTCCTTGCGAAACCGGTCGGTGTGTCCCTCAAAGTCCACCGCGAACGTCCGCAGCGAGCCCTCGCCCGCCTTGTGGGCGATCGCCGCGATAGCGCTCGAGTCTAGGCCGCCCGACAGCAGCGTGCACAGCGGCACGTCTGAGACCAGCTGCGCGGTCACCGACTCTTCCAGCAGCCCACGCACTGTGGCCACCGTGGTCTCGGCGTCGTCGGTGTGCTCGCGCACGGTGAGCCGCCAGTAGCCGCGGGTGCGCACCGCCGCCCGGTCCACTGACACAATCGATCCGGGCGGGACTTCGGACATGCCGAGATAGACCGCGCGCCCGGGTGTGGAGACATAGCCGAGCAGCTCGGCCAGCCCCTCCGCGTCGATCGCGGCGTCGATCAGCGGGTGGGCCAGCAAAGCCTTCACCTCAGAGCCGAAAACGATGCCGTTGCCGAGACAGGTGTAGTAGAGCGGTTTGACCCCGAGCCGGTCGCGGGCCAGCAGCAGCCGCTGCCGGGACGGATCCCAGACGGCGAAGGCGAACATGCCATCGAGGTACTCGACGCAACGCTCGCCCCACTGGAGGTAGGACCGCAACACCACTTCGGTGTCGCTACGGCTGCGGAACCGATGCCCCAGGGCCTGCAGCCGGGTCCGCAGCTGACGGAAGTTGTAGACCTCGCCGTTGTACACAAGGACCGCGAGGATGCGGTTGTCCTGCTCGGCCACCATCGGCTGGGCACCGCCCTCGCGGTCGATGACCGCCAGCCGCCGGAAGCCGAGCGCCGCGTGCTCGTCGGCCCACACCCCTTCACCGTCGGGGCCCCGGTTGGCCAGCGTCGCGGCCATCGTCCGGACCGTGGCCCGCTGGTGACGCATATCGCGCTCGAAGTCGATCCATCCCGTCACACCGCACATGAGCTGCCATTCCTAGCTTCGCCGAGCGCGGCTCCGGTTTGCAGCAACTCAGGTAGGCGCACCGCCAGCTCAGCGGGTGAAGGGGCGGCTCGCGCCTCGTCGCGCAGCGTGCGGGCGCCGGCGCGGACATGCGAATCGCGCAGCAGCCGGCGTACTTCCGCATATAGCCGATCGGGGGTGGCCTCGTCGCGGGTGAGAACCTCACCGGCGACGGCGGCAAGCACCTGCGCGGCATGCCCGGCGTGGTCGGGCAGCTGCGGCACAAGCAGCAACGGCACTCCATACCGCAGCGCGGTCAGCACGGTCGCCGCCCCACCGTGCGCCACCACCAGGTCCGTGTCCGCCACGACCCACTCGAGCGGGGCGTCGACCAGCACCGTGACGCCCGGCAGCGGACCCTGTCTGGCGGCCTGCGCGGCTGAGACGACCGCGACCACATCAATGTCGGCTCCCGCGACGGCCGCCGCGACCGGCCCGGCCAAGCACCGTGCCGGGTCGAGCCGGCCCATGGTGTGGCCCCAGGTGACGCAGACCCTCGGCCGGCCGTCACGCGGCGGCACACCCGCGTGAGGCGCCGCCGCGCCGCCGTAGGGGATGTAGCGGACCGGTATCACCGGCGGCGTCGGGTCGCTGGACGGCACGGATAGCCGCAGGCTCGGCGGCACTGGGTCGATGGTCAGATGCGCCGCCGGGTCGACCGGACCCGGCGCTCCGGCCTGAGCGGCCAACGGCTCGAGCAACACGGGAATCATCCCGGCGGCGCGGGCGAGTAGATCTACGCCATAGAGATGGCGGATGGCCGGCACCCCTACCGCAGCCGCCGCGACCGGGCCGGCCCACGCGGTCGGCTCGAACACCACCGCATCGGGACGCCACTCGCGGGCGAGCGCGACCAGATCCGGGGCCATCGCCTCGGCGTGCGCGAGGAACATCCGCAGGGCCCGGGGCCCCTTGCCGGTCCGCGGGGCGTTCCCGCCGGGGCCGCTTTGCACTGATGGCAGCACATATCCGCGCACCATGTCGACCGCGTCGGTGTCAGTACCTACCGCGGCGGCGGGCAGCCCACTGTGCACGGCCTGGTCGAGGATCGTGGGCGGCACGGCCAGTAACACGTCGTGGCCTGCGCTGCGGCAGGCCCAGGCCAGCGGCACCAGCGCGTAGAGGTGCGATGGCCAGCCCCATGCCGTGAACAGCACACGCATGCCCAGCTCCCGGATCCGTGCGGTGCCCGTGCACCGCGAGGACGAAACGCCTTCGCCAGCCACGCTGGCTGGCCGCTCTGGAGCATGGCTGGAGAAAGAGTGGGGCCGTGGCGGGCCTCGCTCACCAGCGCCGATCCAGCGAGGGCACGCACCATCCGCACCGGACGCCACTAGCGGGTGAGGCCGAGCCTGGGAGGGTCGATGGAACGCACCGCGCTGGTCACCGGCGCGAACCGAGGGTTGGGCCGGGCGGTGGCTCAGCAGCTGCACCGCCAAGGCCTGGGAGTGCTGGTCGGCGCCCGGGATGGCGCGGAGGCGCGGCGAGTCGCCGCCACCTTCGGGCCAGGGCCGGCCGGCCACGCGCTTGGGGTGACCATCGACGTCACTGACCCGGCGCAGGTCTCGGCCGCGGCCCAGCGGCACGTGGTCGACATCTTGGTCAGCAACGCTGGAGTCATGCTCGACGGGGGCAGCGATCCGTTGACTGTCTCCCTGGACGCGGTCGAGGAGACGCTGCGGGTCAACCTCCTCGGCTCGTGGCGGGTGCTCCAGGCGTTCCTGCCGGGCATGATCGCCCGGGGGTGGGGACGGGTCGTGCTGGTCTCCAGTGGCACCGGGGCGTTCAGCAACGGGCTGTTCCCCGGAGCGCCCGGCTACTCGGTGTCCAAGACCGCGCTCAACGGGCTCACCATGATGATGGCCGCCCAGACGTCCGGCAGTGGCGTGCTCATCAACGCGGTGAACCCGGGGCCGACTCGCACCCGGATGATGCCGAAGGCCGAGCAAACTCCCGAGGCCGCCGCGCTCGACATCGCCTGGGCCGCGACCCTGCCCGATGACGGTCCGACGGGCGCCTTCCTGCGTCGGCGGGTCGCGGCTTCGTGGTGACGTCGAGTCGTGCTGGAGACGTGTTCCAGCGTCACCCCAGCTCCGGTTGCGAGTCTGGCTGCCAGCGAACTCACCAGTCCGAAGGACCACCGGGAGGCACGGTGCATCGAACACTGATCGTCGCAAAGTTGCGAACGGATGATCCCAGCGGAATCGCCGAGGTCTTTGGAAAGTCGGACGAGACCGAGCTCCCCCATCTGGTTGGGGTCTCCCGCCGGACCCTGTTCACCTTCCACGATCTCTACTTCCACCTCGTGGAGGCCAACCAAGACATCACCCCCAACCTCTACCGCGCCCGCAAACACCCGCTCTACAGCGACATCAACCAGCGGCTGACCGAGTTCGTCGCGCCGTACGACCCGAACTGGCGGGAGCCTAAAGACGCCATGGCATCCCCGTTCTACGTTTGGACAGCGACCGAGGGGCGAGTCCAATGACCGCGACCCAGGACAACACAACCCGCCTGACGAAGGTGCATGTCTCCGCCGCCGCGGCGAACACCCGGCGAGGCGGTGACATCCGCGTCACGCTCAGCCCGAAGACGGTCGGCTCCACCTCCGGCTTCGGCGGTCGCCTCTATCTCGGCGTCGGCGAGTACGTCACCGAGCACTACCACCCCTACTCTGAAGAGTTCCTCCACATGGTGACGGGGCGGCTGGAGATGGCGCTGAACGGGGTGCCGGTCGGCCTCGGGCCGGGTGACTCGTTATGGGTGCCAATCGGGGTGCGGCATCGGCTGGTCAATGTCGGTGACGAACCGGCCGAGTGCGTTTTCCACCTCTCGCCGCTCGCGCCGCGCCCCGAGCTCGGCCACGTCGACACCGAGGCCCCGCCCAACCCGGGTGGGGCCCAACCTGACGTCGGGAGCGCCCGGTGAGCGGGAGTGAGCGCCGCCCGGTGATCACCGGGATCGGGGTGGTCGCTCCCGGCGGGATCGGCCGCGATGCGTTCTGGGACCTGTTGACCGCTGGTCGCACCGCCACCCGGCGGATCAGCCTCTTCGACCCGTCGAATTTCCGGTCCAGGGTCGCGGCCGAGGCTGACTTCGACCCTGTGCAGGCCGGGCTGAGCGCCCGGGAGATCCGGCGGATGGACCGGGCGGCGCAATTCGTCGTCGTCGCGACACGCGAGGCACTCGCCGACAGCGGCTACGACCTGGCCGGCGGGGACCCGACGCGCACCGGGGTGAGCATCGGCAGCGCGGTGGGCTGCACGATGGGGCTAGAGGAGGAATACGTCGTGCTGTCCGACGCCGGCCGGCAGTGGCTGGTCGATCACACCTACTCCGTCCCGCACCTCTACGGGTATATGGTGCCAAGCACCCTCGCCGTCGAGGTCGCCCGCGACGCCCACGCGGAGGGGCCGGTCACGTTGATCTCGACCGGGTGTACATCCGGGCTCGACGCGGTCGGTCACGGCGCGCAGCTCATCGTGGAGAACTCGGCCGACGTGGTGCTGGCTGGGGCCACCGACGCCCCGCTGTCACCGATCACCTCGGCCTGTTTCGACGCGATCAAAGCCACCTCGCCCAACAATGGCGATCCCGAGCACGCCTCGCGCCCGTTCGACGCGCACCGCGACGGCTTCGTCCTCGGGGAGGGCTCAGCCGTGCTGATGTTGGAGGAGCGCAACGCCGCCATCCGGCGCGGGGCCACCATTTACGCCGAGGTGTCGGCGTTCGCCAGCCGCAGCAACGCGTTCCACATGACCGGCCTGCGCCGGGATGGCCGAGAGATGGCCGAGGCCATCACGGTGGCGTTGGACAAGGCCCGGCTGGACCCCTCGGACATCGACTACATCAACGCACACGGTTCGGGGACCAAGCAGAACGACCGGCACGAGACGGCGGCATTCAAGCGCAGCCTTGGCGCGCGCGCGCACGAGGTACCCATCAGCTCGATCAAGTCGATGATTGGCCATTCGCTGGGTGCCATCGGATCGCTCGAGTTGGCCGCGTGCGCGCTCGCGCTGCGTCACCAGGTCGTGCCGCCGACGGCGAACTTGAACACCGCCGATCCCGAGTGCGATCTGGACTACGTCCCGCACACGGCACGTGAACACGAGATGGACGCTGTGCTCAGCGTGGGCAGCGGCTTCGGTGGCTTCCAGACGGCGGCTGTCCTCGCGCGCGTGTGACGCGGGCGGGCGTACCTCGCTTCAGCACAGATCCAGTCCCAGTACGAGAGGCGCACGGACATGAGCGGACCCGCCGCGACCACGGCCCCCGAGGCCGTGGTCACCGGCATCGGGGTCGTCGCGCCGACCGGTATCGGCGTCGAGGAGCACTGGAACGCCGTGCTCGCCGGCAAGTCAGGAATCGGTCGAATCCGGCGTTTCGACCCGACGTCCTACCCCACCCGGTTGGCCGGTGAGGTCAGCGGCTTCGCCACCGAGGAGCTCGTCCCCGCGCGGCTGACCCCGGCTACCGACCGGTGGACCCACCTGGCCATCGCGGCGGCTGACCAAGCCCTCGCCGACGCCAGGATTGATCCCTCGCAGCTCGGCGAGTACGACATGGCGGTCGTCACGGCGAGCTCTTCTGGCGGTACCGACTTCGGCCAGCACGAGATGGACCGGCTTTACAACAAGGGACCGGGCTGGGTGAGCGCCTACCAGTCGATCGCCTGGTTCTACGCCGCGACAACCGGTCAGCTCTCGATCCGCCATGGTATGCGCGGCCCGTGTGGCGTCTTGTGCAGCGAGCAGGCCGGGGGGCTCGACGCGCTCGGCCAGGCCCGCAGGCTGTTGCGGACAGAATCGAGCCTGGTCGTGTCCGGTGGCACCGACGCGTCACTGTGCCCATACGGCCTCACCGCCCAGCTGGCCACCGGCAAGCTGAGCACCGTCGACGATCCGGCCCGCGCGTATCTACCGTTCGACGTCGATGCGACCGGCTACGTTCCCGGCGAGGGTGGCGCGATCCTGATCGTCGAAAGGGCCGACTCCGCCACCGGGCGCGGATTCGACCGCCGCTGGGGCACGATCGTCGGCTACGCCGCCGGGTTCGACCCGCCGCCGGGCTCGAGCCGGCCGCCGGCGTTGCGTGCAACGATCGAGCGGGCGCTGGATGACGCCGGTCTCGACCGCTCAGACATCGACGTGGTGTTCGCCGACGCCATTGGTGTGCCGGCCGAGGACGCGATCGAGGCGGCCGCGATCAGCGCGGTGTTCGGTCCGAGAAGAGTGCCGGTCACCGCGCCCAAGACGCTCACCGGGCGTCTGTACGGCGGAGCAGCGCTAGACGTCGCCACCGCGCTGCTCGCGCTGCGCGACCAGGTGGTGCCGCACACGGTCGGCCCGACCCGGCTCGCGGCCGACATCGATATCGATCTTGTGCTCGACGAGCCGAGGGAGCGTCCGCTTTCGACCGCCTTAGTGCTTGCCCGCGGCGAGGGCGGGTTCACCTCCGCGCTCGTCCTGCGCCGCTGACACCGTCTCCTACCTGTCGGACCACGAGGAAGGACACTGAATGACTGAGTTCACCATAGACCGGCTGCGGACCACGATGCGCAGTTGCGTTGGCGTCGAGGACGACGTCGACCTCGACGGGCCCATTGAGGACACCCCGTTCGACGAACTCGGTTACGACTCGCTGGCGCTGCTGGAGGTGCTCAATCAGCTGCACCGGGAGTTTGGCATCGACGTGCCCGACGATGCCATCACCGATCTGCCGACACCCGCCTCGGTTGTCGGCTACGTAAACCAAATGATCACTTCGACCGCGGGAGTCTGACATGGCCGGCCACACCGACAATTCCGTTGTCATTGATGCTCCGATGGACCTGGTCTGGGACCTCACCAACGACATCGAGTCCTGGCCATCGCTGTTCAGCGAATATGGCGCGGCTGAGATCCTGGAGACCCGGCCTGACGGCACGCTCTTGTTCCGGTTGGCGCTGCACCCCGACGAGAACGGCAAGGTCTGGGACTGGGTCTCCGCGCGCACGCCTGACCTGGCGAACCGCTGCGTGCGCTCACAGCGGGTCCAGACCGGGGTATTCAAATACATGTGGATCTTCTGGGAGTACACCCAAACGGACTCCGGCGTGTGCATGCGGTGGGTCCAGGACTTCGAGATGAAGCCGACCGCTCCAGTGGACGACGCGGAAATGACCACCCGGCTCAACCGCAACACCTCGATTCAGATGAACCTGATCAAAAGCAAGGTCGAAGCAGCCGCGATGGCCGCGGCCCGCTGAACCGCTCTCTGGGTCCGCGCAGGAGGTGAACCGCATGGTCGAGGTGCTCACCCCGTTGGTACTGCTGACCACGGGCCTGGCCGCCGGGGTGTTGGTCGGCACGCAGCTGGGCGGATTCCCGCTGTTGACCAGCCTTCCGCCCGACCAGTACGTGCGGGCCCACGCTTTCTTTGCGACCAGGTACGACCCGTTCATGCCGGTGTGCCTCATGATCGGCACGTTGGGGTCGGCGACCCTCGCGGCATTGGCCCCGGTGCCGGGGGCGCGCTGGCTCTACGGGGTCGCCGCCGTGGCGGCCATGTTGACGATGGTCATCTCGCTGGCCAAGAACGTGCCGGTCAACAAGTGGGTGCGCAGCCTCGACCCAGACGATCTGCCGGACGATTTCGCCGAGCGCGATCCCCGGCG
>Ga0213881_10000906_pt1 | contig 15652 bp, 14 predicted proteins | sample BarmaccoBMER_R08_FD_160104 | JGI IMG/M metagenome (GOLD analysis project Ga0213881, IMG submission 160104) | Barbacenia macrantha exposed rock microbial communities from rupestrian grasslands, the National Park of Serra do Cipo, Brazil - ER_R08 ... | reverse complement strand
TCGACCAGCAGGACCGTCGTTCCACGCTCGATCACCGTCCTCAGCGATCGGTAAAGGTCCTCGACCGCCACCGGAGCGAGCCCGAGCGATACCTCATCGAGGAGCAGAAGCCTGGGGTTGGTCATCAGGGCACGCCCGATCGCGGTCGCCTGCCGCTCGCCCCCAGAGAGGACCGCCGCCCGGCTCTTGCGACGCGGCGCCAGCATCGGAAAAGCCGCGAGGACACCGTCGAGCGTCCAGTACCCCGGGCGCTCCGCGACGACGAGGTTCTCCTCGACGGTCAAGCTCGGAAACAGGTGGCGTCCCTCGGGCACCAGTCCCATTCCGAGCGCGACCCGTTTGTAGGCCGGCAGCCGAATGATGTCGCGGTCGCCGAACACGATCTGGCCGCGGGACGGGCGGTGGCCGCCGGCGATCGCACGCAGCAGCGTCGACTTTCCGGCGCCGTTGGCCCCGACCAGCGCAAGCGTGTCGCCCTCCTCCAGCGCGAAGCTCACACCGCGGACGGCCTGAAGCAGACCGTGGCGGACTTCCAGATCACGAACCTCGAGGAGGCTCATACGGCGCTACCCAGGTAGGCGTCGACCACCGCTGGGTCGTTCATCACCGCTTGGGGACCGCCGTCGGCGATGATTGTCCCCGACGCCAGGCAGATCAACCGCTCGGCGACGCGCAACAGCGCGTGGACGACGTGCTCGATCCAGATGATCGTCAGTCCCGCCGCATGAAGCTGCTTGATGTGGTCGACCAGCTCGTCGGTCTCGGGCTCGGTCAAGCCTGCGGCGATCTCGTCCAATAGCAGCACAGAAGGGCCCGTGGCCAGCGCCCGCGCGAGCTCCAGGCGCTTGCGATCAAGTAGCCCGAGCGTGTCCGCACGCCGGTTGCCGAGCTCGAGCATGCCCGTGGCGTCCAGCGCCCGCAGCGAGTTGTCGTTCGCGCTCGATCCCCGCAGGCGCCCGCCCATCGTCGCGGCGACCAGGATGTTTTCGAACACCGTCATGCCACCGAACGGTCGGGGAACCTGGTGTGTGCGCCCAATCCCGAGCCGGCAGCGTGCGGCGGCACCGAGGCCGCTCACATCGCGGCCCGAAAGCGACACGCTTCCTCTATCAGCCGGCGTGGCGCCGGCCAGCAGGTCGAGCAGCGTCGTCTTCCCCGCCCCGTTCGGACCGACGATCCCGACCGCGGAGGTGCCGACGACATCGAGTGTTATGTCATCGAGCACGCGCAGGGCACCGAAACGCTTGGAGAGCCCCCGCGCCGTCAGCGCCTGGCTATCCGAGGGCACGGCGGCACTTGACCCTTGTTCGACGCCGTTCGTCAAACCGATCCGTACGGCTTGAGCTTCGCCTGGATCGGGATGGTCGGATCTTGAGCGTGCTCGGTCATGAGAAGCTCGAGCGGGAACTTTGAGCCGGGCTTGGAGGGGTACCACTGGCAGCCGGGGATTATGGTGTCGACGGCGTTTTTCACCGGCCCCTTGGTCCAGTCCAGGTGCCCCATCGGGGTGTCAACCTTCAGGGTCGCAATCGAATTTGCAAACCCGAGCTTGTCCTTTGGATTCGGAGCGTGCTTGATCGCCGCGATACCCACATCCCAGAGCGCGAAATCGGCACCGAGCTGCTGCGTCCACTGCTTGCCGGTGGCCTCGTAGCCGGCCTGCATCTGCGGCCCCGCGAGCCCGGTCAGGGACGAGGAGTACGGCCACACCGGGTGCCAATACGCTGCCGTCGCCAGGCCCGGACCCAGGTTGCCGAGCGCCTCGACCTGCGAGGGAAACAGGCCGGTCTTGGCGATCTGCGCGATGATCGGCTTGTACCCCTGCTGGATCGCCTGGCGCCAGAACGTGGCGAAGTCAGGAGGCAGCGGGAATGTGTTCAGGATCTCGCAGTGGTGGGATTTGAACAACGCGATCTGCGAGGAGAAGTCGTTTAGGCCATCGTTGTATGGGCCCGCGTCGACGACCTTGAAGCCGCCCTTCTCGAGCAGGGGGATGAGCCCCATGCGAATCGCGTTGCCGTCCGCGTCATTTGGATAGAGCGCGCCGACCACCTTGTTGGTCGGTAGCAAATGCCACTGGCTGATATAGCTCGCGGCGAAGTTCTCGACCCCGAACGAGAAATGGTATGTGTACTTGTACGCCGCATTGTTGCCGGGCTTCGCTCCTCGCCCGTAGTACCAGGATTCCCAGGGCACCACGGTTGAGATGCAGGGGGTGCCTGCAGCTTCGCAGGCGTCGGAGACGGGGTTGACCACTTCCGGGGTCGACGTCGTGAGCATCAAGTCGACATGGGAGCCATTGATCAGCCCGTTCGCGACGGACGCCGCGGTCTGCGGGCTGGACTGGCTGTCCTTTTGGAGGATCTCGATCGTGTAGTGCTTGCCGTCGCCGCCGGTGATGCCGCCGGCGAGCGCCTTGCGCACGACACCGAGGACGTAGGAATCAGGTTCGCCGAACGAGGCCGCCTCGCCCGTGAGCGGGCTCACGTAGCCAATCCGAATCGTGTTTGAGCTACTGCTCGAGCCACCCTTGTTGACTCCGCACGCGGCGAGCACACCGCCTGAGCCGAGCAGCATTCCCGCCGCACCCGCCCGCTTTACGAACTCGCGCCGTCCTAACAGCTCAACCTGGTTCTCGCTCATCTCTCCTCCGCAGATCGCGTGGTTGTGGTCCAGGACGCGTGCCGTTGCCAGCGCGCTCGCGCCGATAATAAACCTGACTTGAGCCTACACGCAAGAAGTAACCGATTGAGCCGCGGGTTTGGCATCTGCCTGGTGCCGCGCCCAGTGCCAGCGGGATCAAGACAGACTTGGTAGAAAAGTCAGATGCAATGGCGACTAGGGCTCAGTCGACTGTTCCTGAAGACGGCCATTTCGCATGCCACCCACGATCGCGAGCTCGAACGCTCGGGCCGCGCGCACCATAGCTATGCGCCCCCCCCGGGCAGAGGTCCGCGTCAGCGTCGTCTCAGCCGACGCGGGGATCCGGCCACGGCGACTCGCCGTCGGGGCTCGCGAGAACCACCAGGTAGCCATCGGGATCTCGCAGCCAGAGCTCGCGATGGGCGGGACCGCCGGGACCATCCGGCGGATTGCGATGCGCAGGCATGACGGTCTCGGCCTTCAGCGCCTGGGCACGACCGACCGCGGCGTCGAAATCGTCGATCTCGAACCAGAGTGCAACGCCGTTGCCGTATGGACGCCTCGAGGGATCGCCGATCCTGCCGTGGTGGTGCTCGATGTCGAAGGCGTGCAGTTGGAGCACGAGCGTGCCATCGCGAAGCAACCGCTCGTACTCCGCGCCGCCGTGCCCGCTCTCGCAGGCCAGAAGCTCCTGGTAGAACCGACTGCTCCGCTCGACATCTGCCACCGAGATAAGCGGCTGGGGACGCACCGCCGCGAGTCTAAAGCGGTCGGGCGAGAGGCGTCGGACCTACGCGTTCACAGGTACACGATGCGGGAGAGCAGGTCGTTCAGCTGGTCTCGTTGCTGCCCGGCGAGCGGCGTGAGAAACCGGTCTTCGGATTCGGCCAACAGCGAGAATGCCTGGAGGCGGACACCTTCACCGGCGGGAGTCAGCGCGACGGCGTATGCGCGCCGATCGTGATCGTCGCGCTCTCGTACGACGAGGCCCTTGCGCTCGAGCGAGGCACCGAGCTTCAGGATCGTGGTCCGGTCCAGCCCGAGGATCTCGGCGATCCGAGTCTGCGAAAGCGGTGATTGCTCAGCGAGTACCGCGAGCACGCTGTACTCACGAGCCGAGATTCCGAGCGGCTCGAGATCGTGCTCGCTCATCGCGCGCGCGCTAGCGGCGGCGCGCGCGAGCATGTAACCCGTGCGCCCGGACAGAGCCTCAGGGAGAAAATCCGGATCATCGAAGCTCATCGGTTCAGGCTGCCCCACGGCGCGGTCGTCAGTGCTGATGTACAGTAGCGCTGTCAAATCACCTCAGCACCGATCGGAGGTCGCCTGATTCTAGTTGTGATCGCAACCGCGTGGGGAGCCCGCCGATGAGCGCGACCCCGGCCGGCGACACCGGCGCGCGCCGCGCCGGTGCCGCGGCCCTGCTGCTGATCTGCGCCGGTCAGTTCATGCTCGTGCTGGATATCTCGATCGTCAACGTCGCGTTGCCCACGATCCAGCGGCGCCTGGGGATGTCGCAGGCCGAGCTGCAGTGGATCGTCACCGGTTACACGCTCACGTTCGGCGGGTTCCTGCTGCTCGGCGGGCGGATGGCAGACGTCTTCGGACGCAGGCGGATGTTCATGCTTGGCCTCGCGCTGTTCGCGAGCGCCTCGCTCGTCGGCGGCTTGGCGCAGAGCGGCGTGATGCTCATCCTCTCCCGCGGAGTCCAGGGCCTCGGCGGAGCGATGGTGTCCCCGGCCGCGCTTTCGCTCCTGACAACTACATTCCACGAGGGTCCGGAGCGCAACCGGGCGATCGGGATCTGGGGGGCGGTAGCCGCGAGCGGCGGCGCCGTGGGTGTGCTGATGGGGGGGATCCTGACCGAGCTCGTGACCTGGCGGTGGGTGTTCCTGGTCAATGTCCCGGTCGCCGCGGTGGTGATCGCGCTCGCGCCGCGAGTGCTGGCCGAAGGGCGCGGGGAGTCGAAGCACCGGCCCGACCTCCCCGGAGCCGCGACCGTGACCGCTGGCCTCGTCGCGCTCGTGTTCGGCCTCAGCCAGGGTGGAGAGCACTCGTTCTCCGATCCGAGGGCGTGGGTGGCGCTGCTGGCCGCTGCGGTTCTGCTCGCCGTGTTCGTCGCGATCGAGCAACGCGTGTCGAACCCGCTGTTGCCGTTCAGGATCTTCCGGGTCTCGACCGTCGTGGGCGCCGATCTGGGCATGCTCCTACTCGCCGCCTCCATGTTCGGCATGGTCTTCTTCCTGACGCTCTACCTGCAGCGGATCCTGCGTCTCTCGCCGATCCAGACGGGTTTGGCATGGCTGCCGATGACGGCCTTCATCGCGACCAGCGCGCAGCTCGCGACGCGCTTCGTCGGGCGGATCGGAGTCAAGCCGCTGTTCGCCGGCGGCCTGCTTCTCTCATCCGGTGGAATGGCGCTCCTCAGCGGCGTGTCGGCCGGCGGGAGCTACGCCGCCAACGCGTTGCCGGGACTGGTGCTCGTCTCGATCGGGATGGGGCTCGCCTTCACCACCGCCACGGTCGCGGCCACCGCCGGGATCAGCGACGGCGAACAGGGTCTGGCCTCCGGGCTGCTAGTGACCAGCCAGCAGGTCGGGGCATCGATCGGGCTAGCCGTGCTGACCGCGATCGCCGCCGCCCAGACGCGCGCATCGGTTGGGCCGCCCGCGGTCGCGCTTGTCGATGGTTTCCAGCTCGCGTTCCGCGTCGCCATTGGCTTTGGGATCGCCGGAGCGGTCGCCGTCGTGGCGCTGGTTCACGACGACGCCTGCCTGGCCGAGCTGCGTCGGCGCAAGCTGCGGGCGTTGATGCACCGCCAGATCGCTCAGCCCGTGAGCGGTCAGACCTCGCCCTGCTGGCCAGCCGTTGCGGACCTCCACCAAGGGAGGGCGACGGTGCCGGCTGAGGCGGTGGTCGACGCCTGACGATACGCCCGGCTGAGGACCCCGGCACGCGGCGCCGAGGACCGACTCGACTCCGCGGAGATCTGCGTCCCCGTACCGCCGGAGCTGCCGGGCCGCAGCCGGTGGGCCGGTAGCCTTTGGGCGCATGACCGGACAGCGAGTCCTTGTTCTGGTCCTTGCCGTCCTCGGCGTGCTCGGCATCATCGCGGCGATCATCTACTTCGCGGAGCCCGCGAAGGACCTTCCCTCGGTGCTGCCCGGCCACATCACCGGCTCAACCGCCCACCGAACGCTCCGCGGGATCGCTGCTCTGGTCGTCGGCCTGGGGCTATTGGCGCTCGCGGGGGTGGCGGCGAGCATGGGTCGCCGCCGGTCGATCTAGCACGACGTGCGAACGCGCCGCCGTCCTTCCGGCCGCACGCGCTGGCCGAGCTCGCCATTTACACGAGGGTTCTCGGCCAACCGTTTAGGCGGTAACCGGGTCCGCAGCGTAACCGCCGGCCGCCGCGGCGGCGAGTTCGACGTACGCATCCCCTGGGGACGGTGACCCGAACACGGCCGATCCGGCGACGAGCAGGTTGGCGCCGAGCTCAACGCAGTCGCGCGCCGTGGCGTGGTCGATCCCGCCGTCGACCTCGACCGCACACCGCTCGGGGAGTAGCGCGCGGACGCGCTCGATCTTCGGACGGGTCGCGTCGATGAAGCGCTGGCCACCCCACCCGGGATTGACGGTCATGCACAGCACGAGGTCGGCGGCGTCGAGCAGGCTGCCGACTGCTTCCGCGGGCGTCCCGGGATTGGTGGCCACTCCGGCGAGGCAGCCCGCGTCGTGAATCGCGGCCAGCGTGTAGTGAATGTTGGGGGTGGCCTCGTAGTGGACGGTGATCACGTCCGCGCCGGCCGAGGCGAATGTCCCGACTTGGCGTTCGGGCCGCTCGACCATCAGGTGCACATCGGCGATCGCCCCGGCGGCGTGCAGTCGTTCGCTGAGCGCGGAGACCACGAGCGGGCCGAAGGTGATCGGCGGGACGAAGTGTCCGTCCATCACATCCAGGTGGATCACACGCGCTCCGGCCTCGATCACCTCGTTGACCTGCGAGCCCAGGCGGGCGAAGTCCGCGGCCAGGATCGAGGGGGCGACGCGGACCGCGAGCAGCGAGTCGCGAAGCGAGGACGGTTCCGGCGCGTCCGTGACTGCGGGCGTCACAACGGTCACGGATGGTGCCGGTCCTCGATTGCCCGACGGGCCGCGGCCGCCACGAGCTCGGGCGTGAACCCGAGTCGGCGCATCACCTCCGTTCCAGGTGCCGAAGCGCCGAAGCGATCGATCGAGAGCGCGAAGTCCGCGAATCGGCTCCATCCCTGAGCCACGCCCGCTTCGAGCGAGACGGCGGGGACATCCGCCGGGAGCACGGCCGAGTGGTACGTCTCGTCCTGGGCGTCGAATAGCTCCCAGCTCGGCATCGAGACCACCCGTGCCCTGATGCCAGCGGCGCTGAGGAGATCGCCTGCTTGCAGCGCGAGGCTCACCTCCGAGCCGGTTGCCACGAGCACAACGTCTAGGGGCGGTTCGAGCGGGTCGCGGAGCACGTATCCGCCTTTCGCAACTCCGCCCGAGACGAGCTCCGGCGGAAGGACGGGCACGTCCTGACGGGTCAGCAGCAAGCAGACGGGCCCATCTACTTCCTCGACCGCCACGCGCCAGGCCGCCACCGTCTCGTTGGCGTCTGCCGGCCGGATGACCGTGAGGCCGGGGATCGCGCGCAACGCCGCGCAGTGCTCGACCGGCTGGTGGGTGGGGCCATCCTCGCCGACGGCGACCGAGTCGTGCGTGAAGATCCATACGACGGGCAGCGCCATCAGCGCGGACAGCCGGATCGCCGGGCGCATGTAGTCGGCGAACACAAGAAAGGTGGATCCGAACGGCTTGATGATGCCGCCGTGCAGGGCGAGCCCGTTGATCGCGGCGCCCATGGCGTGCTCCCGGACTCCCCAGTGGACGTTCGCGCCGGCGGCGTCCCGGCTGAACGATCCTCCGTACGGCAGCTCCGCCTTTGTCGACTGGGCGAGGTCCGCAGACCCGCCCACCATCGTGGGGAGGTACGGCGCGAGCGCGGTCAGCGCTTTGCCGCCGGCGGCCCGCGTCGCCAGCACCGGCGTGGTGTTCGGATCGAACCTTGGCAGCGCCGATGACAACGCGGGCACGCGGCCGCCATGCCACGCTCGCGACCACTCTTCGGCCAGTCCCGGCTCCATTTCGCTCCAATGCTCGAGCCTTGCGGTCCAGTCGCGGTACGCGGCGTGTCCGCGCGCTCCCACCCGCGCAAAGAGCGAGCGGACCTCGTCGGGCACCACGAAGTGGGAGTCCGGATCCCATCCCAGCGCTTCCTTGGTCGCTCGCACCTCGTCCTCGCCCAGCGGCGCGCCGTGTGCGGAGGGCGTCCCCTGCTTGTTCGGCGCCGGGTAGCCGATGATCGTGCGGACCCGGATCAGCGACGGCCGGTTGCTCTCGATGATCGCCGCGTCGATCGCTGAATGCAGCGCTCCCAGCTGATTGGGATCTTCGACGCTGGCGGTGTGCCAGCCGTAGGCTCGGAATCGCGCCTCGACGTCCTCCGTGTCGAACGACAGGGAGGTGTCGCCGTCGATCGTGATGCGGTTGTCGTCATACAGATAGACGATCCGTCCCAGGCCCAGGTGACCGGCGAGCGAGGCGGCCTCGGCGCTCACCCCTTCCATCAGGTCCCCGTCGGAGCAGATCCCGAACACTCGATGGTCCATCACCTCGGCGCCGAATCGGTCGCGCAAGAAGCGCTCGGCCATCGCCATTCCGACACCGTTGGCGAAGCCCTGTCCCAGCGGGCCGGTTGTGGTCTCCACGCCCGGCGTCGAGGGGTGACCGAGGATCCGCTCCGGGTGTCCGGGCGTACGTGAGCTCCATTGCCGGAAGCGCTCGAGTTCCAACAGCGGCAGGTCATAGCCGGCGAGGTGAAGGATGCTGTAGAGGAGAATCGACCCGTGCCCGGCGGACAGCACGAAGCGATCTCGGTCGGGCCATTCGGGATGGGCCGGGTCGTGGCGCAGGAAGCGCGTGAACAACAGGTGCGCTACCGGCGCCATGGCCATCGGCATGCCCGGGTGCCCGGAGCGTGCCCTCTGGACCGCGTCCATGCTGAGGACGCGGATCGTGTCTATGCATAGATGGTCGATATCGGCTGCGCCTATGCTGCGTTCAGCGGCGCCCGCGCGTCCTCCCGCTTCCGTCACGAAGACACTCCCGCCTCTGCGCCGGCGGTGACGTACGTTCTGCTTTGGACGTTGCGGTGCCCATCACCGCCTACCGCGATCGCGGCCTTTGCGGTCACCAGGTGGTAGAGGATCAGCAGCTGCACCAGCGCCAGCGACTCCGAGCGGTACAGCTCCGTGCCGATGGTGAACTCTCCCAGACGCCGCGTACGAAGATGCGTGGCGAAGTGCATGCGAGCCCAGATGGCCTCTTCGATCGCGGTGGCATGATCAGGATCGATGCGACCCGGTATGCGAAGGATGCGTTCACGGTGTGACTCGACGAGCTGCAGGCCGTCGGGCTCGCCACCCACGAATAGCGTCAGATCTGGGTGCGGGAGGCCATCACCCAGCGTCAGCTCGGCGTCCAGATGAGTTTGGTCGTTGGCCTGGCCGCCTTCTTGCGGCAGGAACGAGACGAGCATGTCGGCGTGCCGTCGCTGAGGCCGGATGAACGCTTCGGAGTCCGGTTCGCGCCGGTCCAGTTCCGCGAGCACCTCGTCGGTGGTGTATCCCCGCCGTGAGCAGTCGCGCTGCACCTTCCACCGGCGGCGCAGATCCTCGGGTGGGTTGAGGTACACGCGCACGTCATAGACGTCGCGCATCTCCGGCAGGTAATAGCCGAACAGTCCCTCGATGACGGTGAATCGCTCTGGCCGCACGTACACCGGGGGGCCGAACGTGCCGTCCTTGTGACCGTAGACGGGCTTGAGAATCGCCTCTCCGCGACGCAGATGGCGGAGGTGCTGAGCGATGATGTCGAGGTGGTTGCACTCAGGGTGCAGCGGGGTAATGCCCATCTCCGCCCGCTGCCTGCGGTCGTAACGGTGATAGTCGTCGGTGCAGATGTGCGCGACGTTGTCCTCTCCGAGCACACGCACCAGCCCGCGGGTGATGGTGGTTTTGCCAGCCGCCGAGTCGCCGACGACGCCCAGGATCACGGGTCGGGGCATGGCCTTAGCTCCCCGTGTCGGCGTTGAACACGCTGCTTTTGAGGATGTCCTCGGCCTCGATTCGCTGAAGCTGTATGCGGCTGGGCGCCTGGCCGGACCGCACGTCCTCGTAAACACGGTTGGCGTGCCGAAGCCGGGCGCGCTCGATCGCGTTGCGGACGCTACGGGCATGCGCGAACCGCGGCTGGCCCGTGCGGCGATCCAGGTAGGAGCGGAATGCCTGCTCAGCCTGGTCGGTGAACTCGTATGACTCCGCCGAGAGCATCAGGCGCGCGATCGCCTGCAGCTCGTCGATCGTGTAGTCGGGGAAATCGATGTGGTGCGCAACTCGCGAGGACATTCCTGGGTTCAGGCGGAAGAACTCGTCCATCCGGTCCTTGTAGCCCGCGAGGATCACCACGAGACGCTCGCGCTCGTTCTCCATCACCTGAAGCAGGATCTCGATCGCCTCAACGCCGTAGTCGCGCTCGTTTTCCGGGCGGTACAGGTAGTACGCCTCGTCGATGAACAGCACGCCGCCATACGCCCGCTTGAGCACTTCTTTCGTCTTGGGCGCGGTGTGTCCGACGTACTGCCCGACGAGGTCGTCGCGCGTGACGGCGACCACGTGGTTGCGCTCGATATATCCGAGGCGGTAGAGGATGTCGGCCATCCGCAGCGCGACCGTGGTCTTACCGGTGCCCGGGTTACCGGTGAAGGACATGTGCAGCGTGGGCCGGCCTGCAGTGAGGCCGGCCTCCCGGCGCAATCGGTCGACGACCAACAAGGCAGAGATCTCACGAATCCGCGTCTTCACCGGGGCGAGCGCGATCAACTCGCGGTCGAGCTGGTTCAGCACACCCTCGATATCGAGGCTGGGTGCCTCGTCATCGGGAGGCGCGGCTTCGGGCTGGACGCGTGCCGCGCTCAGTCGGTCCTGCTCCAGCACCGTCACGGTGTCGCGCCGTTCTCGTAGCGACTACCGACGGGCGCGTCCGCGGCGTACGGGTGCAGCCGGTAGCGCTGCACCCGATCGTGGGACTCGGTCCGGTCCAGGCGGAAGCCCGGTTCGTGACGCGGCCGATGGACGATGAAGCTGAGCGCCGTGGTCTGCCGGCCCCGGCTCGAGTCGTAGGCGATGAGCTTGACGTAGCTGCGCGGATGAGCTTCGCGGCAGGCACGAACCTCGCGCAAGACGACATCGGCCTGCTCGACCGGGAGGTCGAACAACGGTGTACCCCACATGTCCCAATACGAACTGCGTGGATGGGGGTCGTCGGTGTGCTCGACGGACATCGCCCACCCGTGATCAAGCGCGTAGCGGATCTGTGCGGCGATCTGCTCCTCGCTGAGGTCAGGAAGAAATGAGAATGTGCCTTGGGTGAGTCGCATCGGCTCGTCTCCTGTCACGCGACCGTCGGCGTGACCACGTAGTCGGGGGTGTCGGTGGACTGGAAATCGAACGTGATGTCCTTCCACACCTGGAGGGCAGCATTCAGCTCGGGGCAGCCCTTGGCCGCCTTCTCGAGGATGTCGGGTCCCTCCTGGAAGTAGTCGCGGCCCTCGTTGCGCGCCTGGATCATCGCCTCCACGGCGACCCGGTTGGCGGTCGCCCCGGCGGCGATGCCCATCGGATGGCCGATCGTGCCGCCGCCGAACTGGAGGACGACGTCTTCGCCGAGGTAGGAGAGCAGCTGGTGCATCTGGCCTGCGTGGATCCCACCGGAGGCGACGGGCATTACCGCCGGCAGCGAGGCCCAGTCCTGGTCGAAGTAGATCCCGTTCTCGAGGTTCTCGGGGATGTGATCGAGCCGCAACGTGTCGTAGTAACCCTTGACCATCGCCGGGTCTCCTTCGAGCTTTCCTACGACCGTGCCGGCATGGAGGTGGTCGACGCCGAGCAGCCGGCACCACTTCGCGATCACCCGGAATGACACTCCATGGCTTTTCTGCCGCGTGTAGGTCCCGTGGCCGGCGCGGTGCAGGTGCAGGATCAGCCCGTTGCGGCGTGCCCACTTGGACATCGACTGCATCGCCGTGTAGCCGACAGTCAAGTCCATCATGATGATCACGCTTCCGAGCTCCTTTGCGAACTCGGCGCGCTCGTACATATCTTCCATCGTGGCGGCGGTGACGTTCATGTAGTGCCCCTTGACCTCACCGGTCCGAGCCATCGCCCGGTTGACCCCCTCGATCGAGTACAGGTACCGGTCGCGCCAGCGCATGAACGGCTGCGAGTTGATGTTCTCGTCGTCCTTGGTGAAGTCCAGGCCGCCACGGAGCGCCTCGTAGACGACGCGCCCGTAGTTCTTCGCGCTCAGGCCAAGCTTGGGCTTGACCGTGGCACCGAGCAGGGGCCGGCCGAACTTGTCCAGGTACTCGCGCTCCATCACGATTCCGTGCGGCGGGCCCTGGAATGTCTTGACGTATTGCGGCGGGATCCGCATGTCCTCGAGCCGGAGCGCCTTCAGCGCCTTGAACCCGAACACGTTGCCGATGATCGAGCTCGTGAGGTTGGCGATCGATCCCTCCTCGAACAGGTCGAGGTCGTAGGCGATCTTCGCCATGTACTCACCCTCGCGACCGGGGACGGGGGTGACGTCGTACGCCTTGGCCTGGTAGTTCTCGTGCGCGGTCAGCCGGTCGGTCCACACCACGGTCCAGGTCGCCGTGGACGACTCGCCGGCCACTGCGGCGGCCGCCTCGATCGGGTCCACCCCGGGCTGTGGGGTAATCCGAAACGCCGCGAGAATGTCGGTGTCCTTGGGCTCGTAGTCTGGATTGAAGTAGCCCATCTCGGCATACGGCGTGACGCCGGACGCCCAGCGGTCCTTCTTCTCGGTGGTGATGGTGGAGGTCGGCGTCATTGCTTGTTGGCCTTTCGGTTCGAACTGCGCGCCGAGCTTAGAGCGCCGTCCCATAAACGTCAATTACTGATTTGTCGTAGCAGGATAGGAATACGGCTAACTATCTACGAGCAGAGCGGCATAGAAGTTCTTCTTTGGATGCGCAAGAATTCTCTGTGGTTATCTGATGCCCGGGCCCTTACCGTCCCTGCACCGTGCCGCGACCAATCCTCCTCGGCATTGTCGGTGACTCAGCCGCCGGCAAGACCACGCTGACGCGCGGTCTCGTGCGGATCCTCGGCGCGCAGCAGGCCATGCACGTCTCGGCCGACCATTACCACAGCTACGACCGCAAGCAGCGTGCCGAACTAGGGCTCAGTCCCTTGCACCCCGACTGCAACCACGTGGACATCCTCCAGCAGCACCTTGCGCATCTGCGAGCGGGAGACCCGATCATCAAGCCCGTATACCGTCATCAGGACGGAACCTTTGCCCCGGCCGAGTACGTGCGACCCGCTCAGTTCACGATCGTCGAGGGGTTGCTCGGATTCCACACCGCGTCGATGCGCGAGACCTACGACGTCCGCGTATTCCTCGAACCACCCGAGGAACTACGGCGGAAATGGAAGGTGCAGCGTGACTGCTCCCGGCGCGCCTACACGACCGACCAGGTGTTAGCAGAGCTCGACCGGCGCGAGGCTGACGCTGAGGCGTTCATTCGTCCCCAGCGTCATCACGCTGACCTTGTGATCTCGTTTATGCCGGGAGACTGCGGCGACCAGGAGCGCTTGGACGCTAGGGTCGCGATGCGACCCGGCCTCATCCATCCAGAGCTCTCACCGGTCGTCGACGGGGCCCGGGGCGGAATCTCCCTGGTCACGCATGGCTCCGAGTCCTCGCTCTGGATTCCGGGCACGATCTCCGCTTACCGCAGCGCGGCAATCCAGGAGGCGATCTGGGACCGGATGCACTTCGCCAACCATCTCCGGACCGAACGCCTCGGCGAGTTCACCGTCGGGACCCAGCTGCATCGATCAGAGCCATTGGCGATCACGCAGCTGCTGGTCCTTTATCAGCTCGTCACCGCCAGAGCGGCGGTCGCTCTCGGGGCGGAGGACGCCAGGGCCGATCGGCGCCGGCCCACGTCCGACCCGGGTCTGGCCGACGGGTCGCCGCATGCGATGAGACCCGCCGCACCCGCGCCTCGGTGATCGCCCGAACTCGCACGCGCACGGATATCTTCGATGGATCGGTCCCGCGGGCCGACTATCAGGCGTCTGGAATGGTTGGCGGTTATGGCCGCGATCGACGTGGCGCAGCGCTCTGTCCGCGGTCAAGCACAAACGCGATGAACAGCTCGACCGTTGGGCGCTGCGGCCCGACGGCGGATCGGAGCACGAACCAGGGCCGCGTCGCGGGTCCGTCCAGGAGTCTGATCTCGCCCAGCCATCCGGACGCGAGCTCGGTTTCGACGGCCGCTCTCGACAACAGCGACACTCCGAGTCCTGCCCGCGCGGCCTGCTTGATCGCTCCGTTGGAGCCGAGCGTGAGCGTCTGCGGATCGAGCCCGTGATCGTCCAGGAACTCCTGGTTGACGGTACGCGTCCCTGATCCGGGCTCTCTCAACAGCCAAGCACGATCCGCCAGCTCGGTTGGATCGATCGGTCCAGCGGACGCGGCCGGATCGTCGGGCGCGCTGATGCATACGATCTCGTTCTCCATGAAAGGCTCAGCCGCCAGCCTCTCCTCCCCGGGTGGCTTGCCGGTGATGGCTAAGTCGGCCGCGTGGCTCAGAACACGATCGAGCACGTCCTGACGATTTCCGACCACCAGCGCGAGGTCGATGTCTGGGTGCTGTTCGGAGAACTCCCGCATCATGCTCGGTACGAACGACTCCGCCGCGGTTGTCACGGCCGCGATTTTCAGACGCCGGGCCGTCACCGACGCCGCCTCCTGAGCGGCCGTTCGTCCTTTCTCGAGGAGCCCCAACACATCCTCCGCGTAGGGAGCAAAGGCGCCGCCGGCTTCCGTCAGCCGGATGCTCCGGCCGGCCCGCTCGAAGAGTTCGCACCCCAGGTCCCGGCTGAGCGCGGCAATGGCGGACGATACGGATGGCTGGGTCACGACGAGTTCGTCCGCGGCTGCAGTGACGGAGCCTCCTCGGACAACTGCCAGGAAGGCACTCAACTGCGTAAGAGTTATAGCCATACGTTTAGCAGTAAAGCCCTTAGCATTGAACTTTGTCAAGATAACGGTGTTAGGGTACCCCGGCCGCGGGATCGCCGCGCGTTAGAGAAGCGGCCCATGTAATCCGCGCCTAACCAAGGATGATCTGGGCAAGCGGTGGCCTTCACAAGGGAGGATCCCCGAGGGTTCCGCGTCTTTTGTCGTCGCACTTGGCACTCGGTGTATCGTCGAAGGGTGTTGTCCATAGCTGGGGGCTCATTGCTCGAGCGCGAGCGCGAGCTTGGGGTGCTACGCGAGGGACTCGATCGCGTGCGGGCTGGGGAAGGAATGCTGCTCCTGATCGAAGGGCCCGCGGGGGTAGGCAAGACTCAGCTGGGGCGCGAGGCGCGCGTGGCGGCCGAGCATGCCGGGATCACGCCGCTGGTGGCGAGGGGTTCTGAGCTCGAGCAGCCGTTTGCATTCGGCGTCGCGCGCCAGCTGCTGGAGCCGGCGATCGCCGAAGCACCCGAACGTTCAAGCGTCTTTCGGGGGGCGGCCCAACCAGCGGCTCGACTGTTCACGCCCGACGAGCACCTGTCGCGGGATGACAACGTCGGCTTCGAGGCACTGCACTCCCTCTACTGGCTGATTGTCAATCTCGCCGATGACGGACCGCTGCTGATCCTGGTCGACGATTGCCAATGGGCGGACGGGGACTCGTTGCGGTTTCTGAGCTATCTAGGACAGCGGATCGAGGGGCTTCCAATCGCGATGATCCTCGCAGGCCGTCCTCCCGATTCCCCAGCGTCCGATGCCGCCTCGCTGTGGTCACAGGTGACCTCGCGTCCCTCGACAATCGCGCTGTATCCGCGAC
>Ga0213881_10000905_pt1 | contig 15676 bp, 12 predicted proteins | sample BarmaccoBMER_R08_FD_160104 | JGI IMG/M metagenome (GOLD analysis project Ga0213881, IMG submission 160104) | Barbacenia macrantha exposed rock microbial communities from rupestrian grasslands, the National Park of Serra do Cipo, Brazil - ER_R08 ... | reverse complement strand
CCTTCGCGCTCACCCCCCCGCGCCCCCCGCGCCCGACATTTCGGATTTGTCCTGATCAGCTCAGGGCGGATGGTGCAGTGGTGTGGAAGTTTGGGGGCCAGTGGAAGGTCCCGCGACGACTGCCCGGCACCTGGACTCGATACCGCCCCCGCGACGGCTGCCCCGTGAGCCAGACATTTCAGGATTTGTCCCGATCGGCGGAGGGCCGGATGGGCGAGGGCGTGGAAGTTTGGGGCCATGTGGAAGTTTGGGCGCCGGAAACCGGCACCTTTTGTTCCGCGGGGCTCCAATCTTCCACGTCAGCAGCCCGCCGCGCCCGCGCAAATGGGACGAATCATGAAATGTCGGGCGCGAACCACGGGCGGCGCGGGCGGGGCGCGAACCGCGGGCGGCGCGCGAACCGCGGGCGGTGCACTAACCGTGGGCGGCGCGGGCGGCGCACGACCGGGGCGCACCCGACGGAGCGGCCACCGGACGAGGCGCACGGAGCGGAGCGGCCACCGGACGGGGCGGCCAGCGCACGGAGCGGAGCGGCCACCGGACGGGGCGGCCAGCGCACGGACCGGAGCGGCCACCGGACGGGGCGGCCAGCGCACGGACCGGGGCGGCCACCGGACGGGGCGGCCACCGGACGGGGCGGCCACCGGACGGGGCGGCCACCGGACGGGGCGGCCAGGCTCGGACCGGGGCACTTTTGGGTGGGGTTGGACGTTTAGGGGTTTGATTTAGGGATTGATCAAGTGTGGGGGACGTATGACTACGGTGGCGCGGTTGCGGGCGCTGGTGACGGTGGCGGACGCGGGGTCGGTGCGCGAGGCCGCCCGGCGGCTGTCGGTCACCGAGTCCGCGGTATCGGCCGCGCTGGGCGCGCTGGCGCGTGAGGTGCGGGTGCCGCTGGTGGAACGGGACGGCCGGGGACTGCGGCTGACCGCGTCCGGGCAGGCCTATTCCGGCTACGCGCGCGCCATCCTCGGCCTGCACGAGGAAGGGCTCGCCGCCGCCCGGGGCGATCGCGACCCGGAGCGGGGCCGGGCGCGGGTCGCCGCGGTCAGCACCGCGGGGGAGTACCTGCTGCCGTCCGTGCTCGCGGCCTTCCTGGCCCGGCATCCAGGCGTGGACCTCCGGCTGGAGGTGGGCAGCAGCGAGCGGCTGTGGGCGTTGTTCGCCGCGCACGAGGCCGACCTGGTGATCGGCGGTCGGCCGCCCGCGCACATCGCTGACGCGGTGATCCGCGCGGTCCGGCCGAACGCGCTCGTGGTCGTGGCCGCGCCCGACGTGGCCCGCGGCTTCGACATCGGCCGGACCCGGTGGCTCCAGCGGGAAGCCGGGTCCGGCACCCGGGTCACCGGCGACGCGCTGCTCGCCAGCCTGGACGCCGACCCGCCGCGGCTCACGCTGGGCTCCGGCGGCGCGGTGGCGGCGTGTGCCGTCGCGGGGCTCGGGGCCACCCTGGCCTCGCGGGACGCGGTGGCCCGCCAGATCACAGACGGCGAACTGAAAGAGGTAGCCGTACCGGGCACACCGCTGCGCCGGCCATGGCACACGGTGACCCACGAGCGTCAGCCCGGTGCCACCGGACTGCTCGTACAGCACCTCCTCGGCCAGGAAGGGTGGCGTCGGCCCCGAAGCGCATACGTGCCCGGGCGTGGTACCACCGCCGTTCGGGATAATTGAGGTTTTAGTTGATTTTCTGGGTAAAGACTTGATTGATCTTTAAGCGGTCCTTAGCTGATCCTCGAGGTATGGAAAAGATGACGGACCGCTGGAACGCCGGGGTGCTCCACTACGCCGAGATGGGGTACTGGCAGCCGGACTACGAGCCGAAGCCGACCGACGTGCTCGCCGCGTTCCGGGTGACGCCGCAGCCGGGCGTGCCGCCGGAGGAGGCCGGCGCAGCCGTGGCCGGCGAGTCGAGCACCGCGACCAGCTGCTGCACCACCTGGGCGAGGACGTGGTGCTGCAGTTCGGCGGCGGCACGATCGGGCATCCCCTCGGGATCGCCGCCGGAGCGACGGCGAACCGGGTCGCGCTCGAGGCGATGATCAAGGCCCGCAACGAGGGGCGGTCGCTGCTGGCCGAAGGCCCGGACATCTTGCGGACCGCCGCCAAGCGCAGCCGCGAGCTGGACATGGCCCTGTCCACCTGGGGTGACGTCACGTTCGACTTCGAATCCACCGACACGCCGGACGTGACCGCGACGCCGGTTGCCGGGAGGGCCTGATGATCGCGCGGATAACCCAGGGATGCTTTTCCTACCTGCCGGATCTCACCGACGACGAGATCATCGCGCAGCTCCGGTACGCGCTGGACCACGGATGGGCGATCTCCGTCGAGTTCACCGACGACCCGCATCCGAAGAACAACTACTGGGACATGTGGGGATTGCCTTTGTTCGATCTGCCGGACGCGGCCGGGGCGCTGCGCGAGATCAGCGAGTGCCGTAAGGCGTACCCGGACCGGTACATCCGGGTGAACGCCTACGACTCGCGGCACGGGCGGCAGACGGTGGCGATGTCGTTCCTGGCCGGGCGGCCTGCGGAGCCATGGTGACCCGGCCGGGCTTCGCTCTCGCCCGGACAGCTGAGCCGGGGGATTCCGCCGTACCCGAGGTTCTCGCCGCCGACGCGACCGTTGATCTTATGAACGAACGGTCGGTGGCTCGAGTTGACGAGATCCTTGATTCGCTCGACCGGGACCTCGTCGGCCTGCGCCCGGTGAAGACGAGGGTGCGGGAGATCGCCGCGCTGCTGCTGGTGGACCGGATGCGGACCCGGTTCGGGCTGCCCGCGGGGGCGCCGAGCCTGCACATGTGCTTCACCGGTAACCCGGGCACCGGCAAGACGACCGTGGCGTTGCGGATGGCCGAACTGCTGAACCGGCTCGGTTACCTGCGCCGCGGGCACGTGGTGCCGGTCACCCGCGACGACCTGGTCGGGCAGTACGTCGGGCACACCGCGCCGAAGGCCAGGGAGATACTCCAGCGGGCCATGGGCGGAGTCCTGTTCATCGAGGAGGCCTATTACCTGTACCGGCCCGGGAACGAGCGCGACTACGGCCAGGAGTCCATCGAGATCCTGCTCCAGTACATGGAGAACCACCGCGACGACCTGGTGGTGATCATGGCCGGGTACGCGGACCGGATGGAGACGTTCTTCGGCTCCAACCCGGGGATGAGCTCGCGCATCGCGCACCACCTGGAATTCCCCGACTACACGCTGGATGAGCTGGTCACGATCGGCGAGGTGATGCTGAGCGAGCAGCGGTACCGGCTGTCGGCGGAGGCTGAGCCGGTATTCCGCGACTACCTGACCCGGCGGATGAACCAGCCGCGGTTCGCCAACGCGCGCAGCGTCCGCAACGCCCTGGAACGCGCGCGGCTGCGACATGCCGGCCGGCTCGTCGCCTTGGGCGCGGCGAGCGCCGCGTCCGGCGCGGCGAGCGCCGCGTCCGGCGCGGCCGTGGTCGGCCGGGATGATCTCATGCGGCTCGAGCCAGCGGATTTCCTGGCCAGCCGCGTCTTCGCGGATCGAATTTAGGTCCCAATGTCGTCTCGTGGTCCCTTACGGCTCAGTGACAAAAGGTGTATACCGATATGATCCTTGGCCATGGCCATCCGGACGCTGGGGAGTCGCTATCTGCTGGATGAGCAGATAGGGCAAGGCGGTATGGGTGTCGTGTGGCGGGGGCGGGACAAGGTCACGGGGAGCCCTTTCGCGATCAAGCTGCTGCGATCCGAGTACGCCGCCGACCCCGACGCAGTGACGCGGTTCGTACGCGAGCGCACCGTACTGATGAAGTTCCGGCATCCCGCGGTCGTCACGGTGCATGACATGATCGTCGAGGGGGATCAGCTCGCCCTGGTCATGGACCTGGTCGACGGCGGCGACCTGAATGCCTACCGGCGGCGGAACGGCGGCACGCTGGCCGGCGCCGAGGCGGCGCGGCTCGCCGCGCAGGTCTGCGACGGGCTGGCCGCCGCGCACGCGGCCGCCATCGTGCACCGCGACCTCAAGCCAGCCAACGTCCTGCTGGATGCCGGACGGGTGAAGCTGGCTGACTTCGGCGTCGCCCGGATCGTCGGGGATCCGTCGGGGACGACAACCGGGACGGTGCTCGGGACGGCCGCCTACCTGGCGCCCGAGCTGCTGACCGGGAATGAGCCATCGCCGGCCACGGACATGTACGCGTTCGGCATCACGCTGTACGAGCTGCTGGCGGGCGCGCCGCCGTTCGCCGGGCACGTCGCCGCGATCATGCACGACCACCTCCAGACGGTGCCGTCTCGCCCGCCGGGCGTGGCCGACCGGCTCTGGGACCTGCTCAGTTCGTGCCTGGCCAAGGAGCCTGCCGCGCGGCCGGCCGCCGCGGCGATGGGAAGCGCGCTTCGCGATCCGGGGCTGCTGGCCGTCCTGAGCCAGGCCGCTCCGGCTGCTCCGGTGGTCGCGATGCCGCTTTCCGCGCCGCCTGCGGTGGCGCCGGCCGTCACGGCCGCGGAGCCGGTCCCGGCTGTCCAGCGGCCGATGGCCGCTCCGCCGCGGTCCTTCGCCCAGGCTCCGGTGATACCTCTGCACCGTCATCCGGGGGGCCCGGGAGAGGAGGCACCGGTAGCGGGGGAACCCTTCCCGGCGTTTCCCGGGCCGTTCCAGCAGCCCTCGCCGCAGTCACCACCGTCGGTGGCGCAGCCGCGGCGGCCGGTCCCGGGGAAGCGCCGGATCGCACCAGGGAAACGCCGGATCGAAGCAAGCCCGGTGGTCATCGGCACAGCGGCGATCGTGGCGTTGGTCCTCGTGGCCACCGGTGTCATGGCGCTCGGGCGGTTCGGACCGTTCGCCTCGGCCTCCAAGGCGTCCGCGGGTGCCCGGCCGTCCGGCACCGCGCGAGTGGTGGCCGATCCCGGCCGCGGCACCGCGTCGGCCAGCGGTCCGAGCACGAGCCCAAGCCACCACACTGGCTCCGGTCACGCCAAGAAGCCGGCCGCGTCCAGGTCGCACCCCCCGATCACGCCGACGGCGACCGGTTCCGCCAGAACCGGAGGCGGAACCGGCGGGTCCGGTGGGTCCGGCGGGACCGGTGGGTCCGGTGGCGGCAGGCCATTGGTGCCATACGGCCCCAACCTGGTGACGGACGGCGACTTCAGCGACCCCACGCTGAGCGCCTGGAACTATGCGGTCTACCAGGCGCTGCTCAGCCCGGGCGCCGGAGTGAGCGGCCAGAACGCGGTGGTGCTGACCGCGACACCGGAAGCGGGCATCGCCGAGACCATCAGCGGGCTCCAGCCGGGCGGCCACTACCTGCTGACCGGCTGGATTCAAGCGACCGCGTCACCGATCTACATCGGCGCGCGAGACGACGCCAGTGGTAAAGAGGTGGACGTGTCCGCGGAGCCGGCCTCGTGGGAGAAGCTGTCGCTGGACTTCACCGTGCCCAGCGGGCAGACATCGGCGGTGGTCTTCTGCGTCCAGCGCCGGGGCGGCTCGGGCTACTGCAGCAACATCAGCGTCCACGCGCTGCACGCCGGCTAGCCAATGGGCCGGGTGGATGCTGCATTAGGGGATGGTTGGCGCAACGTACCCCTCCTGAGGGGATGGTTGGCGCAACGTACCCCACCCGGAGGCTGTCGCATAACTGCGGGGCGGGCATATCGGGCAGTTGGCGTGGTGAATATACGCCTCGTGGTTGATTCGTAGGACAATGTGCGCGCGCCAAAACAAATCGAGTCTGCGGCGTGTTGTGGCGGGTGCCGATTTTGTCCTGATATGGCCGTTATGTGACGGCAGCTGCGGTGGACGACGTGGAAGAAAAGGGCTTCGCGGAGGATAGGGCGCCGGTTTCCGGCACCTTTTCTTCCAAAGGGCTCTTTTCTTCCCACTGAAGGATGCTCATGTGTCCGCTATGTATCGGTATGCATAGTTCACCCAGGCTGTTCAGCGCACTCTAGCAAAGACGACATGCCCAACATGCCGCAAACGCACGTTATTTTGGCGCGCGCACATAGTCCTACGGATTAACCGCAAGGCGTAAATCAACCGCACAAAGCTTCGATCCATGTCCGGCAAATCCGGATATGAGCGACAAGGGGAGCGACGGCCCGTACGGCCCGTACGGCCCGAGGCGGCTTCAATGAGCCGTCAAGTACCAGCATTGGTCAGGACGCGGGTGACATGTGAGCAGGGTGGCTGGAGGCTGGCGGGGATATCTGTTAAGAACAGGCTTTGTCGAAGGCGGTGCCGTCCTTCTCGACCGTGCTCATGTCAGGAAGCTCTGCCGCGCCGCTCTGCGACTCGACCAATGCGGTGTAGTCGTTGGCCAGAGCAGTCATCGCCTTGGCCGTCGCCGGACGCGTATCTCGCTGAGCGGCGGCGCTGAGCGCATTGGCGAAGTTCGTGAAGTCCTGGTCGAGAGCGGACTCGTTGGCCTGGTCCTTGCCCTGGCGCGTCCGCAGGGTCTGCTCGGCCTTCAACGCGGCGGCGCAGGCCGGATCGGGACCGGGCGGACCGTAGACAGGCGCGCTCGCCCGGGCCGCGGCGGTAGCGGCCGGCGAAGAAGCCGAAGAAGCCGAAGAAGCCGAAGAAGCCGAAGAGGCCGAAGAGGCCGAAGAAGCGGCTGAGCTAGCGGTGGCGCAGCCGTCCACGGCGATGCCGACCGCCACCACCAAGGCGAAGGCCGGAAGGGCGCGGGCCGCGCGATTTCTCATGACAACCGACGTTACGACAGGGTCGGCGGCATCCCCAGAGCAGGCGCGACGCGGGCCGCGTTCAGCAGCGGGTTCGAGGCTGCGGACATGAAAGTTACCGTCCAGGTGGCTCAGGGATCTGCCAGAACCTTCATGCCGGCCCGGCCGGCAGAGGCCAACCCGGTCGGCGGGGTCGGCTCGGGCCGACAGAGGGAAGCGGCTCAGGCCGGCCAGGGGGCCGGCTCAGGCCGGGCTCGGGTCGGCAAGGGCCGGCTCAGGCCGGCCGGGCCAGAGGCCCCCTCCCGGCCGGGGCCACGCCGTCGGCCCGGACGGCGGTCTGGCCCCCGTCGGCGCCGACTACGGTGACCTGTCCGCGCCGCCGTCCGGTGACATCACATTCGATTGCATGTCCCGCGACCCGGAACCAGAGTGGCGGCCCGCGGTCTGAGTGACGGCCCGGAACGGAGTGACGGCCCGAAGTCGGAGCACCCCCGGACCCGGGATACCACCGAAGGGCGGCACCGGAGCCGCCGACGTGAAATTTACACGGCGCACATGCAGATGACGCGGGCACGGGACACCGCACAAAGCATTGAATGCTGCTACCAGAGGTACGTGATGACACTAGAGGTGAGATCGGGATCACGGCTCGCCGACCGATTGCAGACAGGACAGAACGAAATTGTTTCAACCCGTTGCGGAACGTTTCAGGCTAGTTACACAATAATTCAACAAATTCGATACGGGCAGCCTAGGTAAGTGTTGAACAGCCGGCTGGGTGGACGGCAGTTCTTGGGAGCGGGAGTCCCTGGAACGCCCACGTACTGGCCAAGGGAGAAGGCGGTGACGGTCGCACACTCTGTCGTGACGCCCCACAAGGCAGCCCAAGGGTCTCAGGAAGCCACGACACCTGAGGACACTCCGGCACCAGTAAAACTGGCGCCATCCACCACGCTGGCACCACCAGCAACACTGACGGCAGGAACCAAACTGCCGACCCCCGCGACGCTAGTGGCGAAAGGCTTGACATCCATGCCGCCCGCCGCGTCTCCACCCGTCGCATTCCCAGAAGCCCCAGAAGCCCCAGAAGCCCCAGAAGCCTCAAAGGTCCCACAAGTCCCAAGAGCTTCAGAAGCCTCGGGCGCTTCAGAAGCCTCAGGAGCTTCAGAAATCCCGAGGCTCCCAGAAGCTCTGGTGCCCCCACAGGTTCCAGGGTTCCCAGAGGACTCCGGTTTCCTAGCGGCTTCGGAGCTCCCAGAAACCCCCAAGCCCCCAGAGGATCCCGAACTGTCATCGATGGCGGATTTCCCCGAGGTCGTGGAGTTTTCCGAGGATTCCGAGCTAGGAGCACCCCCGACGCTCGCCGATGTCGCGCACCTGGCGGGCGTCTCATCCGCCACCGCGTCGCGTGTCCTTACCGGTTCCGCACGAGTGGCCCCGCAGACCCGGGACAAGGTCCAGGAGGCGATGACCCGCCTTGGCTACGTCCGGAACCGGGCCGCACGTTCCGCTCAGCCACGAAGGGCTGGCTCCATAGCCCTCGTGGTCTGCGAGGAGAACGTGAAGGTGTTCGCCGACCCGTTCTTCGCGCGGGTCCTCTGGGCTGTCGGCAAGGCGCTGGCGTCCGCGGACCTGCAGCTCGTCCTGCTCACTCTGCATTCGTCCCAGGACTACCACACCGTGTCCAGGTACCTGCGGAGCGGGCATGTGGACGGGGCGGTATTCGTCTCGATGCATACCAGGCCTGACTTCGACTATGTCAGCCTGGGCATCCCGCTGGTGCTGTGCGGCCGACCGGTCAGCGGCGGGGACAACTTGTCCTATGTTGACGCCGACAACGTCGGCGGGGCCCGCAAGGCGGTCAGCTATCTGCTCGCCAGTGGCCGAAAACATATCGCCACCATCGCCGGGCCGCCCGACATGTCTCCTGGTATTGACCGGCTGCTCGGCTACCGCAAGGCCATGACAGCCGCCGATATCAGCGATCCCGGCATGATCGCGTACGGCGACTTCAGCCGCTCGGCGGGTGAGCACGCCTTGGCCCGGCTCATCGACCACCGGCCGGGCCTGGACGCGGTGTTCGTAGCATCGGACCTGATGGCAGTCGGTGCGCTGCGAGCGCTGCGCCGCCTCGGCCGCCGTGTCCCGGACGATGTGGCGGTGATCGGCTTCGACGACTCGATGCTGGCCCAGCACACCGACCCGCGGCTGTCCACGGTCCGCCAGCCGGTTGACGCGATGGCCGATCGGATGATCCAGGAACTGCTGGCCAAGATCGCCGACCCAGGCCGGGATCCGACGCACGCGGTCCTCGACACCAAGCTGGTCCTCCGCGATTCCGCCTTAGCTCTTATGTGCTAGCGATTACGTGTTAACGATTCCGCGGAGCCCTGGCCGCGGAGTCGGTAACCGCAGTCGCGCAACCGCGCAACCGCGTAGCTCCAGGGCCGCAAGCGCTACTTTTCATTTCATCGGCGAGTCGACCCGGCCGGGTCCGAGTCCGCTGAGCTGGACTTTAAGTCTCGCCGCCGCTCATCGCCGTCCGCCGTCAGCCAACCGGTCTGGACGCGCCACCTTCCGCCAGCGAAAGTATCGAATCGAAGCGCTTCGACAGGGAGGTCGGGATGGGCGATATCGAACGCCAGCGCAAAACCCGGGCGAAAAGACGCCTCATAACAGCATTGCTGATGGGCGCGGCCGTCATGGTGCCCGCCGCCGTGGTGACCGCGGGCCCCGCGGCAGCCGCGACCGCGTCGGTGACGGTCAACGCCACGGCCGGCCTCGGGACGATCCCCGCCCACGCGATGGGCCTGAACACCGCCGTCTACGACGGCGACATGAACGACGCCGCGATCGCGCCGCTGCTGAAGGCCGCGGGCGTCGATGCGGTCCGCTATCCGGGCGGCTCATACTCAGACATTTACAACTTCCAGACGCAGACCGCGGCGGAGGGCGGTTTCGTCGCGCCGAACACCGGGTTCAGCAACTTCATGAGCACCGTGAACGCGGCGGGCGCGGCGCCCATCATCACGGTGAACTACGGCACCGGCACGCCGGCCCTGGCGCAGGCCTGGGCGCAGACCGCGGCCAGCGACAACGTCCAGTTCTATGAGGTGGGCAACGAGGTCTACGGCAACGGCACCTACGGCGCCAACTGGGAGGCCGACTCGCACTGCAAGACAAGCCTGAACGGCCCTGCGGTCACGATCGGCAGCGAGCCCTCGCAGACCTTCAACTGCGGCCCGGCTGAATACGCGACGAACTTCCTGGCGACCCAGTCCGCGATCCACTCGGCGGCCGCCAACGCCAAAGTATGCGCCGTGCTCACCACGCCGGGTTTCTGGCCGGACAACGTGACGAACTCCGAATACCCGCAGTCGTGGAACCAGACCGTGCTGTCCACGCTCAAGAGCAACACCCAGTGCGTGATCGTGCATTACTATCCGGGCGGTTCCACCGCGGCCGGCATGCTCACCGACCCGAGCGACATCCCCGGCATCGTCTCCACACTGCACAGCCAGATCAGCCAGTTCGCCGGCATCAGCAACCCGTCCAGCGTCCCGATCATCGTCACCGAGACGAACACGACCATCGACCTCGACACCCAGCCGGCCGCGCTGTTCGCCGCCGACATGTACATGAGCTGGCTGGAGAACGGCGTCACGAACGTCGACTGGTGGGACGAGCACAACGGTGTCGGCACGCCGAGCACCGTGAACGGCGTGCAGGACTACGGTGACCAGGGCATGTTCTCCAACGGGACCAATGGCAGCGGGGTCACCGAGCCCGCCGTCGACACCCCGTTCTCGCCCTACTACGGCGTCGAGATGCTGTCCAAGCTGGCCCCGCCCGGCGGCACCATGGTCACCTCGTCGTCGTCCCAGTCGCTGATCAAGGTGCACGCGGTCCGAGACAGTGGCGGCAACCTCAACGTGCTGATCGACAACGAGGACCCGTCCAACTCCTACACCGTCAGCCTCGCTACCAACGGGTTCACCGCGTCCGGGACGCCCACGGTGTACACGCTGCCGAACAACGGGACGTCGATCACCAGCGCGTCCGGCTCGGCGAGCTCGGTAACGGTGGGCGCCTACTCGCTGACCGTCGTCCACATTCCGGGCAGCGGCGGCACCGGCGTCACCGCTCCCGGCGCCCCCGGCCAGCCGACCGCCTCCGGCGTGTCGTCCAGCACGTCGAGCAATACGTCCGGAACCGCGACGATCAGCTGGCCCGCCGCGACGGCCGGGACCAACCCGATCGCGAAGTACAACCTCTTCAACAGCAGCGGCACGCTGGTCACGTCGACGACCGGCACGAGCGTGACGCTCACCGGCCTGACCATCGGCACGACGTATTCCTATGACGTGGTGGCGGTGGACAGCCAGGGCAACAGCGGACTGCCGTCGCCGCCGGTCACGTTCACGGTGCCGCCGCCGTCCAACGCGGGCTGCGCGGTCAACTACTCGCTGGCCGGTAGCTGGCAAGGCGGCTTCCAGGCCGGCGTGACGATCACGAACAAGGGCTCCTCCGCGATCAACGGCTGGACGCTCACCTGGACATGGCCGAGCTCGGGCGAGGCCGTCACCCAGCTATGGAACGGCTCGGAAACCCAGTCGGGAAGCAACGTCACTGTTACCAACGCCAGCTACAACGCCACGATTGGCGCGAGCGGCGGCACGGTGTCGTTCGGCTTCACCGGGAGTGACACCGGGCTGACCACCGCCCCGGCCGCGTTCTTCCTGAACGGGAGTATCTGCAGCAACAGCTAAAACCTTATTTACCACGAACGGCACCGCCTCACGGCGATGGCACCCCTGGGATCCAGCCATCGCCGTGCGGTGTCCGGTATTTCCGCGTTTCCTGGACCCGCCGCCGACCCGTGCGGTCGAGGAGGCGGGGGAAGAGGCAGGTTACCCGCCAAGCCAAGCGGACATAGCCGGGAAAGGCGATCAGCGCCCGGTTCCGCGCCACTCCGTCCATGATCGCCCGAGCCGCCCGCTCCGCCTCGAGCATCTTGATTCTGCCCGTCGTCTGGTACGCCCGTTCCTGGGGCAGGTTGACCATTTCCGCGGTTTCGAAGATCTTGGTCCGCACCCACCCTGGGCAGACCACGCTGACCTTCACCCCCAGATCGGCGCCTTCCAGGCGCAGCGAGAGGGACAGCCCGACGACGCCGTGCTTGGCGGTGCAGTACGGGGCGATGAGCGGGCCCGGCACCAGGCCGGCACCCGACGAGATGTTCACGATGTGGCCGGATCCTCGACTGGCCATGATCGGATAGGCGGCCAGCGTTCCGTACAAGACGCCGTACAGGTCCACGGCCAGGACCCGGCGCCACTGGTCCAGCGTCAGGTCGCGGGCGTCGCCGGCGATCGCGATGCCGGCGTTGTTGAACTGGTAGTCGAGGTGGCCGTACTCGGCCGCCGTCTCGTTGACCAGGCGCGTGATGTCCTGCTCCCGGGTCACGTCGACGCGGCTTGCCGTGGCGCGCCCGCCGCTGCCGGTGATGGTCGCGGCCACCCGCTGGGCGGCATCCTCGTCGATGTCCGCGACTACCACCCGCGCGCCGCGATGCGCCAGTTTCATGCTGAGGGCCTCGCCGATCCCGGAGCCCCCGCCGGTCACGATCGCTGTCGGCGTATCCGTCATTGTCACTCCCATCGGAAAATGCGCACCGCCATGGTGCCGAAGATGACCGCGTACGCGGGCAGGACGAGCAGCGGCGCCATCGGGGGGAACCCGTTCAGCATGGCGCTCTGGATCGCCTGGACCGCCGCGCCGAGCGGGGTGAGATTGCTGATGTCGAGCAGCGCTCTCGGCATCTCCGCGCGGGGGAGGAACAACCCGGCGAAGAACATCAGCGGGAAGAAGCACAGTGCGGCGAGTATCCCGGCGGTTCGCGGCCGGGCGATGGCGGATACCCACAGCCCGATGGCGAACACCCCGGCTATCGACAAAGCCAGTGCCAGTACCAGTCCGCCAGCGCTCTTCGGGGCGGTGACGCCGAAGCCGGTCATGGCCACGACCAGCAGCAGGATCAGTTCCACCACGGCGAAGCCCACGTTGAGGACCAGTTGTGCGGCGAGCACCCAGGCCGGCGGCACCGGGGTGATCGACAGGCGGCGCAGGATGCCCTGGTCGCGGTAGATGGCCAGTGGGATCGGCAGGCCGTAGAACGCGAGCGCCGCGATAACCATCGCGAGGAAGACCGGAACGTACACGTTGAAGGTGGTGAGGCCGCCCAGGACCGTCAGGTGCTGGCGGTCGTGCCGGACGCTGCCGATGATCACCAGCAGCACCGTGGGCAGCGCGACGCCGACGAGGAGGCCCAGCGGCAGTCGGCGGGCGATCCTGGACTCGTTGAGGACGATCATCCGGAACGCCGCCCGGGGCGTGCCGGCGGGCAGCAAGGACGAGCGGATGCTCATGGCCGGCGCCCGGTCAGCCGCACGAAGGCGTCCTCGAGCGTCGCTGGTTCCACCTGGATGCCCCCGGATCGCATCCGCTGGCCGCCGTCCGGCCGCTGGGCCAGCCCGCCCGGGCTGTCGATCGCGACGATCCCGCCCCGGTCGATGAGCGCCACGCGGTCGCAGAGGCGCTCGGCCTCCTCCATGTAGTGCGTGACCAGGACGATCGTCGCCCCGCGGTCGCGCGCGCCCTCGATGAGGCCCCAGGTGTCGCGCCGGGCCTGGGGATCGAGCCCGGTCGACATCTCATCGAGCATGGCGATCTTCGGCCGCCCGATCAGGGCCAGGGCGACCGACAGCCGCTGCTTCTGCCCGCCCGACAAGGACATGTAGTAGTTGTTGAGCTTCCCGGCCAGCCCCAGGACACGAACGAGTTCGGCGACGTCGGCCGACCGGTGGTAGAAGGACCGGTAGAGGCCGAGTATCTCGCGCACCTTGAGCAGGCCCGGCAGCGCGTTCGCTTGAAGCTGGGCTCCCGCGATCAGATGAAGCTCTTCCCGGTCTGTGCCTGGATCGAGGCCCATCACGCGGACTGACCCCGAGTCCGGCGGCCGGAGCCCGAGAGCGCACTCGATGATGGTGGTCTTTCCCGCGCCGTTTGGTCCGAGAATGCCGAAGATCTCGCCCTCGGCCACCGAGAACGACACGTCATCGACGGCGACCGTCTCCCGGTAGCGCTTGTGAAGATGCAGCACATCGATGGCCGCCACAACGGCCCGCCTTCCGCACGTAAAAGTGATATCATAATGCTATGTGCACGGTATCAATGAGTCAAGCCCGGGATGTCGCGGCATCACCCGGCTGACACATTTTCCTGGCGTGCCGCTTGCGCCGCATGGTAGGGAAGTAGCGTGCCGGTATCCCATCCTGACCCGGATCCGCTGGCCTGGTGGCAGCGTGACGTGATCTACCAGATCTATCCGCGCAGCTTCGCGGACGCGAACTCAGACGGCGTTGGCGACCTGCGCGGCATCCGGGAGCACCTCGATTACCTGAACGACGGCACCGACGCGTCGCTCGGCGTGGGCGCGATCTGGATGTCGCCGTTCTACCCGTCTCCGATGGCCGATTTCGGCTATGACGTCGCGGACTACACCGACGTCGACCCCGTATTCGGCACCCTCGACGACTTCGACGACCTGCTGGAGGCCGCGCACGAGCGGGACATCAAGGTGATCGTCGACTGGGTGCCGAACCACACCTCCGATCAGCACCCGTGGTTCATCGAGTCGGCCAGCAGCCGCGACAACCCACGACGCAACTGGTACGTATGGCGAGATCCGGCGCCCGATGGCGGACCACCGAACAACTGGCGGTCGTCATTCCCCGCCGTCGGCGCCGCCTGGACGTTCCACGAGCAGACCGGGCAGTACTACCTGCATTCGTTCGCTCCCCAGCAGCCCGACCTCGACTGGGACAACCCCGAGGTAGAGGCGGCCATGCATGATGTCCTGCGGTTCTGGCTCAACCGCGGCGTCAACGGCTTCCGCATCGACGTCGTCTACAAGCTCGCCAAAGACCCGGAACTCCGCGACAACGAGCCGGACCGCGCGCACGACCAGGACTGGCCCACCATCCATGACCGGCTGCGCCGGATACGAAGGGTCATCGACGAGTACGACGGGCGGATGATCGCCGGTGAGGTGTACCTGCTGGACCTGCAGCAGGTCGTCGAGTACATAAACAGCGGGGACGAACTCCACCTGGCTCATAACTTCGTCTTCCTTCGCCTGCCCTGGGACGCGATGGCCTTCCGCATGTCGGTGCGGGAGTTCCTAGAACTGGCCGACAGCGCGGCCTGGCCCGCCTGGTTCCTCGAGAACCACGACCATTCGCGGGTCCCGACGCGCTACGCGGGGCCGGAGCCGGGGAGCGGGGCACTCCGGGGGAGGACGGCCGCCATGCTCGTCTGCGCGCTGCGCGGCACGCCGTTCCTGTACTACGGGCAGGAACTCGGACTGCCGGACGCTGAGATCCCGCCGGGCCGGATCGTAGATCTCGACGGCCGGGATCCGGAGCGCGCGCCGATGCCCTGGCGGCGCCCCTCTCGCGTCGGCCCGGGCGCGGGTTTCACCACTTCGGAGCCGTGGCTGCCGCTCGTCGCCGATGCCGAACGCCTGTGCGTGGAAGCGCAGCAGGAAGATCCGCGGTCAACGCTCGCGTTCGTCCGCGAACTGATTCATCTGCGCTCGCGCGAACCGGCGCTGCGATCCGGCATCCAGCGCCTGGTCAACGCCGGACCCGGCCTCTTCTGCTTCGAGCGGCGGCTCGACCAGCCTGGGCAGCGCTTCCTCGTGGCGCTGAACTTCACGTCCCGCGACGTCCCGCTCCAGCTGGAGGAGGACCTTGCCAGCGATGCCGAGCTGACCCTGTCGACCGATCCCGGACTTGAGCGAGGCACCACCGACCCGAAGACCTTGACCCTCCACCCCGACGAAGGCCTGATCCTCCGCCTCCCCTAACCCCCACCCGCTCCCGCCGTCTGGCCCACCGCGGCGAAGGCCTGATCCCGCCCCCCCAACCACCCACCCACCCA
>Ga0213881_10000904_pt1 | contig 15700 bp, 13 predicted proteins | sample BarmaccoBMER_R08_FD_160104 | JGI IMG/M metagenome (GOLD analysis project Ga0213881, IMG submission 160104) | Barbacenia macrantha exposed rock microbial communities from rupestrian grasslands, the National Park of Serra do Cipo, Brazil - ER_R08 ... | reverse complement strand
GCTGAAGGCGCTACGCCCTCACAGCCGGTCAGTGCGGCCAGTGCGCCACGCAGGTCACCGTACCGGCAGCCACCTCGGTGTACCCGGCGTCACGTACCGCCACCGCTTGGCCGGCGGCAACCTCGGTAGCCAGGCTCAGCCAGCCGGGTAGCGTCGCCATCCGCACCGCGCACCGCAGCTCCTCGGCGTGCCAGGACGCCAGCCGATCGGCGGGCAGTGCCGCCGCCAGGAGCATCGTGGCATGGCCGACCTGCGCGGCCGCCTTGCCGACGGTCAGCTCCAACTCCGGGTTCAGCCAAATCACAGGTATGCCGGGCGGTACCGGCCCAGGCGCGTCCAGGGGCAGGTCGGTGCCGCTGATTTGCAACCGGCTGACCTCGCGCGGGGTCTCCACCACCAGCCCCGGCACTAACGCCCGTACCTCGGCGTCAGCCACCGACACCGTGATCCCGGGCAGCGCGCCGACCGCTGTCCAGTGCGCACCCCGTGCTCTACGGGCCACCTTCCGGATCCGGCCGGCCGCCCAAGCGGCGACCTCGGCGTGCCACTCCCCGCCCGGCTGGGCTCGTGGGTCGAGGCACACCGCCAGCGCCGCGCTCGCCGCCGCTTCCAACAGCGCGGTCCGGCCCGGAGGCCTTGCCCGCTCCACGCGCAGCACAATCGGCATCGCGCGGACCAGTGCCGAGTCCTCGCGGCAGTGCCCACTCACGGCAGCTCGCGGCACCTCACGACAGCGGAACACGCCGGAGCAAGCCTTCAGCGGCGTCGGCGACCTCCACCTCGTCTCTGGTGACACCCAGTACGAACAGCACCACATCGAGGTAGGGGTGGGATAACGTGGTGTGGGCTACCGCGCGCAGCGCGGGCTTAGCATTGAACGCTATTCCGAGCCCGGCGGTGGACAGCATGTCGATGTCGTTGGCACCGTCTCCCACCGCGACGCACTGCTCCAGCGGAATGTTGTACGCCGCGGCGAAGCGACGCAACGCGGCCGCTTTGCCCTCTCGGTCGACCACCGTGCCGAGCACCCGCCCCGTGAGCCGACCGTCCACGATCTCAAGCTCGTTGGCCGCGCAAAAGTCGAGCCCCAGCTCGTCGACCAACCGGCGCGTGATCGAGCCGAATCCGCCGGACACAATTCCACAGCGGTAGCCCAGCCGTTTTAGAGTGCGGATCGTGGTACGCGCCCCCGGCGTCAACTCCAGCTTGGACGCCACCTCGTCGAGCACCGAAACCGGCAACCCGGACAGCACCGCGACCCGTCGGTGCAACGACTCGGTGAAGTCCAGCTCCCCGCGCATCGCGCCTTCGGTGAGAGCCCGCACCCGCGCCTCCGCCTCAGGGCCGGCAAGCGCGGCGAGCATCTCGATCACCTCGCCCTGGATGAGCGTTGAGTCGACGTCGAAGACAATCAACCGTTTATTCCGGCGAGCCAACCCCACCCGCTCGACCGCAACGTCCACGCCAGCGGTCGCGGCCACCTCAACCAGCCGGGAACGCAGGGCCCCGTGCGGACGCTCGGTCGGGTCAGCCGGGTTCGGCGAGACCATCAGCTCCAGACCGGTGACTGGGTAGTCGGCCACTCGCCGGATCGCGTCGATGTTCGCCCCTACCCCGGCCAAGGCCCTGGCAACCTGGCTGAACGCCCGCGCGGTGATGGGTTGCCCGAGCACCAGCACGACATGGGTGGAACCTCGGCGAACCTCTTCGACACCATCCTGAATCGACGTGCGGACGGTCATGTTGATACTGGCCATAGCCTGCTCGACCGCTTCTTGCAAAGCCTCCGCGTCACGGTTGGTCGCAACCAGAGCACCCAGCGTCAGCTGCCCCCGAATGACCACCTGCTCCACGTCAAGCAGCTCGACGCCATGCCGAGTCAGCACCGTGAACAGCACGGAGGTCACGCCGGGCCGATCTGGCCCGGCAACGGTGATGAGAACGGTGACCGGTCGGGCCATCATTGCGGCAGGGTGGTGTGCCGCTCACGCTTGCCGGCATATGCCTCAGACCTCAGCCGCTTCACCAGATGCGGATAGTGCAGTTCGAATGCCGGGCGCTCGGACCGGATTCGAGGTAGCTCAGTGAAGTTGTGGCGTGGCGGTGGACAGCTAGTCGCCCACTCCAGCGAGTTGCCATAGCCCCATGGGTCATCGACAGTAACCACCCGGCCGTAGCGGTAGCTGCGGAAGACGTTCCAGATGAACGGCAGAGTGGACGCGCCGAGGATGAACGCACCGATGCTGGAAATCGTGTTCAGCGTGGTAAACCCGTCGGTGGGCAGATAGTCGATGTACCGGCGGGGCATGCCCATGTTGCCGAGCCAGTGCTGCACCAGAAAAGTGGTGTGGAAGCCGATGAAGGTCAGCCAGAAATGCACCCGGCCGAGCGTCTCATCCATCATCCGGCCAGTCATCTTCGGGAACCAGAAGTAGATACCGGAGTAGGTGGCGAACACGATCGTGCCGAACAACACGTAGTGGAAGTGGGCCACTACGAAGTAGGTGTCGCTGACGTGGAAGTCCAGCGGCGGGGAAGCCAACAGGATGCCGGTAAGCCCGCCGAAGAGGAAGGTGACCAGAAAGCCGACCGCGAACAGCATCGCCGTCTCGAAGGTCAGCTGGCCCTTCCACATCGTGCCAATCCAGTTGAAGAACTTGATCCCGGTCGGGATGGCGATCAGGAACGTGGTGAAGGAGAAGAACTCCAGCAGCACCGCCCCGGTGGCATACATGTGGTGGGCCCACACCGCGACAGACAGCACGGCGATCGCGATGGTGGCGTACACTAACGCCTTGTAGCCGAACAGCGGCTTGCGGGAGAACACCGGCAATACTTCCGTCACGATGCCAAAGAACGGCAATGCGACGATATAGACCTCAGGGTGTCCGAAGAACCAGAACAGATGCTGCCACAAGATTGCCCCGCCGTTCGCCGGGTCGAACACGTGGGCACCCAGGTGCCGGTCAGCCTCCAGGCCGAGCAACGCGGCGGTTAGCACCGGGAAGGCGATCAGGATCAGAATCGTGGTGACGAAGATGTTCCATGTGAAGATCGGCATCCGGAACATCGTCATGCCGGGGGCACGCATACAGATCACTGTGGTTAAAAAGTTGACCGCGCCCAGGATGGTACCAAGCCCGGCCACCACCAGCCCCATGATCCATAAGTCAGAACCGACCCCGGGAGAATGTGTCGCGCTGGACAGCGGGGTGTACGCGAACCAACCGAAGTCAGCGGCGCCGCCCGGGGTGAGAAAACCAGACATCACGATCAGGCCGCCGAACAGGAACAACCAGAAAGAGAAGGCGTTGAGCCGGGGAAAAGCGACGTCTGGCGCACCGATCTGCAACGGGAGGATGTAGTTCGCGAAACCGAACAGGATCGGTGTCGCGTACAGCAACAGCATGATCGTGCCATGCATCGTGAACAGCTGGTTGTACTGCTCGGGAGAGAGGAACTGGGTGCCGGGACGAGCCAACTCGGCACGCATCAGCAGCGCCATGGCGCCGCCGGCCATGAAGAAGCCAAACGAGGCGACCAGGTACAACACCGCGATGTCCTTGGGGTCGGTGGTACCCATGAAGTGCAACAGAGTTGTTCCCTTGGCCGTCCGGCGCACCGAGTATGGGTGCGCCGAGATAGGCTGGGGGGCGACGGCGGTCACTGCTGCCTCCTGCGCTGCCGGCGGTGCTGCTTCAAAGCTGTCTCAAGGCGATCCTAGGCCAACTGCCCGACAGTTCGGATTCGATACCCCGGATTCGATTGGCGAAACCTCCGCTGAGCCGTCGCTGAGAGCCAACGAACCAGGCGGTGGTCGGCACCCGCACCCGCACCGGTACCGTCGTTGGCACGGGTCGAACCCACTACCAGCCAGCTGCGACGCGGCCCGGGTGGAGTTGGCTGAGGCCGGCCGACCACCGGCGGACAACCTGATGCATCTCCCGACGTCGCAGCCGTCGGGGCACTGCGAACGACGGATTGATGACATTCGACCAACGATGCCCCGACCACCGACTCAGCCGATGGCTCTGCCGGCTGGCCACCCTGGCCCGCATCGATCCGCCACTCGTGCCGTTAGATACCTGGGAAGTTCCGAACCGTCCCTCGGACACTAACGGACAGGAGGTCCGGGGCGGGTACGCCTTTGACGATGCTGCATCCGTGCATGCTGAGGATGGAGCGGGCGACGCCGATGAGCGCAACAACAATTCATCAGCCCTCAAGTCGTTGCCACCGCACGGTCAAGGTTCAGGAACATGCCCGGTCAGGTCTGCAGCAACGGAGGTCAATTGATGGGTCACACCCGTACGCGCGTCGGGGTGGTTGGTTATGGGTACTGGGGTTCTAAACACGTCAGGGTACTGAACAGCCTCCCGGATGTGGAGGTGACGGTCATCGACAGCGATGAACGTCGACTGCGCGAGGCAATGTCCAGCTTCCCTTCGGTCCGGATCGCCACCGACCTCGCCGAGGAACTCCTGTCCCAGGACGCGGCGGTAATCGCTACTCCGCCGGGCGCGCACGCCACGCTAGGGCTGATGGCCGTACGGGCTGGGCTGCACACCCTGGTGGAAAAGCCGCTGGCCAACTCGGTCGAAGAGGCCGAAGCCCTGGTCAGCGCCGCCCGCGAGGCCGACGTACGGCTGATGGTTGGTCACACCTTCGAATACAACCCGGCGGTGTGGAAGCTCAAAGAGATAATCACCTCCGGCGAGCTCGGACGGATCCTTTACATTGACGCCGCCCGGCTTTCCCTCGGCCGGTACCAGAACGATTGCAATGTCATCTGGGACCTCGCCCCGCATGACATCTCGATCGTGTCCTACCTCCTCGACGAGGTGCCTAGCACGACATCGGTATGGGCCCATCATAATATCGGCACCGAACATGCCGATGTCGCGTACGTGAAGCTGGATTTCGAACACTCGGGCGCGCCGGCGTTTGTGCAGCTGAGTTGGCTACATCCGGAGAAAATCCGCCGGGTGACCGTGGTCGGCGAGAAGAAGATGGCCGTATACAACGACATGTCGGACACCGACCGGATCCGGGTCCACAATGTCGGAGTGGATCCCAAGCAGGTAGACGAGGACGCCTCGCACGGCTTCCCGGTGAGCTACCGGACCGGCGACATCGTCTCGCCGTACATTCCGTTCCAAGAGCCCCTGCTGGTACAGGACAGCCACTTCATCGAGTGCGTGCGCACCGGTCAGGAGCCCCGTACTCCCGGCGAGCGAGGGCTGGACATCGTCCGCGTGCTGGCGGCGACCGATGTGGCCAGAGTCACCGGCGCGCCGGCGAGCGTCGGTGGTAGGCCGGGTTTGGTTCCCACCGGCAACGGCCGCGTGGCAGCTGGCGGGGTGCGCCGGTGAGCCTTCGGCAAGTTCCCTTCCTGGATCTGGCCAGTGTGACCTCGGCGATACGCGGCGAGCTCGAGCTGGCCTTTGCCGAAGTCCTCGACCACGGCCGGTTCATCAACGGTCCCGAGGTAGCCCGATTCGAGGCCGAGTTTGCCGGCTACTGCCAGGCCCGGGCCTGCGTCGGGGTGGCGAACGGCACCGACGCGCTTGAGCTGATCCTATCCGGGCTGGGCATCGGACCAGGCGATGAAGTGATCGTTCCGACGAATACTTTCATCGCCACCGCGGAGGCGGTCTGTTATGTCGGCGCCCGACCGCGGTTCGTCGATGTGCTGCCGGACACGCTGCTGATCGATCCGGACGCCGCGGAAGCCGCTGTGGGCCCGAACACCGCCGCGATTATCGGCGTGCATCTGTTCGGTCAGATGGTCGACATTGACCGGATCCAGGAAGTGGCTCGCAAGCAAGGGCTGGCGTTTATCGAAGACGCGGCGCAGGCCCACGGCGCCCGGTTCGCCGGACAGCGGGCCGGCGGTGTCGGGGTGGCCGCCGGGTTCAGCTTCTACCCCGGCAAGAACCTCGGGGCGCTCGGCGACGGCGGCGCGATAGTCACCCAAGACACGGCGCTCGCGGACAAGATCCGCCGGCTGGCGGATCACGGCCGGTCCGCTGAGAGCCGTTTCAACCACGATCTGCGTGGCCGCAACAGTCGGCTCGACTCGCTGCAGGCCGCCGCGCTCTCCATCAAGCTCCGTGGCCTCGACCAGGCCAACGCGGGCCGGGTGCGAGCATGGGAGCAGTACGCCGCCGAGCTGCCAGAGCATGTCCAGCTGGTCAGCCGCCACCCCAAGGCCGAGGCCGTCTACCATCTCGCCGTTGTTGAAGTGGACAACCGTGAGGCGGTCTGTGCCGCGCTCACCGCGGCCGGAATCGGTTGGGGCTTGCATTACCCGGTGCCCTGCCACCTCGATTCGGCGTACGCTGAATTCACTGGGCGGATGCCGGTCGCCGAACGGGCGGCGAGTCGGATTCTGTCCTTGCCGATGTCACCGAACTTGAGCCAACAGCAGGTCACTACCGTGTGCGACGTGCTCCGAGGTATCCCGCGATGACTCGTCCGTCCGACGCTACCCGGAGTCCTGATGCCACCAGGAGTCCGGGTAGCGACGGCGCCCAGGCCGCCAACGCGGCGATCCCAGCTACTCGCCAGCCGATGGCCGGCCCTGTTCAGATTTCCCGGCCAGGCTTGCCACCGTACCGGCCACCTGGGCCGCGCCCCGGCCTCCCCCCGCCGCCGCGGCGGCTGACTCCAGCCCAGGGCTCGAGGCTCGGCCTGATAGCCGCTGTGATCGTGCTGCTCGGCGCGGCAGCCGGGGTTTCGATCGCCCTGTTGCTGCCCACCCAGTACGCCGGGCGCACCATCATCGACTACACCGTCTCCAAGGAGAATGCCAGCAATTTCCTCCGCACGGATCGAAACTTGACTACACAGGTCGTGCTGCTCTCCAGCCGGGCGGTTCTGCAGCCGGTGGCTGACGCGAACGGTCTCACGTTCGACGCTCTCGCCAACAAGGTCACCGTGACCAACTTGGCCAACAGCGAGCTGATTCAAGTCGACGTGCTCGACCCGAACCGCCAGGTGGGCGTCCGGCTGGCGGACGCTATCGCCAAGAGTTACCTCAATGTGTTCAACGCCAGCGGTCCCAAAGCCTACGTCCAGAGCCAGCTCGACGAAGCCCGGGCCGCGCTGAGCACCGCGCCGGCGGGGTTGCCCGGGAGCGCCGCCGCCACGAACAAGGCCGACCTGCAGAATCGGATAAACACGCTGCAGGGCCAACTGGACACCATCAACCTCACCGGCAACCGAGCCTCGGTGGCGGTGCCGGCCTACTCGGTGACCACGCCCATGTACCCGAAGCCCGCGCTCGCTGGCGCCGCCGGCGCCCTTACTGGCATGGTGGTCGCTGGACTGGTAGCTATTGCGCTGTCTCGACGCTGGACTCGGAGCTGAGCCCAACGTGTACGCGACACTGACCCGCCAAGGCGGGACCCAACGCCAAGGCGGGATCCGGCGGCTGAGTCACGTCGCCCACCCGCACAGAGCCGACCGGCCAGGGAGGTCCGCATGACACGCGCGCCCGAGTCCAAGGCGGCCGCCGCCCGCAACGCCGTCGACCGGGGCATCGCGTCCAGTTCGTCAGCCAGCGGCGACGACCAGCGCGACGAGCCGGTCAACGCCGAGCAGACCCCAAAGATCACTTTTTCGACCGCTAAGCCAGCGACACCCACCCCGCCCGCCAGGCCGTCGCCCGCCGCACCGTCGTCTGCCACACCGTCGCCCGCCTCGCCGCGCGCGTCTTCTTCCTCTGTCTCGCCGCGCGCGTCTTCTTCCGCCTCGCCATCGGTGCCTTATCCGACGTCTCCCGAGGCACCCCCCGGGGGTGCTAACTCCACCGGGCCGCCTTCGCTTCCCGCGCCAGCTCCGCCGCCAGGCAGCCGCCAGCCGCTCCCCGGTCCGCCGCCGGCGGGCCGGATGCCGGGGTTTCCGCCTCCGATGCCCGGCGGTCCTCGGTTCGCCCCGCCGCCGCCCCGCCGTCGGCTGACCGGGGCCCAGGTCAACCAACTGATCAGTATCGCGGCCGCGATGGTGGTGCTTGGCGCACTGTTGGGCTTCGTGATCGCGTTGGTGATTCCCTCCGAGTATGTCGCCCGGACGAGCATCCAGTACAACATCGCGGGCGAGAACACGGGTGACTTCCTCAAGACCGACCGCAACCTGATGACCCAGCAGGTCTTGATGACCAGCCGAAACGTGCTGCAGCCGGTAGCGGACGCGCACGGTATCTCGGCGGACGCCCTAGCCAAGAAGGTTACCGCGACTATCGTCGGCCAGAGTGACATCATTCAAGTCGAGGTCCGAGATCCCAACCGGCAGGTCGGCGTGGATCTGGCGAGCGCGATCGCCGCTCAGTACCTGAAAGTCGCCAATGCCAGCGGGCCGAGAGGCTACCTGCAGTCCCAGCTGGATGCCATCAAGGCTCAGCAGCGAACCCTGGGTGTCGATGCCGCCGCGTTGACCGCCCGAGCCGCCGCCCTGCAGAGCCAGCTCGACGAGATGAACCTGACAACCAATCAGTCCCAAATCATTGTCCCGGCTTATTCGGTAGACAACGTGCGCTATCCGGATCCGTTGATCAGCGCTATCACGGGCGGCGTGTGCGGCCTGGTCATCGGTCTGATCACGATTGTCTCGCTGGGCCGCCGTTGGACTCGGAGTTGAGCATGCGAAGATCCACGTCATACCTCGACCGTCGGGCGACCGCTCGAATGCCATGGCGGATGCCCGTGGTCCTGATGTACCACAACTTCGGTGAGCCCATCATTGGCGCCGACCCCGAACACCTCTTCATCAAGGTGGATACCTTCCGCGCGCACTTGGAACTACTGCGCAAAGACGGTTGGCACGCGCTGACCCTGGATCAGTTCCTGGCCGCGTTGGATGGCGCCCCTACGCCGCGCAAATCGTATCTGCTCACCATTGACGACGGACATGAATCAGTGGCACGGGTAGCCGCACCCATTCTCGCCGAGAAAGGGATCCCGTCCGTGCTGTTCGTGCCGCCGGCCGTGCTGGGCGGACCGGTCACCTGGAACCCGGTGTACTCGGCCGAGCGGCTTTCCTCCCCAGCTGAAATCGCCACGCTGGTCGGCACGTCAATGGAGATCGGGGTGCACGGCTGGGACCACACGCGTATGCGGGGCATGGACGACGACCTGCTGCGACTCAACATCGTGCGGGCCAGGGACGAAGTAGCCGCAATGACCGGAGCGCGGCCGAGGTCCTTCGCCTACCCATACGGTACCCACGACGAAGCCGCTCGCCGCGTGATGGCGGAAGCCGGTTATGCCGTGGCATTCGCTGTCGCCAGGGAGCACGGCCTGTTCGCGGTAGACCGAGTGTTCGTCAAGGGAACTGAGTCGCCCGCGCTCTTTCGATTCAAACTCACCATGGCCTACCGTTTCGCCTCCCGGGTCGCCGGCCGGACGCCGTGGCTGCGGCATCGGGTCCGGGCGGCGGTCCAGCTACTCTCCGGCCGCCAGGACACAGGTGACCTGAGCACGGTAGCTAGTAGGTAGGGTGTCCGCCGATCGGCGGGCTGCACGACACTTTCGTCCGCAGATTGTTGAACCGCAATAACGAACCCTGAGCATGGCGAAATGCGAACGCTGGGTATGACTAGTCAGGACGGAACCCGATGACCGAATCCGCTACCGTGGCTTCGGTGCCGAAACGGGTGTCCACCGCGCGCAGCTCGATATCGGTGGCGGCCTGGACGTTGATCAGCCGCCTTATCGGGCTGCTGCGCGTGCTGGTGATCGGCGCGTTGATGGGGCCGACTTATTTCGCGAACATCTTCCAAGCCGGCTACATGGTGCCCAACATGATCCAGGCAGTGATTGCCGGGCCAATCTTGGGGACCGTGGTGGTCCCGACGGTCGTGCGGGCGCTGGACAATCACGGCACCCACCGCGCCGCCGAAGTGCTCAGCCGCATCAGCGGGCGCATGCTTACCTTCTCCGTGGCCGGGGCACTACTGCTCGCGCTGCTGTCTCCGGTCGTGGCCTGGACGTTCACCGTCGACGTACCCGGTCCGGAACGAATGCGAGCGTGGCAGCTCGCGGCGCTGCTGGTGCTGTTCGTAGCGCCCCAGATCGTGGGGTACGGCATCGTGTCGCTCTGTATCGCCGCCCAGCAAGCTCGTGGCCGGTTCGCGCTGGCCGCGGGGGCGCCGGGGGTCGAGAGCGTCGGCATCATGGTGACGCTGGTGATCGTCTCCCGGATCTACGGGACGGGAGTCGAGGTCAACCGCGCCCCGACCAGCATGATGATCATGTTGGGCGTTGGTACGACGGCGTCGCTGGCGGTGCACCTCGGTTTGCAGATATACGGAACCCGCAAGGTTGGGCTCTTGCGGCTACCGTCTCGGGGTTGGCGGGACGATCCGGAGGCCGCCGACGCGCTGCTTCGCATACTGCGCTCGGTTCCGATCGCGGTGTGTCCGTCTACCATCAGCTACCTGCTCACCGCGCTGGCGAGCACGGTCCCCGGCGGAGTCTGGGTGATACAGCTGTCATACCAGATGTACTACTCGCTGTCCTTCCTCGGCTCGCGGGCGGTCTCGCTGGCGGCCCTGCCGCGGCTGGCCAAAGCAGCTAGTGGCAGTCTGCGCCAGTTCGGTGCCGCCTGGCGGGAAGGCATCTTCTACGCGGTATCCGCCAGCCTTCCCTCGATGTGCTTGCTGGCCGTGTTCGCCGCCCCGACCGCCGACCTGTTAGCCAATGGCGAACTACGCCGCGCGGGCATGATCGGTGTGCTGGCCAGCAGCCTGACCGTCGCCGCGTTCGCGCAGATGGCCGGTGGCATACACGATTTCGGGCGGCAGGGATTGTTCGCCAGGTTCGACGACCGAGGCCCTCGGATTGCCAGCGTCGTTGGGCTGCCTGTGTCCGCTGTGGTCGCGTTCAGCACGTTGTTCATGCCGGCTAACGGATTCCGGCTAGCTGGTCTGGTGACCGCCATCCTGGCGGGTGAAACCGCTTCGGCGGCAATTGTGCTGATCCGGTTGCGGTGGGCCATTCGGCCGGAGGCATTCACCGAGCGAGCTCACGTGCTGGCGGCTGGTTTGGCCACGCTGGCAATGAGTCCGGTCATCGCGGCGGGGTGGTTCCTGTTACACGACACCACGCTGAGATTCGAGCGGATCAGCGAGCTGGCCGTGCTCGTCGGCTGCGGAGCGCTCGCCTTGGCCATGTTCGCGGTGGTCCTGCGTAGAACCGGACCCAACCAGCGCGCGGAGCAGCCATGACTCAAACTGTGCCCCCGCCCTCGACCAGCGCCGCGCTGACCCAGAGCAAGCCGCCAGCACCCGACCGGGACACGACAACCACCCGCATCATCGCCGGCGCCACGGTCGCCACCGCGTTGGCCGCCATACTCGCGGCGGCATTCGGCCCGTTGGCGGCCTACGGGTTCGTCGGGGTCATGTTCAGCCTGGTGCTGTTGGCCACCGCGGCGCAGACGCCCATCTTCGCCACTTACGCCTACCTCGTCACGATGCCGTTCACCGCGGGCATCGACCGGGACAAGCTGATCCCGCTGATCCGGCCCAACGAGGCTCTGCTGGTGCTGCTGCTCGGCGGGGCCATGCTCGGGGCTTACCTGCGCATCCTGCGTGGTGACGATGTCCGGCCCAGGTTCTACCCGCTGGTCGATGTGCCGCTGGCGGTGTTCCTGCTGATGGCCACGATATGGCCGCTGGCATCGCTCACCCTCCGAGGCAGCGCACCGAGCGGCACGGATTTTGCGCAGACTCTGCCCTTCATCAAGTTGGTCATGCTCTATTTCCTGGTCCGCTATACGGTGACCAATGAGCATGAGATTCTGCGTTGCATCCGGTTCATCGTCTGGCCCGGCGCCGTGGTCGCGCTGATCGCGATCCTGCAGACCTTGCGCTTCCCCCCGGTCATTGCCTTGCTCGAGACTTTCTGGTCGTCTTCGGACAACTCGGCGGCCGCCGCCGCGCTCGGCGAGCGGGGCAGTGCCACGCTCGGATCGCCCATCGCCACCGGTGATGTGATCATCATCAGTCTCATCCTGGTTTTCTGCTGCGGGGCCAGGGGCTTGCTCGGCCGGCGCGAACGCCTGGTGTTGGCCATGACGCTGGGCGCGGGCACGCTGGCCGCCGGGCAGTTCTCCACCTGGATCGCCGCGCTGCTCGCCGGTGGGCTGCTTGCCTGGCGGTTTCCCAACCTGCGTCGACAGGCGTCCCGGTTCGCCCCGTTGTTCGGAGTCGCGCTCGTCGTCGGCGCGCCGGCTTTCATCGGCCGGTTGCAGAGCATCGGCGAGTACGGAGGGTATGCCCCAGAAAGCTGGCTCGGCCGCTACGACAACCTGAAATATATGTTCTTACCCCACTTCAACTGGGTGACCACCTTCATGGGAGTGTCTCCGAACCCGGTGCTAGACGCCCCGGAGAAGTGGCGTACGGTCATCTACCTGGAGTCGGGAATTCTGTGGTTCTTGTGGGTAGGCGGCGTGCCGCTATTGGCTGCCTTCATCTGGCTGTCGCTGCGAGTTTTGCGCGCGGTCCGTCCTGCCATTCGCCACCCAGGTGCGTTTGGTGCCACTGCCTCGTGTCTGGAGATCGTCTGGCTGTTCCTGCTCGTTCTCACTGTTATCGATCCGCATCTACAGCAACGCGGCACCGGAGACTTGGTCTTCACCTTGCTCGCGATCACCGTGGGAGGGATCGATGCCCGGCGTCGAGCCTGATGTCGGCGTGCGGCAGGTGAGGTCATGGGAGTCCACCGCTGGCCGATGTCTCGACGTCTTAGTTGCGGTGATCGCTCTTCTCGTGCTGGCCATTCCGATGATTATAGTCGGCTTGATGATTCGGTGGTCTAGCGTCGGGCCGGCGCTCTTCCAACAACAGCGGGTCGGTGTAGGGCGGCGCACCTTCACCATGTACAAATTTCGAACCATGCGTACAGGCGTCGGCGACGAAATGCTGCGCGCGCTCATCGCCGCTGAACTACGTGGAGAGGACACCTCTGTAGACGGTAGTTACAAGCTTGACAACGATCCCCGAGTCACCAAGATCGGTGCACTGCTGCGCCGCACCAGCCTCGACGAGCTCCCACAACTGATCAACGTGCTCCTTGGTGATATGTCATTGGTCGGTCCCCGGCCTTGTCTGGAGTGGGAGGCGCGGATGTTTCCCGCCGAGTTCCAGGCCCGCTTCACTGTCCGCCCGGGGCTAACCGGCCTCTGGCAGGTGAGCGGCCGTTCCACGATGGGTACATTGGAAATGTTGCACCTCGACCTCATTTACGTCAGGGAGCGCCGGTTGGCCGGTGACCTCGCTATCCTGGCTCGCACCATTCCCTCCATGCTGCTGCGGAAAAGCGGTGCGCGATGACGACGCTGTTCGTGGCGACCACTGGTGGTCATCTCGCTCAGCTCGACGGGCTGTCGCGCCGCATCCCGGTGGACCCGGACTCGCTGTGGGTTACCCACGCCAACCAGCAAAGCATCTCCCTGCTGGCCGGCCGCGATGTGATCTATGTGCCATACATCGGCTTCCATTCGGTCACCGGCGTGCTGAAAGCCGTGCCGCACGCGCGCTCGCTGCTCAAAGAACGCAAGATCACCCGAGCAATCTCCACCGGCTCGGCGATCGCGCTGGCGTACCTGCCCTACCTGGCGGCCTACGGGGTCGAATGCCACTACATCGAGAGCGCCGCCAGGGTGAGCGCCGCATCGACCACCGGCAAGCTGCTGCGACACGTGCCGGGGGTGCGAACCCACACGCAGTACCCGCATTGGGATGACCCCGGCTGGCATTACGGCGGCAGCAGCTTCGATGTCTACCGCCCGCGGCGGCTGGAGCGCCGCCGCGAGTTGGGCGACCCGGTGCGCGTTGTGGTAATGGTCGGCACGGCGGCTGAGTATCCGTTCCGCCGGCTGATCAAACCACTAGCTAGCCTGCTCGGCCCAAGTGGCACGTTGAGCACGTCGCTCGGCCGGAAAGTTGACGTGCTGTGGCAAACCGGCTGCACACCGGTCGGGGATCTACCGATCAAGGCCACGCCGTTCTTGCCCGCCGCCGAGCTGAATGCGGCGTTGCAGGCAGCCGACCTGGTCATCGCGCATGCCGGCACCGGGTCCGCGATGGCTGTGTTGGACGGTGGCCGGTTCCCGCTGATAGCTACCCGCAGCGCCCGATTCGGCGAGGCTGGTGACGACCACCAGCGGGATCTGGCCAACGAGCTGCAGCGGCGCGGGCTGGCCCGCACGATCATCGATCCGGCCCTGGTCACCGCGGACGATCTGCTCGGGACGCTCGATACTGACATCGTCAAGACTGACAACCCGCCGCCGTTCCGCCTGAACGACGAGCCAACCGGGGCGAGAGCCTTGTCCTAGCACCCGCCCGGTATCGTGTGCCGATGCCGCCAGGCGCCTCCGCACGGCAGCCGCATGGCAGCCGCACCGCCGCCGCACCGCCGCCCAGGTCATTCAAGGAGAGCACCGTCAACGCTACGCACGAAGCCATCCTCCCCGTTGACCCCCGCACGGATCCGAGATGGCGGCAACTGGCTGGCGGGTCCGGGGGTAGCTTGTTTACCTCACCCCCATGGATTCAGGCGGTGTGCGACAGCTACGACTTCATCCCGCAGGCCCGGATCGCCGTCGGCGACGACGGCACGCCCGTCGGTGGCTTCGCCTGGATCACAGTGTCCGACATCCGAGGCGAGCGAATCTCCAGCCTGCCGTTTTGTGACCGGGCCGACCCGCCGCTGGGTTCCCCCGCCGGATGGGTGGGGCTAGCCGACGACGCGCTGCGCGCCGGCACTCCCCTTGCCATGCGTTGTTTCTCCGACTGTCCAGCCGTCGCTGACCCGGCGCTGCGGGTGGCCGGTGAGGCCGCGTGGCACGGCACGCCGACCAACTGCACCGAGGAGGAACTCCACCGGCGCATCAGCTCCACCTCACGGCGCAACCTCAAGGCCGCCGATCGCAACGGGATACAGGTGGTAGTCAGCGCCGAACTGGATGCGGTGCATACGTTCCACCGACTACACGTACGGCTGCGCAAGAACAAATACCGGCTGCTGGCCCAGCCGGTGGAGTTCTTCGAGCGGATCTGGGAACGCTTCAGCGCCGACGAGGCCGTCGTCACCTTGCTAGCCGAGCATGACGGCATCGTGGTCGCCGGCGCGATGTTCCTGATATGGGCCGACACGCTCTACTACAAGTTCGGCGCCTCGCTATCGGAGTACCTGCCGATGCGACCGAACGACGCGCTGTACTGGGCGGCGCTGAAACTGGCGATAGCGCGCGGCCTGACCGGTGTTGACTGGGGCATTTCGGATCTGGACCAACCGGGTCTGGTGTCTTATAAACGCAAATGGGCTAGCGCTGAGCGCCGGGTCCTGACCTTGCGTGGCGGGCCGGACCCGACGCCGAAGACCGAGGTCGGCGCCATGCTCGGCGAGCTGACCCGGCTGTTCACCGAGGAATCAGTGCCGGACGACATCACCACCAAGGCCGGCGCGCTGCTCTACCGGCACTTCTGCTGACAGCGGCCGCGGACCGCGGATCAAAGGGGTTTATGACGACATGAAGCAGGACGCACGCCGGGTGGTCATTCTCGGCCAAGGCTATGTCGGGCTGCCGGTGGCAATACGGGCGGTGCAGGCCGGGTTCGACGTGGTTGGATTCGACATTGCCAAAGACCGAGTTGAGCGGCTGCGCAGCGGCCAGACCTTCATTGACG
>Ga0213881_10000902_pt1 | contig 15705 bp, 15 predicted proteins | sample BarmaccoBMER_R08_FD_160104 | JGI IMG/M metagenome (GOLD analysis project Ga0213881, IMG submission 160104) | Barbacenia macrantha exposed rock microbial communities from rupestrian grasslands, the National Park of Serra do Cipo, Brazil - ER_R08 ... | reverse complement strand
CCAGGCCGAGACGGTGTTGCTCGGGCTGGGCCGAGGCTCAGGGCCTCGTTCGATAGCCGGGATGGCCCGCTATGACCCACCGTGGCTGCGTCCGCTGCTCGGCCTTCGCCGCGCCGACACCCGGGCGGCGTGCGCCGCGCAGGGGATCGAGATTTGGGACGACCCACATAACTCCGATCCACGGTTTACTCGAGTGCGGTTGCGGCATGAGGTTTTGCCACTTTTGGAGGATGTGCTGGCCGGCGGGGTAGCCAGCGCGCTGGCCAGGACAGCGGCCCAGCTCGCCGAGGACTGCGCCGCGCTGGACGGGATGGCCGAGCAGGCCAGGGCACAGGTCGAAGTGGAGCCGGGGCACCCAACACACCCCGAATTGGATGCCTGTGCCTTGGCCGAGCATTGCGCGCCAGTGCGGCGTCGGGTGTTGCGCAGCTGGTTGCTCGAGGGCGGGGTGCGGGAATTGTCCGACGCGCGGCTGCGGTTGGCTGATGATCTGCTTGGTCGCTGGCGCGGCCAGGGCGCTATCGCGATGGCAGGCGGGTTGGAGCTGGCGCGGCGACATGGCAGGCTCGTGCTACGCCGACCGGGTGAGAAATGATTTCCGGAATACCCGGTGAAATGAGGAGGAAGCTCGGGGTGTACGAGGGCGACATAGCGTCCATTCTGGTTACCGAACAACAGCTGCGAGACAAGATTGCCGAGCTTGGCCAGCAAGTGGCGGACGATTACCGAATGCGTTGCCCCGACATCGGCCGGGCGAGCGATTTGCTGCTTGTCGGGGTTCTCAAGGGCGCGGTGATGTTCATGACCGATCTCGCTCGCGCGCTTCCGATCCCCGTACAGCTGGAGTTCATGGCGGTCAGCTCGTATGGCTCGGCCACCTCTTCATCGGGGGTGGTGCGCATTCTGAAAGACCTCGATCGGGATATCGCCGGCCGGCACGTGTTGATCGTGGAGGACATCATCGACTCTGGTCGAACGCTGTCCTGGCTGCTGCGCAACCTGGAGGCCCGGTCTCCCGCGTCGCTGGAGGTGTGTACGCTGCTGCGCAAACCGGAGGCGGTAAAGGTCGATGCTCCGGTCCGTTATGTCGGATTCGACATTCCGAACGAGTTTGTCGTGGGATACGGTCTCGACTATGCGGAGCGCTATCGGGACCTGCCCTATATCGGTACCCTTGCCCCGAATGTCTACGCCTGAGAGAATACGCGTTCCCATCCTGGATCCAGGATGGGAACGCGGTAAAGAGCTGTGCTAGTAGCCTCTCCGACCGGAGCTCTTCTCGTAATGTGGTGATTCGTGATGAGAAGCGAGACCGTCTACCGGCAAGAAGCCGGCGGAGAATGGCTCGGTCCCCTTCTCCAGGTGGATCTCGCCGATCTCGCCATAATTGTTAGCGTATTTCAGGGCCTTGGCCAGATCGGATACCCCGTTGGTGCCCGGTGCCGGGGCTAGGTTCAACGTGCTCAGCACGCCGAACGCGCGGCCGTCGGAGTCGAGGTAGCCGCTGCCGGAGTCACCAGGGATTCCAGCGGTGACGGTGAACACTAAGTGGGTGCGGCCGTCACCGCCGTCGCCAAGGCTGATGCCTTTCTTCGGGGAAAGCGCGGTGAGGCCCAGACGCAGCTTCGAGTTGCCGTAGCTATAAATCCCTTCACCATCGGCCAGGCCGCGAGTGCGCAGGCCGGTCGGGCCGCCGAATGTCGGTACCGTCGGGTTGACTTTGGACACATCGTCCGGGTCGATCTCTACTAGCGCGAAGTCGTTGAAGGCGCACAGGTTCTGGTCTTTCTCGTGGCGACTTCGCATGGTCAGCCAGGAGTTGTAGACCAGCCTTCCCGGGTGGTTAGCGCCTTCGATCTCGACTTTGGTGCCGAGCGGGTCCGACTTCGAGGTGCAGCCATCGGTTTCGTTCGGACTACCTTTTCCGGTGCAGTGCGCCGCCTGCCCGATGTAAACCTTGGACCCGCTGGTGTAGATGAAGTTCGCGGTGCACTGACCGCTGGGATTCTGCAGCATCACGCCAGGGTGAATGGCGGCGGTGGAGGCTGGCGCGAAGTGCGGTGACGAGGCCATTGCTGAGCCGGGCAGTGAAACCGCAACAGCCGTGGTGGCCCCGGCCACCAGTCCGGCGGCGGCCAGGCAGCGAAGGACGCGACCCCATCGGGTCGCGTTTCGGAAAGTCATGGGCGCTCCAGCCAGGGAGTCGGGCGACGCGCGTGCGGCACCACGGAAGAGTTTCTCCTCGCCTTAAACGACTGGGAGCGCCCCTGGTTACCTGCCCGATGTAGTGATCGTGACCCGGCGCGCCGGGTACGCTGAGTACGTTGTCAGTGAGCTCGCGCAGGGCTCGCGCAAAGCCTTGCGGAACTCGATCAGATCTTTCCGCGTTGGCTGGATAGGTACGGCCGGGTGTACCGCCACACGCGCCGAGCATTGTGCCGGTACGCTGGGCGCTCTCGGGTGTTCGCTAACCGGCGCGAGGTCAACCAGACGGGCGCGGTGAGTTGGTGGGCTGGCGTCCGAGCAGCCCGACATATTCAGGGAGGGTAGAGGCCCCGAAGGCCGCAGCTGGATGGACCGCAAGCGTCTGCTCCGTAACCCGCTGACGTGGATTTTGGCGGTGTTGGTGCTCTATGTCATTGGTAGCCAGTTCTTCGACGACACACGTGGATACGTCCAGGTGCCGACGTCGGTGGCGCTACAGCAGGTAAGTGATCACAATGTTGCCAACGCCACAATCGAAGACAAGGAGCAGCGGCTTCTGCTGGATCTGATCAAGCCCATAGACCTGACGAAGCCGGCCAACGCGTCCGGCGCTCCCTCGGAGGCGGCCCAGAAGGCCCAAAAGGTCATTACGCAGTACCCGATCGGTGGTAGTGACAAGATTTTCACCGAGCTCACCGACACAAAGACGAACTTCACCACTCGAGTGCGGCAGGAGTCGCTGCTGACTCAGCTGCTGATCTACCTCGTGCCGCTAGGGCTAGTGCTGTTGTTGCTGTTCTGGATGATGAACAGCGCGCAGGGAGGCGGCAATCGGGTGCTCTCGTTCGGCAAGTCCAAGGCCAAGCAGCTGTCCAAAGATATGCCGAAGACCACATTCGCCGACGTCGCCGGTGCCGATGAGGCGGTCGAAGAACTGTACGAGATCAAAGACTTCTTGCAGAGCCCTGGTCGATACCAGGCCCTCGGCGCGAAAATCCCGAAGGGTGTGCTGCTCTACGGTCCGCCGGGCACGGGCAAGACTCTGCTGGCTCGGGCGGTGGCCGGTGAGGCCGGTGTGCCGTTCTACTCGATCTCGGGTTCCGATTTCGTGGAGATGTTTGTCGGGGTCGGGGCCAGCCGCGTCCGCGATCTGTTCGAGCAGGCCAAACCAAATGCCCCGTGCATCATTTTCGTGGACGAGATCGACGCTGTCGGTCGCCAGCGCGGCGCCGGCCTCGGTGGCGGGCATGATGAGCGCGAGCAGACGCTCAACCAGTTGCTGGTCGAGATGGATGGTTTCGACCCACGCGGTGGCATTATTCTCATTGCCGCCACTAACCGGCCGGACATTCTGGATCCGGCGCTGCTGCGACCGGGTCGTTTCGACCGGCAGATTCCGGTGGGTTTGCCGGATCTGGCTGGCCGGCGGGCCATCCTGCGGGTGCATGCCAAGGGGAAGCCGTTGGCCTCCGATGCCGACCTGGACGGTTTGGCTAAGCGCACTGTTGGAATGTCCGGCGCCGATCTGGCCAACGTGATCAATGAGGGAGCCTTGCTGACTGCCCGCGAGCACGGTTCGCTGATTACCGCCGCCGCGTTGGAGGAAGCCGTTGACCGCGTGGTTGGCGGTCCGCGACGGAAGAGCAAGATTATTTCGGAGCAGGAACGCAAACTCACCGCTTACCACGAGGGCGGGCACGCCTTGGCCGCGTGGGCCATGCCCGATCTGGAGCCGGTCTACAAACTGACCATATTGCCGAGGGGGCGTACCGGCGGGCATGCGCTGGTGGTCCCCGAGGATGACAAGGGCTTGATGACCCGTTCGGAAATGATCGCTCGACTGGTCTTCGCGATGGGTGGCCGCAGCGCTGAAGAGCTGGTATTTCACGAGCCGACCACCGGGGCGTCCAGCGATATCGACCAGGCCACGAAGATCGCCAGGGCGATGGTGACCGAATACGGTATGAGCGCTCGGCTTGGCGCGGTGCGCTATGGCCGGGACCATGGTGATCCGTTCCTCGGGCGCACGATGGGCACCCAGCCGGACTATTCGATCCAGGTCGCGACGGAAATCGACGAGGAGGTACGCAAGCTTATCGAGGCGGCGCATACCGAGGCGTGGGAGATCCTCAATACTTACCGGGACGTGCTTGACGAGTTAGTGATCGAGCTGCTGGAGAAAGAGACGTTGGCCCGAACAGACCTTGAACGTATTTTCTCCCAGGTGGCCAAGCGTCCGCGAATCACCGCGTTCAACGACTTCGGCGGGCGCACTCCCTCGGACAAGCCGCCGATCTTGACCCCCGCCGAGCGGGCCAAGGAGCGCGGTGAGGCGTGGCCACCGGAGCCGGAGAACCGAGACGCGACTCCGGTAGGCAGCCGGTCTGGTGGGCACTCCGGCGCTTCCCATACCGGGGGGCAACCTGGGCCTAATGGAGGTTCGCGTGGGCGGGGCAGCGGAGCGCCTCCTTACGGTCAGCCACCGCAGTACCCTCCCGACGGCTATGATCCGCGAGAGAAGCGGGGAGACCGACCGGTGGGCGCGATACCGCCGAACTACGGTGCCCCAGCAAACTGGCGTCCGGCGATCATGCCGCGTGGGCAGGAATGGCCGCCGTCGAAGTGGGAGAACGACAAGCGGCGCACAGAGCCTTCAGGTGAGCAAAGGCCTTCAGGTGAGCAAAGCTCGGATGATAAGTCGCATGACGATCGCTCGCGTACCGACAGCCCCTACTCCAGCGGTGTTTGCCCCGATTCCCCCCGGGACAGCGGGCGCTGAGTAGCGTCTACATCGGATGAACGACGGCGATCAGTTTGTCCGCGAGCTTCCACGGCGCGTGGTACAGGACAGTGTGGCACAAGACAATGGCCGGGGTGTTTTCGACCTAGCTAGGGCCGAAGCCGCCGTCCGCGAGCTGCTGGTAGCGGTCGGCGAGAATCCGGAGCGTGAGGGCTTGCGGGAGACTCCACGCCGAGTCGCGCTGGCTTACCAGGAGATGTTCGCGGGGCTCCACCAAGACCCGGATGAGGTGCTGGCCAAGACGTTCGCCGAGAACCACGAGGAGTTGGTGGTCGTTCGTGATATTCCGCTGTACAGCGTGTGCGAGCACCATCTGGCGCCGTTCCACGGCATGGCGCATGTGGGCTATATCCCGTCGGCGGACGGCCGGGTCACCGGATTAAGCAAGATCGCCCGGTTGGTGGATCTCTATGCGAAACGCCCGCAGGTGCAGGAGCGGCTGACCGCTCAAGTGGCCGATGCCCTGGTGCGGCGGTTGGGGCCGCGCGGAGTGATCGTGGTGATTGAGGCCGAGCATCTGTGCATGGCAATGCGTGGCATCCGTAAACCCGGTTCGCGGACTTTGACGTCCGTGGTCCGCGGCCAGTTCAAAGTCAACGCGGCCTCCCGCGCGGAAGCGTTGGCCCTCATCTGGGGCCGATGAGCCAGCCGTGGTCGCCAGCCAGCCGTGGTCGCGAGCCTCATCGGTGAACGGGGTGCCGCGGCTGGGGCGATGCGCGGTCCTGGGGGTGCTCAACGTTACCCCCGACTCGTTCTCGGACGGGGGTCGTTTCCTGGATGTCGAGGACGCGGTCGCGCATGGCGTCTCGATGCATGCACACGGTGCTGACTTGGTCGACGTGGGTGGCGAGTCCACTCGTCCCGGTGCGCGGCGGGTGGCGGCCTCGGTGGAGGCCGACCGAGTGTTGCCGGTGATCAAGGCGCTGGCCGCGCGGGGGGTGCCGACCAGCGTGGACACCACCCGCGCCGAAGTGGCCGAGGCCGCTTTGGAAGCCGGTGCCTGCGTGGTCAATGACGTCTCCGGCGGGTTGGCTGACCCAGGGATGGCCAAGGTCGTGGCGGCCGCTGGAGTGCCATGGATTCTCGTGCACTGGCGCGGCCACAGCGCGCGGATGGATGAGCTGGCACACTACGGTGACGTGTTCTCCGAGGTTCGAGCCGAGCTGCTGGCGAGGGTGGACGCGGCGGTGGCTGCCGGTGTCGATCAGGCTCGGCTGGTGATTGACCCGGGGCTGGGCTTCGCCAAGCGCGCCGAGCACAACTGGTTGTTGTTACATCGGCTTGGCGAGCTCGTTGAGCTGGGTTTTCCAGTATTGATCGGAGCATCCCGGAAGAGATTTCTCGGCACGCTGCTGGCCAACCCGGACGGTCGTATCCGGCCACCGGACGGACGGGAGGTCGCCACCGCTGTGATCTCGGGGCTCGCCGCCGCTTCGGGTGCGTGGGGTGTGCGGGTGCACAGCGTAGCCGCGTCCCGGGACGCGATCGCGGTCGCCTCGGCCTGGCGTACGGGAGCTGCTGGTGGGTGAGCCGGTGGGCGACCGGATCGAGCTCACCGGGCTGCGTGTGCGCGGGTACCACGGCGTGTTCGAGCACGAACGCCGCGACGGACAGGACTTCGTCGTGGACTTGACCGTGTGGCTGGACCTGGCCAAAGCCGGCCGGTCCGATGCGCTGGCCGACACTGTGGACTACGGCGCGCTGGCCGATGCGGCGGCCCAGGTCGTAGCCGGGCCGGCGTGCAATCTGGTCGAGACCGTGGCTGCCCGGATCGCTAACCAGGTGCTGGCCGTCGATGAGCGGCTTACTTCGGTCGAGGTGACCGTCCACAAGCCGTCCGCGCCGATCGCGGCGGCCTTCGATGATGTCGCGGTGGCGCTGCGCCGGAGGCGCCTGTGAGCGCGGTGCGCAGCACTGCCGTCTTGTCGCTTGGCTCGAACCTGGGGGACCGGATCGGCTACCTGCGGCTGGCGGTATCCGGATTCGCCGAAGCTCCAGACACCGAGCTGGTGGCTGCCTCGCCGGTGTACGAGACCAAACCGTGGGGGGGTGTGCCGCAGGGTGATTTCCTCAACGCGGTGCTTATTGTGCGCTCGGCCGAGTTGGACGAATGGGGCTGGCTGCGGCGGGCGCAGCGGTTGGAACGAGCCGCCGGGCGGGAGCGGACGCTTCGCTGGGGCGCACGTACCCTGGATATCGACGTGGTAAGCGTCGATAACGTGCGCAGCGACCACCCCGAGCTGCTGCTGCCGCATCCCGGCGCGGCACACCGCAATACGGTGCTGCGGCCGTGGCTGGACATTGATCCGGACGCGGTTCTGCCCGGACACGGGCGGGTGGATGCGCTGCTGGCCAGGCTCGGGGAAGCCGGTCTGTGTCGCTGTGCCGGGTTGACCCTGGGCGGGCCGCCGGATCGGCTCCGATGAAACCGATTGGTGCGCGTGAGCTGCTGCCGTTGTTCGGCATCATCACGGTGGCCGCGTACGCGACGATGCCTTCGTTGTATCCGGCACTGCCGCCGTTGCCGTTGTTAGCTGGCGTGACGTTGTTGGTGCTGGCAGGCGCGGAAGTCGTGTTGGCCCAAGCCCTGCGGGCCCGTATCCAGCGTCGGCCTGGCGCCCGCCCGGTGCAGCCGTTGGTGGCTGCGCGGGCGGTGTCGCTCGCTCAGGCATCCGCGCTGGCCGGCGCGGTGATGGCCGGGATTTGGCTCGGAACGTTGGGCTATCTGCTGCCTCGCCGAGCCGAGCTTGCGGCCGTTGCGCAAGACACCCCGGCCGCCGTGGTCGGTCTGATCAGCGCGGCCGCCCTGGTCGCGGCGGCGCTGTGGCTGCAGCATTGCTGTCGGGCGCCTCCTAGTGACGATGCTTAAGACCGCTGATTCCCCACAAGATGCTCGTGGAGGTGATCGGGGCTAGGGCACCGCGTGAGGACCGTCACCTGTGCTGGCATAGCCGGCCCGTGCGCTCTACCGTTCCATCGCGCCCGCGATGAGGCGGGCGACGTCTGGTACCCGGCAGGTCTGGGACTGGAACGAGTGGAGGACGCATGGATGGCGCCGAAGCCGTACCCAGAGCAGCCGTACCCCGCACAGGGCCCTCCCGACCGGCCAGGCTGGGGGTGGGAGTGGTATCGGCCGGCCGGGTGGGTGCTGTCCTGGGCGCGGCGCTCGCCCGCGCGGGCCACCATGTATTTGCGGCGTCGGGGATTTCCCGAGCCTCGGTGCACCGAGCCGCCGCGTTGCTGCCGGATACTCCCTTGCTGCCTCCTGACGAGGTAGTTCAGCGCGCGGACCTGGTGTTGCTGGCCGTGCCCGATGATGTCCTGCCCGGCCTGGTGCGCGGTCTGGCCGCGGCCGGTTGTTTCCGGTCCGGGCAGATCGTGGCGCACACCTGCGGCCGGTACGGCGTCGGCGTGCTCGCTCCGGCCAGCGAGCACGGCGTGCTGCCGTTGGCCTTGCATCCGGTGATGACGTTCACTGGTCGCCCGGAGGATCTGCAACGGCTCGTGGCGTGCCCGGTCGGCGTGACTGTGCCGACGAGCGGAGCCGGCGACTGCGGGGTCGCGTGGAGCGTCGGTGAGGCACTGGTGGTGGAGATGGGCGCTGAACCGGTGCGCGTGCCGGAAGCGGCTCGCCCGCTGTACCACGCCGCGCTGGCGCATGGGGCCAACCACTTGGTCACATTGGTTAGGGACTGTGCCGAGCTGTTGGCGGCGGCCGGCGTCGAGCCGGCCGAGCTGTTGATCGCGCCGTTGCTCTCGGCCGCGCTAGACAACGCGTTGCGCCACGGTGACCGGGCGCTCACCGGTCCGGTGGCCCGAGGCGACACCGACACCGTGCGTGCCCACCTGCGGGCGCTGACCGAGACTTCACCGGCGGCCGCCGCGACTTACCGGGCGCTAGCCGAGCGCACAGCCACTCGCGCGTCCGGTGCCGGACTGCTGTCCGAACACGCCGTCGGCGAGGTGCGTTCCGTTCTACGAGAGACGTCATGACCAGGGCGTTCACTCCGGGGAAGCTGACCGTGCTGGCTAATCCGGCCGAGGTCACCGCCGTCAGCACGACGCTGCGGATGGCCGGCCGCCGAGTCTGCCTGGTGCCGACCATGGGCGCACTGCACGAGGGCCACCTGGAGCTGATCCGTCACGCGCGGCGAGCCCCGGGCAGCGCGGTGGTCATCGTGTCGATTTTCGTCAACCCGTTGCAGTTCGGAGCCGGGGAGGATCTGAACCATTACCCGCGTACCCTCGAAGCTGATCTGCGGTGTTGTCGGGAAGCCGGGGTGGAGCTGGTTTTCGCGCCGACCATGGAGGCGATGTATCCGCCCGGCCACAGTGAGATCACCGTGGACCCCGGTCCGATCGGTGACGAACTCGAAGGCGCCGTCCGCCCCGGTCATTTCCGAGGGGTTCTGACGGTGGTGGCCAAACTCTTCGGCATCGTTCGCCCCCAGCTGGCCTACTTCGGCGAGAAGGACTACCAGCAGCTGGTACTGGTGCGCAAGATGGTCCAGCAGCTCAACCTCGGGGTGGACGTCGTCGGGGTGGCAACCGTGCGTGAGCCCGATGGTCTGGCCATGTCGTCGCGCAATGTTTACCTTGATGCGCGGCGGCGCGGTCAGGCGGCTACGTTGTACGCCGCGCTAATGGCGGCGCGCGCAGTCGCGCGGGACAGCCGGTTTGCCGCGTTGGATGCCGCGCGTCAGGTCCTGGCGGCCGAGCCGGCGTTGAACGTTGATTACCTCGAACTACGTGACCCCGACCTTGGGCCGGCGCCCACGCGCGGCCTGGCGCGGTTGCTGCTCGCGGCCCGACTGGGGAACACCAGGCTTATCGACAACATCGGGCTGACGCTCGGGGGCGCTACCTCGGGAGGGTACTGAGAGCAATGATCCGCACTATGCTCAAGTCGAAAATCCACCGGGCCACCGTCACCCAGGCTGACCTGCACTACGTCGGCTCGGTAACGGTGGACCAGGACCTGATGGATGCCGCCGATCTACTCAGCGGCGAGCAGGTAACCATTGTGGACATCACCAACGGTGCCCGGCTGGAGACCTACGCCATCCCCGGTCAGCGCGGTAGCGGGGTGATTGGTATCAACGGCGCGGCCGCGCATCTGGTACACCCCGGTGACCTGGTCATCCTGATCTCCTACGCCGCCATGGAGGACGCAAAGGCGCGCAGCTACCTGCCCCGCATCGTGTTCGTCGACACAGCCAACCGCATCCTGGATTACGGCACCGATCCCGGCTACGTTCCGGCGGGTTTGGGGCTTTCGTCCGGGACTTTGGCGGCTGGCGCGTAGCCATCGGACCCACGGTGCTGCTCTGCATCGACGTCGGCAACACCCAGATTGCGCTTGGGCTCTACCCCGAGGTGGCGGCGGGCTCGCATGCCGCCCGCCGACCGAGGTTGGTGCGGGATTGGCGGATGCGCACCGATCCTCGGATCACCGCTGACGAGCTGGAAGTAGCCATCCGAGGCATGCTCGGCGAGCATGCCGATCACATCACGGGCGTGGCCGCCGAGCTGGGCTGGGGCGCCGGTGGCGGCGTGGACAATGTCACCGTGCTCGCCACCGGCGGGCTGGCACCGCTGGTGATCGGCGTTTCGGAAACGATCACCGAGCATGTGCCGGATTTGACTTTACTCGGGCTGCGGCTGGTCTACCTGCGTTCAACGCGCAGCACGGTCGTGCGCATGGGCAGCTCAAACTCACCGGACGACATTTCCGGTCGGCTCATCAGATAGGCTCGAGCTCGGTCAATGGCCGTGTTTTGCTCGGTCGCGTCCAGGGTGCTGATCCAGGAGAACGTGCCGAGCATGTCCAGCAGCCCCTTGATCGTCATCGGGACCGAACTGTCTAGTGTAATGCGGGTGGTTGGACTCAGCCTGGGATGCGCCGCCAGTCCCGCCTGCTCGCGGTGACGGCCAACCCGATCGAACCAGCCAGTGGTTTCGTAGAAATCGTGTACCCAGCCAATGGATTGGTCGAGGATGTTCCACAGCAGCGCGACGACTCCACCTGGGCGCAGGATTCGGACGATCTCAGCGGTCGCCGCTACGGGGTCGAACCAGTGGAACGCCTGGCCGACCAGCACGGCGTGTACCGAGGCGTCCGGAAGCGGAATGTTTTCCGCCTGGCCTTGCAGCGCGCGCACACCGGGCAGCGTGGCGCGCAGTACCGCGAGCATCTCGGGATCGGGCTCCACCGCGATCACGCCGGCCGCTGAGCGGCGTAGCAGCGCCGCGGTGAGTTTCCCGGTGCCGGCCCCTAGGTCCAGCAGCGACAGGTGATCAAGCCTCGGCCGCAGCGGGGCGAGTGCCCAGTCGATGACCTGGTCGGGGTAACCGGGGCGGTGGGCTTGATAGGCCTCAGCTACCGCGCCGAAGGAACGGGCCCTCGCGGATTTAGCTATCGTGTGGCTGTCCTTGGTCATACCTCGACACTACGTTCTTGTCCCGGCCTTGACCGGCCGTTATCGCCCCGAGCCGGGCCAACTAATCTTCACTCTTGTGACTAACGAGCCGCCCAACAATGACCAAGACCTTCCCGAGCAGGTCAGGGTGCGCCGGGCCAAGCGCGCGGCGATGATCGCTGATGGAGCTGACCCCTACCCAGTCGTGCTGCCCCGGACGCATTCGCTGGGCGAAATTCGGAGTGCGTACGACGGCTTGGGACCAGACGTGCGCACCGGAGTGGTTGTTGGGGTGGCTGGTCGCGTGATGTTCTTGCGTAACGCTGGAAAGTTGTGCTTCGCGACAATTCGAGAAGGCTCTGGTGATGACGATGATGTTACCGAACTGCAGGCTATGCTCAGTTTGGCTAGCGTCGGTGAAGACGAGCTAGCTCGTTGGAAGGCCAGCGTCGACCTCGGCGATCACGTATTCATACACGGCGAGGTCATCACCTCGCGGCGCGGCGAACTGTCGGTTCTTGCGGACAGTTGGGCGATGGCTGCTAAGTCGCTGCGCCCGCTTCCGGTGGCCCACAAGGAGTTGTCGGAGGAAACGCGAGCTCGGCAGCCCTACCTTGACCTCATCATGCGCCCGGCCGCTCGGCGGACAGTTCGGATGCGTGCCGATGTTATCCGTACGTTACGGCAAACCCTATACGATCGAGGTTTCCTTGAGGTCGAGACTCCGATGTTGCAGCTGGTGCATGGTGGGGCCGCTGCTCGACCCTTTGTTACTCACTCCAACGCGCTGAACATCGATCTCTACTTGCGCATCGCTCCTGAGCTGTTTCTCAAGAGAAGTGTGGTGGGCGGTATCGATCGAGTCTTCGAGATCAACCGCAACTTCCGCAACGAAGGGATTGACTCTTCGCACTCGCCGGAGTTCGCGATGCTCGAAGCGTACGAAGCGTACGGCAGCTACGACACGATGGCGAAACTTACCCGTACCTTGGTCACGGAGTGTGCGTGCGCCGTGTTCGGTTCAACGGTTGTTCGGCACGCCGACGGCAGCGAGCACGATCTTGGCGGAAAGTGGCGCGAGGTGACGTTGCATGCGGCGGTGTCTGAAGCGTTGGGTCACGAGGTGACGCCAGATACGCCGACGGACGTTCTGCGTGGTCACGCGGAACGTCGCGGGGTGCCGATTCCGGAGGGCACTTCGGCCGGTTCAATCGTGCTCGAGCTTTTTGAAAAGCTGGTTGAACATACTCTAGTTGAGCCGACCTTCGTGCGGGACTACCCGATCGAGGCTCGACCGTTGACCCGTCAGCATCGAGACGACCCTCGGTTGTCCGAGGCATGGGATCTCATCGTGTTCGGTGCGGAGCTGGCGACCGCGTACTCCGAGCTGGTGGACCCGATCGTCCAGCGAGAACGGTTCGAGGCGCAATCGTTGCTCGCGGCGAGGGGTGACGACGAGGCCATGCGACTCGACGAGGACTTCCTGCGTTCGCTTGAATATGGAATGCCGCCAAGCGGGGGTATGGGAATGGGGATCGACCGGCTGTTGATGGCGCTGACCGGTCTCGGTATCCGTGAGACCATACTCTTTCCGCTGGTCCGGCCGGAATGAGCGGTTGAGCCAAGCGAGCCAAGCGAGGCGACTCGACATCACCACGGAATTGAGGCTAATCTTGGTTCCACACGGCGGCTTGGAGCTTCCGGCCGCGTCGGACTCATCGCGCTAGCGTTGGAATTATCTGGAGGGCCGCCACAGTGGCACAGAAGGTCATCGTCTCGCTGATCGACGATCTGGACGGCGACAAGGCTGACGAGACAGTTGAGTTCGGACTGGATGGCAAGCACTACGAGATTGACCTGTCGAACAGCAATGCGGACAAGCTGCGTAATGCCCTCGCTTCGTATGTCGCGGCGGCCCGGCGTCCGGGTGGTCGGCGGCGCGCCGGCGCGAATACCGCCAGTGTCGCGGCCCGCCGGCCCCCGGTTGATCGGGAACAGAACCAGGCCATTCGAGAGTGGGCGCGCAAGCGTGGAATGAAGGTCTCCGACCGAGGCCGTATCCCGGCCGAGGTCCTGGACGCCTACCACCAGGAGAACTGACCACTTGAGAAGCCGAACCCGCCGGACTGAGCGTTCGCTGGCGATGAAGAATCCGCTGGTCCGATCGCATGTTACAGCTCAAGGGCGTGTTCTAGCCGTGCGCACGAAGCCAAGTGTCGGTGTGGGCCGATACAGTGGTAACACGGTGCCGGCGCGCCCAGGAGTGGGCCGGCACAGCTCAGCTGTCAGGGAGTGCACATGTTCGAGAGGTTTACCGACCGCGCGAGGCGGGTGGTCGTCCTGGCCCAGGAAGAGGCCAGGATGCTCAACCACAACTACATCGGCACCGAGCACATCCTGCTGGGCCTGATCCACGAGGGGGAGGGCGTCGCCGCGAAGGCGCTGGAGTCGCTGGGTATCGCCCTCGAGGGCGTGCGCCAGCAGGTCGAAGAGATTATCGGCCAGGGTCAGCAGGCGCCCAGTGGACATATTCCGTTCACGCCGAGGGCAAAGAAGGTGCTCGAGCTGTCGTTACGCGAGGCGCTGCAGCTCGGGCACAACTACATCGGAACCGAGCACATCCTGCTCGGGTTGATCAGAGAAGGCGAGGGTGTCGCCGCTCAGGTGCTGGTCAAGCTCGGCGCCGATCTCAACCGGGTACGTCAGCAGGTGTTGCAGCTGCTTTCCGGTTATCAGGGCAAGGAGCCGGCGGAGGCTAGTGGCGGCCGGGGTGAGGGCACGCCGTCGTCCTCGCTGGTGCTTGACCAATTCGGCCGCAACCTGACCCAGTCGGCCCGAGAGGGCAAGCTCGACCCGGTGATCGGCAGGGAGAAAGAAATCGAGCGGGTCATGCAGGTGCTCTCGCGGCGCACCAAGAACAACCCTGTGCTGATTGGCGAGCCCGGCGTCGGCAAGACGGCGGTGGTCGAAGGCCTGGCCCAGATGGTGGTCAAGGGCGAGGTGCCCGAGACACTCAAGGACAAGCAGCTTTACACCCTTGATCTTGGCTCGCTGGTCGCTGGGTCGCGCTACCGAGGTGACTTCGAAGAGCGTTTGAAGAAGGTGCTCAAGGAGATCCGCACTCGGGGCGACATCATCCTGTTTATCGACGAGATCCATACTTTGGTTGGTGCGGGCGCAGCCGAAGGTGCGATTGATGCGGCTAGCATCCTCAAGCCGATGTTGGCCAGGGGCGAGCTGCAAACCATCGGGGCGACGACGCTCGATGAGTATCGCAAGTACGTCGAGAAGGATCCCGCTTTGGAGCGCCGGTTCCAGCCGATCCAGGTCGGCGAGCCGACAGTCGCCCACACGATCGAGATACTTAAGGGCCTGCGGGACCGTTATGAGGCCCACCATCGCGTCACCATCACCGATCCCGCGCTGGTCGCCGCGGCTACGTTGGCCGACCGGTACATTAATGACCGCTTCCTGCCGGACAAAGCGATCGACCTGATCGACGAAGCCGGCGCTCGAATGCGAATCCGTCGGATGACCGCCCCGCCGGACCTGCGTGAGTTCGACGAAAAGATCGCCAATGTGCGCCGGGACAAAGAGTCCGCGATCGACGCGCAGGATTTCGAGCGGGCCGCGCGCTTGCGTGACGCGGAGAAGCAGCTGCTCGCCCATAAGTCGGAGCGAGAGAAGCAGTGGAAATCCGGTGACCTGGATGTGGTCGCTGAGGTCGACGATGAGCAGATCGCCGAGGTCCTGGCTAACTGGACCGGTATTCCGGTGTTCAAGCTGACTGAGGAGGAAACCACCCGGTTGCTGCGCATGGAGGACGAGCTCCACAAGCGCATCATCGGCCAGGAAGACGCGGTCAAGGCCGTCTCGCAGGCGATCCGGCGTACCCGCGCTGGGTTGAAGGACCCGAAGCGTCCCTCCGGCTCGTTCATCTTCGCCGGTCCGTCCGGAGTTGGTAAGACCGAGCTGTCCAAAGCGCTGGCGAACTTCCTGTTTGGCGAGGACGATGCGCTGATCCAGATCGACATGGGCGAGTTCCATGACCGCTACACCGCCTCCCGGCTCTTCGGCGCCCCTCCGGGCTACGTCGGCTACGAAGAGGGCGGCCAGCTCACTGAGAAGGTGCGGCGCAAGCCGTTCTCGGTCGTTCTGTTCGACGAGATCGAGAAAGCGCACCAGGAGGTGTACAACACGCTGCTGCAGGTGCTCGAGGACGGCCGGCTAACCGATGGCCAGGGGCGCACGGTCGACTTCAAGAACACAGTGATCATTTTC
>Ga0213881_10000901_pt1 | contig 15715 bp, 10 predicted proteins | sample BarmaccoBMER_R08_FD_160104 | JGI IMG/M metagenome (GOLD analysis project Ga0213881, IMG submission 160104) | Barbacenia macrantha exposed rock microbial communities from rupestrian grasslands, the National Park of Serra do Cipo, Brazil - ER_R08 ... | reverse complement strand
GCAGAACAACACCGTCGCCCGCCCCTGCACGGTCGGCCCGTCCCCGTAGTCCCACTGCAGCCACAACCCCGGCTCCGGGATCCACGGCCTGGTCCGCCGGCCATGCTTCTGACGCCACCGGCGCTTGGACTCAGCCACCCACCGCCTCGTCGTCCGCGCAGATCCCAGATAGCCAAGCGCGACCAGCTTGCCGTGCGCCACGTCCGCCCGAATCTTCCCGTGCGACCGGTCGACCAGCTCATCGATCTTCGCCGCGAACATGGCCTCCATCGCCGGCCGCGCCCGCTCGACCGCCGGCATCCCGCCCGCCTCCTCACGCAGCCGCACCCAACCCGCGACCGTCTTGTGATCGCACCCCACCAACGCCGCCGCCTGGCGGTACGAGCCCGTCAGGTCATACGCCTCCAAGATCTCCATCACTTCCTCCGGTTTCTTCATGCGTCCTCCTCCGAGCCGCGTCGCAATGCGATGACGCGATCCCCGGTATCGGGCGCTCAGGACAGAACCGGTGGGGAGATTCGTGGCCGCCAGTGGGGAGAATTAGCGGCCGCCCGTGGGGAGTTCCGATGGCCGCCTATGGGGAGAATCCCATGGCCACCGTCATGTCTTTGTAGTTGATGTTTCTAGCAGTGAGTCTTGCTGCTTGACTACTCGGCGGAGAGGCCGTCGATGAGCCGGTCGTTCCTCGAGCACGTGGTGGCAGCCTAAGCTAAGCCGAACCGGTGGCGGAGGCGAGAGCGTTCTCGGGAGCCGGCGAACCGTTGGCCATCGAGGCTACCCTCGATCGCGCTGGACTCACACTCACCGAGCACTCCGCGCCGGCGAGAGCCGCATTCGTGCCGCGGTCCGAACGAGTGACCAGCCAGCGGGGATTTGAGCTACTAGCTCGTTCCGGATGCGAGAGGACGGGGTCTGGCGTTCGCGGCGGTTACCGAGATGATGGAGATCGCCGCGGACGCCGGATTGAGGTCGTTGGCGCTTGACATCGAGGAGGAAAACGTTGCCTCCATACGGGTGGCCGAGCGCTTGGGCGCGGCACGGCGAAGCCCGACCCGTTTACACCGGGACCTCTTCGGCAGGATCGCCAGGCCAATCGCGAGCGCTAACACGACGATCGTTGTCGCCGCTGCGACGTGCACGCGCCCAGAAACGCCAGGCAAACTCATCACAGCCCCGACGAACTGCTCGACGGCCGACTCATCCTTGGAGTGCTTAACAGACAATTCACAGCCCCAGCTCGCTCGCCGCGCCTGCGTGGCGGAGGAGTTGCCACGCAGACGCCGGTCACGAACGGACGCATGCATGTGCAAAGAACCAACCGATCGATCCACCTACGGCTTATATGGCCTCACCCTGTCGACCTCGCCGCTTCCGCGCTCGCGCTCCCGGGTTAGCGCGTCGCAAATGTCGCAGCCGCCACCGCCAGCATTGGTCGACGTAGTGCAGGTGTTCGGGCTTCCGTCTAAGGGGGCGAAGCAGGAATTCGAGCCGCCGCCTGCGCTATCTGATGGGTTGCCGCCGCCGCACCCGACGAACGCCCCGCACATAGCTAACAGAACAAGACAGAGAAGAAGTCCGTGACTGCGTACCGTACGTCGATGAACCGAAAAAACAAGCACCGAGACCCCCGGAAGGTAGAGAGACCAAGCACCCGCAAGAGGCACGACAACACCCGGTGATACATCGAGTCGAAGCGACAACTCCGAACCGATCAGGCTTAAGCAAATACATCAGCCACCAGCGAGCATGCTCGATGGCAGCCCCGCTGAGCTTCTGCTTTCCAGGGGTGAACTTGGGGGGCGAGGTCCGTCCGGGCCCGGGCCTAGGGTCTGCTGATCCGGGACAGGGGCTTCGTTTGGGAGAACGCAGACGGGTCGACAGCGTGGGCATGTCGGAGTTGGTGTGGCGCGAAGCGCCGGCGGACCCCCGCTTCAACAGCGATCTGGTGCAGCTGCAGCCTGGCGGCGCTGGCCGACCAGGCATGTCCGCGTGTGGGTCCGGCGATTACGCAGAACAAGGGGCCGACCGGCAGCATCGCGCGGTCGGTCAGCCATGGTCCTAGCGCCACCCCCACGCGTCCATCCCGACTTGGCGCCGGGGATCATTCTTGCCATGCCTGACCAAAATCGACCCGCGGCGTTCTTCCAGATCGGTCTCGATGAGCGAGAGCGCCTCGTTGATCCGTAGCCCGGCGCGCCAGAGGACGACGATCAACCGTTCAGGCGATTGCCATACCGGGCGTCACCGGCGTGGCGCATGACCGCGATGATCTCATCGACCGTCGGCGGGTCAGCCGCGTAGCTGCCCTCTGTTCCCCGGCGCCCTCCCGGCGTGAAAGTCCGACAACGTCGCCGGCGAGCGGCGGCGGCCGGCAGTATCGAGCAGCGGCACAGTAGAAGACATGGATCCCTCCCTTGGAGAGCTGGACGTTGACCACCCAGATCTACCGCCCGACAGCCCATGAATCGAAGCCGCGTCGCGCGCAATCGCCAGGAAAGCGATCCCGATCACGCACTACCGCGTCCTGCCTAAGGAGCAGGCAGCCGCAGCTGCTCGGCCCGTGGCAAAGCACAATTCGGGCGGCAGCTCGGGTGACGCCCGGAATGTCGCCAATGGAGCAGCGAGCTCGTGGCCGCCCGTCGGTCGAAGCGATCGCCGGCGTCAGCTCGGACCTGCGCCCGAGTCCGTTCTCGATGTCGCGCTCGTGCATATGCAGATGGCTCCACCCGCCGGGGTCGAGGCGGCGGTCCTCCACGTGCTCGGCGTGCGCGTTAGCAGGAATCGAGCAAGCATCGCCACGTGCGTTCGTGGAAAGCAGGGCCGCCGACTACTCGTCCACCCGTCGGGGTCGTCGACGACGCGGCTGGTTGCGAGATTGGCGAATACGAGGGCCGGCGCAAGCGTCGGCGGGACACCTGCATCGTTGAGATCGCGGTAACTTCGCCCAGACGCAGGCGAGGCGATCGCGTCCGTTCTAGCTCTAGCCGGGCGTTTCCGCGAGATACGGAGGGGCTTGTGACGCGCTTCCCCCGAGCCTCACTCCGAGCCACCGGCTTAGGGATATTCGGGATCGTCACGGATTGGGGTAGGGGGTAAGCGCCGGTTGGTCGATGCTGGTGGCGCCGATGCGGCGTGCGGCGGATTGACCCGTAGAGCCGATCGGAGCGTGCACACATGCGGCCGCGAGGCCGACGCGGGGCATGTTGACGTAGATGCATTCGTACTCGCCGGCCCGCACGTGGTACGTCTCGTGCCATATGCCCACGTCGCCGGATGCTCGGACCGCGCGGTTGAACCAAGTCCATACCGGCAGGTGAGGCTGCTCGGCGGCCCGCGCGAAGCGCTCGAGCTGCTCAAAACTCGCCCAGTACTGCACGACCGCCGGACCTTGCATCCAGGCGCTGTGCCATTTCAGCAGGCCGGCCTCCGGGTGCTGGGCTAGCCAGCGCAGCATCTGCGGCATCGCCCTCAAGATCGGGAGCCACTTGTGCACTTTCCAAGGACAATTCAGCCGCATTCCGATCAGGAAGACGACAAAGTCCTCGGGCATCTCGGCCGTGTAACGGCCGCGGTGTACGGCGGCTCCCGTCGATCTGGCTTTCATCAGTGCCGGTGCCATTGCGATCGCTTCGGGTCAGGCCGGAGCGTTCGTTTGCGAGCGTGGCACCGCTACGTGGTTGCCTGTGGACCGCGCGTTCGCAGCGTCGGCGTACGGTGCCTTGTTTATGGCACCAGCGGTCAGCTCGGCTGACTGGCCGCGGTGCCGACGGTACATCCGTGCGACCCATTGGCCGCCGGGCCGCTGCCCCAGGGAGTCAGCGAACTGGCGCCACGAACGCGGTAGGTCAGTTACGGCGACCATCGGATACGGGAACTCCGGAGGGCGTGCCACTCCGTAGAACAGCGCGGCTGCGGCGAGGTCCGCGACCGTGAAGGAGTCGCCGACGAGATAGCCGCTGGGGGCGATCTCGCGCTCGAGCCGGTCCATCGCGGCGACCATCTTCGCGCGGCTGTGCGCGGCCGATTCGGCGCTGATCTCAAGTCGCCGCCGCATCGCCACACGCAGCATTGGGAAGCCCGCGCGGAGCAGGGCACGTGTCGCGGCGGGCTGGCCGTCCGTGAACAGCGGTATCACCAGACCGGGGTGGGGAAGCAGCTCGTAGTAGAAGGCGCGGCGGATGTGCGGTCCGAGCTCCTCGTCGAAGAACTCCTCAAGCTCGAGTGCGCGACGCCGCTGCGTCTCATCCTCGGGATACAGTGGCGGCTGCGGCCAGCGCTCCTCGATCGCCGCGATGATGCGAGTCGAGTCACCGATCGAGCGGCCGTCGAGCGTGAGCACCGGCGTTGTCGCGATATCTCCGGTCAGGCGCTTGGCCATCCCGATGTGCGCTCCGGGCAAGAGCGAGCGGCGGATGTGCGCGACGCCTTTGTAGTCCAGCGCCCAGCGCACCTTCTCGTTGTAGTGCGAAAGCTGGAGCTGCCAGAGCGCCGGCGGCGCGTGGTCGCGGCGGTCGCCCGGATCGATGTTGGGTTGGCTGAGATGGCTCATGCGGCAAGGATGGACTCGGCGACGGTCTCGCGCATCGTGGCGGCTGCCCTGAACTTTTCCCGCCCGCCTACTGAGAATTTGCCCGGGGACGTTGTGCGTCGTGGACAATCGGCTCATGACGACGGTGGCCCGGCTTGCCGATGCCGCATCCGGCGACTTTGACCTTGCGGCGCTGCTGGAGCGCGAGCGCGAGCTTGAAGTGATAGATCGCTGTCTGGCCGACGCGACTGCTGGCCGGGGGCGGCTTGTCATCGTCGAGGGGCCGGCGGGGCTGGGGAAGAGCGCGTTGCTTCGCGCCGCGGAGGTGCTGGCCGGCGAGCGTGCCGTTACCGCGCTGGGCGCTCGCGCCACTCCGCTTGAGCAGAGTTTTGCTTACGGCGTGGTGCGGCAGCTGTTCGAGCGGGTCGCGGTCGGGGGCGGCGGGCGCGGTTCCGGCGAGCTCATGACGGGGGCTGCCGCGCTTGCGAGGCGAGCCTTCGCAGAACAGCCGGAACATCAGGTGCCGACCGGGGACTTGTCGTTCTCGACCTTGCACGGCCTCTACTGGCTGACCGCGAATCTCGCCGCGCCCAAGCCGCTGGTGCTGCTCGTGGATGACTGTCACTGGGTCGACGCCGCCTCGCTTCGGTTCCTCGCTCACCTCGGTGCCCGGTTGGACGGACTGCCGGTGCTCGTCCTCGTCACGGTTAGAGGCGGCGATCGGGCCAGCTCTCCCGAGCTTCTCGATGACGTGCTCTCGCTCGCCGGCGAGACGATCCGCTCGGCGCCGCTCGGCGCCGGGGCGGCCACGCGCGTCGTCCGCAGGCGGCTGCGCACCGCGACGGACGGTTTCTGCCGCGCCTGCCACGCCGCCACCGGCGGGAACCCCCTGCTCCTGCAGACGCTGATCGCGTCCTTCGCGGCCGATGGCGGAGAACCCAGCGACGAGGCCGCGGCCAAGGTCACCGAGCTCGGCGCCGAGAGCGTTGCCCGGCTGCTCGGGCGGCGCGTCGGCTTGCTCCCGGCGGGAGCCGACGCGTTTGTGCGCGCCCTCGCCGTCCTCGGCGACGCTAGTCCGCTCAGGCAGGTCGCGACGCTCGCCGAGCTTGACTTCGAGCAAGCGGCGGAGCTCGCCGACGCCTTACGAGCTGCCGAGATGCTGGCACCGTCGGCGAAGCTGATGTTCGCGCACCCGATCATTCGGGCGGCCGCGGAGGAGACGATGGGCGGCGAGGAGCGGGGACTCGCGCACGGACGGGCGGCGGCGATGCTCGCCACCGAGGGAGCGCCACCGGATCGACTCGCGCTTCACCTGCTGCAGACTCATCGCCGGGGCGACCCGGAGGTGGTGGCGACGCTGCGGACCGCAGCATCGATTGCGGCGGGACGAGGCGCCCCCGAGACCGCTGTCACCTACCTGCGACGAGCGCTTGAGGAACCACCGCCCAAATCGGCGCGAGCGCACGTGCTGCTCGAGCTCGGCCTGGCTGAGATAGCGACGAGGCGCGATCCGCGAGCGGTCGATCACCTTCGCGAGGCCGTGGCGATGGTCGAAGGGCGGTCCGAGCGGTCGGCCGCCGCCCTCCGTGCCGGCCGCGTGATCGGCTCCGGCGGCGACTTTCGGCAGGCCGCGGCGATCCTCGAGTCCGCCCCAGATCCGGACCTCCGGATCGAGGCCGAACTCGCCGCCAACGGGTTGCAGCTCGCCTCCCACACCGCCGCGGCGCTTACCCGACTCGGGCGCCGACGGGATGCGGAACCTCCTGACGGCCCGGGGTGGCACCTGCTACATGTGATGCTCGCTCACCGCAGCCTCATCGGCGGTGGGCCGTGCTCGGTCGTCGCGGAACTGCTCGACCGCGCGCTCGCGGGCCCCGAGGTCTTCGGCGAGGAATCGCTCGTTGCTGTCTATGCGGCGATGGATCTCGTCTTGCTCGATCGACTCGACGGCGCCGAACGCCTCTGTACCGCGTTCATCGAGGAGGGTCGGCGCCGCGCCGCGCCCACGATCGTCTCCTCGTTCGCGTTCGTGCGAGCGTTTTGCTCGCTGCGCCGCGGGCGCCTGCGTGACGCCGAGGCCGACGGACGGTTGGGGCTCGAGGGCAAGCTCGCACTGGTTCCGCGCTCGGAATCCGGGCCGCCCTGGGCGCTGGCCTTCCTGCTCGAGGCTCTCACCGAGCTCGGAGACCTCACAGGCGCCGAGCAAGCACTCGCACGGGTCGACACTGCCGCCGGCCAGCCACCCGAGATGCTCGCGTGGGCGTTCGCGCTCGAAGCACTCGGGCGCCTGCGAGTCGCGCAGGGCCGTCTCCGCGACGGACTTGCCCACCTGCGCGAGGCGGGTGCGCGCTGGGAGCGCCTGAGCTGCGCTGCCGTGGCCGCGACCGCGGTACGTTGGCGTGAGGACGCCGCGCTCGTGCTCGCACAGCTCGGCGAGCACGATGAAGCCCGACGCCTTGCCGCCGAGCAAGTCAAGCTCGCGCACGCCACCGGCCTGCCCCGCGCGGTCGGCGCGGCAACCCGGGTGGCCGGCGCCGTCGCGCCACGCGCGGACGCGATACCGCTCCTGCGTGAGGCGGTCGACGTGCTGGCCCAGACCCCCGCCCCGCTGGAGCTCGCCCGAGCGCGCCTCGAGCTCGGAGCAGCGCTCCGCCGCGAGGGACAGCGCATCGAAGCCCGCGACCATCTACGGCAGAGCCTCGAGCTCGCCCATCGCGCAGGCGCGACCCCGCTCGCGGCGCGCACCCGCGACGAGCTCCTCGCCGCCGGCGGGCGTCCGCGCAAACCGATCTTCACCGGCGTTGAGGCCCTGACCGCCGGCGAGCTCCGCGTCTCACGCCTCGCCGCCGAGGGAAGAACGAACCGCCAGATCGCCGAAGGCCTGTTCGTAACCCAACGCACCGTCGAAACACACCTCCGGCACGTCTTCCAGAAGCTCAACATCACCCGGCGCGAGCAACTTCCCCCTAAGCTCGGCGCCCCCCGCGACGAATAGCGCGCCGAGAAAAGTACGTGACGATTGTGACCAATTCAACGGCCGGCGCATGAGGCCGTCGCACCTCCGGGCTACGACCACCGGTGACGCCGTACTGCTCCTTGCCGACCAAAGAGCCGCGACGTCGACGTGGCCGCTGCGGGCGTGGAGCAGCAGCCCGCGACCATCGACCCTGCCCTCCATCCGTTGCCGCGCGCCTGGCATGTCCCACCGCCGCCAGCCTCGCATTGTGCGGCGAGAAAGGCGGCCGCTGGGCTCGGTTGCTCGTCCGAGCGCGTCGTTGCGCTCGTGGCGAGGAGGAGGGCGGGCGAGCCGCTTGTGGTCAGACCTGCGATGCCCTCGTCGCGGTAATGAGGGCAACGCCGAAGCCACGGCGGCCTCCGCTGGGTGTGACTGCTTCCGCGTTCTCGGTATCGAGCAGGCGGCGACCGGTGCGTCGCCGCCTGCTCTGAGTCCGACGACTCGAACTGGGCGAGTTTGACGAGCGCCGTTATGGGGCGTTCTTAGCAGGAGGCGGCGGCCCGTGCCGGACCATCCCTGTCTGACGCTCGACGCTCGCGATCCGCTCGGGTGCAACCCGGGGACCTTCCGGCGGCGGCTGAAGCCAGGGCCATTGCGCCGGCTCTGCCAGTCCGCGCACCATGTCCTCGATCCCGGCCGGCGTGGACAGGACCAACATCCGGGCGGTGTCGGACTCGACCCGGAAGGTGTGGGGCAACCCTCCGGGCGCGAACACCACATCGCCCGCGCCGCAGCTGCGGCCACGCGTCTTCACCCAGGCAGGGGAGTCTGAGGCATCGTCGGCGCACTCGGGTTCGACCAGCCACGCAGTGAGCTCCCCTTCGAGGATGTAGAACGTCTCGTCCTGGGGATGGGAGTGAAGCGGCGGCGCGGCGCCATGGGGCAGGACACCCTCCCACAGCGCGAATCTCCCAGCGGTCTGGCGTCCGTCGAGCTTCACCCGCGCGAGCGTGCCCAGGAACCAGAGGACCTCCCCTCGTCTGGACACCACCTGTGCCTCGGCGACCGTTGTCGCAGAGCGTTCGGCGATTGCGGAGCTCATGCGCGTACCGCGATCTGGAACGCTTCCGGCCGCTCGTAGGCACTTGTGGGGGTACATCCGATCGCGAGGATCCTCACCCCGTCCCGCCCGGCTTGGAACCTGCGCCTACTCTCTGCATCGACCTTGACCATCCCGCCCTGCGAGAGCGCTACTTCTTCGCCATCAATGACGAAGTCGGCGCGCCCGCGGAGGACGACGTACACCTCTTCCTGTCCGTCCTCGGCATGATCGTGCTCGGGGTAATCGGAGAAGCCGGGGGGGAAATCGAGCACCTGCATCCCGAACGAGCGGATGCCAAGTTCTGCGCCGGCCAGCTTGACGGCGCCGTGGTGGATCGACTCGAGCCGATCGATCGTCTTCACCGTGTAGCTCATGCTGCCTCCTTGGTTGGGTGGGGGCTCAGCGTCGCACCGCGGCCTGCGCTGGACATCGGCACCCTTGCCTATCTTGGCTCGCTGACCGTCCCATCTTGCGAGAGCAGCCCGCGGTTACGCGCCTGCTCGATCGCGGCCAGTCGTGTCGCGGCGCCGAGCTTGGCCAGGATCGCCGAGACGTGGTGCGCGACCGTGCGCTCCGACACGTGCAAGGCGGCGGCGATCGCTGGATTCGTCGCACCGGTGGCGAGTTGGTCGAGCACCTCGCGCTCGCGGCGGGTGAGGCCGGCGGGATCCGCGAGGGTCGATGCCCTGGGGCCGCGCATCGCGCGTGCGCCGCGAGCCGCTCGCTCTCGAGCGAAGGCCCGAATCGCGGCGCTCGCGCCGAGCTTGTGGAGCGCGGCCAGCGCTTGCGCGGCGGCGGCATGATCGCCGGGTAGCGCGGCTAGCGCCGACTCGTACGGCGCCTCCAGCTCGCGCCAGGCGCGGATCGCTCCTCGCCAGTCACCTTCGAGCTCTAGCTTCACCGGTTCCGGCGCACCGGCTGGTGCCTCGAGCTCGAGGCCGTGACGCGCGGCCCACAGCGCCAGCTCGCCGCCCCAGCGGGCGTATCGGACCGTCGACGGTGACGCAGCAGCCGCTTCCAGATGCTCTAGCGCAGCGCGCCGGTCGCCACGCAACCACGCAGCCTCGACGATGGCGCACCGAAGCGTGCCGTGACGCGAGTCCTCCGCCCCCTTCGGGATCTCGGCCCACGACTTCCCGAGCGTCCGCTCGGCATCGGGCTCACCTCGACGGGCCGCGATCAGCCCCTCCATCGCTCGCGCCAGCGGAACCTCTGCATGCCAGGTCCGAACGCTGTAGGCCGCCGCTGGAAGCGCCTCCTCCCAGCGCCCGCGATCGAGCAGGCTCCGGGCCAGGAACCCTTCGATCACGTAGCGGGGGATCCGCGCGTCGAACTCCTCGAGTAACGCCCGCGCCTCGCCGATGTCGCTCCCCACCAGCTCGTGCTGGCGCAGGGTGGCGCCAACGAATAGCAGGTTGACGTAGCCTCGAATCACCTGAATTGCCAGCCCCGCGCCCTGGGCCTCGCGAAGTGCATCCGTCAGTATCGAGATCGCCGTCGCCTGACCACTGTGGCCCCGCGCCAGCCCGACGCTGATGTCGATGTCGATCCTGACGTCCTCGAGGCCGGCCGCGAGAGCGAGCTCGCGCGCAATTGGTGCGGCTGCGATTGCCGCCCCCGGATCAAACGCCGAGGCCTCGATCCTGATGTACGTCGATTGCACCCGCGCCTGCGCTGTTAGCTCGGATGTGGCCTCAAGGACCGCGATCGCGCGCGTCGCGGCCTCCTTGGCCTCCACCATCCGGTCGAAGGACCACAAGGCCCAGGCCAACGCGCCCAGCGCGCGTGCCTGACCCAGCGGATCTCCGAGATGCTCGGCGACCCCCAGCGCCTGCTCGGCACCCCAAACCGCGTCCTCATAGCGCGTGCTGGTGAAGTTCGCCGCGCGTGAGTAGCGTAAGAACAGCTCGTAGCGCGCGGGATCTGAGAGATCCTCGCCCAGCCGCAGCGCTCGCTCGGCCTGAAGCCTCGCCTCAAGGGGCGCGCCAAGCCGCTCCGCCTCCACCGAGGCGAGCGTGGCGTAGGCGCAGGCGTCTTTCCGGAGCCCCGCCAGCTCCGCGTGATGAGCCAGCCGCGCGTTATCGACTGCACCGGGCTGATTGACCAGCGCGAACACCGCGCGCGTGTGGAGCTCCGCGAGGCGGGGCGGTGAGATCGAGGCCTCGATAGCCTCACGGATTAGCTCGTGCCGGAAGCCCAACCTGGTGCCCTGGGCGACCAGCACGCCGCGCGCCAGCGCCTCCTCGACGGCGCTCGCACTGCCTGGAACCACGGCGTCCAGCAATGCGTAGTCGAAACGCTGCCCCAGCACCGCTGCGGCATCGGCCACTTCGCGCGCGCTCCGGCTCAGGCGACCAGCGCGGGCCAAAGCCGCGTCGCGCACCGACGCCGGCAGCCGCTCCCCGGCGGCGACGGCCTCCACCACCAGGAACGGGTTGCCGCCCGTGGCGCGTAGCAGCTCCCCCGCATCGAGCCCGCTCGGTGCCGCCAGCACCCGCACCGCCCCGTCCGATAACGGTCGCAGCCGAATACGCCGAACGCCGGGGGCGTTGGTGAGGTCGCCGAGCAGCAGACCCAGCTCCGCGTTGGCCGCCACCTCGTCGTCGCGGAACGTGGCAATGATCGCCGCGCCAATCTCAGGCGCCCTGCGCACCAGCAGCCGCATCAGATCGAGGCTCAGCGGGTCGGCCCAGTGCACATCCTCGATGACCGCCACGACCGGCGCCCTCATCGCGAGCACGCTCGCCACCCGCCGCACCAGCACCAGCCGGTCATCGCTTCCCAGATCGACCAGATCACCGCCTCCCGCCGCCTCCACAAGCTCGCGCAGCGGCGCGAGCGGTACCGGCACCGACAGCGGCTCGCACGCCCCGATCAGAAACGTCACCAGTTCGCCGGTGCGCCCTCTCAGTTCCCTCAGCAACGAGCTCTTGCCGATCCCCGCCTCCCCGGCAACCAGCACAATGGACCCCAGGCCGGCGGCCGCGTCCTGGACCGCATCGGCAAGCACACCCAACTCATCTTCACGCTCGAGAAGGCGCACCACCGAGCACGATCGTAATGCCTGCGGTCGACCGATTGCGCAACGGAATGAGACGCTTCGATTCGACCACCTATAAGCAGCAGCGGCGCCCGACCGCCACTCTCGGTGAATCAGGAGGCCCGGGCCACGACGCCGCCGGACGTTGGGCGCGCCCGCATGCGGCGAAGTCGAGACGGTCCCGGTTTCGTCAAGCGGCGCGAATCTCGCGGTCGACGACCCCGCTCCTGAGTTGCGCGGGATCCGCGACCCGGCTGGCGTAGGATCGATCCGTGCTCGCTCCGGTTGATCGCGTCGAGCTGACGGTCGTGATCGACAACTTCCTCGATGTGCTGATGGCTGGCGAGGAGGGCGTGGTGCGCTACCAGGCGCGGGACTTCGGGGCGGGTGAGCAGTTGGTTGCTGAGCATGGTTTCTCGGCGTTGGTGAGTGTCCACCGGGGCGGGGACCGGAGCACTGTGCTGTATGACGCTGGTCTAACCCCGCACGCCGTGGCCCGCAACCTGGACGTGCTGCAGGTGCCGGTCGGCGAGTTGCGTGCGATCGTCATCTCGCACGGCCACGCCGATCATCACGGCGGCCTTGAGGGCCTGATCCGCCGTCGGGGACGCTCGCGGTTGCCGCTGGTGATTCACCCCGATGCTTGGCGTGAGCGAAGAATCGCGTTTCCCTCGGGCGGTGAGTTGCGGCTGCCGCCGCCGAGCCGTCACGACCTTGAGGCCGAGGGGCTGGAGGTGGTCGAGGAGCGCGCGCACAGCCTGCTGCTCGATGGCGCCGTTCTGGTCTCGGGACAGGTCGAGCGGGTCACCGAGTTCGAGAGCGGCTTTCCGATCCACGAGGCGCGGGACGGGGATGGTTGGCGGCCCGATCCGATGATTTGGGACGACCAAGCACTCGTGGTCAACGTGCGCGACCGCGGCTTGGTGATCCTCTCGGGCTGTTCGCACGCGGGTGCGATCAACGTCTTGTTTCACGCTCAGCGTCTGACGGGAGAGGCCCGCGTCGCTGGTCTTCTCGGCGGCCTGCATCTCACCGGTGGACTGTTCGAAGCGCGCATCGAGCCAACGGTCGAGGCGTTGCGCGCCGCCCGTGTTGGTCGCGTCCTGCCGGCGCACTGCTCGGGCTGGAGGGCGGTTCACACGATCGCCCGTGCCATGCCCGAAGCATTCGTGCAATGCGCGGTCGGAACGACTGTGACCTTCGAAGCACCATCCCGGTAGCTCGCAGCTGAACCCCTTGACGCATCGACGCGGACTGGGAGACGCCACATGTAAGCGAGACCTGCTTTCGCTCGGCGACGAGCATCTCGCCGCGGCTAACGAGCGTCCCGTTAAGCGCGGCCTGCGGGGCTCCGGGGCTGTAGCTGACGGCGCAGCTCGGACCTCGGCGGTCCTGGCCCCCGCAGGCCGTGCAATCGAGGGCTCCGGTCGGGGCTGGCCGAAGTAGCGTCGTGCCAGTGAAGCGGGGCAGCACTCCTCCTTTCCCGCGGCGAAGCGGGCGCCAGTGACGCCCCGTCGCGAGCTGATGCTTCTCAGTCCGACTGGACCTCGACATAGGCATCGACGAACACGGCGTCCGCCACCGTCACGCCTGGCGGGAGGTTCGGTTTGATCGTGCCGTCGAACCACGCCTGGAAAGCCTCAGGCGAGTCCCAGACCTCGATCACCCGATATCCGTTGTCCATCGGGCCGCTGGCGTGATGCCGAAACCCTGCCGCCGACTTGAGCTGGTCGGCGATGCCAGCCTGGACCATGCCGTCGGCCATTTCGGTGGTCATGCCCGAAACCTCCTGGATCACAATGACAGCCATCTGTGCCCTCCGATCTTCAGCGAGCCGCGGCGTCTCGCTGGCTCGACTCCGTCACGTCGCCCAAGGCTATCCGCAGGACACGAGCCTCTTCAAGCAGCCGGAGACGAAGGTGCGCGGCACGACCAAACCAGAGCTTCGCGCGCGATAGGCCGCGCGCCTCCGACTCGCCACCAGCGAGACCCGCCGCGTCGCCGGCGCGGCCGTCGTCGAGACCGTTGGCCCGGAGTAGTGCGTTTTCATGAATGCAGGGCAGGCGCCACCCACAGTTGTCGGACCGATCCACAGACCCGCTGTTTCTAGAGCAGGTCTCGGCCAGCTCTGCCGCCCGCACCTGAGTTGCGCGGCAAGCACGACTCTCGCGTCTGGGTCGATGCGGTCGGCGAGTCCCCCAGCCGGTGCTCGCGAGCTGAGAGCCAGGTTAGGTCCGACTGGCGCGACCTGCTTGCATTGACTCTGCGCAGGATGGTCTTAGAGGTTTGGGGCTGCGGTAGGCTGGCTAATCGCATGAGCGATGAGCTCCTCGACCAGGCGCGCGCGATCGCCGGCAGATGGCTGCGCGCGTTGCCGGAGCGCCATGTGGGCCCGCTGGCCGACGCCTCCACGCTCACTCTTGCCCTCGGCCGGCCGCTGACGAAAACGGGCGAAGATCCGCATACGGTGCTCGATGATTTGGCCCGCGATGTCGAGCCAGGCCTCGTCGCGTCGGGCGGACCGCGCTATTACGGCTTCGTCGTGGGCGGGACGCTGCCGGTGGCGCTAGCGGCGGACTGGCTGGTCAGTGCCTATGACCAGATGTCGTTTATGCATTCCAGCTCCCCGGGGATGGCCGTCCTGGAGGAGGTCGCGGCGGGGTGGGTGCTCGACGTGCTCGGGTTGCCAGCTTCGGCGGGCGTCGGGTTCGTGACCGGGGCGCAGATGGCTAACGTCACCTGTCTTGCTGTCGCGCGCAACGCCGTGCTTGCGCGGGAGGGATGGGATGTCCTGGCTGATGGACTGATCGGCGCGCCCCCGATCGAAGTGCTCGTCGGTGATGAGGTGCACGTTACGGTCGGCCGGGCGCTGCGGCTCATCGGGCTGGGCGAGCAGCGCGTCACGCGGGTGGCCGTCGATGCGAACGGCGCGATGGATCCCGGTGCGCTCGCGCAGGCGCTGGCGGCTGGCTCCGGCCCGGCGATCGTGTGCGCCCAAGCAGGTAACGTCAACACCGGCGCCTGCGATCCGCTCGGCCAGATCGCCGATGCGCGCACGGCGCGTGGCGCGTGGCTCCACGTCGACGGTGCCTTCGGCCTGTGGGCCGCAGCGTCACCCGCTCGCGCCCACCTGATCGATGGGCACGACCTCGCTGACTCGTGGGCGCTCGACGCGCACAAGTGGCTCAACGTGCCCTACGACTCGGCGCTGGCGATCGTACGCGACGCCACCGCGTACGCGACCGCGATCGGCATGAGCGCCGCCTATCTCGCGGGAAGCGATCAGCGCGAGCCGGTTGGTTTTGCGCCCGAGGCCTCCCGCCGGGCGCGCGCCGTTCCGATCTATGCAGCGATACGGACCCTCGGCCGGGATGGTGTTGCGGAGATCGTCGACCGCTGCTGTTCGCACGCGCAGCTTATGGCCGAGCTTCTGCGCGACGGTGGCGCCGAGGTGCTCAATGACGTGCGGCTCAACCAGGTGCTGGTGGCGTTCGACGACGCTCCCGACGTTGTTAGGCGGGTACAGGAAGACGGCACCTGCTGGTTGGGCGGGACCGTTTGGCGCGGACGCGGCGCGGTCCGCATTTCGTTCTCGAACTGGTTGACGACCGACGAGGACGTACACGCCAGCGCGGCGGCGATCTTGCGCGCGGCCGCGACCACTTGAGACCGTCTCATCGCCCGGTCACCGCGGGTCCGCCGTCCGCGGCCACGGCCCGCCGCCAACTCGAACCAGACCGCCTAACGGTTGGCTACCCAGGCCCCCCGTCAAGATCCGGGGCCACTCCGCAGGCGGCTCGGCGAAGACCCGCATCGCGCGGTCAGCAGGGAGCTCGTGAAGGCCCGCCCGTCGGGCTGGCCCGCGGTGTCGCGGTTGGCGAGGCGCAGGGCGCCACCGGTTGTCGGGTCGCGTCGCTTTCGTTCGCGCACGTGTACGCCGCGAGCCGCTGCTGGAGCGTCGAGCGTCAGGGGTGGTATTCGTTTGTGTTCGTGTCGGATGGCGATTATGTGTTCGGCGAGGACGTCCAGGAGGAGCGCGAGCGGCTTGCCGCTGTGGAGCGGGCTGTCGATGGTTCGAGTCGGAACGCC
>Ga0213881_10000900_pt1 | contig 15718 bp, 14 predicted proteins | sample BarmaccoBMER_R08_FD_160104 | JGI IMG/M metagenome (GOLD analysis project Ga0213881, IMG submission 160104) | Barbacenia macrantha exposed rock microbial communities from rupestrian grasslands, the National Park of Serra do Cipo, Brazil - ER_R08 ... | reverse complement strand
TGTGAGCTGGTCCCGCTGCGTTCCAGCACCGAAACGGCGCTGGTGATCTGGCGCCCCACATGAGCTAGTCAAGGGTGAACGGATCGTAGATGATCCGGTCCAACGGGGTGCCGGCGACCAGCATCCGGGACACGGTAGCCCTGATCATCGCTGGAGAGCCGCAGATCAGCACGTCCCGGCCCGGCCACGCGCCGAAGCGGGTGACCACATCGGCCAGGGTCCCCTGTTCCATCCCCGCCATCCTCGGAGCCGACTCGACCACCGGGACCACCGTCAGCCACGGGTTGGTGGCGGTCATGGCGGTGAGCGTGTCCAGGTCGTGGAGGTCGGCGCGGGTCCGGCCGCCAGCGAACATCGTCACCTCCGGGTTCTCGCCCCAGCGGGAGAGGTCCTCGAGGATGGCGCGCATCGGGGCCGTTCCGGTGCCGCCAGCGACCATCACGACATCCCGCCCGGAGTTCCGGTCCACCGTCATCTGACCCATCGGCGCGCCGATCCGCCAGGTGTCACCGACCTGGGTGTGGCTAACGATCGACCGGCTGACCGTCCCCCCCGGGATCGCGCGCACGTGGAACTCGATCGACCCGTCCGGGCGCGGGGTGTTCGCGGGAGACAGGTAACGCCACAACCGTGGTCGCTGAGGTACCTCCACGCTGACGTACTGGCCGGCCCGGTAGGGCACCGGCCAGTCGGCGGGGGTAAGGCGGACCACGGCCAAATCCCAGCTCAGCCGCTGGTGATCGACGACCCGCGCGGTCCACCACGCGGGGCCGCCCTCTGCCTCGGCCGCCTCCCGCATCGTCTTGGCGATCAGGTGGTAGGCGTCACACCACGCCTTTTCTACCTGCGGCGTGAAGACCGGACCGGCGTACTGCCTCAGCGCGGTCAGCAGCGCGCTGCCCATCGCGTCGTAGTGGGCCGCCAGCACCCCAAACTTGCGGTGGTCGCGGCCCAGCTGACGCAGGAATGGCACCAGCTCCTCGGGCCGGTCGAGGTGCTGCACGATATACCCCAGGGCGCGCCAGAACCGGCTGCGTTGCACCTCCATGTTGGCCGCGAACAGCTCGCGGGTAGCCGGAGCGATCGCGAAGAGCATCGCGTAGAAGAACCGGATGACGTCCTCGGCACGCGGCTGGATCTCCGCGTAGCTCTCGCGGATCAGCCGGACCATGAGTGCCGCTGCGCCCGTGTCCGCAGGGTCATGGGGCTCACGGTCGGGCGGGGGCGCTGGGCTCCGCACGGCATCGGCTGTCATGGTCCGGGAGTGTCTTCTCAGGGTGGATGGCAAGCGGGAGGGCCCATCACGACTGCGCAGAAAATCGTATGGCACGCCGCCCGCGGACCGCTACAGTACGCCGGTGGTCTGTTCCTGCCCCGAGTCTCAGCTAAGGTCGGGTTGCTTGCGCAGCAGGGCCGCGATCAGGTCATCGCGGGCGGTCGGCGTGGCTGCGGGCCAGCTCGTCTTGTCGGTGCGCTCTGGGAGTCAGAGCGGGAGGGCGGTGAGCAGGCCAGGGGTGAGGGCGAGCACCCCTTCGGTCAGGGGGCGGTCGATCTCGATGGCCCACTGCAGGATCCAGCGGGCCCGCCATCCCAGGTGCCACGTCAGATGCTCTCGATCGACCACTGGGTGGGGGTGGCCGAGTACGGTCCGCTCGTCCTGGTAGCCGGCGAGGAGTTGGTCGGGGTCGGCGGAGCCGAGCAGGCCCGTCCTGCATGACCAGGGTGGCCAGGTCGTCATAGACGCAGCCGAGACCGCAGCCCTCGAGGTCGATAACCCCTGCAAACTCACCAGTGGGGGGCAGAAGCACATTGCGCGAGGACAAATCGCCGTGCACGAAGCCCCGTTCACAGCGGGGCCACTGCCGAGCTTCGACCGCCCCGAGGGCCGCAAGGAGCCGATGCCCGGCCTCGAGGCCGGCCGGGTCGGTGGGGGGAAGCTCACGGATACGCCGATCGTGGGCCGCCAGGGCACCCAGGTGTTTGCCGGGGATGGCGTGCAGGCGCGCGGTGATGCGTCCCAGGCGCCTCGCGCCGGAGCTGGCGGCGATCTGCTCTGGTGAGGGTGGGGAGCCGGGCAGCCGGGTGGTAGCCACCCAGGACAGCCCGCCGGGGACGTCATCGTGACTGAGGAGCTGGCTGACCCGCAGGCCGGGAGCGTGGCGGGCGGCCAGCTCGATCCCGGCGACCTCGCGGTGGGCTCGTTCACTGGCGCGATGGGTGTAGACCTTAAGCACGGCGTGAGGGGCGAAAAACACCATCGACCGGCCGGCATAGCCCACAGCGGCATCGGCGTCGAAGGTGATCCCCAGCGCGGCCCTCGCGGCCAGCCGGGCGCCGCTCGCAGTGCCGGGTCGGCGAGCAGGACGTCGACGAGGCCGGGTAGATCGGCCATGGCTGGGTCGTGGCTGACCAGCGCGACGCGCTCGGGGTGATCGATTCCGGTGAACGCCTCGGCGGTGCCCACGACGGGTAGCCCGGCCGCGAGGCAGTCGAGGGTCTTGAGCTTCATGCCGCCACCGGAGTCCAGCGGCGCCACCCCCATCTCGTCATCCGCGCCGGCGCCGAGGGCGCACGCGGCCGGTGGGTAGCGACGAACACATCGATGACGGCACGCTCGCCTAGGTGCGGAGCCAGCTGGGTCGCCAGATAGCGCAGCGCACACAGGTTGGGCTCGTAGTAGAGGTTGCCCGCGAATCCGACCCGGTGTGGCCCGCCCACACCGGGCTGACCGACCGAGTTCTCGTCCGATGCCTGCCGGTGGGGGAGAGTGGAACCGCACGGCACGACGTGGACCTGCCGGGCACCCAGCTCGCTCGCGCAGACGGCGTCGCGACTGGTGAAGACGATCACCCCGTCGGCGCTCACCACGGCCGCGCCCTGCAGCAACGCCGCCTACCCAGCCACCACCTCGGCGGTCCGAGGCGCAGCCTCGCTGGTTCAACCGATGCTGGAGCCCCATCCCTTGAGCGAGTACCGCCAAGGAGCCATACTTAGGGGTAGCGACCGGTCGCCGGGAGGTGATGTGAGCGACTAAGCAGGCTGCTTGAACTCCAGCCGCGCGAGGCGAAAACTCGGCACAATTTTCATGACGTTGATGGTCACCGATTCCTCAACACAGGCGTACGTGAAGCGATGCGCCAGCATTCACGCGAGTTGGCTAGCAGGGAAAGGACCGACATGCGTAAGCATCTTCCTTCCAACGAGATCACCGCAGAAGGCTACGCACCGATCTACCATGACACGAAGGCTCGCTTAGAGGAGATTTTCGGTACACGCAACGAGCAGTACTGGCCAGCCGGTGAGCAGACCTGTTCAAATTGCTTCAGCGTGGCACCCGCGGTCGCGAAGTGCTGACCGTCAGTATGGTCGAGTTACCCCGGAAATCTAGATGGAAAAGATAACGCTGGTCGCCGAACCGGGCTCAATCCTCAAAAAATGCCTTGCCGCCAAACCGGGAATGAATGAAGAAATTCAGAAGCGACTCGCTCTCCTTGAGCAGTACGACCTGGGATTCCTGCTGCTCGGCTTGAGCCCCCGTCGACTTCTTCGAGACGGACGGCTGTTCGACAACGAGCAGGTGTTGCCGTTGCTGCTGTGGTTTGGTCAATGGGACAAACGCTGCCGCTATTGGGCTGCGGAAATCATGAAGCAATGGTTGGTGTTCAACCCGTCGGAAGGTGACTTGGAGGGCCTCCCGGACGAGAAGGCCGTAGAGTTTCGTGATTGCTTCTTTGAGAAACACGCGATCCCGCTGATCGAGGAATTCCGACAGTACGTCGCTCTGTCCATGCTTTTCCCCGACGAACATAACGCGCCATCCGGCCCGGTAGACATGGTGTGGCACTCGTTTATCCTCAGCACGGATGAATACGAGGACTTCAGTACACGCATCTGGGTCGGCACGAAGCATATTCCACCCGAAGTCCCAGAAGAGGAATGTCGCTAACGGTATATCCTTCATATGAATAGTAAAGAGTGAACGGAATTAGTAGAACGTCACTTGACACAGACATCCTGATCGGGCCTGCCGTCCGCGAATTTCATCAGCGGGGATTCGTCGTCTTACGCGCCATCATACCGACAGATCGGACACAGCATCTCCGGGAGTTGGTCGAGAAACGATACCTGGACCCTAAAACTCACGAGAATGCGCAGCTAGACCTTGTACGTGGCAACGTGAGCCTCATGCGCACGTTCGAGTATCACCAAGCCTTTCGAGACCTGCTCATCCTGGAACCCGTCATCAGCCTCGTGGAACAGATTCTCGGCACAGACTGTCATGTCGTCGCACAGAACGCCATCCGCACTCCAAGAGGAAAAGGGATCGTCAACTGGCACATCGATGACGTACTCTTCTTCCCCTTCCTGGCTCATCTGCCCGCCATCCCGGAGAACACAGGTCCTCTGCCTTGCTACAGCTTGAACGTCATGGCGGCTCTCAGTGACGTGGAAGCCGAGATATTCGGCCCGACGCAAGTCGTAGCCGGAAGCCACCTGACGGGACGAGCGCCCGAATACAAGCCAACTCTCCCGTCAGGGGTGGCTCCGACATCACTCTTCGCACAGGCTGGGGACGTGTATCTCATCAACAGTCAGACCTGGCATCGGGGCGCACAAAACCAGTCCGAACGTACCCGTTATCTACTCACAACCGCATACGGGCGCCGCTTCATCAGCCAGCGGTTTTTCCCTTTTCTGAACTATCGAATGCCCCCGCACGTGCTTGACGGCGCATCGGATCGCCTCTTGCGCCTACTCGGAAAACACGAGAAGGGACCCTATGGCTAGCAAATGACGGAAGGCAATATCCTTCACCGACACCCCGTTGTTATGTTGTTAGCTCGACGCCTTAGCTTTCGGAGTTTACATCGTTTGTTCCCCGCAAGTGCCCGGCACCCTCCAGGCTCTTACTGCGCACTAGCTCGACGGCGTGCGCTACGAAGGCATTCACCGACATCGATCTCTCCTCGCCGGACCGGTACCGCACGGACACCGTCTGCTGCTCGGCCTCGCGGCGACCCACGACGAGTATCAGGGGGATCTTGCGGGTTACGGCGACGCGAATCTTCGCCGGCAACCGACCATCACTGGTATCGACGTCAACACGCAGACTGGCGTCGAACAAAATGTCGCGCACTTTGTTAGCGTAGTCCGTCAGATCAGGCATGATCGGGATGACCCGCACCTGCTCCGGAGCGAGCCAGACGGGGAACGCGCCCGCGAAGTGCTCGGTCAAGAAACCGACGAACCGCTCGTGGGAACCAAGCGGAGCCCGGTGAATCACCGCAACCGGTTTCTCGGCTCCATCCGCGTCGTGGTAGGTGAGCTCGAACCGTTGCGGCGTGTACAGATCCACCTGGTTCGTTGAGGCCGCGAACTCCTTACCGGTGACGGCTCGGATGATGAAATCAACCTTCGGACCGTAGTGCGCCGCGCCGCCCAACTCTTCAATATAGGGGATGTTGGATTCCTCCATCGCCTCTCGGGTAATGCGTTCGGCGTTACGCCACATCTCCCCGTCATCGTGGTACTTGTCGGTGTTAGCCGGGTCCCGCAATGCAAGAACCATGTAGAAGTCCGTGATCCCCAGCCCACGGTAGTAGTCATCATGCATATGCATGACTTCAAGGAATTGGTCCTTGGCCTGGTCCAGCGTGCAGTAGATGTGGGCATCATTCTGCGTGAACCCGCGGGTCCGCATGATTCCGTGCAACTGGCCGCTGCGTTCGAACCGGTACACCGTGCCATACTCGGCGATCTTGAACGGCAATTCCCGGTAGCTGCGGGGCCGCGCCCGGTAGATCATGTGGTGATGGGGGCAGTTCATCGGCCTGAGGTAGTACTGCTCTCCCTCGATGTCGATAGGCGAGTACAGGTCTTCCCGATAGTACGGCAGATGCCCGGATAAGTAGTATAGAGCGTCTTTGGTGATGTGTGGTGTGACGACCCGCTGATACCCCAGCCGGCGCTCGGTCTCGCGAGCCCATCCCTCCAACTCGTCCCGTATAATCGTGCCGTTGGGCATCCACAACGGCAGGCCACGGCCGATCTCGTTGCTGAAGGTGAACAGGTCCAGATCTTCACCGATCCTGCGATGGTCGCGTTTGGCGGCCTCCTCAAGCCGGCGTAGGTAATCCTTCAACTGGTCGCGGGTTGGCCATGCGGTGCCGTAGATCCGCTGTAGCTGTTGGTTTTTCTCGTCGCCTCGCCAGTACGCCGCCGCGTTGCGCGTGAGCTTGAACGCGCTGATCAGCTTCGTGGATGGCAGATGTGGACCGCGGCACAGATCCGACCAGTAGGTCTCTCCGGTGCGCGGGTCGATGTTGTCGTAGATGGTCAGATCCCCGCACCCGACCTCCATGACCTCGCCCGTGTTGGTCTCGCCCTTGATGTCGATGAGCTCCAGTTTGTACGGCTCGTTCACCAACTCGGCCCTCGCGGTATCCAAGGAGGGAAAGACCCTCCGCTGGAATCGCTGCCCCGTCTTGATGATCTCCTGCATGCGCGTCTCTATGCGCTCCAGATCATCGGACTGAAAAGGTTTGGAGACGTCGAAGTCGTAGTAGAACCCGTCCTCAATAGGCGGACCGATGCCGAGCTTCGCCTCCGGGTAAAGATCCTGGACAGCCTGGGCGAGCACATGTGCGGTGGAGTGGCGCAACACGTTCAGGCCGTCAGCGTCGCCTATTGCGACCGGTTCAACCTCGACTTCTCTGTCCGGCGTCCAGTCAAGATCCTTCAACGTCCGATCAGGCAAACGAACTACCACGATCGCATTGGGCCCGGCCATGGGTAGCTTGGTGGCCGCGATGGCTTCGCCACACGTCGTCCCGGCCGGGACCAAAACGCGTTCGGCCATGACTTCGGGACAAGATGCAGGCACGGTGGACTCCTTATTGTCAGCTGGCCCGTGGACAGGTGGTCTAAGGCCTGTGATGGTACCGGCCGTAAGGCCCCGAGCGAGGTATGCCACTCTCCATAAGCCACCGGTAGTCAAGAACGTTCCGAGACCTCAGCGAGTATGATCGTAGTCTCGGAGGAGGCCTCGCAGATCATTTGCGGGGGTTGCAGGGTGGCTTGCCGGGGCCCGTATGTTGATCTTCGGTTGGTTTGTTGATGTTGTTAGGGTCTTGGGGCTGGTGGGAGCGTGAGCGTGCGAACTCAACTTTGGTGGGTGGTTGGGCGCAGCGCAGAAACTTCGCCCATCAGGATTTCACCCAGGGTAACGGGCTGATCCGCGATACCGCCGTCGCGCAGCTGCGCGCCAGCCTCCCGCCGCTGGGGACCCAGCGACAGACAGAGTTGAGCGGAACACCTTCAACTTTCCTTGCGTTGCACACTGCAGAATGTCGGTGAGACGACCCCGCGAAGGGAACGCTTCGAGCATGGATTCCTTCAACCCCACCACCAAGACGCAGGCCGCCATCTCCTCGGCCGTGCAGGCCGCGTCGATGGCCGGTAACCCCGATGTGACGGCGGCGCACCTGCTCGGGGCGCTGCTGGCGCAGGCTGATGGCATCGCGGCGCCGCTGCTGGCGGCGGTAGGCGCGGACGCCGCGGCGGTGCGCTCCGCGTTGGACGCCATTATCCAGCGCCTGCCCTCGGCCACCGGCTCCACGGTGGCCGCGCCGCAGCTGGACCGGGCGGCCCTCAAGACGCTTGGTCATGCCCAGAACCTGGCGACCGAGATGGGCGACTCGTACGTGTCCACCGAGCACCTGCTCGTCGGTCTCGCGGCCGAGGGCGGCGCGGTCGCGCAGCTGCTGCGCCGGTACGGTGCCACCCCGGAGGCGCTGCGGGAGGCGTTCCAGGCCGTCCGGGGCTCGGCCCGGGTGTCCAGTCCGGACCCGGAGGGCACCTACCAGGCGCTGGCCAAGTACGGCCTGGACCTCACCGAGCGGGCGCGTTCCGGCGAGCTGGACCCGGTGATCGGCCGTGACACGGAGATCCGCCGGGTGGTGCAGGTGCTGTCCCGGCGCACCAAGAACAACCCGGTGCTGATCGGTGAGCCTGGTGTCGGCAAGACCGCCATCGTCGAGGGTCTTGCTCAGCGCATCGTCGCCGGGGACGTGCCGGAGTCGCTGCGCAACAAGCGGGTCGTCGCGCTGGACCTGGGGTCGATGGTGGCCGGTGCGAAGTACCGCGGTGAGTTCGAAGAGCGGCTCAAGGCCGTCCTCAAGGAGATCAAGGACTCGGACGGCCAGATCATCACGTTCATCGACGAGCTGCACACCATCGTCGGCGCCGGCGCCACCGGCGAGTCCGCGATGGACGCCGGGAACATGATCAAGCCGATGCTCGCCCGCGGTGAGCTGCGGATGGTCGGCGCGACCACCTTGGACGAGTATCGCCGGCACATCGAGAAGGATGCCGCGTTGGAGCGGCGTTTCCAGCAGGTACTGGTCGGTGAACCCTCCGTGGAGGACACCATCGGCATCCTGCGGGGTCTCAAGGAACGCTATGAGGTGCACCACGGCGTACGGATCACCGACGCCGCCCTGGTCGCCGCCGCGACCCTGTCCGACCGCTACATCACCGCGCGGTTCCTGCCGGACAAGGCGATCGACCTGGTCGACGAGGCGGCCTCACGGCTGCGCATGGAGATCGACTCCCGGCCGGTGGAAATCGACGAGGTGGAGCGCGCGGTGCGCCGCTTGGAGATCGAGGAGATGGCGCTGGCCAAGGAGTCCGACCCGGCCTCGCTGCAGCGGCTCGCCACGCTGCGGGCCGAGCTGGCCGACCGCCGGGAGCACCTGGCCGAGCTGACCACCCGCTGGCACAACGAGAAGGCCGCTATCGAGGCCACCCGGGAGCTCAAGGAGCAGCTGGAGCAGCTGAAGGGCGAGTTCGAGCGCGCCGAACGCGACGGTGACCTGGGCCGGGCCGCCGAACTGCGCTACGGCAAGATCCCCCCGCTGGAAAGGCAGCTCGCCGAGGCCACTGCCTCGGCGCGCGACCCGCAGGTGATGCTCAAGGAGGAGGTTGGCCCCGACGATGTCGCGGACGTGGTCGCCTCCTGGACCGGGATCCCCGCGGGTCGGCTGCTGGAGGGCGAGACCGCCAAGCTGCTGCGGATGGAAGACGCGCTGAGCCGCCGGGTGGTCGGCCAAGCTGGCGCCGTCGCAGTAGTGTCTGCTGCGGTCCGCCGGGCTCGCGCCGGGGTCGCCGACCCGGACCGCCCGACCGGGTCGTTCCTGTTCCTCGGGCCCACCGGCGTCGGCAAGACCGAGCTGGCCAAGGCGCTGGCGGAGTTCTTGTTCGACGACGAGCGCGCCATGGTGCGCATCGACATGAGCGAGTACTCCGAGAAGCACTCGGTGGCCCGGCTGGTCGGTGCCCCACCCGGATACATCGGCTATGACCAGGGTGGGCAGCTCACCGAGGCGGTGCGGCGCCGGCCCTACAGCGTGGTGCTGCTCGACGAGGTGGAAAAGGCCCACCCCGACGTCTTCGACGTGCTGCTGCAGGTCCTCGACGACGGTCGGTTGACCGACGGGCAGGGCCGCACGGTGGACTTCCGCAACACCATCCTGGTGCTCACCTCCAACCTGGGCTCAGCGGCGCTGGCCGACGTCACCCTCACCGAACGCGAGCGCACCGACGCGGTGCTGGGGATCGTGCACCGGCACTTCAAGCCCGAGTTCCTCAACCGGCTGGACGATCTGGTGGTCTTCCACTCGCTGACCACCAAGGAGCTGACGGCCATCGTGGACATCCAGATCGGGCAGCTGGCGCGCAGGTTGGCCGCCCGCCGCCTGGAGCTGGACGTCACCGACGCGGCGCGGGAGTGGCTGGCGCTGGGGGGGTTCGACCCGGTCTACGGGGCGCGCCCGCTGCGCCGGCTGGTGCAGACCGCGATCGGTGACCAGCTCGCCCGCAAGCTGCTGACCGGTGAGATCTCCGACGGCGACACCGTCCGCGTCGATCTCGATGACAGTGCCGCAGGCGGCACCGGAGCGCTCACCGTCACCCGTAGTCCATCATCACACTGATGCTCCACTCCCGTTCGCAGCGTTCGCAGGAGGACACGCTCATGGCGCGGGCCGCCGAGCCACCATCAGGGACCAGGGATTTCCTGGCTAATGAGGTGCGCCGCCGCAAGACGGCGTTCGACGCCATCGGCGCGGTGTTCGAGCGGTATGGCTTCGACCCGCTGGAGACCCCGACGTTCGAGCGACTAGAGGTCTTCGCCGGCAAGCTCGGCGAGGAAGCCTCAGCGCTGATCTTCAAGATACTCAAACGGGGTGTCCACGAGGCCAGCGGTGAAGCCGACCTCGCCCTGCGCTACGACCACACGGTGCCCTTGGCGCGCGTCGTCGGAACGTACGGCAGCAAGCTGCCCTCGCCCTACAAGCGATACACCATCGGCCCGGTCTGGCGGGCCGACCGCCCCGCCAAAGGCCGCTTCCGCGAGTTCGCCCAATGCGACATCGACACGGTGGGTTCGGCCTCCCCGCTGGCGGACGCGGAGATCGTGTGTGCCGTGCACGACGGGCTCGCCGCCCTCGGCGTTCCTGACGTGCAGTTTCTCGTCAACTCCCGGCAGGCACTGCGCGGGCTGCTGGAGGCCTACCAGGTCGAGCCGGCGCTGGGCGAGCGGGTGCTCGGCAGCCTCGACAAGCTGGACAAGCTCGCCCCGGAGGCGGTGTGCGCCGAGCTGGTCACCCGGGGGCTGCCCAGCGCCACCGCGGAAAGCCTGGTCGCCGACCTCACCACACCCAACACCGACCGGGTGCGCAAGCAACTCGACACCACCGAGCGTGGCCGGCTGGGGCTGGCCGAGGTGGACCGCCTGCTGGAACTGACCGCCGGGAGCCTGCCCGCCGGCCGGGTGGTGTTCACCCCGCGGATGGTCCGGGGGCTGGACTACTACACCGGCCCGATCTTCGAAGTCACCGCGCCCGGTTACCCCGGCTCGATCGCCTCGGGCGGGCGCTACGACGGTCTGGTCGCTGCCCTCGGCGGACCGGACCTGCCGGCGTGCGGCGGCTCGATCGGCGTCGAACGCATCCTCGCGATGCGTCCGGCCGATGTGACCGATCAGCGCGGCTTGGATGTGGCGCTGACCGTGCTCGGGGCCGAGGAGACCATCATGTCCTTGGCCGCCCAGCTCCGCGCGCAGGGCCTGCGCACCGGCGTCTACCTCGGCTCTTCCCGCAAGCTGGCGAGACAGCTGAGCTGGGCACACGACCAGCACGCCCGGTTAGCCCTGATCTACGGCCCGGACGAGCAACAGGCCCACGTCGTCACCGTGCGCAACATGGACTCCGGCGAGCAGACCCAGGTCGGACTCGCCGAGGTCGCGGCCTACGCGTCCCGCTCCCGCTGCTAGCGATCCGCAGGCGGTACGGTAATCGGTGTGGCAACTCGCAAGGTAACCCTGTCGTTGGACGTGACCGCTCTGAATCTGGTGGAGCGCGCCGCTGCCCGCGATGGCATGTCGGTGTCTGCCTGGCTGTCCCGAGCTGCCCGCCGGGAAGCGGTACGCACGGGCGCCGGCCCGGCTGGTGACGTGCTTGCTGACGCGCTGGCTGATGAGGCGGAGTTGATCGAGGCGCAGAGGTACCGTGCGGCGGGGTGAGATCTGGTCCTATGTCCCTCAAGGCTCGCCCCGTCAACCCTTCGTCGTGATCGTGTCCAGTGACAGGATCAACCAGTCCTCGCGGCCGTGGTTGCTCGGCGCCCCGATCACGACCGACGATCTGCAGGACATCCTGGCGGTCCCTATCGAGGGCCACGGCTGGGTGTCCGCAGGCAACCTGTCGCGTTTCTACCGCGGCTGGCTGCGGGAGCGGGTCGGCGAGCTGGACCCGCCGGCCCTGGAGCGGCTTGCTACCGCGCTGCGCGCCGCCCTCGATCTCTGACGCTGTGCACGAGGTGCTTCTGCACCCGGGCATGGCGGAACTGGTAGGTCGCGCCGGACTGGCGCAGCACTCCCCTGCGGTGGGCGTCCTCCAGGAACCGCATCAGCCGCCACGGCTGCGCACCGCGCAGGGCCAGCCAGATCCGGCTGACCGTATAGGCTCCCCACGCCCTCGACAGCAGGCCCAGCCATCCGACGACAAGCCCATTGATTATCCCGTTGGCAAGTCCAAGAATCGCGTGCGACCCGGGGTGGGGCAGTGCGAACACGAGGCTACCGTCGACGGCGCCGACGAGGGCGAACACGCAGCCCCCCACGCGCCCATACGCGCGGCCACCTGCGGTCCCACAGGCGAGGCCGCCCATCAGCGCACCGACCAGCATCGCCCCAACGCCACCGATGACACCGAACGCACGTCCAGGTGGGAACCCGACCACCAGGCTCCCCACGAGCCCGAACGGTAGCGCCCCTGCTAGGCCGAATGCGTACGCGGCGGTGCGGTCCTGCTTCAGGACGACTCCCGGACTGGACACCTTTGCCACCTCGGCGGGGATGTCCAGCCACACCAGCGCCGCGAGCCCGCACCCAGACGCCACCCCGAACGCGAGCGCCCCTCCGGACGGGAGACCAAACCCGGAACCGACGACGACACCCATCGCGAGACCGAGCACGAGCCAACGCAGGAACCGCGCCAGCGTTCCTCGGAATCGCATTTCGACACGCACCGGTTCCGGCCGCTGTCTCGCACCGTAGGAAAGGCCGGTCACCAGACCGAACAGGAGACTTAAACAGAGACCAGACAGGAGGCCCCCAAGGCGGTGAGTGGTGTGAACGACACCCGTCCCGGCAAGGACATCCGCGAACACGAAGACCAACCCGAGGGGGAGCCCGACGGTGAGCCCGGCGGATATCACGCGGGTCGATCTGGGGAGGGTGTCGACTAACTTCCACCACGCCAGGTCCTCGGTGCCGAAGCGGCGGGCAAGGAAGGTCAACCACTGGCGGGCCTGTTCTAGCGAATAACGTTCTTGCGCCGAGGTCGATAGCGTTCTCGGTGGGGTGGGCGAATTGTGGTAAGCAGCGGGAATAAACGCTTCGAGCAGGTGGCGTTCGACTTCGGCCTGGTCGTGAAGATCGAGCAGCTGCTTAGGATGATCAGAATCATGGGCGGCATAGACGGTTCTGGCCAGGCTGACCATGAGCGGGTTTCCCAACGCTTGCGCCAGCGGTAGGTCAGGCTGCAAGCGCAGCTGGTCCAGCACGTGATCCCAGCGGTCGTGAGCCGATGGCCCCGGCGCCGTCAGGAACGCCGCGGCGTCGTCCAGGTCGATGGGTTCGATCTCCAGCACAGCCGCCCGCGTCAGGGTCTCGCCACTCCTGCGCACCGCGGTCTCGTACTCGTCACCGCGGCAGGTCACCACCAGCGGGTACTTGTCAGCGACGGCAGCATCGAGGTCGGCGATGACCCGCGGTAGCAGCTCTTCGGGCATCTCGTCCAAGCCGTCCAGGACCACCATGACCCGTCTCTGGGTGACCATCCGCTCGGCCGCGTCGGGGCCGTAGTTGGCCAGCGCCGGATACTCCTCGAGGATCCTTCGCGCCAGCCATGTGTGCAGGTGCTCGGTGCGGGGATCCCAGGACGAGGCGCTCAGCAGCACCGGCACCGGCTCGTCCGGCAAGGGACGGTCTAGCAGACCGAGGGTGAACAGCAGCGCCAGCACGGTCTTTCCCGCGCCGGGAGCCCCCAGGACCACCAGCTGCCGGACCTGGAGGGTGCGGAACAACTCGAGGACGTGACGCACGTCGTGGCGCAGCCGAACCGGGCTGGCCATCACCGGCCGGCGGGTGGGCGACCACCGGATGCGGATCGGCTCGGGACGTCGCAGGGACCGCACCGCCGCCTCCTGCGTCCACTGGCGACGCACCGCGGCGGCGAGGTCGGTCACCGCCTGGTCCAGCCAATCCGATCTTGCCGGCTGCCTCGCCGCGGCGCGCTGTCCCCACCACCGCGTGACGAGGGCGACCAGCGCACCCGCGAGAGCCAGGCTCGTGCCGAGCACCGACGCCCAGGTACCGGCCCGCTCCACACCCAGAGTGACCAGGACCACAGTCAGCGACACCAGCCCGGCCAGCAAGCCCAGCAGCCCAGCCCCGAACGCGAGGTCCAGACCGCGGTCTCCCCACCCTCGGGTGTGCACGTGACGTATTCTGCCCGCCACGCTCCGCGACCGGCCAGTCCCCGTCACACGTCGATCACTCGTCGAGGGAGCCCTCGAGGGCTTGGTTGTTGGTGAAATACGGTGCGATCTTGTTGTCGAACATCGTCAGTGCCGAGCCGATCGCCATGTGCATGTCCAGGTACTGGTAGGTGCCCAGGCGGCCACCGAACAGCACCGCGCGCTGGGCGGCCTCGGCTTTGGCCAGTTCGCGGTAACGGGCCAGCTTGATCCGGTTCTCCGCGGTGTCGATCGGGTAGTACGGTTCGTCTTCCTTGTCGGCGAACCGCCCGGGACGTCCGCGTCGGCGTAGTTCATCACCGGGGTACCTTGAAAGTCACCGCAGCCCTGCACGACCTCTGGCTCGAAGTCCAGGGTGCGCCAACCCAGCCAACCCTCCGAGTAGTCGAAATACCGGTCCAGCGCTCCGGTGTAGACGATCGGCGTGCCCTCGGGGATGTCGTCGCGCACGTCAAAGAAGTCGGTATTCAGCTGGATCTCGATGCTGGGATGATCGGCCATGCTCTCCAGCCACGCGGTGTAGCCATTGACCGGAAGACCCTCGTAGGTGTCACTGAAATAGCGGTTGTTGAAGTTGTAACGCACCGGCAACCGCGCGATGGTCGCGGCCGGTAGCTCCTGGGGATCGGTCTGCCACTGCTTGGCTGTGTAGTCACGGACAAACGCCTCATACAGCGGGCGACCGATCAGCGAGACGGCCTTCTCCTCGAGGTTCGTCGCCGTAGCCGGGATCCGTGGTCGGCAGACCCCTCGGCTGATGGCCGAGTTGTCCATGCTGAAGGCCTATGCCCTGGCCGCCCAGCAGGACGAGTCGGCGTGCGTGGCGGCCATCACCCAGGCGCGCACGCAGGTCGAGCGGTTCGAGCCGGATAGTGATCCACGCTGGTTGTACTGGGTGACCCCAGCGTGGATCACGGCTGGGACGGGCGACTGTCTGCTGCGGCTGGGACAACCTGGCCGAGCGACGACACTGCTCGAAGAGGGAATCGCGCTGTTCGACGAGTCCTTCGCGCGGGACCGGCAGTTCTACCTGATTCACCTCGCCGACGCGCTCGCTCGACCCGGCCCGCAGCATGACCTGGAGGCAGCCGCGGACCGGGGGCTGGCTGCGGTGCACCTGGCCGAGAGTGTGACCTCCACCCGCGGCATCGACTACCTCCGCGATCTCTCTGTGCAGATGCAGCCGCACGCGTCGGTCCCCGCCGTAGGGAACTTCCTGGAACAGGCGCGGGAAGTTCTGGCAGCGTAGCTCGACTCGTGCGCGTAAGTCGGTCAGGTCTTCACGCAGGTCGGTCAGGTCTTCACGCATCGCGTTGAAGCTGGGCGTGGTGGCCTGCCGGAAGTCGCGAATCTCGCCCCGAATCTGCTCCACGTCGCGGTCACCTCGGCGCGCCTGCTTTTCCTCGCTAGCCGAGTGGCTGCGTGGGGGTGGGCAGTGGCCAGCGGTGTCCGCCCTCCGGGTGGTCGTACCAGACGTACTGTTCGGTGGTGCTGGCGGTGATGCCGAAGCGGTCGTAGCTCGGTCGCCCGGCTTGTTGCCAGAACTCGTGGGCTTCCTCGACGCGATCCCATAGCCGGCTGGGGCCGGTCTGGGTGACCGGGAACCCCCCCGCGGCGG
>Ga0213881_10000899_pt1 | contig 15719 bp, 13 predicted proteins | sample BarmaccoBMER_R08_FD_160104 | JGI IMG/M metagenome (GOLD analysis project Ga0213881, IMG submission 160104) | Barbacenia macrantha exposed rock microbial communities from rupestrian grasslands, the National Park of Serra do Cipo, Brazil - ER_R08 ... | reverse complement strand
CGCGGCTGAAGCCCTCGAGCGTCGCGATCAGGTCCGCGCTGATCCCCTGCGGGACAAACGACCCGTCGTAGGCCGTCTCCGGGTCCATGATCATGGCGCCGCCGTCCGAGCCCATCGGCACCCGCGACATCGACTCGACGCCGCCGGCCATCACCAGATCCTCCCATCCGGAGGCGATCTTCTGGGCGGCGATGTTGACTGCCTCGAGACCCGAGGCGCAAAAGCGGTTGAGCTGGACGCCGGCCACGGTCTCGGGCAGGCCGGCCTTGATGGCCGCGGCCCGCGCGATGTCCGCGCCCTGGTCGCCGATCGGCGAGACACACCCGAGCACCACGTCGTCGACCCGCTTCGGATCCAGGTGATCGTTGCGGATCAGCGTCTCGTGCATGAGGCCGACGACCAGGTCGACCGGCTTGACCGTGTGCAGCGAGCCGTTGACCTTGCCCCGGCCGCGGGGGGTTCGGATCGCTTCGAATACCAGCGCTTCGCTGTTGCTCATAGTTTTTCGCTGCTCCTGATCGGGGGTTCCTTCGATGCTACCAGGAACTATTGGCGGATCGCCAATAGCCTAGGTGGCACCCGTCGCCTGCTGCCCGCGGGCCTAACAGCAGGCGCTGGGCGCGGGGCCTAACGCGCGCAGCAGGCGCCGCGCCCGGCGCTAAGCGCCACCCATGCCCCGAGCACTCGTTTCGCCAACCCGCCGGCTCCCGGAAAGCCTTGGGTTGCGAACAGCTGGCCTCCTCGAGCCGTTGGGAGGCCAGCTGTTCACACCCAAGGCCGTTCACTATACTTTATGAAGTGACTACGTTCAGACGGCTCCTCGAATTCTTACGCCCCTATCGCAAGAGCGTCGCCTGGTCGTTTTTGCTCGCCGCAGGTGCGATGGGGTCGACCGTCCTGATCCCGTACCTGACCGGGCGAGCCATCGACGCGATCCGAGCGCATCACCGGCAAGGGCTGATGCTGTGGGCGATCGCGATCGTGGCGGCCGGGCTGGCGCGGCTCGTGCTGAGCGTCTTTCGCCGGCTCGTGGCCGGGCGGGTATCGCTGGGAGTCGAGGTGGACCTCCGAAACCGGCTCTACGGGCATCTGCAGCGCCTCGAGCTCTCGTTCTTTGACCGTCAGCAGACCGGGCAGCTGATGTCTCGCGCGACCGTCGACCTGCAGTCGGTGCGCTTCTTCCTCGGATACGGGTTGATCTTCATCGCTCAGTCGCTGCTGTCGCTGCTGCTCGCGGCGGTGGCGATGTTCGTGCTCCAGCCGGGGTTGGCGGCGCTCGCGCTCGCGCCGCTGCCGTTCGTGGTGCTGATCGCCTTTATGTACGGACGCCGGTCCCGGCCGGCGCTCCAGGAGGTGCAGCAGCGAATCGCCGAGGTGACTGCCGACGCGGAGGAGAACATCTCCGGGATCCGGGTCGTCAAGGCGTTCGCGCAGGAGAAGCGCCAGCTCAACGGTTTCCGCCACTCGGTCGCGAGGGTGTTCGACCAGGCGGTGTACGCGACCAAGATCCAGGCCAGGTTCGCCCCCGCAATCAGCTTCTTGCCGAACATCGGGCTCGCGCTGATCCTGTTCGTCGGCGGCCGCGATGTCGTCCACGGTTCGCTGACCCTCGGCCAGTTCACCGCGTTCTACGCCTACTTGCTGATCCTCATCTCCCCGATGCGGACGCTCGGGTACATGCTCAGTGCCGCCCAGCGCGCGACGGCCTCCGGCGCGCGGATCTTCCAGTTGCTCGACCGGGAGCCGCAGATGACCACGCCCGCTGGTGCTCCGTCGCTGCCCCCGGGCCGGGGACACGTGGTTCTCGACGGCGTGGGGCTCACGTTCGATGGAGCCGCTCGACCCGTGCTGCGCGACATCGACCTCGAGATCGAGCCCGGAACGACGGTCGCGCTCGTGGGCGCGATGGGGTCGGGCAAGACGTCGCTCGTGTCGCTGCTCCCGCGGCTCTACGACGCCACAGAGGGGAGAGTCGAGATCGACGGTGCCGACGTGCGCTCGGTGGATTTGCTGAGCCTGCGGCGGGCGATCGCCACCGTCAACGACGATCCGTTTCTGTTCTCGGCGACCGTGCACGAGAACATCGCCTATGCCCGTCCCGAGGCGACCCGCGAGGACGTGGAGCGCGCCGCGCGCGCGGCACAGGCGCACGATTTCATCGCCGCGCTCCCCGACGGCTACGACACGCTGATCGGCGAGCGCGGACTGACGGTGTCGGGCGGCCAGCGTCAGCGGATCGCGATCGCGCGGGCGATCCTCGCGGATCCGCGGATCCTCATCCTCGACGACGCGACGTCGTCGGTCGACGCGTCCACCGAGTACGGGATCAAGCAGGCGCTGCAAGCCGTGATGGAGGGGCGAACGACGATCGTGATCGCCCACCGGCTCTCGACGATCGCGCTCGCCGACGAGATCGTCGTGCTCGAGGATGGGCAGGTCGCGGCCCAGGGCGACCACGACGAGCTGCTCGAACGCTCGCCGCTGTACCGCGAGATCGTCGAGCAGGGGATGCCCGACCAGGTGTTCCTGACGCGTAAGCCGCTCGAGGCACAGGTGGCAGGGCTATGAGCCGCTTCGCGGATATCAGGCGCCGACTGCGCCAGACCGGAGGCCGTGGGCGAAAGCTCCGCGGGCTGATCGACCTGCTTGCTCCATACCGCTGGCGGGTGCTCGCGATGTTCGTGTCGCTGGTCGCCGCCACCGGGGCGGCGCTCGCGCCTGCACCGTTGGCGAAGCTCGCCATCGATGACGGCATCAGCCGGCACGACATAGGCGCGCTGGATCTGATCGTCGGTTTGTTCCTCTTGTCGGCGGTCCTCTATGTGGTCGCCTCCTACGCGCAGACGTACCTCGTCGGCTGGGTGGGGCAGAGAGCCTTGCAGGATCTCCGCATTCGGTTGTTCGCCCACCTTCAGCGCCTCTCGATCGGGTTCTACTCGCGAAACCGGGCCGGGGTGATCATCTCCCGCCTCACCAACGACGTCGAGGCGCTCGACCAGCTCATCTCGGACGGAATCGCGACGCTGTTCCAGTCGGGGCTCACGTTGATCGGGGTGATCGTGATCCTGTTCGTGCTCGACCCGCACCTGGCCCTGCTGACGTTCCTCGCTCTGCCGATCCTGGCGGCGGGCGGGCTGGCGTTCAGGATCGCTTCGGCGGACGCCTGGAGGCTCACGCGGGAGAAGATCGCGTTGATCACCGGCTACCTCCAGGAGTCGCTGTCGGGAATCAGGGTCGTGCGCGCGTTCGGACAGGAGCCCAAGCACATCGCCCGCTTCCGCGAGCTCAACGAGGACAACCGCAAGGCGAACATGACCACGGTTAACCTGAATGCGGCGTACTTCCCTGGGGTCGAGCTGCTGTCCGCATTGGTCACGGTCGAGATCCTGGTGGTGGGTGGGATCGAGGCGATCAAGGGGCACACCTCGACCGGCGTGGTGTTCGCGTTCATCGCCGCGCTCAACAACTTCTTCGACCCGATCCAGCAGCTCTCGCAGCTCTACAGCACCTACCAGTCAGGCATGGCCGCGCTCGACAAGATCTTCGATCTGCTCGACGAGGAGCCGGAAATCGTCGACGCCCCGGGGGCCCCCGCCCTGCCGCGGGTGCGGGGCGAGCTGCGCTTCGATGAGGTCTCCTTCCGCTACGGCTCAGACGACGACGGCGAGTGGGCGCTGCGCGACATCGACCTGGTGATACCAGCGGGGCAGACGGTCGCCCTGGTTGGCGAAACCGGGGCCGGCAAATCCACGTTCGCCAAGCTCGTTGCGCGCTTCTACGACCCGACCTGCGGGAGGGTCCTGGTAGACGGCCATGACCTGCAAGCGGTCACCGCGCACTCGCTCCGGTCGCAGCTCGGGATTGTCCCCCAGGAGGGTTTCCTGTTCAGCGGCACGGTCCGCGAGAACATCTCCTTCGGGCGACCCTCGGCGACCGACGAGGAGATCGCCGCCGCCGCCCACGCGGTCGGTGCCGACTCGTTCATCGCCGAGCTCGAGCACGGATACGACACCGAGGTCGGCGAGCGCGGGGTTCAGCTGTCGGCCGGTCAGCGCCAGCTGCTGGCGTTCGCCCGGGCCCTGGTCGCCGATCCCCGGATTTTGGTTTTGGACGAGGCCACCTCGAACGTCGACGTCCATACCGAGAGCCTGATCGAGCAGGGGATGCGGCGACTGCTCGCCGGCCGGACCGCGATCGTGATCGCGCACCGGCTCTCGACGATCCGGGGGGCTGGCCGGATCGTCGTGCTCGAGCACGGGCGCGTGGTCGAACAGGGGACCCACGAGGAACTTCTGGATGCCGGCGGGCGCTACTGGCGCCTGTACCGCGACTGGGCCGAGCAGGCCGCGGCCTAGCTCTAGGCGGATGTTTTCCGGCGCTTTCCGTATGGTCCCGGACTACCGATGTCGATCACGGTGACGGGACTCGCCATCACGCCGGTCAAGAGCACCCGCCTGCGCGGCGTGGAGCAGATTCGGTTGGAGCGAGGGGGCGTGCGCGAGAACCGGCGCTTCTACCTGATCGACGCCCGCGATCACCTGTTGAACGGAAAGCGCCTCGGGGAATTGTGTGCGCTGGTGGCGGACTACTCCGAGTCCTCAGAATCGGGGCGGCGGCTGCGATTGACGTTCCCGGACGGGCGCGTGCTCGAGGACGAGGTCACGCCGGGTGCGGAGGTCACCACGCGCTTCTTCTCGAAAACCGCCAGAGCCCGGCTGATCGACGGGCCGTGGTCGGCGGCCCTCAGCGAGTATGCCCGGCGACCGGTGCGGCTGGTCGAGGCGAACGGTTCCGCGGTCGACCGCCTCGAGCCCGGCGTGGCCTCCCTGATCTCGCGCGCGTCGCTGGCGCGACTGGCCGCCGAGGGCGGCGAGCGAGACGTCGACGCTCGCCGGTTCCGGATGCTGATCGAGGTCGACGGGGTGCCTGCCCATGCCGAGGACGGATGGGTGGGATCGCGCACCCGGATCGGCGACGCGGTCGTGGGATGGGTCGGCCACGCGGGCCGGTGCCTGACGACCAGCCGCGACCCCGAGACCGGCGTCATCGACCTCCCCACGCTCGACATCCTGCGGAGCTATCGAGGCGAGCTCGAGACGAGCGAGCCGCTTCCGTTCGGGATCTACGGCGAGGTGGTCCGGGAGGGAGTGGTGCGGATCGGCGACGAGGTCGAGGTCGGTCCGGCCCAATAGCCGGTTTGGGCTTTTATGGGCGAGGAGCGCGTCCGGATCGAGGTGGCCGACCACGTGGCCACCGTCACGCTGGCACGCCCGGATAAGCACAACGCGCTCGACATCCCGATGTTCGAGGGGATCATCGGCGCTGCCGAGCGGGTCGCTTCGGAGCCGGGGCTGCGGACGGTGGTGCTGCACGGCGACGGGCCGAGCTTCTGCTCGGGAATCGACGTGGCCGGTGTCGTCGGCCGCGACGGCGGCCTCGCCGGCCTGACCGACGCGCTGCGGGAGGAGCCGCCGAACTGGTTTCAGCGCGCCGCGTTCGAGTGGCTGCGCCTGCCGGTTCCCGTGATCGCCGCGGTCCACGGCAGCTGCTTCGGCGGGGGATTACAGATCGCGCTCGCGGCGGACGTCCGGATCGCCGCCCCGGACGCGCGACTGTCGGTGATGGAGATCAGGTGGGGGCTGATCCCCGACATGTCGATCACCCGCACCCTGCCGCGGTTGGTCGGCATCGACGTCGCCAAGGAGCTCGCCTATACGGGACGCGTGATCAGCGGGAGCGAGGCGCATGGGCTGGGGATCGTCACTCACGTGGCCGAGGACCCGCTCGGTGCCGCGCGTGAGCTGGCGCGCGAGATCGCGAGCAAGTCGCCCGACGCGGTGCGGGGGGCCAAGCGCCTGTTCGACGAGGGTTGGAGCGGGCGTACGCGCGCGACGCTCGCGCTGGAGGCAGAAATCCAGCGCTCGCTAATCGGATCGCCGAACCAGCTCGCTGCCGTGACCGCGGGGCTCACGAGAGAGCCAGCCCGGTTTGTCGACCCGGAGTGACGAGAGGACACGCGCAACGCCGAGACGATCGGCCGTGCGCTTGCCGACATGGTCTTTGCGCACGGCGACATCGCCAGCTCGGGCAGCCCGCCGAAGATCGGCCGGCAAAACACCGGTGTGCGAGTGTCAACACCGGCGGCGGTGGCGGCGATTCAAAGTCAAGCGCGGGTCATAGTTGCTTTGTTGCGGCCTCCCCAGGTATCTGTCTGGCTGTGGCAGTTGGGGCACAGCAGGAGCAGGTTCTCGAGACGATTGTCACGGCCGTCACCGTTGACATGATGGAGTTCGAGCGAGAGAGGCCTTCGACGCCATTCGCTCAGACCGCATTGCTCGCACCGGTGCTCCTTCAATCCCGCTCCGAGCAACCTGAGCTTGACGTGGTGGCGGTTGCGACGCCTGTCTCGGCCAAGCAACGCCTCAAGGGGCTCGAGGCGGGGGCGCGGTGAGATCACGCCGCGACGGATGGCGTCCCGCCAGGCGTTGCGACTGAATCCGAATAGCCGCATACACATCGTCATCGAGTTGCCGGCGTCGTAGTACGCGCGGACGGCGTCCCAGTCGTATCGCTTCGCGAAGTCCACCGATGCGGGTACACCCAACACGCGGAGGTGAAAGCAGACGGTGGGTTTGGAAACACCGAGCAGACGCGCAATCTCTGCTCCCGAGAATCCTTTTGACACATACTCGGCTACTGCCTGACGCGTCGCTCCGGTGGGTCTTTTTGGAGCTCCCATGCGAACATATGTTCGCATGGGAGCCGGACAGAAGATGGCCGCCCCAGTCCCGGGTGTACGCGAGCGCTGTCGCCGGGCTCGGGAGGTGATGACAGCCCGCTGCCTAGGAGGCGAAAGGTCGTCCGCTTCTATACTTGCCCGCCACGTTCGGTCTGGCACGCCTGGAGCGACAGCCGATCGGTTGGCTCTGCGGGGTAGTCCAGTGGCAGCGACGCCCGGCTCTGGACCGGGAGACGGAGGTTCGAATCCTCCCCCCGCAGCTGCTGTCAGCTCCGCTTCCGTGGCGGGCTTGCGGGGGCCTCAGATCGCCGCCAGGTCCGTCGAGAGGTCGCCGAGCTCGTCGACGCGGTCCTGAAGACCCGTCGGGGAGACGATCAAACGCCGGGCGTGCTCGAGATCGTCCGAGCGGCCGATGGACAACGCGGCCGCGAGCTGGCCGTCCTGGAGATAGAAGACCGTGAACTCCCCATCGTCGACCGAGCCGCGAACCACCTCCGTGTCCCACTCGGCCGCCGGCCCCACATACTCGAGCGATGCCCAGTCGGAGAGATCGGAGAAGAAGTAGGGGACGACGTCGTGGGGCTGATCGTGCCCGAGCATGTTCAGCGCCGCGGTCTTGCCCTGGTTGAAGGCCACGTCCCAGTGCTCGATCCTCAGCCGCCGCCCTCCGTGGACCACGCTCTGGTACTCGGCTATGTCCCCCGCGGCGTACACACCAGGGGTCGAGGTCTGAAGGCAGGCATCGAGGACGACGCCCCCGGACGGGCCGAGCTCGAGTCCGGCGGAGCGAGCGAGCATCACGTCGGGCACCGCCCCCACGCCGATCACCACGGCGTCGGCGTCCAGCTCGCGCCCGGCCTTCGTGACGACTCGGGTGACGCGGCCGTCGGCGCCCTCGAAGCGATCGAGCTCGTCATCGCCGTAGACCGCGATGCCGTGCTCCTCGAGCCGCGACTGGAGGAAGCGACCCGCCAGCTCTCCGAACGTCCGGCTGAGAACCAACGATTCGAGCATGACGAGCGAACAGGAGCTGCCGAGCTCGGTGAGCGAAGCGGCCGCCTCGCTGGCGATGTACGAGCCCCCGATCAGAACCACGCGCTTGCCTGAGGCATCGGACCGGATGGCGTCACTGTTGCCGAGCGTGCGCAGGTAGTGGATCCCGTCGAGCTCACAGCCCGGGACGTTCAGCCTTTTGACGTTTGCACCGGTGGCGACGAGGGCCTTGTCGAAGCCGAGCTCCTGACGGTTGGAGAGCGTGGCCGTACGGGCGCCCAGGTCGAGCTTCATGGCCGAGACGCGCGTGAGCACCTCGACCTGCTGCTCCTCGTACCACTCGGCGGGGCGGAACATGGTGTCGGGCCGCGACTCCTTGCCCTGTAGATACGCCTTGGAGCAGGGAGGGCGGTTGTAGGGCGGATCCGGCTCGCGTCCGATCAACACGACCGACCCATCGGCGCCGGCTTCGCGCAACCAGCGGGCGCAGTTGCCCGCGGCCAGTCCACCGCCGATCAGCAGGTACTCGACCCTGCGGTCAGGCATTCGTGGAGACGCCGGCCTGGCCGACCGTGAACTGGCCTGTGATCCGCGATTCGAGACCCGGGTCGAGGATCAGCAGGACCTGGTCACCGGCCTCGATCACCGTCTCGGATTTGGGCACGAAGCCAGCGCCGCCGCGCAGGACGGAAATGATCAGTGAGCCATCCGGTAGCGGCACATCCTGTACGCGGCGGCCCGCGGCGACCGAGCCCTCTCCCACCTCGAGCTCGATGATCTCCAGATGCTCCTCCTCGAGGGCCAGCAGCTGAATGAGGCCGTACTCCGGGACCTCGTGCTCGATCAGGCGGAGGATCAGATCGGTGGCCGACACGGCCGGCTGGATCCCGAGCATCCGGAAGTGCTGGAGGTTGCGGGGATTGTTCACACGGGCAACGATCCGCTGGACGTTGTACTTCTCTTTGGCCATCTGGCAGATGAGGATGTTGTCCTCGTCATCCCCGGTGACGGCGATCATCAGGTCTGCCCGCTGGATCCCGGCACGTTCCAGCACCCAAAGCTCGGTCGCGTCTCCGTATTGGACCGCGTGCTCGAGCTCCTCCTCGACGACCCGATACCGGGAGTGGTCCGACTCGATCAGCGTGACTTCCCGGTCCTTGGCGATCAGCTCGCGGGCGAGGTTCCACCCCACCTTGCCGGCGCCGGCGATGATCACGTACATACGTTCACTGACCTCCTCATGCCGCGAGCACCAGCCGCTCAGCCTGATCGATTGCCACCTGGGTCGGGCAGATCGTCAGCAGGCCCTGCTCGGCGTACCAGGCCGCGCGGCCAGGATCGGCCACCCGGACCACGACGCGCGGCACCTTGAACCGCCGCTGCGCGATCTGCGCGATCACCAGGTTGGTGTTGTCACCGCTCGTCGCGGCCAGGAACACATCGGCCTCCTCGACCCCCGCCTCGATCAGCGCGTCCACCTCGAGCGCGGTGCCGACCGTAAAGCGCCCGCCGGCATCCTCCCAGGTCGTCGACTGATCCTTGTCGAGCCGCTCGTGTGAAAGCGGGTCACTGTCGAGCACCGAGACGTCATGTCCACCTTCGAGCGCCCGCTTAGCGACCGCGGACCCGACCCGACCAGAGCCCACAATCAGAATGAACATGACGTCACTCTAGACGCCCGCGTGGTCGGGCGTGGGCCCGAGGGTGGTTGGGGGCATGGTGGTGGGAATTGAAGGGGTGGACAAGTTGGGGAGCTGGATGGAGCGCGTCGGACGCAGTAGGTAGACGTGACGGCTGGACGAGCTACGGCAGCGCTCCGTTGGGGCGCCCGAACAGGGCGAGGGCGCATGCCCCGCCCGCGGTGACTCGCGTTCGTGCACCGCACCACACCCCGCACACCCGCAACATAGCCGTCACCCGGGCGGGGCAGCGCCCACGCCCTAAGTGATTATCGGGATGATCAACAGCGCCACGATGTTGGCCACCTTGATCATCGGGTTGATCGCCGGCCCGGCAGTGTCCTTGTACGGGTCGCCGACCGTGTCGCCGGTGACCGCGGCCGCGTGCGCCTCGGACCCCTTGCCGCCGTACGCCCCGTCCTCGATCAGCTTCTTCGCGTTGTCCCAGGCGCCGCCGCCGGAGGTCATCGCGACCGCCATGAACAGCCCCACCACGATCACCCCGATCAGCAACCCACCCAGCGCCTCGATGCTGATCAGGCCAACGACGACGGTGATCACGATCGGGATCAGCGACGGCACGATCATCTCGCGCTGGGCCGCGCGGGTGACCAGCGCCACCGCCGTGCCGTATTCCGGCGTGTCGGTGCCCTCCATGATCCCCGGCTTCTCGCGGAACTGGCGGCGGACCTCCTCGACGACGGCGCCGCCCGCTCGGCCGACGGCTTCCATCGCCAGCGATACGAACAGGTACACCATCAGCCCCCCGATCAGCAGGCCGATCAGCACCGCGGGGTTGCCGATGGCGAAGTTGTAGCCGTGGGGTAGCGAACGCTCGAAGGCGTTGAACAGCACCAGGGCGGCGAGCGCCGCGGATCCGATCGCGTATCCCTTGGTCACCGCCTTGGTGGTGTTGCCGACCGCGTCCAGGGGATCGGTGACGTTTCGCACCTCTTCCGGCAGGTCGGCCATCTCGGCGATCCCACCCGCGTTGTCGGTGATCGGCCCGAACGCGTCGAGCGCGACGATCAGCCCGGTCAACGAGAGCTGCGCCATGACCGCAACGCCGATGCCGTAGATGCCGACCGTCCCGGCGCCGGCGAGCTTCCACGCGCCGAGGATGCCGAGCGCGATCACGATCGCCGGCGGCGCCGTGGACTGGAAGCCCTGGGCGAGCCCCTGGATGATGTTGGTGGCATGCCCGGTCTGCGACGCGCGCGCGGTGCTCCTGACCGGCGCGAACCGCGTCGAGGTGAAGTAGTCGGTGATCACGAACAAACACGCGGTGACGCCCACACCGATCAGCGAACAGAGGTAGAACTTCCACCAGTGGGGAGCCGCGGGGCCTCCCTTGAACGTGAGCCCGTGCATCATCCAGTACGTGAGCGGGATGAACGCGAGGGCCGCGAGACCCCCGGACAGGATCAACCCCTGGTAGAGCGCGCGCTCGACGTTGCCGGCCCGAGACCTCACCGCGAACGTCCCGATGATCGAGGCGATGATCGAGATCCCGCCCAGGACCAGCGGGTACAGGGCGACGGCGGACACCTGGCGGAACAGCAGGACCCCCAGCAACATCACGGCAACCGCGGTGACCGCGTAGGTCTCGAACAGGTCGGCTGCCATCCCCGCGCAGTCGCCCACGTTGTCCCCGACGTTGTCGGCGATTACGGCAGGGTTACGGGGATCGTCCTCGGGAATCCCCGCTTCGATTTTTCCGACCAGATCAGCACCGACGTCGGCCGCCTTGGTGAAGATCCCGCCGCCGAGCCGGGCGAACACTGAGATCAGCGAGCCACCGAAGCCCAGGCCGATCAGCGCGTCGACCGCGTGCCGCGTGCTCTCCCCCAGGATGAACGTGAGCACGCCGTAGTAGCCGGCGAGTCCGAGCAGGGCAAGGCCCACGACCAGCAGCCCCGTGACGGATCCGCCACGGAACGCCGCCGACAGCGCGGGCCCGACGCCGCCGCGAGCTGACTCGGCGACTCGAGCGTTCGCGCGGACCGACATGTTCATCCCGATGTAGCCCGCGGCCGCCGAGAAGACGCCCCCGATCGCGAACCCGATGGCGACGCGGATGTTCTGGATCGGGATCAGCAGGATGAACACGACCACGCCGACTCCCGCGATGATCGTGTACTGCCGGTTGAGGTAAGCACGCGCGCCCTCCTGAACCGCCGCCGAGATCGAGCGCATCCGCTCGTTGCCGGGTGACAGCGCCAGGAGCGACTGCGAGGTCAGGACGCCGTAGACGATGGCGGCGGCGGCGCACACGAGCGCGACAAGCGCTCCGTGGTGCGTCAGGAAGCTGGACAAGAAGATTCTCCGGGGGAGCTCTGAGTTAGAGAAGGCGCGCGCTTGCGCAGCCAAACAACCGCAAAGGGCCGCCACCCGTGCTAATCGAGCGGAGGCCCGGAAGTGCGACGGCGCGGGAGTCTAGCGGGCGTGGCGACCGCGCGCGCCGAGATGCTTACTGCCCGGGCACCCAGAGTCGGCCGCTTCGCTGGGCCGGTCCGGGCTCCCCGGGCTTGGGCGCGACCGGCTCCTCGGTCCCGGTCGCCCCGGGCCGCGCGCCCTCTGCCCCGTCGGGCTTCGCGGGTTCTTCGCGCGTTCCGCCCGCTCCGCCCTCGCCACCCGCCGGGGCCGCCTGACCGCCGATCTTCACGAACGCGAGCTGGAGTTGCGAGAGGGCATCCCGGATCTGGCCGACCTGCTTCGGCGCCGTCTGCTCGAGCAGGGGCAGCAGCGCGCGGACGGATTCGATCGCCATGCGGACCTGACCTGGGTCTCGCTCGTCCTCGGTGCCGGCTGCGAGCCCCGTGCGCCGCATCCCCAGGTTGACCAGCGTCAAGATGTCCTCGAGCAGCACGTGCTCGACGCGGATCTTCTTGATCTCCGCTTCATAGGCGGAGCGGAGCTCCTCCTCGGTGGGCTCGCGCCCCCCGGCGCCCGTGGGCTCGTGCCCCCCGGTGCCCGTTCTTGGATCATTTTCCGTTGTACTCATTACTTCACCTCCGCGGTGCTTCCCAACACCCCAGCATACGTATCCCGTGACTGGGCGACCATCGACGCGTAGATCTCCCCAATGCCCACTCCCGCCTGCGCCATTCGCCGCTGACGCTGAGCGCCGTTGAGCCGCGGGAGCGAAGCGTCGATACCGAGCTCGGCTCGCGCGGGTGCGCACCAGCTGAGCAGACGCTCCAACGTCTCGCCGGCCGGATAGGGAGCGCGTCGCTCGAGGTCGAGCAGCTCGCCATCGAGACCGAAACGCACGGCCCTCCAGACGTTCTCCTCGATCATCCGGCGGGGCTGGTCCTCGAACGGGACTCCGGCGTCCAGATCTCGCGCAGCCTGCGCTACGCATGCCACGATCAGCGCAGCGAGGCCCTCCGATTCGGCGGCCGTCGTCTGGGCGTCGCAGATGCGGACCTCGACCGTCCCGAAGGCAAAATGGGGGCGCACCGACCACCACACCTGCGTGTACTCGACGATCGACCGGGTGCGTACGAGGAAGTCGATGTAGGAGGCGAACGCTTGCCAGCTTCCGAACGCGTCGGGCACGCCGCAGCGCGGGAAGCTCTTGGTGAAGATCTGGGTTCGGACCGTGTGCAGCCCCGAATCACGCCCGTCCAGGAACGGCGAGTTGGCCGAGATCGCCAGAAGCAGCGGCAGCACCGGTCGCAGCCGATCACACACCAGCACCGCGCGATCAGCGCCGCGGATTCCGACGTGGACGTGCAGCGAGAAGGTGTTGTTTCGCCACGCAACGTACTGGAGCCCTTCCTCGACACGGCGATAGTGCTCGGTCTGAATGATGTGCTGTTCACGGTAGTCGGACCATGGGTGGGTGCCGGTCGCCCCGAGTGCCACTCCGCGCTCATCGGCCAGTGCAAAAAGGCGCCGGCGACGCTCTCGCTGAGCGGCGGTCGCAGCAGCCAGGTCCTCCCCGCGGCCGGAGCGGATCTCGATCTCGGAGGAGATCAGCTCGCCGGATATGGAGTCCGCCAGCACCGGGTCGGAGCAAGCGGCGTCCCGCATCTCCTCGAACTGCGACGTCAGTCCGAGATCCGCGGGATCCAGGAGCGCAAACTCTTCCTCGAGGCCGACCGTGAAGTCCGTCGAGCACTCGAATGCCGCACGCGCGGTGTCCAGATCGAGAGTCACCGATCCCAGGCGGTCAGGTCAAGTAGAAATAGAGGGCGTACAACAGGTCGACTGCCGGGCTCGAGGTGTGGACGGTGACCTCCGGGGGAACTTGAAGCAGCGCGTCGGAGTAGTTGAAGATGATCTTCACTCCGGCGTCGGCGAGCTCGTCGGCGAGGTCCTGAGCGGCCGAGGACGGAACGGCCAGCACCGCGACGACGATGTCGTCCTCCTCGACCGCCTTGCGCATCTCGGAGTTGGGTCGCACCCGTAGCGACCCGATCTGGGTGCCCACCTTGGCCCGGTCGGTGTCGAACACCGCAACCACCCGGAATCCGTGGTCCGCGAATATGTCCGAGGTTGCGATCGCGGTGCCCAGGTGGCCGGCGCCGAACAGAGCGATGTTGTGTTGCCCCGACGTGCGCAGGATCTTCCGGATCTGCGTCACCAGGGACTCGACGTTGTAGCCCACGCCTCGCTTGCCGAACTTCCCGAATCCCGACAGGTCGCGGCGGATCTGAGTGGAGTTGACGTGGGTGTAGTCGGCGAGCTCCTGCGAGGAGATCGTGAGCTTGCCGATCTTGCGTGCCTGAGTCAGGACCTGCAGGTAGCGAGACAGCCGCGCTGCGACGCCCAATGAAAGCTTCTCCCCCGGTCTGTCGACGCCTGACTCGGCGACAGACGGATCGCGGCCGACCGTATAGCTCATCGGGCCCCCACAATATCGAGCCGACGCTCGAGCTCAGCCTCCTCCACGAACAGCTCGAAGACCTCGACGCCGTCGATCGTCACGACGGGTATCCGCTCCAGATACACGCGCTGAAGAGCCTCGTCGTCATCGATGTCCCGCTCTTCGAGCACGAACGGATGCCGCCTCTGGACTCGCATGAGCACCTTCCGGGCGTCGTCGCACAGACAGCAGCCGTCCCGGCCGTAGAGGACGACCGTGCTCATCGGGCCGCAAGCGTCCGCTCGCCGGTGGCGTAGACGTCGAGCTCCAGGTAGTCGGGGTACGGGAGGGGATCGCGGAACCTCGCCGCGCTCGCGATCATCGCCGCGTTGTCGGTGCACAGCTCGCGCGCCGGCACGGCGAGCTCGACGCCGAGCTCCTGAAAGCGCTCACGAAGAGCTCCGTTGGCCGCCACCCCACCTCCGAGTGCGAGCCGATCGAGACCGGTCTCCGAGAGTGCGCGCCGCACTTTGCCAAACAGGGCCTCGACGATCGCTCGCTGGTAGGAGGCGGCCAGATCGGCGCGCTGGCGCTCGACCTCTTGCTCGGAGAGCTCCCGCAACCGGTACAGAAGCGCCGTCTTCAACCCCGCGAAGGAGAAGTCGAGGCCTTGGACGCGGCTTGCCGTTGGGAACGAGAAGGTGTCCGGATGACCCTCGCGCGCCAGGCGCTCGAGCGCCGCGCCGCCGGGGTATCCCAGGCCGAGCAGGCGGGCGCCCTTGTCGAAGGCCTCGCCGGCGGCGTCGTCGAGAGTCTGGCCGAGCACCTCGAATGCCGGCCCCTCGTCACGGACGTACGCCAGCAACGTGTGTCCCCCACTCGCGATCAGGGCGAGGAACGGCGGCTCGAACGGATCAGGCGCCAAGAACGTCGCGGCGACGTGGCCGTGAAGGTGGTCCACCGGTGCCAGCGGCAGCTCGTACGCGGCTGCGAGCGCCTTGGCGGTCGCAACGCCGACGAGCAGCGCCCCAACCAGTCCGGGGCCCTGGGTCACCGCCACCAGATCTAGCTCCTCGGGCGTGATCTCGGCTCGGGCGAAGGCGTCGTCGATGACGGCGCCGATCAGCTCGAGATGGTGTCGCGAGGCGATCTCGGGGACGACCCCGCCGTAGCGATCATGGACGCCCTGCGAGGAGATCACGTTCGCCCGCACCTCGCCCCCGGCGGTGACGATCGCGGCGCACGTGTCGTCGCAGCTGGTCTCGATCCCGAGGATCACCCTGAAGGGCTCGGGGTCGAGGCCTCTTGCGCGGTGCGCCACATGATCACCGCGTCTTCGCCGGTGTCGTGGTAGTACCGGCGGCGGGTTCCGGCGGAGCGGAAGCCATAACGCTCGTAGAGCGCGATCGCGGCGGCGTTCGAGGGCCGCACCTCGAGCGTGTATGAGGCATCGTGACCGGCGCGCTCGAACATCTCCTCCAGCAGAGCGGTGGCA
>Ga0213881_10000898_pt1 | contig 15720 bp, 12 predicted proteins | sample BarmaccoBMER_R08_FD_160104 | JGI IMG/M metagenome (GOLD analysis project Ga0213881, IMG submission 160104) | Barbacenia macrantha exposed rock microbial communities from rupestrian grasslands, the National Park of Serra do Cipo, Brazil - ER_R08 ... | reverse complement strand
GCGGCCCCGCCCGAGCGGCTGTGGCCGCTGGTCACCGACATCGAGCTAATCGCGTCGCTGAGCACCGAGCTGCGGCGGGTGCGCTGGCTGGATAAGGGCGAGCGTCCCGAGGTCGGCCGGCGGTTCGAGGGCACCAACCTGCATCCGGCGCACGGGGAGTGGACCAGCACGTCCCAGGTCATCGAGTGCACCGAGCCCCAATTGTTCAGCTGGGCCGTCGGCGCGGTCGATGACCCAGCCGCGACCTGGGGTTTCGAGCTCACCCCAACCGAGGGCGGCACCCGGCTGCGGCAGTTCGCCCGGATCGGGCCGGGATGGTCTGGCCTGAACGAGGTCATCGCCCGGATGCCAGACATGGAGGAACGTATTGTCGAGTCCCGGCTTGGCGAGTTCCGGGCCGGCATGGAGCGTAACCTGGCCGTGCTGCGGGAGCTGGCCGAGACCGGTCAGCTGTCCAAACCGGGGTGATGCACGGGAATGGGTGACTGGCGGGACGGGCTGAGCCCGGACTTCGATGCGTTCTGGGCTGAGCGGCGGATCTGTCTGCTGACTACGTTGCGGCGCAACGGCACGCCGCACACGGTGCCGGTGGGGGCAACCCTTGATCTCGCTACCGGGATCGTCCGGGTGATCACCCGCCGTGGCTCGCGTAAGGTGGCCAACATCCGGGCCGCCGGCCCAGCGGGTGCTCGGGTCGCGGTGGGCCAGGTGGACGGTGGCCGATGGTGCACCGTCGAGGGGTTGGCGGTGGTGCGGGAGGACCGGGAGTCGGTGGCCGAGGCCGAACGGCGGTACGCGATGCGCTACCGGGAACCTCAACCCAATCCCGAGCGAGTGGCCATCGAGATCACCGTGCGCAGGCTACTCGGCAACGTGCGCTGACCTGCACTGAGCGTGTGCGTTCAGCCGCGTGGAGGGTGGGCTCAGTTCAGCTGAGCGCGTTCCAGCCGCACGCTGGGGTAGGCAGATATCGCCAGGCCGTTGGGTTGAACACCGGAGCGGACCAGCAAGTCACCCACAGCGGCGATCATCGCGCCGTTGTCGGTGCACAGCCGGATGGGCGGCACCCGCAGCGTGATGCCGGCCTCGGCGCAGCGCTGCTCGGCCAGCGCACGCACCCGACTGTTCGCCGCGACCCCGCCGACCACGACCAGGTCGGTAACGCCCTCCCGGCGGCAGGCCAGCACGGCCTTGGCGGTCAGCACATCGGCTATCGCTTCCTGGAACGACGCCGCTACGTCGGGTACCGGTACCGGCCGCCCGTCATCCGCGCACCGCTCCACCCACCGAGCCACCGCGGTCTTCAGCCCGGAGAACGAAAAGCCCAGCTCGTCGTCGCGTGGGCCGGTCAGGGGACGGGGAAACGCGATAGCCGCCGGGTCGCCGTCCCGGGCGGCCTTGTCGATCGCCGGCCCACCGGGGTAGGGGAGCCCGAGAATCCGGGCCACCTTGTCGAACGCCTCGCCGGCCGCGTCGTCAATGGTGTCGCTCAAGTGCACGATCTCGTCGCGAGCGAGATCGCCCACCACCAGCAGCGAGGTATGTCCGCCCGAGACGATGAGCACCACACAGCGCGCGGGCAGCGCGCCGTGCTCGAGCAGGTCAGCCGCCGCATGCCCGGCGAGGTGGTGCACGCCGTACAGCGGAACGTCCCACGCCGCCGCGTATGCCTTGGCCGCCGCCACCCCGATATGCAGCGCGGTGGCCAGCCCCGGACCGGCGGTGACCGCGATCGCGCCGATGTGCTTAGGCAGGACCGCGGCCCGGCGCATCGCCTCCCGCACGCAAGGCACCAACGCCGATACGTGCGCCCGGGCGGCGATCTCCGGAACCACCCCGCCAAAGCGCACGTGCTCGTCCATCGACGACGCTAATGCATCACCCAGCAGCTTGCCGTTGCGCACCAGCCCAACGCCGGTTTCATCGCATGAGGTCTCGATGCCGAGCACAATCGCGGCAGTCATCCGGGTCATTGTGCCACATCTTTAACTGGTTACTCGGAGCCGGCTTCCAGGTCCGCTTCGGTGTCTAGGTATGCCTGGCGCAGGCTGGCCAGCGTGGCCGGCTCGGGGTGTTCCCACATGCCCCGGTCCACGGCCTCGAGTAGCCGCTCTGTGATGCCGTGGCGGGCCCAAGGGTTGGACTCGCGCAGGAACTTGGCGGTCTCCGGGTCGAAAACGTACTCGGCCGCCAGTTTCTCGTACATCCAGTCCGCGACCACGCCGGTGGTGGCGTCGTAGCCGTAGAGGTAGTCCACCGTGGCAGCCAGCTCGAACGCGCCCTTGTAGCCGTGGCGGCGCATCGCGGCGATCCAGCGCGGGTTGACTACCCGGGCCCGGAACACCCGGGATGTCTCCTCGGACAGCGTGCGAGTACGCACCGCGTCCGGGCGGGTGCTGTCTCCGATGTAGGCGGCGGGTGCGCGGCCGGTCAGTGCCCGCACCGTAGCGATCATGCCGCCGTGGTACTGGAAGTAATCGTCGGAGTCGGCGATGTCGTGTTCGCGGGTGTCGATGTTCTTGGCCGCCACCGCGATCCGGCGATACGCGCTCTCCATGTCCGGACGCGCCTCACAGCCGTCCAGGTCACGGCCGTAGGCGTAGCCACCCCAGGTGGCATACACCTCGGCGAGGTCGGCGTCGTCGCGCCAGTTGCGGCTCTCCAGCAGCGGCAAGATGCCAGCGCCGTACGCCCCCGGCTTAGAACCGAAGATCCGGGTGGTGGCCCGCCGCTCATCGCCATGCGAAGCCAAATCGGCGCGCGCGTGGGCCCGAACGTAGTTTTGCGCGGCCGGCTCGTCCAGGGACGCCACTAGCCGCACCGCGTCGTCCAGCATGGTCACCACGTGTGGGAACGCGTCGCGGAAGAACCCGGAAATGCGCACCGTGACGTCGATGCGGGGCCGGCCCAGCTCGTCCAGCCCGATTGGTTCCAAGCCGCGGACCCGTCGGGATGCTTCGTCCCAGCACGGCCGAACCCCCAGCAGCGCGATGATTTCGGCGATGTCATCGCCCGAGGTGCGCATCGCCGAGGTGCCCCAGGCGGATAGGCCCACTGAGCGTGGCCAGTCGCCGTGGTCGGCGCGGTAGCGGGCAAGCAGCGACTCGGCCATCGCCCAGCCGGTCTCCCAGGCCAGCTTGCTGGGGATCGCGCGCGGGTCGACAGCGTAGAAGTTTCGTCCGGTCGGCAGCACATTCAGCAGTCCGCGCAACGGTGAGCCGGACGGTCCGGCTGGGATGTAGCCGCCGTCCAGAGCGTGCAGCACGTGGGTGATTTCATCGGTGGTGCGGGCCAGCCGGTGGATCACCTCGGTGGCGGCGAACCGCAATACCTCCGCCGCGGGCCCGTCCGGGACCGCGGCGACAGACCAGCCGGCGTCCTCCATGGCCTGAATCAGCTCACGGGCTTGGGCCTCGACGAGATCGGTGCGTGCGCGTGACTCGTCGCCCAGGCCGAGCGCTTCGCGCAGCCCAGGTAAAGCCTGCTCGCCACCCCACAGTTGGCGAGCCCGTAGCATGGCCAGCACCAGATTCACCCTGGCCGCTCCGACTGGCGCGGCGCCGAGAATATGCAGTCCGTCGCGGATCTGGGCGTCCTTGACCTCGCACAGCCAGCCGTCGACATGCAGCAGGAAGTCGTCGAACTCGGCGTCGTGCGGCCGGTTAGTGATCCCCAGATCGTGATCGAGCTTGGCCGCCTGCAGCAATGTCCAGATCTGTTGGCGGATCGCGGGCAGCTTGGCCGGGTCCAGGGCGGCGATGTTCGCGTGCTCGTCGAGCAATTGTTCTAGCCGCGCGATGTCGCCGTAGCTTTCCGCACGGGCCATCGGCGGGATCAGGTGGTCGACCAGGGTGGCGTGCGCTCGCCGCTTAGCTTGGGTGCCCTCGCCGGGATCGTTCACTAGGAACGGATAGATCAGCGGCAGGTCGCCGATCGCTGCGTCTGGTCCGCAGGAAGCGGACATCCCGGCGGTTTTCCCCGGTAGCCACTCCAGGTTGCCGTGCTTGCCGAGGTGTACCACCGCGTCGGCGTGAAAACCGTCGGCGATCCAGCGGTAGGCGGCCAGGTAATGATGGGTGGGCGGCAAATCCGGGGCGTGGTAGATCGCGATCGGGTTGTCCCCGAACCCGCGCGGCGGCTGCACCATCACCACCACGTTCCCGGCGCGCAGCGCAGCCAAAACGATCTCGCCGTTCTTGTCGCGAGAGGAGTCCACATACAGCTCGCCGGGGGCCGGGCCCCAGTGTCGCTCGATATCTGACCGCAGGTCGGCCGGCAGCGTGTCGTAAAACGCCTGGTAGCACCGCGCGCTGATCCGCACTGGGTTACCGCGCAGCTGCTCCTCGGTGAGCCAGTTCGGGTCCTGCCCGCCGGCCGCGATCAGCGCGTGCATCAGCGCGTCGCCGTCTTGCGCGGCCAACCCCGGCAGCGCGTCTGGGCCATCCGGTGGGCCGACGTCGTAGCCGGCGTCCCGCATCGCGGCCAGCAGCCGAACCGCGCTGGCCGGGGTGTCCAAGCCGACCGCGTTTCCGATGCGGGAGTGCTTGGTGGGGTACGCCGAGAGCATCAGCACGACTCGGCGTTGGGGCACCGGGATGTGGCGCAGGCGAGCGTGCCGGATCGCGATTCCCGCCACTCTGGCCGCGCGTTCCGGGTCGGCCACGTACCTGGTCAGCCCGTCCGCGTCGACCTCCTTGAACGAAAACGGCACGGTGATCAGTCGACCGTCGAACTCCGGGATGGCCACCTGGGTGGCGGCGTCCAGCGGTGACAGCCCGTCATCGTTCGACCCCCACGCGGCCCGCGAGCTTGTCAAGCACAGCCCCTGCAGGATTGGCACGTCCAGCTGGGCCAGCGCCCCGACATCCCATGCCCCGTCGTCCCCACCGGCCGACACCGCCGCCGGGGTCGCGCCGCCGGCCGCGAGCACGGTGACCACCAGCGCGTCGACGTTCCGCAGCTCATCCAGCAATTCGGCGGGCGCGGTGCGCAGCGAGGCGCAGAACAGCGGCAGCGGACGGGCTCCGTGCGCCTCGATCGCGTCGCACAGCCCGTGCACGAACGCGGTGTTGCCGGCCAGCTGGTGGGCGCGGTAGTAGAGCACCCCGACGACCGGTGCGTCCGCGTCCGCCAGCGGCTGCGTTCCGGCCCGGTCCAGAGGCCCCCACACAGGCATGGAGGTGGGCGGGGTGAACCCGAACCCGGTCAACAGCACCGTGTCGGACAGGAACCGGTATAGCTCGCCGAGGTTGGCTGGTCCGCCCTCGGCCAGGTAGCCGTGGGCCTGGGCACACACGCCGACCGGCACCGTGGAGCACTCCATCAGTTCGGCGTCGGGAACTTGCTCGCCACCCAGCGCCACCACCGGCTTGGGCCCGGCCAGCAGCGGGTCCAGCCAGTCCCGCCACGCTCGCCGCCCGCCCAGCAGCCGCACCATGATCAGGTCGACACCGTCGAGCAGCTCCGGCAGGTCGCTGATATGCAGTCGGGCCGGGTTGCCCAGTCGGTAGTCGCCGTCGGAGGCCCGGGCGCTGAGCAGGTCGGTATCAGACGTGGACAGCAGCAGGATCATGACGCTTAGCCCTCCACGGTTCTTCGCCTCACCCGTCCAGCCACACTAAGGCACCTCGGTCCGGACAGCCCGCCGTCGGTGAGCGCCTACCTGGCGGTTGGCCCGAATACGCCCTGGTTATCTCGTTGATAGTGCACCGTTCGACACGGGAGGCTTCCGATGACTCGTCCCGTGACGCCGACGCGACGCCCGGATTGCGGGTACGGCCGAGATCACCTCATCGGGTTGAGAGGTGCTTGTATGCGTGTGTTGCTGGTTGAGGACGACGACGGTGTGGCCCGTGCCATCGTCGACGTGCTCGGAACATATGGCCATCGTGTCCACCGGTGCTGCTGGGGGGCGGATGCGCTGCTTACCCATCGAGAAGCCGACTTGGTGCTGCTCGATCTCGGCCTGCCCGATATGGACGGTCTGGATCTGCTGCGCAAACTACGGCGGATCACGACGGTGCCGGTCGTGGTGCTCACCGCGCGGGATGATGAACGCTCGGTGGTGCGCGGCCTGCGGCACGGAGCCGACGATTACGTGGTCAAACCGATCCGCCTCGGTGAGCTGCTGGCTCGGATCGAGGCGGTAGTCCGCCGCTCAGTCGCCCAAAAAGGGCCCGAGCCGGAACTGGTGCGGGTGGGCGACGTGTGTGTCGACCTCCGGGCATGGACTGTGGAGGTGGCTGGTCGGGCGATCAGACTCACTGGCAAGGAGTTTGAGGTGCTGGCGGTGTTGGCCCGCAACCTGGGGAGCGTGGTCAGCCGGGAACGGATCATGGACGAGGTCTGGGGGGATGCCTACGTGGCGATATCCCGGTCGCTGGACGTCCATATATCGGGCCTGCGAGCCAAGTTAGGCCGCCCGGAGTTGCTGCGCACCATTCGCGGCCTCGGCTATCGGTTGGGATGAAATCATGCGCTGGCGGCTACTGGTCGTTCTGCTGACGTTCGCTGCGCTGGCCATCGCGGGATTCGTTGTGCCGCTGCTGACCAGCACGGCGACGGAACGCACCGAGCGATTGCACATCGACCGGTCTACCGCGCTGGACCGGTTCGCGGTGTTGGCTCAGCAGGCTCTAGCTACGGGGGATCGGGACCCGTTGATCGGGGAGGTCACCGCATACGCGCAGCTTTACGGCGAAGATGTACTGATCGTTGACCGCCAGCTGCGGTCGGTCGTGACCGTCGGTGGGCTCGCTTTGGACGACCCGCAAGTGCGGCCGGTGATCAGCGGCGCGCTGCGCAACGAATCCGGGCCTCCGCTGTCCACCCTGTGGCCGTGGTCCTCTGGCAAGCTGGTGCTGGCCCGCCCGGTGGGTATCGGGCCGCGCATCGCCGGGGTCGTGGTGCTGCGCACATCGATCGATGCCGCGGCGGCGGACATCGGTCAGAGCTGGCTGCTGATCGGGATGGGCACGCTCGTGGTGGCGGCGGGTTTCGTCTGGCTCGCGCTGCGGCTGGCCCGCTGGGTGCTGCGTCCGCTAGCTGAATTGGAACGCGGAGTACTCGCGGTCACCGAAGGCCGCCGGGGCGCCCATGTCCCGACCGGCGGCGGACCGCCTGAGCTGCAAGAGTTGACCGCGTCGTTCAACCGGATGTCCGACGCCGTGGCGGAGGCGACCGAGCGGGAACGGCGGCTGGTCGCCGATGCCTCGCACCAGCTGCGCAACCCTATGGCCGCGTTGCGGCTGCGGTTCGACGCGCTGGCGCCCAGTGTCCCGGTCGCCGCGCAAGCGAATTACCGATCACTGGCTGTTGAGGTGGAACGGCTGGAGTCCCTGCTTGACGGTCTACTGACGTTGTCCTTGGCCGATGGAGGAGCGGCTGAGCCGGACCCGGACGACGGTGCCACATGCAGGCCGATCACGGTGGCCACCGCCCGTGTCGACGCCTGGCGGCACTCCGCGCGCCACGCGGGCATTGCGCTGGTGAACCAGCTGACCGACAGGTCGGCCGTAGCCTGCGCGGATAAGGAGCTGGCTCAGGTGTTCGACATCCTGCTGGATAACGCCATCCGTTACGCCGGGCGCGGCGCGACGGTGACCTTGCGTGCGGTCACCGACCCGGACACCGCGCAACTAATCGTCGAGGATGATGGACCTGGGCTGTCGGCGGAAGAGCGGATATGGGCGCCTCGCCGGTTCTGGCGAGCCCCCCAGCACAGCGACAGCGGCGGAACCGGGCTAGGTCTGGCCATCGCGGTGCAGCTGCTGGCCGCTCGGCATGGTTCCCTGCACCTCATGGCGAGCGAGCGCGGCGGCCTCGCGGCGCGGATCACCCTGCCGCGCGCCGGCCACCCGGTGCGTGACCGATGACGGCGATCAGCCGACGGCGGGCGCTGACCGTCCTGGCGCTCATCCTCGCCGCCGGAGGTTGCGGCTCAGCCGACCACCACGCCAGATCCCGATCGTTGACCATCGCGGCCGGTGATCCGGGTGGGTTGTATGTGGAGTTCGCCCAGCTGCTCGCCAAACAACTGACTGGCCAGGAGCCCTGGTTGCACGTCCAACATCCCGAAATAACCAACGGCAGTATGGACAACCTGCATCGGCTGGCCGAGAAGAAGGCGGATGTGGCGCTGGCGACGGTCGATGCGGCCCAAGTCATCGCCGACGGGCCAGGCTGGATGCGGGCCATCGGTCGGATCTACGAGGATTATCTCCAGCTCGTCGTGTTGGCGGACAGCCCCATCGGTAGCCTCGCCGATCTTGCGGGCCATACGGTGTCGTTAGGCGCGCCCGGCTCCGGAGCCGAGCTGGAGGGTGTCCGGCTGCTGGCTGCGGCAGGACTGCCTACAGGTGCCGTGACGGTGCGACCCCACAGGCTCGCCGAGGCGATTACCGCGCTGGAAACTGGCGGGGTCGATGCGCTGCTCTGGTCCGGTGGTGTGCCTACTCCGGCGCTGACCGAATTCAGTAAACGCCGGGCAATCCGGCTGCTGCCGCTGACCGAGATCCTCCCCGCGTTGGCGAAAATGTACGGCTCGTTCTACCAGGCGGCGACCGTGCCCGCCGCCGTGTACGGTCCAGCCGCCGAGGTCAGTACCATCGGCATCGTGAACCTTCTGTTATGTCGAGCCGATACCGACCCCGCTACTACCTCGGCGATCGCTCGCGTGCTGGTGATCCGCGCGGCGGACCTGGTGCCGCAACAGGTGCTCGGCACCCAGTTCCTCGACCCCTACAGTCTCATCGCGACCGAGGGAATCCCGCTGCATCCCGGTGCGGCGGAGGCCTATCGGGAACTGCACGGCTGAGCGGCCACAGAGCGCACCCGCCCAGTGACCTGCACGACGAACCCTCCGGGAGCCCGGCGCAGCGCGGGCAACCGTCGGCGAACGCGCCGACCGGCTACGCGCGGAGGCTGCGGTGCTCACCACCCATCTATCGTCTATGGGCTGACCGGGAGCCCAGGTGCGTTCTCTGATCCCCGGCCTGCGTCAAATCGTGGTTTCCAGGTGCGCTGATGAGATGCCGCTGGCCGTCAACCGGATCATCGACAACGTGAGCGAGATCATCCGGGAGGCGACGGTCGAGGACGCATGGGCGATCGCGACCGTGCACGTGTGTTCTTGGCAGGCCGTCTATCGAGGTCTGCTGCCCGACGAGATGCTGGACGGGCTGTCGGTCGCGGATCGGCAGCGTCGGTGGGCCGAGGTCTTGAGCCAGTCCGTGCCACGACGGGCCACGCTGGTGTTCTGCCGCGAAGAGCGGGTGCTCGGGTTCGCCTCGGTCGGGCCGCAACGGGCGGACGGTGCTGACCCCGAAGCCGGCGAGCTCTACGCCATCTACCTCGACCCTGGTCACTGGCGGCGAGGTCTAGGAGCTCGGCTTTATGCCGCTGCCCTGGAAAGGTTGAGGTCAGATGGTTTCGGCCACGCCGTGTTGTGGGTGCTCGTTGGAAATGAGCGAGCCATCGGTTTCTACCGCCAAGCAGGTTGGACGCCCGATGGAGGTCAGCAGACCGAAACCGGACCCGACGAGGTTCCGCTCAACGAGATTCGGTTCCGGCTGACGTTGTGAGCGGCTAGCGTGGGTTCCGCGTGACCTCCGAGACACTGGGATCGGCCGAATGGCGGCGTGCGCGGCGAGATCCGCAGGCCTCCGCTGGCCGGAGCGGGTGGTCGCGAGCGTTCAATTGTGTCGGCCACCGCGTCCCCGGGTTTCCGGATCGTGGGCACTACGATCGGGTGGTGCTTTTGTCGCTTGACGCGGGGGCCGCTGAGCGGACGGACATCCCCGGTTCGGGCGCTCATGCCGGCACGGACCAGTGCCCGGGCGCGGTTGTGGCGCACCAAGCTGAGGATGGCGGGGTGGTTCGCATCCGGGTGCCCGGGGGAACGTGCTCCCGCGAGGTACTCGCCGCGCTGGCCGACTGGTCGATCGAGCTTGGCAACGGTCGGCTCGAGCTGACCGCGCGGGGCAACCTTCAGCTGCGCGGGCTGGCCCCGGGCGCCGAGGAGGAGCTCGCCACCAGGCTCGCCGCGTACGGCCTGCTGCCCTCGGTGGCCCACGACCGGGCCCGCAATGTGCTGGCCTCGCCGCTGTCCGGGCGTGACCGGATGAGTGTGCTGGATGTGCGCCCGCTGGTGGCCGAGCTGGACCGACGGTTGTGCGCCTCGCCGGAGTTGGCCGAGTTGTCGGGGCGGTTCCTGTTCGCGCTCGACGATGGTCGGGGCGACGTGGCTGGCATGCGCGCCGACGTGGCCGTCATGGCCATGCCCGGCCACTGGGTCGCCCTGCTGCTCGCCGGTCTGGACACTGGCCTTCGGCTGCCGGTGCATGCCGCCGTCAGTGGGATGCTCATGGCGGCCTCGGCGTTCCTGCGGCGTCGAGCCGACCACCGGGTGTGGCGGCTGGCCGAGTTACCCGACGGTCCGCTGTCTCTGGTCGGCGAGTTGGCAGCCGAGCTGGCTGAGGTCACTCACGCGCCAGAGCTGGCGGTGCCGGAGCCGGACCCACGCGGCCCCATCGGTCGTATCGAGGAGACCGACGGCAGAGTGGCGCTGGCCGCCTGCGTGCCGCTCGGCGAACTGACGCCATCGCGCTGCCGGTTGCTTGCGGCCGTGGCACAGCGGGAAGTCGTACTCACCCCGTGGCGCGGAGTGGTTTTGCCTGGCCTGACCCGGTCGGCCGCCGGGCGAGCGGCTCGCCGGCTCGCTGGCGCCGGCCTGATCCTCGACTCGGGCTCACCGGCGCTGGGAGTGAGCGCCTGCACCGGTCGGCCGGGTTGCGCAAAGGCACAGGCCGACGTCCGCGCGGACGCCTCGGTCGCCCTCAGCGTTTCGACGCCGGAGCCGCTGGGGTTGCCGGAGCCGCTGGGTTTGGCGCGACAACTGCCGGTGCACTGGTCGGGCTGTGCGCGGCGGTGCGGGCGGCCGCGCGGTCCGGCGGTCGACGTGGTCGCCATGGACGAGGGATACCAGGTGCTGCGCGATGACCGGTTGGAGTACTTCGGTACCGAGGTCGCGGTGGTGCGGATCGTGGCGGCACACGCAAGACGCAGATGGTGAACGCTGGCCGACTCTACGGCGTGGGGGTCGGCCCAGGCGATCCGGAGTTGGTGACAGTGAAGGCTGCCCGACTGATCTCCCGCGCCGAGGTCGTTGCCTACCACAGCGCGGGACACGGTCACAGCGTCGCCCGCCGCATCGCCGAGCCGTACTTGCGTGACGGTCAGATCGAAGAGCAGCTCGTCTATCCGGTCACCGTCGAGGCCACTGATCACCCCGGCGGATATCGAGGAGCGCTGGAGGAGTTCTACGCCGAGGCGGCCGCCCGGCTGGCCGCGCACCTTGATGCCGGCCGGGATGTGGTCGTCCTCGCCGAGGGCGATCCGTTTTTCTACGGCTCCTACATGCACCTCCACCAGCGGCTGGCCCACCGTTACCGCAGCGAGGTGGTACCGGGAGTGACCTCGATGAATGCGGCGGCGGCGGTGCTGGGCCGACCGCTGGTGGAGGGTGACGAGGTGCTCACCGTGCTGCCTGGCACGTTACCAACCGCCCAGTTGAGCGCTCGACTGGCCGACACCGACGCCGCCGCTGTGGTTAAGCTGGGCCGGACGTTCGGCTCGGTACGCGATGCCGCCGAGCAAGCCGGCATGTTGACCGACACCTATTACGTCGAGCGGGTCGGCACCGAAAACGAACGGGTCCTGCCGCTGGCTTCGGTCGAGCCGGAGACAGTGCCGTATTTCTCGCTCGCGCTTCGGCCCAGCCCGCTGGCCACCGCGACGATGGCGACTATGGCAACGACGGCGGCCCAGCAAACTGACACGGCGCCCGTGCCTTCCGGCAAGCAAAGCAGGGGTGAGGTTGTTGTCGTGGGGCTGGGACCGGCCGGGCGACGATGGCTGACCCCGGAGGCCCAGGCGGCGCTGTCGCGGGCCACCGATCTGGTGGGTTACGGCCCCTACCTGGATCGGATACCAGCCAACCCTCGCCAGCGTAGGCATCCTTCGGACAACCGGGTCGAAACACAGCGAGCCACCTTCGCGCTGGATCTGGCGCGGGAGGGACGGCGGGTGGCGGTGGTGTCCTCCGGCGACCCAGGCGTGTTCGCGATGGCCAGCGTGGTGCTGGAAATCGCGGTGGAGCCACGCTGGAAAGACGTGCCAGTTCAGGTGCTGCCAGGGCTCACCGCCGCGCAGGCGGTGGCTAGCCGGGTTGGTGCGCCGCTTGGCCACGACTATTGCGTGCTTTCGCTGTCTGATCGGCTCAAGCCGTGGGAGGTGATCGCCTCCCGCCTGGCCGCCGCGGCTGCGGCTGATCTTGTGCTGGCGATCTACAACCCGGCCTCGCGCAGCCGAGGGTGGCAGGTCGCCGCCGCTCGCGAACTGCTGCTGGAGCATCGGGCGCCGGATACGCCGGTGGTGGTGGGTCGGGATGTCGGCGGCGCTGAGGAGCGGATCACCCTGACCCGGCTGGCTGACTTGGATCCGGCTGGCGTCGACATGCGCTGCCTGCTGTTGATCGGTTCGTCCCAGACTCAGCTGATCGAGCGCGGTGACGATTCGTGGGTGGTGTTCACCCCTCGGCGGTATGTCCCGCGGGCCCCTGAGTAGGAGTATGGCTCCTCACTCACGGGCCCGCAGGGCTGAGTAGAGATAGCTGTCACGGCCGCCGCCGGCGAGTACTCGCCCGACGATGATCACGGCGGTGCGCCGCACCCGCGCGTCACGCACCTGGGCGGCAATGTCCGCCAGTGTGCCGCGCAGCACCAGCTCATCGTCGCGGCTGGCGCGCGCGACCACCGCGACCGGACAGCCGGCGCCGTAGCGGGGGAGTAGCAAGGCGACGACCGCGTCGATCCGCTGCACCGCAAGATGCAGCACCAGGGTTGCCCCGGATACCCCGAGGGTGCCCAGGTCCTCGCCCGGCGGCATCGGGGTAGCTCGGGCGGCCACCCTGGTCAGCACAACGCTCTGGCTGACCCCCGGCACGGTCAGCTCTTGGCCCAGCGTGGCCGCCGCCGCCGCGAACGCCGGCACCCCCGGGGTGATGTCGTAGGGCACCCCGGCCGCCGCCAAGTGGCGGGCTTGCTCGGTGACCGCGCTGAAGATCGACGGATCGCCGGAGCACAACCGGGCGATCTCGTGACCGGCCCCGTGCGCCATGATGAGTTCGTCGACGATCTGGCCCAGGGCGAGGTCACGGGTGTCAATCAGTTGCGCCCCCGGCGGGCAGAAGGTCAACAACTCGGCTGGCACCAGGCTGCCGGCATACAGGCACACCGTGCAGCGCTCGAGCAGGTTCCGACCGCGCACCGTGATGAGATCGGCGGCACCGGGCCCAGCGCCGATGAAATGCACGGTCACAGATGGGCACCTTAGAGGCTCGGCCGGTGGCAGTACTTCAGCCCGGGGTGTTCCCCACATCGGCTGGGGCGCGTGAGCTTGCTGTTCTGATCGATGTCCAGGTAAGTGTAGTTGTCGATCGCCGACGGTGCCGGCTTGATGTAGGTGATCTTCGTTGGGGCGAAGTATTGCCAGCTGGTGCCGGCATAGCTGGCTTGTGGGTAATGGGTCGGCCTGGTGAGCGGGTTTCCGTTGAAGCATTTCACGGTCGGCTCGCCGAAGTTGTTTACGAGCACCGCGGTTCCGGCCTGCAGCACGGCGGGGTAGGCAGTAGCCGCGCCCGCGTCGTAACCGTGTTCGGTGACGGCGACGTCTGAGCGCAGCAGGACCGGGTTCAGGCTGGCGACGAAGCCCGGGATATCGCCGACATCGATGCCAACCGCCGTCGCCCACGCGGTGGATTTGCTCTGGTCAGCGCGCAGGCTAGCGATCAGGTCACGGGCGTCACAGCTGGGTCTTGCGCTGTGCACTGCGTACAGCCCGTCGAGGTTGCCGGGAAACGTGCCAGTGGCCCCGAGCGGCGGGGTCACCCCATTTCGGTCTTGGCCCACCGGTGGCATGAACGGGTGGGCACCGGGTGACGAGATCGCCTCGAGCCGTACATCCGGGGAAGACTCGCCGGGACCGAAAAGCGCCCACAGCGCGCCGCCCAGGACTCCCACGGCAATTGCCATGATGACCGCGACGATGTTTCGCTGCACGCGGCCGCCGCCTGGCGGTACCACCCGAGGTGGTGGCGTGTCATACATCGTCGGGTGCCCTTCTGGCCGTGGTGTGGTTTGGTGGCAACCCTGGCAGCTCGGCCAGAACGCGGCTAGGGTGCCGGCCCCCGAAGTAGGTAGGGCTCACCCCTTGCGCTTGTCCCTGCTTGCCGCGACCAGACGGCCCCAGCGCCCGTTACAGTGGCACACGGCGTGGGGAGTAGACGGCGGGGAGCTGTCAATTTCCTGTGAGAAGCAGGAAGGACTGCGCCGGTCTAGATGAGGGCGGCAAAGTGGAAGCCATGACGGATCGATCAGACTGGCAGGCACTCCTGCCTGGGCCATGGCGCCGAGCGGCCGGCGGGCTGGCCATGGTGAGCGCGCTCGGGGTCGCTATGCTGGCCTGGCGGTACCACGACCAACATGGGCCTGGTCGGTTCGACCTCGTGGTGTACGACCAACTCGCCGCGCTCGGCCGACACGAGGGCACGCTGTGGCGGATCTCGCTGCTGGGTAGCCCGCTGATGCTCGTGCTCGGCACGATCGGGCTCACCCTGATCGCCGTGTTGTTGCGGCGCCGTTCAGCGGTCGCGCTGGCGCTGTTCGGGCCTTCGCTGGCCGCGATAATCACCGAGCTGGCGCTCAAGCCTCTCGTTGGGCGGACGCTGGACGACGACTTGGCCATGCCCAGCGGGCACACCACTAGCGTCGCCGGGCTTGCCTCGGTCGCGGTGGTCCTGCTCATCGCCAGCGCCGGCTTGTTGTCCGTTCGGGCTCGGGCGCTGTTGGCCGCTGGTACCGCGCTTGCCGTCGCGGCGGTGGCGGTCTCAATGGTGGCCAGCCAACGGCACTATGCGACCGACACGGTCGCGGGCGTGCTGGTCGCGCTGACCGTGGTCGCGGTGCTCGCTCTGTTGATTGACTCCGTGGACTGGTTCGCTCGCCCGCTGGGCGGCCACTCCGGCTGATCTCCATCCGGACCCGACGTGTCCGACCTAATCGGAGCAGCCACAATGTTGCTGGTCCGGTGGTCCCCACATCACCGTGGGATCGGGAGGCCTAGAGCGATGACGCAGCGACGGGAGGGTGGGCCCGCCACGGGTGCCGCCACGGTTCGCGTCGGTGGGCTGGCCGCGCTCCTGGTGCTGGCGGTCGTGCTGGCCAGGGCCAGGGCCAGCGGGTTGACTCCGCCGATGCCCACCCCGTCCGGCGAGTTCGTGAAGTCGGTCATCCGCATTCTGGCTGCCGCGTTGCTGACCTCGGGTGTGGTGCTGTTGCTGCGGTTTCGGCCCAGCGAGCGGCCGCGGTTGAAAGTCACTGGGTCGGCCGCGGGCAAGAAGGCCGTGTTGACCACACGCAACCGACGGCTGCTGATCATCGCCGCTCTGATCGGGTTGCTAGCTGGGCTCGGTATGCAACTGCTGCGCGACACGGTGGACCCACCCATGCGCCAGGCCGCGCCGCGGCGGCCACCGTTGTCGTCAGTGGATTCCTCGGGGGCCGCGTTCGACCGGCCGCCCGTGCGGGAGACGCCCGCTGACCCTGGAATTGGCGACCAGCTGCTGATGATCGCCACATTGGTGACCCTGGCGGTGCTGGTGTT
>Ga0213881_10000897_pt1 | contig 15728 bp, 12 predicted proteins | sample BarmaccoBMER_R08_FD_160104 | JGI IMG/M metagenome (GOLD analysis project Ga0213881, IMG submission 160104) | Barbacenia macrantha exposed rock microbial communities from rupestrian grasslands, the National Park of Serra do Cipo, Brazil - ER_R08 ... | reverse complement strand
GCGCATGCAAGTATTTTTCGAAGAATGTCCTGCCTTAACAATTCAGGGGGATGCCGATCAATTGGAACAGGTCCTGATCAACCTGATTCGAAATGCCGTGGATGCCGCGCAAGAAACCGGAGGTCGAGTATTTGTCCGGCACGAACGGACGCCCATGGTCGTTGCGATTACTGTGCGGGATGAAGGTCCAGGCCTTTCGAATACCGCGAATCTGTTTGTTCCGTTCTTTACGACCAAGCGCGGCGGCTCCGGAATCGGCCTCGTTCTGAGTCGGCAAATCGCGGAAGCACACAACGGCTCTCTCAGCCTCCAAAATGCGCCAAATGGACCAGGGTGTGAGGCGCGGCTGGTGTTACCTGTTCAATGAGTGCAGGAATGAACGGCCGCGGCGCTCCGCTCGGAGCTATCCGCGTGATAAGAGCTGCGTACCAGCGGGCCTGCTTCGACGTGCGCGAAACCCATCTCACGCCCTGCCTGCTTGAACTCGTCAAACTCCTGCTGGGATACATAGCGCATGATCGGAAGATGCTTCTGCGAAGGACGCAAGTATTGCCCAAGAGTCAAAATGTCGACATAATGGTCGCGTAAATCGCGCATCACCTGCTCGACCTCTGCTCGGGTTTCTCCAAGGCCAAGCATGAGACCAGATTTCGTGGGGATGTGAGGTCGAAGTTGCTTAGCGTAACGAAGCATATCGAGCGATCGCTCGTAGCGGGCGCCCAATCGCACCTGACGGTAAAGGCGTGGGATGGTCTCTGTATTGTGGTTGAGCACTTCAGGATGAGCGTTCATCACAATTTCCATAGCCGCATGCGAACCTTGGAAATCGGGCACCAGGACTTCTATTTTGCAGCCCGCGACGCGCCGCCGAATAGCTTCTATGGTCATCGCGAATAGCTCTGCTCCGCCGTCTTTTCGATCGTCGCGGTTAACGCTCGTGATGACGGCGTACCGCAAGCCGAGCGTCGCGCATGCTTCTGCAACGCGTTCCGGTTCATCGTAGTCAACCGGAAGAGGGGCGCCCTTTTGAACCGCGCAAAATCCGCAACGACGTGTGCAAACATTCCCCAGAATCATGAATGTTGCAGTACGCCGGTTCCAGCATTCGCCAACATTGGGGCACGCCGCGCTCTCGCATACGGTGTGCAGCTGAAGCCTGGTAACCAGATCCTTCAGCTCGCGGTAGTTATCGCCAACCGGAGCCGGAGCGCGCAGCCATTTCGGCCGCTGCGGCTCAGAAGAAATAGTCACCAGCACTGATTTCAGTGTAGCGATGTAATCTCAAATCCAGTTCCCCGGCGGTGCGACTTCGATCCACGGCCCCTCCGTGGAATCTTGATGCAGGGTGATTCGCCGCACGTACTTCGAGAGCAGCCGGTAAGCTCCCGGCATGTCTGCTTCGAAACCTTCATGCGATGCGAGGGCTTTTGGGTCCGGAGTCTGCTCGCGCAAGCACTGCACCAATTCGCTTGCAAGATGTCCAGCATCGTGCTGAGACGGCGTCGTTTCATAATCCGGCTCGACCACGACACGCCCAATCTCGGGTGATGTTGGTTGAACCGAAGAGAAAGCGCTATTCAAGAACGACTCGAGTTCAGGGTGCATAGAACTGTTCCTACATATCACGCCGATTTTCGAGTGAGCGAGACATAGTCACTTCGTCGGCGAATTCAAGATCGCTGCCCACGGGAATGCCCATTCCAATGCGCGTCACGCGCGGCCCGAGCGGTTTCAATAATCGCGAAAGATAAACGGCCGTCGCTTCCCCTTCTACAGTCGGGTTCGTCGCCACAATGATTTCCTCGATTGAATTCCGATGGAGGCGGTCCACCAACCCCTTGATCTTCAGTTGATCGGGACCGATGCCGCGCAAGGGTGAAATGGCGCCGTGCAGGACGTGATACAGGCCGCGAAATACATGAGTGGTTTCGATCGGCAGAATATTATGCGGCTCTTCGACGACGCAGATTTGCGAATGCTCGCGATGCGGATCGCGACAGTATAGACACAGCTCTCCGTCGCTGATGTTATTGCACTGAACGCAGATTCCGAGCTTCTCTTTGATATCGAGGATAGCTTGCGCCAACGCTTCAGCTTCTTCGCGCGGGCTTCTCAGAAGATGGAAGGCGATGCGCTGCGCAGATTTCTGACCGATGCCGGGCAGCCGCTTACATTCCTGAATGAGCCGCGCAAGCGGCTCAGCGAAATCCGGCATGGAGAGAAGGCTAAAACATTCCTGGCGGCAGGCCGAGGCCGCCTAGCATGCCGCCCATTTTGGATTGAGACTCTTCGTCGACCTTTTTTGCAGCTTCGTTAAACGCGGCCATCACCATGTCCTGCAGCATCTCGACATCACCAGCAACTTCGGGATCAATCTTCACCCCGAGTACATTCTTGTGCCCGTCCATCTTCACAGTGATCATCCCTCCTCCGGCGGAAGCCTCCACGCGGATCGCAGCAATCTGCTCTTGCAGTTTCTGCTGCATCTGCTGCGCTTGTTTCATCATCGATTGCATGTTGCCGGGCATTTTCATGAGTGTCGCGTCCCTTAATTACTCATTTAAATTTCGCACGGTACGCACCTGAGCTCCGGGAAAGAGTTCCTGAAAGCGCTTCACTCCAGGGTGAGACAACGCGCGTTCCCTCACTTCGTCTTCAGTTTTGGCGTTTTCTGGAGGCAAGCTCTCGACAGACGGCGCATTTTCACACCCCTCTACTCGCACCCTCACCGGTTTACCAAACGCCTCTGACGCTATGCGCTGAACGGCCCCCTCTCTCAGCGCGAGGGTCATAACCTTCGGAGCCTTAATCACAAGCTCATTCCCCTGCAACTGCACCTCGGACGAGTGCAATGCGTCTGCCGTTGTGTTCATGCCGGCATGGCGCAAAGCTCCGTACAACACTTGCCGCAGATCGCCGTTTTCAACCTGGTTGACCGGCGCGGCAGGTTTTTGAGGCGCATGAAACGGGGGTGGACGCGGCGCAGCGGTGCGAGTGGAGGCCGTCAACATAGATCCGGACGCAACGGGCGATGGAGATGGTCCGGATTCTGTTGTCTCCAATTCCGCGAGCGCTTGCTCGATTGCCTGGATTCGCCCTGCCTGGACCAGCTTAATCAGGCCGAGCTCAAGATGAAGCCGCGGCTGAAGCGAAGTTTGCAATGCCTTATACAACTCGAGCGTCAGGTTCAAATAACGCGTCAGATCTTCCTCGCTGAACAGATTGGCCGTTTTGAGCAGATCTTGCTGTTCCTGCTCGGAAACTTGGATCAGCCCGCTCGGCTTGCCGGTAATTTTCGCGACCAGCAAGTTGCGCCAATACCGCGATAGCTCACGCGAAAAGTGCTGTAGACTTTGTCCTTTATGTTCTAACTCTTGAACAATGTCGAGCATGCGCGAAGTATCTTGCGTGTGAACGGCTTCAGCTACTGCGCGAAGAGATTCCGTTCCGAACATGCCGAGCAGAGCGCGGATGTCTTCCACTCCCAGAGTCTTTCCGCAACACGCGATGGCTTGATCGAGAGCGGAAAGCGAATCCCGAACGCTACCTTCGCCGGCTTGTGCAATGACGGAAAGAACATCCTCGCTCGCCTCGATTCCCTCCTGCTGCGCGATCGATTTGATACGGGTCATGAGTTCTGCAAAATCCACAGAACGAAAGCTGAAGTGCTGGCATCGAGAAGCAATGGTATTCGGAATTTCGTATGCCTCAGTCGTGCATAGAATGAACACTACCCACTCCGGCGGCTCCTCCAACGTCTTCAACAGCGCATTGAAAGCTTCCTTTGTGATTTGGTGCGCTTCGTCGATGATGAACACTTTGTAGCGATCTCGCGCCGGCCGGTAACGCACGTTCTCGCGGATTTCCCGCATTTCATTGATGCCGCGATTCGAAGCTGCGTCGATCTCAATCACGTCCACCGAGTTCCCGGCGCTGATTTCGATGCAACTGGAACACTTGCCGCATGGCGAAGCAGTGGGGCCGCTAAAGCAGTTGATACAACGCGCCAAAATGCGGGCGACGGTTGTTTTACCCGTGCCCCGCTGGCCGGAAAAGATGTATCCGTGTGCGAGCCGGTTGCTTTCGATTGCGTTCGTGAGCGTTTTTTGGACGTGCTCCTGGCCGATTAGCTCGCTGAAGTTTTGCGGACGGTACTTCCTCGCGATGACTTGATACATGGAATTACTTGGCGGGCAGAGTTGAGCGGCGGCTTACGCTCGTTTCATTGCGGATTTGGTGCACGGGATGAGCGTCTGCCAGACCCCGGGTGATCCGCGGCACACGAGCTAAATCGCTACCGTTGCTTCCTTCCGGACCTGGCGGGGTTTACAACCGCCCATTGCACGAAGCCCGGAGCCTGACAACTCACAATGTTAACATTTGAGGCGGAATTTATGAACAGAAGAACGTTTTCCAAGAGTCTCGCGGGAGCTGCGGCGATTGCAGGCGCGTTGGAACCCTCCCGAAGTCGCGCTGCCGCCCAGGATGAATCGCCTGCACCGTTCAACTTTTCGATCATGCTGTGGACGGTTTTCAAAGATCTTTCTTTTGAGCGGCGCCTCGAAAAAGTGGTGGAAGCCGGTTACAAGAATGTGGAGTTGGTGGGCGAATATCACAACTGGTCTGTGCTCGATTTCAACAGCGCTACTGCGAAACGGAAACAACTCGGCATCACTTTCGACACTACGGCCGGACTCAAACACGGCATTGGAAACCCGAGCGATCGGGATGCGATGCTTGCCGATTTGCAACATGAGCTGCCGATTATGGAGAAGCTCGATTGCCCCGCCGTGATCATCATGTCCGGCAATGTAGTTCCCGGCATGCCTCGCGAAACACAGCATCAGAGCTGTATCGAGGGCCTCAAAAAAGCAGCTTCCATCGTCGAAGGCAAGCAGATCCATGGCCAGCCCGTACGCCTGCTGCTTGAAAATATCGACCCAGAGGAGAACAAGAATTATTACTTAACATCGGTCGCCGAAGGCTTCGAAATTATTCGCGCGGTAAACCACCCGCAAGTCCAGTTTTTATACGACTTTTTCCACGAGCAGATCGCTGAAGGGAATCTGATCGAGAAACTTGAAAAAAATATTCAGTACACCGGCTTGGTGCACATCGCGGATGTTCCGGGACGCCATGAGCCGGGAACCGGCGAGATCAATTACGAGAGCATCTACCGCAAGCTCGCGCAACTCAAGTACGACCGCATGGTCGCTATGGAATTTCTGCCGACTGGCGATCCCGTCGCAAAGCTGCGCGCCGCCCGCGAGCAGGCACTAAATGCGGCCCGCATCTGACATTCAATGGAACCGGTAGAGCGTGACTTTTTCGATGTTGATCTTTTGAGGCGCGAACCGCCAAAAACGTCCTTGATCGTTTTCATCACCATTTAATCGGCGTCCGGATTTCCAGGCGCCGTCAACAAAACTGCCCTCTTCCACATACCCGATTCCAGCATGCGAAGGCCCGCTTGTCTTGGGTGAGAAAGAGACCCGAAATCCGCTTCCGGCGCCTAGAAACTCGTTCGGCGCCGTCGCCATAACGAGCCCGTAACCTCTTTCTGCTCCGCTGCCGAAAATCTCATCAAGACTGATGCCGAGTTGATATCCCCCTAATTCACCCGAAACGGATGGGTGTTGCTTCGAGAAGAAAGCCAGTCATTTCTCGCGAGCCTTGGTGTTCCAGGATCATGGGTGCGAACTGCAGGAGAGCCTGATAGCTTTTACCGAGATTATTGTTCACGTCACTCCAGGAATCGATTCCGAATTGCGAGAAACCCATTGCGTCGTTTGGCCAATGGCATAGAAGACGTTCGCTTCAGCCGTCGCGCCGCCACTTGCTTCCGGTATGAACAACGGATTACCCGAGCGGTTATATCGCTCGCACCATTCGGCGAAGTTTGGCTGATAGATGTCGGGCGAATAGATGTCGATCGCGTTTCCCGCCGCTTTCCAGAGATCCATGACTTCCGGTTGCGGGCCACCGCTCGGAAATCTTCCTGGAGTGGAAGTCGGACCCCCAAGCCAGGTATTCACGTACATGGGCAGCGGGTATTCAGTCTTTCCGGCAGCGGCGACATGTTGTACGTAGCGTCCGTAGTTCCATGCCATAAAGATTTCGTCCGTAAGAGCGGCCGCGCCAAATATTTGCTCCCATGTGCCTGCGGTTTTGCCGCCAGCTGCGTCCCAGCTCTTCCGAAACTCCGGGATGAGAGTGTCGCGATGTTGCTGCAAATAGCTCAACAGTTCCTTGGGTACTGGGCCTTGGAAGGCACGGTTAGCCGCTGGAGACCGATCTCGCGAATCGCCGAGCACGCCGACTTCATTTTCAACTTGCATCATGAGAACCGTATGAGCCTGGCCGTCAATCTCGCGTATGTGCCGCATCAATGCTGCGAAAGCCCGCGCGTCCGCATTCCTGGTTTCTGTGCCGAAGGTGCTGAATATTTCAACCGGCTGGCCATCCTGCTCGATGACTCGAGGAAAACGTCGCGTATCCTGCTTCACCCAAACAGGCGCATAGCTAGACATTCCGTTCTTCCAACTGGCGAGCCACAAAAATACGAGGCGTAAGTTGTTTTTCCTCGCATCCTGAATCAGGCCATCGACGAGGCTGAACTCGAATTTGCCTTCCGCCGGTTCCACCAGCTCCCAAGAGACGGGTGTCAGAACTGTGTTCACCGGAATGTCGGCCAGCCGCGGCCAGATTGGTCGCATATAGTCGAGATTTGACGAACTCGAATTGTGGATTTCGGCGGCAAGCATGAGGAACGGTTTGCCATCAACAATCAACTGCGTGGCCGTTCCGCGCTTTTCCAGATGCGGCATGCCGGTCTGTTGAGCAGTCGCCGCTATCGCGCAGAACAAGGCTGCGCCAATCCAATGAAGCCTCATGTCAATCAACGCGCTGCAGAACGAATGCTGTGCTGTCGTAATCGTCACACAAATTCAGATTTACGCCATTCTGCATGAGATAGGCTCCGCTCAGTTCCGCCTGTTTTTGGAGCAGCTTTCCATCAGCAGATTCCAGCCTATACACAGCACGGCTGTCGAGGCCTTGTAAATAAATTACGGGCGGCGGTGTGCTGTATTGTTGCGAATGACGGAACGCAAAGAGCACGGCCTGCTTGCCTTCTTTCGAGACGTACTCGTTCGCGGTCGTATCGCTGGTGCGAGGCGACAAGAGCCGATAAAGGTTCCCAAACTGAACCGTGTTACGAATCCGCTTGTAAAGCGCGATCATTTCCGTCGCGAGTTTCGAATCCTCATCGGTCCACTTGTTCAAATTTGCTCCAACACCGAGTGCCCCTTGCATCGCGACAAGAAATCGGTATTGCAGTGGGGTGCTGCGACCATTCATATTCGGAACGTCGGTCACCCATGCGGACATGAGCTTCGCCGCATAAGCCTCCGAAAACCCTTCCTGTATCCGCAGGCGATCGAATGCCTCCGTGTTGTCGGAAGTCCAGAATTCATCGATATGTTTCAAAACGCCCAGGTCGACGCGTCCGCCGCCGCCGGAACATGATTCAATCTCCAGATTCGGGTGTTTCGCTCGAAGCCGGGCCATGACGTCGTAGAGATTCCAAACGTACTTGACCCACAATTCCCGCTGTTCGGCTGGAGGCAGCTCCGGCCAACCAGGCTCGGAAAAGATTCGATTCATGTCCCATTTGAAATAGCGGATCTTATACTCGCTCGCGAGCTTATCGAGCGCACTGAAAATGTATTCCTTCACGTCATCGCGCGCGAAATTCAAAACCAATTGATTCCGCAATTCGCTGCGCGGACGTCCTGGAAAATTCATCACCCAATCCGGGTGTGCCCGATAAAGATCGCTATCCGGATTGACCATTTCCGGCTCGACCCACAGGCCGAAATCCATGCCTAATCCGTTGACATATTGGATCAGCGGGCCTAACCCGTCTGGGAATTTTTCCGGGTTCACGAACCAATCGCCCAATCCTGCATGGTCGGTGTTGCGTTTTCCGAACCAGCCATCGTCAATGACGAATAGCTCGACACCCAACTTGGCGGCTTTTTCGGCAAGCTGTTTTTGTCCAGCCTCGCTCACGTTGAATTCCGTAGCTTCCCAGGAGTTGTAAAGCACGGGGCGGACACGCGCCTGAAGCCCATGCGGCTCAATATCAGCACGCTCGACATCATGCAAAAGTCTCGAGGCCTCACCAAACCCATGCTCGGTGAAGCCTCCATAGAACGGAGACGTTTCGAGACTTTCCCCGGGCTTCAAAGGATAGGAGAAGTCAAACGTATTGAACCCGCCCGTTACGCGTACCTGCTTGTAAGGCGTCTGCTCGACAGTGATCCGCCAGTTTCCGCTCCAGCCGAGCGCGCCAAACCAGACGCGTCCTTGTTGCTCATTCGCTCCTGCATCAATTGCGAACCACGGGTTTAAATTATGCCCGGTGTGCCCCAGCCGGCTTTCGAGAACTTTCATACCTTCGTGAACCGGCTCCTGATTGATTTGCGTTTCTGCAGCCCAGCGTCCACTCAAGTAAGAGAGGCGATACCCATCGCCCGGAGGCATGTACCACGTCGCCGATTGGGCACTTTCGATTGCTATGGCTTGCTTGGTCCGATTGCGAACGGTCGCGGAGCGCGCAATGATTCCGGTTTCCGGATAGACGTGGTAATGCAGCGTAGCTTCGATGTCGTCCCGAATGTCTTTCAGAGAAATATCCAGATCATCTCCCTGAATGTGCTGAGAAACATATTGTAGAACGAGATCCCGATCGCCATCGGCGCGCGTAATTTTTATGGCAGGCTCGTAATAGCGAACACCGCCCCAGCCGGGAAATTCCTCGTTCTCCAACATTTCTCGTGGATCGAAAGAAGAAATATCAGGGCGTTGATTGAGTTGCGGGATGTCATCGACGCGCCAAAGCGCTCCGCCCCAATAGAGATGCTGTAGCTGGCGGTCAGCGCCAATCCCCATAGCGTAAGAGCTGTGGGCCGTGGTGAGGAGCCAGATTTTCCGGCTTTCGACGAACTGAATCGTCTGCGCAGGGAGAAAAGACGCGAGCATAGAGGCGGTAAGCAGGATAGCTCCAGTGCGACACATGGTCTCGATTGTACTCTCGGCTGTCAATGTTGAAGGTGATCTAATGTTCGAATCATGAGAAGACACCGGCCGAGAACGTTCCCGTTACTATTTCTGGCGCTCCTTTGCGCGCCTGCGATGCGGGCGCAAAAACCCGATTGGTTTCCAAAAAAAGACATGCTCACCATCGGCGTTTATTACTATCCCGAAGCGTGGCCGGAATCGCAGTGGGAGCGCGATATGGGGAACATTCACAAGCTCGGGATGGAGTTTGTCCACATGGGCGAGTTTGCCTGGTACTTCATGGAACCGGAGGAAGGCAAGTATCAATTCGATTGGCTCGAAAAGAACGTCGATTTGGCTGCGAAAAATGGATTAAAGGTGGTGCTTTGCACTCCCAGCGCCACGCCGCCGATTTGGCTCACGCGCAATCATCCCGAAATATTAATGATCGACGCGCAGGGCCGGACTATGGAGCACGGCGGCCGCGAGCAGGCCGACTGGAGTTCGCCCGTTTATCGGGACTATGTTACGAAGATCGATAGCGAACTGGTCAAGCGATTCGGGAATGATCCGCGTGTGTGGGGTTGGCAGATTGATAACGAGCTCAGCCATTATGGACGGCGCTTCTCTTACTCAAAGGCGGCGACGGTAAAATTTCGCGCCTGGTTACGCGAGAAGTATGGGACCATTGATCGCTTGAATCAGGATTGGGGCGGAGCATTTTGGTCCACGATGTATCAGAACTTCGATCAGATCGAGATCCCGAATCTGGAGACGTTAGTGGCCGACCCAAGCCCTCACGAGCTGCTCGATTTCAAGCGTTGGTTTGCCCACGAGACCGCTGATTACCTAAATATGCAAGCCAACATCATCCGCCAGTATTCGAAAAATCAGTGGATCACCACAAATTTCATGACACTGCACGAAGATGTGGATCCATCACTCTCGGCCAAAACGCTGGACGTCTTTACGTGGACTCATTACCCGGTGCATGGTGATCTAAACGAAGGCCCGCTTGGGTTCCGACTCGGCAGCGCAGAACAAATGTCGTTCATGCACGATTTCATGCGATCGTTCAATGGGCTTTCCGGACCTATGGAATTGCAACCGGGACAGGTGAATTGGGGTGAGGTGAATCCGTGGCCGTTGCCCGGCGCAATTCATATGTGGCTATTGCGGGCGTTCGGTGCGGGCGCGCGATTAGTTTGCACGTACCGCTACCGGCAGCCTCTCTTTGGATCCGAGCTGTACCACAAAGGATTGGCCGAGACGGATGGTGTCACGCCATCGCCGGGCGGCCGCGAGTATGCACAGGCGATGCGCGAAATCGTCGAGCTTCGGAAACAGTACAACCCCGACGCGCGCGAACCGCAAGCCTACGCTGCGCGACGCACTGCATTCCTGATCAGCCACGACAATCGGTGGGACATTTCGAATCACGTGCAAACAAAACGCTGGGATACCGTCGGGCATTGGATGCGGTATTACCGCGCGTTGAAGAGCATGATGGCGCCGGTGGATGTGATCACCGCCGATCGCGATTTCAGCAAATATCCGTTCGTGGTTGCGCCCGCATATCAACTCGTCAATGAAGACCTGATTCGCCGCTGGACCGCTTACGTGCAGAACGGGGGCCGTCTGGTACTCACCAGCCGCACAGGACAGAAAGATTTGCGAGGGCATCTGTGGGAAGCGCTTTGGGCTGAGCCTATTTACAATCTGGTCGGTGCGAAAATTCCTTTTTATGACCTCCTGCCGGTCGGAGTAGATGGTCATGTCACTGCAAATGGCAAGAGCTATAGCTGGGGATCGTGGGGCGATGTGTTGCAACCGGACACGGGTACGGAGGTGCTCGCGCAATACGCGGATCAGTTTTATTCAGGGCGTCCCGCAGCGGTAACTCATAAGCTGGGCCGCGGGACAGTCACATACATCGGCGTCGATACGTTCGACGGCGAGCTGGAACGTGCGCTCTTACATCAGGTTTATGCAGCCGCCGGTGCGAATCCCGGGAATTTGGATCCAAACTTCCTCGTAGATTGGCGCGACGGTTTCTGGGTCGCAACAAACTTCGCGAGTCAGACGGAACACATTCCGGCTGGGGCGAATGCTCAAGTGTTGATAGGGAAACCGGACGTATCGCCGGGAGGTGCGACCGTTTGGGTGGAACGCTAATTACTTAGCCGACTTCCAGGGTTCCTGAATCGTAAGCACGCGATCGCATTTTTGATTTTTTAAATCTTGCCGCGTTCCGCTTGGCCAATGCACTTCCATATTGTCAATTTGCGTCGCGGAAGCCAAACCGAAGTGCAGCCGCAGATCGTTTTGTGAAAGATAACTTCCGCCGCTTCTAATTTCGCCATACTGCGCGTGCCCGTTGGCAACGAGTTTTACTCGTGCTCCGATGGCGCTTCGATTCGAGCGTGTACCGACCAGCTTCAGAATGACCCAATGCCCAGGCGGATTGACCTCCTGCTTCAGCAGCGATGGCGACTCGTTTTGGTTGTTTACCGCAATCTCGACGGCTCCATCGTTATCAAAATCACCGAAAGCCGCACCGCGCGAAGAATGCTTTTCAAGTAGCGCCGGACCTGCCTGTTGCGAGATGTCCTGAAATTTGCCGTTCGTCAGATTTTGATAGAGGATCGCGCGATCTCGGTAATGAATGTCGATGTGTAAACTCTCAACTTCCGGGAAAGCATGACCGTTCACGAGCAACAGATCTTTCCATCCATCATTATTGAAGTCGAAAAAGCCAGCGCCCCATCCCACGTAGCGCGTATTTTGTCCAAGGCCGGCATCGAGCGTGACCTCGTCGAAGTTGCCTCCGCCCGTATTCCGGTAGAGCGTTTCGAACTCATCGGAGAAGTTGGTGCGGAATATGCTGAAATGCCCATCGCCGATGTAATCCGCGGCATCGACGCCCATGCCTGACATCGCTTTGCCGTTTTGGTCGAAAGCCACACCTCGGAGCACTCCTTCTTCCTCGAACTTGCCGTGACCTTTGTTGATGTAGAGCAACGACGGTGTTTGGTCGCAAGCTACATAAATGTCAGGCAGCCCGTCTTCGTTGAAATCGCCAGTCAGAACGCTGAGCGAGTAGTGACCTGCCGGAGCCGCAATTCCGGACGACTCCGAGATATCCGTGAACGTGCCATCTCCGTTGTTTCGATAAAGGAGATTGCGATCGAATGGCAGACCGCGCGGTCCGCAATTTACAGGGATACCGCGGTAATAGCAATGAGGATTGGCGCCCGGTTTCGGAGTGATAGCGGGATCGAACTTCACGTAATTGGCAACGAACAAGTCCAGATGCCCATCGCTATCGACGTCGGTGAATGCGCAACCGCTGTTATAGCGCACACGATTTTGAGTGAGATGAGCCGCCGCAGTCACGTCCTCAAAATGCCGGCCCTGAATGTTCCGGTAGAGGTGATTTTGTCCCCAATACGTTACGAATAGATCGGTAAAGCCGTCGTTATCGTAGTCGCCGGCGCACACCCCTTGCGCCCAGCCGGAGGAGCGGAGGCCTAGTTGATCGGTGACATCGCGAAACCGTCCGTTTCCCTCGTTGTGATACATGCGATTCGTGCCGCCCTGGCCCGAGAGCACGAAGAGATCAAGCAAGCCGTCGTTATCGTAATCAATAAAAGCAATTCCACTCCCAGTGGTTTCAATGATGAATTGCTTCGAAACGGCGCCGCCGTTTGGAAACGTATCGATGAGTCCGGCCTGCCGGGCAACATTGCGAAAATCGGGCGCATAGGGCTGCGGGACAGCAAGCGCGAGACCCCAAGCGAGAAGAGCGAACCGGAGGAAACTCACTGCTCCTGTTGCTTCTCACCAAGTTTCTTCAAGAAATCCGCGAATTCGCCTTCGGGCGGTTTCTGCAGACGATCGAGCGTGGCCTTTTCAGCTTTTGCTTTATCGATCTGGCCCGAGTCCCGATAAGCAGTGAGCAGAGCATAATGGGCGGTCTCGTTGGCAGGCTGCAACGTGATGGCGCGTGAAAGCAGCGAAATGGCTTCGCCGTATTGCTTCTCCTGCGTTTCCAGTTTGCCAAGCGCAATCAGTGCTTGAATAAAAGCGGGCGAGAAGGAAAGCGCGCGTTGGAAATGGCTTTTTGCCTCGGTCGTTTTGTCCTGGACCTGCGCAATCTGCCCTAATTGAAATTCACAGGCGCCGTCTTCCGGGTTCAGTTTGAGCTCCGATCGGAATTCGGAAGATGCCTGAACAAGCGCCGCGGGATCATGGCTCTGTAGCAAAATGGCGCGCCCGAGGCGGAAATGAAGATCAGGCGCGTTGGGATTCAGTTCCAGCGCTTTTCGATATTCTGCGATTGCTTCCGAGTAGCGGTTTTCTACTTCAAATATTTCCGCTGAAAGCTCATGTACTCGGTACGATGCGGGCGCGCGTTGAAACATCGCGAATGTTGCGTCATTGAAGCCTTTCATATGCAACTTCGCGGCCGCGTAGAGAACGTCAGGATCGTTCGGAAATCTCTCTTTCAAGATCTGCAGCAATCGGAAAGCGTTGGCATCATCCCCGGCGACGCTGTAGCACTTCACAGCGGCAAGTGTAGACAAACGATATAAAACCGGATCGGTTATCTCCATCGTCAATCCGGGCAGTGCTGTTTTGCAGTCGCCCAGTGCGGCTTCAGTCAGCGCCAGGAACACCGCTGCCGTTTTGTCCGGAATCCCTTTCAGTTTTGCGAGCGCAACCGAATAACGGCCATTTTTGAAAGCCGCGATGCCGTCATCACGCGCCGATTGGCCGGCGTTGATCGCCACGGTCACGGCCAAAATGAGCAATATTCCGCTAGTGGCCCGCATCGTCCAACATCAATTCTGAATTACCGAAGCGGTGATGCAATTTGCCCTCGTAATACCGAAAACTGAGCAAAGGAGGGGGACCGGGCGCAATCATCGCTGGTGGCTTCACTCGTCCATCGGGCTCTTGCGACAGATCAGCGCAGCGGCCAGAATCCGCGATCTGCTGGATCAACGATTGCTCCGGCGCGAGAAGCCAAAGAATTAAGATTGCTATTCTCATTCGCTAACGCCCGTTCAATTCCTCGAGAGCATGCCGCGCGGTCTTATCATCGGGCTTCCGGTCGAGCAGCTGCTGCATTACTTCGCGCGCTTTATCAATCTGCCCCAGGCGCGTGTAAGTTCGTCCCAGATTTAGATAGAGTATATCCTCATCGGGGGCAACGCGGATGCCGTACTGAAACGCTGCAATTGCGTCGCTAATCTTCCCTTGCTGCATGTAAAGCGCGCCTAAATCGTTAATCGCATCCGCGTAATCAGGTTGCAGAGTAATCGCCTGCTTGAAATAGTCGCGCGCCTCGTCGACGCGACCCAGCTTAACCAGAGCCAAGCCCAGTCCATAGTAAGCCCGAGGCGAATGTGAGTCGGCCTCGAGCGCCTGCCGAAAATATTTTTCCGCGGTTTCGAAGTGCTCATCTGCCGAATGAATCTGGCCGACCAACAACAGCACGCGCGCATTTCCCGGCGTTTGATCGAGCACTTTCTCTAAATACGGCAGAGCCTGCGCCGGATAGCCGGACCAGAGGTAGGCCGCGCCGAATTTGAAGAAATCGCGCCGGGGCTGCCCGATGTACTCGCCGGCAAACGGTAACGCCAGCTTAGAATGATTCCCGATCTGCGCGAGATCGGCCTGACATTTCTCTGGCGCGGGTAGGCTCGCATAGATTTTCACGGCGTGCCCCGCCTCGTTCAACAGAAAACTTAACGGCGTGGTGAGCTTCGTTCGCCAATCGAATAAATATCGGCGGAAGATCTCGTATTGCGGAGTCGCCTTCTCGATCACGAACAGACCCGGTCCGTCTTGCGGCTCGGGTAAGGGCACGGGTTCTAGAAACCACGTGTCGTGCAAACGAAGTTCGTTGTCCGCCTGAACTGGTTGCGAAGCAAGAGATAGATGCGGTCGAAAAGCCTGAGCTTTCAATTCGGAAGAGCCTTCAACAATGAAATATGTTTTGCCGGCCGATAAATCGGAGAACTCCTGAACTGCGCCGGACGGCCAAGTGATTCGAACATGACTCGCGACTCGTTGATCCTTCAGACCGAATATGATTCGTTTGCTGTGCTGAGAAAGAAAACCGGAACCGGCGTCGAGCCACTTGGTTTGCCCATCGACCTGGATGCGCGCGCCGATTGCGTCGCGATTAGACTTGGTTCCGCGCAAATAAAACGCGATCGAAGAATTTGATGCCGCGCAGTTATTCTGCAGAATTCTGACCTGAGGACCCAACCGACTCTTGAGAACGATATCGGGCCGGCCATCGCCATCGAAATCTGTTATGGCAAAGGCGCGGCCATCTTCGGCGTAATCGAGGCCGCTCACGCCCGAGAAATCGAAGTAGCGGTCTCCCCGGCGGACGTGCAAGACATTTGGCTCGTGACCGTTCCAACTGTATTCCTCGCGCATGAACTGATTGATCGCGTTCCAGCCGTTCTCGTATGCCGGGGAGGGCGTCGCCGTTACCGGGGAACGAGCCACTACTTGACGCCAGAAAAAACCCATTAGATCAACGCTGGAGGTATTGGTCAGCATCCCGCAGGTGACAAAGATTTCCGCCTCGCCATCGTTATCCAAGTCATGACCGCCAGAGGACCAAGCCCAACGCCCAAATTCCA
>Ga0213881_10000896_pt1 | contig 15760 bp, 20 predicted proteins | sample BarmaccoBMER_R08_FD_160104 | JGI IMG/M metagenome (GOLD analysis project Ga0213881, IMG submission 160104) | Barbacenia macrantha exposed rock microbial communities from rupestrian grasslands, the National Park of Serra do Cipo, Brazil - ER_R08 ... | reverse complement strand
GCGGCTGGGGGGGCTGGGGCGGCGGCTGGAGCCGTTGGAGCGGCTGGGGCGGCGGCTGGGGCGGCTGGGGAGGCTGCTAGCTAGTCACTCGCTGCTGACTAATCACCTCAATAACAGATATACATGTGGGCGGTGACCCCCACCTCGATCTCAACCGAGGTGGGGGTCACCGCCTACGCCAACCTAGCCGCTGGCCAGAAGGGGCTAGGCGCGACGCGATGAGCCAGCCAAGACGGACGAGCCAGGACGGAAGAGAGAGTGGAGTAGTTGTGTGGGGGGTGATGCGGTCGTTAATGGGCCCGGCGCAGGCAGATGGCGCAGAGGGCGCCGGAGGGTTGGTGCCGATGGCTCCGGCAGCGAGTGTGCGGGAGGTGTTTCGCCGGTTTTGGCCTGATGCTCGGCCGTTTTGGCGGTGGTTGTGGCTAAGCTTGGTGTTGGTTGTGGTGACACCGCTGGTGGACGCCGGGGCAATCTTGCTGTTCCGGGTGTTGGTCGATCGGGTGTTGGCTCCGCGGGATTTCTCGGCTTTCCTGCCGGTGGCAGCGGGGTTTGTGGCAATCACCCTGGTCGTGGGGGCCTTGGGCTTCGCCAGCCAGTACCTGGGGACATGGATCGGGGAAAACTTCCTGCATCGGATGCGGACAAGGGTGTTCGCGCATCTCCACACGCTGTCGGTGGGTTTTTTTGATCGTCGCCGGTTAGGTGATGTCCTGTCCCGGTTGACCGGCGATGTGGCCGCGATCGAGAGTGTGGTCCTCTCGGGGGTCATCGGGATTCTCGCCAATCTGATGAAGATCGTGGTGTTCACGGTGGTGTTGTTCTACCTGGACACCCGCCTGGCGCTGGCCGCACTGATCGCCATCCCGGTGTTCTGGATCATCGCCCGCTCCTTCGCCCGCCGGATCAAAATCGCCTCGCGGGAAGTCCGGGCCCGGGTCGGGTCGATCACCGTGGTCGCCGAGGAAAGCCTGGGCAACGCCACCCTGATCCAAGCCTATGGCCGGCAAAACGCCGAAGTACAGCGCTTTGCGGCCCAAAGCCTCGGCAGCGTGCGCGCTGAGTTGGCCGCCACCCGCATCGGCGCGATGTTCACCCCCCTGGTGGACCTGATCCAGGTCCTCGGGGTCCTCACCATCCTGGGCGTCGGCATCTGGGAGCTCACCGCCGGGCACATCACGCTGGGGGGGCTACTGGCCTTCTTAGTGTTCCTCGCTCAGCTCTACCAGCCCGTTCAAGGCCTCGGCTCGCTGGCCACCTCCCTGTTTGGTGCCGCCGCCGCCGCCGAACGCATCATCGAGCTCCTCGACGAATGCCCCACCGTGCCAACCCCCGTCCACCCCACCGCCCTACCCAGCCCCCCCTGCGGCCGCCTCACCCTCGAGCACGTCACCTTCACCTACCCGCACAGCTCCACCCCCGCCCTCACCGACGTCACCTTCACCGTGCCGTCTGGACACACCACCGCCATCGTCGGTGCCAGCGGCGCCGGTAAAACCACCCTGCTCAAACTTCTGCTCCGCTTCTATGACCCCACCCACGGAACCATCACCCTGGACGGCATCGACCTACGCGCTCTTGACCCCCACGCCCTACGCAGCCACATCGCTGTCGTCCTCCAAGAAACCCTCCTCCTCGATGGCACCATCGCCGAAAACATCATGGCCGGACGGCCGGGCGCCACCCACGACGAACTCCTCGCCGCCGCCCACGCCGCCGACGCCCACGACTTCATCACTGCCTTCCCCGAGGGCTACCACACCCGCGTCGGCCAACGCGGCCGACTCCTCTCCGGCGGCCAACGCCAACGCATCGCCATCGCCCGCGCCCTCATCCGCGACGCCCCCCTGCTGCTCCTCGACGAACCCACCACCAGCCTCGACGCCGACACCACCCGCCGCATCCTCACCCCCTTGCGCCGACTCATGACCGGCCGCACCACTATCATCATTTCCCACAATCTCCTCACCGTCGCCGAGGCGGACCACATCATCTACCTGCACAACGGCCGCATCACCGAAACCGGCACCCACACCCAACTCCTCGCCAACAATCACCACTACGCCCACCTTTACCATCTCCACCACCCTTCTACGCTCGCCAGCACCACAGTCCCATCCGTAAGGAATGGAGCAGCGACATGAGAATCGTGTGCATCGGCGGTGGCCCAGCCGGGTTGTACTTCGCTATTTCGGCGAAACTGCGTGACGCCAGCCACGACATCACCGTCATCGAACGGGACCCTCCGGGCGCCACCTACGGCTGGGGAGTGGTGTACTGGGACAATCTGCTGAGCATGTTATTCCACAACGATCCCCCGAGTGCCCGGGCGGTGCGCGCTCAATCTGCCTTATGGCAGGACCAAGTGATCCTGCGCAACGAGCAGGCAGCCTACCTGTCGGGGTACGGCTTCAGTGTGGGCCGCGCCACCCTGCTCGAGATCCTCGGGCAGCGTGCCACCGAGCTCGGGATCGACACCCAGTACCGCCATGACGTCGAAGACCCCTCCGAGCTGGCCGACGCCGACCTCGTGGTGATCAGCGATGGCGCGAACAGCCGGATGCGGCAACGCCACAGCGAGCACTTCGGCCCCCACGTGGACGTCGGCAGCAACCCCTACATCTGGCTGGGCACCGACAAGGTCTTCGACAACTTCACCTTCGCCTTCGAGCAGACTCCAGCCGGGTGGATCTGGTTTCACGCCTACCCCTCCAGCGCCGAGATCAGCACCTGCATCGTGGAATGCACCCAGCAGACCTGGCAGGCACTCGGGTTCGACTCGCTGAGCAACGAAGACGGCGTCCAACTCCTGGAGAAGATCTTCGAACGCCCCTTGGAAGGCCACACGCTGATCAGCCAATCCCGCGGCGAGCCGGCGCGGTGGCTGCACTTCACCCACGTGACGAACAAGAGCTGGTACCACGACAACCTGGTACTCGTCGGCGACGCCGCCCACACCACCCACTTCACCCTCGGGTCCGGCACCAGGCTAGCGATGATCGACGCAGTCATGCTCGCCCATAGCCTCTACGAACACGACGAGCCGTCCACCGCGCTGGCCGACTACGACCGACGAGGCCGTGCCGCGCTCCGACCCATCCAAGCCGCGGCACACACCAGCATGGCATGGTTCGAACAGGCTGACCGCCACCTCGACCGGGAAGACGCCGTGGGCTTCGCCTACTCCCTGGCATCACGCCAAAGCGCCCAACCACCGTGGCGCCTCCCGATGCACCGGGCCACCCAAATCCCCGCCGTGCGCACGGCGCTGCGGGGGTTGAGCACCGCCCGACGGCGTTATTCCGCATTCCGGCGGAAAGAATCGGCCGCCGACTCTCTCACGAAGAGTCAGCGCATAGCACACGGCTCCTGACAAACCGCTGCACCTTGCCCCTGATCTCCGATCTGCCCCACGCGCTACGCGATAACCAGCAGTTCGCGCAGCGCCTAGCCGGTCGTTGCCCGGCGGTGTTCCTCGACTACGACGGGACCCTGACACCTCTGGTGGACCGACCCGAAGATGCCGTCATCTCGGAGAGCATGCGAGAGACGGTGCGCAGGCTCGCCGAACGCGTCACGGTGTGCGTGGTCAGCGGTCGGGATCGACCCATCATCACCCAATGGATGGGCATTGACGACCTGATAGTAGCGGGCAGTCACGGCTTCGACATCGGAGGTCGCCGAGACGCTACCGTCCGGTACGAGGCGGTGACCGGTTTCGACGAGCTGCTCTCCACCGTCACCGACCGGCTGCGCGCCGAAGTCGAGCCCATCCCGGGCGCCCTCGTCGAACCCAAACGGTTCTCGGTCGCGGTGCACCACCGGCTGGTTGCCCCTGCGGAGCACCGGTACGTCAAGGCGGTTGTGGACGCGCTGCTGGCCAACTATCCCGACCAGCTCACCGTGACTGGTGGCAAAATGGTCTTTGAGATCCGACCAAAGGTCGACTGGGACAAGGGCAAGGCCGTTGACTACCTGCGCCACGCCCTGCACGTCGACGGCGAAGAGTTCGTGTCGCTGTATCTCGGCGACGACATCACCGATGAGGACGCCTTCCGCGCTCTCCGGCACTCCTCTGCCGGAGGGCTTCCGGGATGGGGCATCGGAGTCGTCGTCGCAAACCTCGACGACCCGGAGCAGGCTGGCCGGAGCACCGCTGCGGACTTCGTACTGGAGTCGACCGGGGAGGTGCAGCAGTTCCTGAACACACTGGCACGCTGACCATTGGGGTGGACATCGGTGGCACGAAGGTCGCGGCCGGCGTCGTGGATGAGCGCGGGACGATCATCGCCGCAACGCACCGGGACACTCCCGCCGACGATGTGTCGCGGATCGAGAACGCGATAGCCAGCGTGGTCGGCGAGCTTACCAGCACTTATGACGTCAAGGCGGTCGGCGTCGGGGCGGCGGGCTTCATCAACGCGCAGCGTTCGACGGTGATGTTCTCCCCCAATCTCGCCTGGCGCGACGAGCCGCTCCAGGCGTCACTGCAACGCCGGCTGGCGCTACCCGTCGTGGTCGAGAACGATGCCAACGCCGCCGCCTGGGCAGAAGTGCGGTTCGGTGCTGGGCGCGGTGTGGAGTACGTGGTGGCCGTCACGGTGGGAACCGGTATCGGGGGTGGCATCGTGGTGAACGGGCAGTTGCTGCGTGGCCAGTTCGGTGCGGCCGCAGAGTTTGGTCACGTCATCGTCGTGCCGGGCGGGCGGCGCTGCAGATGCGGTTTACAGGGGTGCTGGGAGCAGTACGCGAGCGGCCGGGCGCTGGTGCGGGAAGCCCACCAGCTGGTCCACGCCTCGCCCGGGATGGCTGAGGGACTGTTGCGCCTGGCCGGCGGTCAACCCGAGAACATCACCGGCGAAATGGTCACCCAGGCTGCTCAAACCGGTGATGTGGCGGCGTTGCGGTGCTTCGAGGTGATCGGGACGTGGCTGGGGCGAGGGCTGGCCGGGTTGGCTGCGGTTCTGGACCCTGGCTTGTTCGTCATCGGGGGTGGTGTGTCCACGGCCGGCGAAGTGCTGCGCGCGCCGGCAGCGGCCGCCTTCGCTGCATCCTTGACCGGTCAGGGGCACCGGCCGATGGCCCCGCTGCGGATCGCGGAACTGGGTGCCGAGGCCGGCCTCGTCGGCGCCGCCGACCTGGCTCGCTGCCCGCCATAGTCCCCGTTGCCCGGCATCGGATATCCCTGACCCGCTTCGACCCGCTTGGTATGCGCCGAATAGCCTTCCGGTATGCGTGGCACGGAGCGGGTGACGGTGACGCTGCCGGTCGAGCAGGCCGAACAGCTCCGACGGCTGGCGGGTGAAGGCGAGACGGCGAGCATCTCCGCCTATGTCAGCAAGGCCGTCCGGGCGCAACTAGACAAGGACGCCGCGTTGGATCGCCTGAGGCGTCTGTACGCCGAGCGAGGTGTCACCGTGGGCGCCGAGCACCATGCGTGGGCACGCGACCTCCTCGGGCTAGCGGGAACCGACGCGCAGTCCGCTTCATGAGCGCGCTCGGTGGGGTGGTTCTGGATTCCACCGCGCTGCTCGCGTTCGCCTCGGGCCGCCCCTACGTCGCGGCGGTGGTGTGGCATGCGGTAGAGCAGGCGGTGGTGCTGGTGGTGCCGGCGGCATCGCTAGCGGACGCCCAGGCACGGCTGCCACCCGCAGACCTCGAGGTGATCAAGGTACTCGGTGACCTGCCGGTCACGGTCGTCGTGGACCTCACCCGCACCGAGGCCCGAGCGGTAGCGGCCGTGCTAGCCAAGGCCGGTAAGCCAGACTGCCTGGCCGCCGGCCATGCCGCATGGACCGCGCAACACCGGGGGATGCGGGTGCTGACCAGCACCCCGGCGCTGCTGCGCGCGCTGGCCACAGACATCGAGATCGACGAAATCCCCTAACAACGTGTCGGTAGCATCCCCGAGCACCGGCAGCACCCCGGTGCTGCTGGTGCCTCCAAGGGCGGACCTCGGCCGGTCGGGGCTGTGCTGCAGGGACTCATGGCAGGACGGGCTGAGCGGCGAGCAGTTGCGGGCTCGGCTGGTGGAGCTGATGGTGATCTTCGCCGCACTCGACGGGGACCGGAGTCGATGGCGAGCGGCTCGGCGCGGTGGGCGTTATCCCCGCTGGACTGTCAGACACGCCTGCTAGCAGCCGATCCTGCGCACAACGGCGATGTGACACGAGGGTAGCGCTCCTCTTGTGGCCTGACTACGGGGAGATCCAGCGTGAAGGGTTGTCTGTGGCTCCTGGGTTGATGCCCGAGAAGAGCACCACGGGGGTTCGCCGACCGTCGTCCTGGCCACGGTGCAGGAGGCGGGTGGGAGGTGATGGCCGGCTTGCATGAAAGATGGGTTGTGTCGAGTTGCCTTACGGGAGGTCAGCATGGACGAGAACGATGATGATCTGGTGGTTGCAGTTGAACACCTTACGCAGGTTCAGGATCGCTACGACGCGGAGTATTCAGACGGTGGTAGTACGGGAAAGAGCGACGGGCCTCGTCCCGAGGGCGACGGCTTGAACTTCCCTGAGCAGCGATAGGGTTGTGTTTGCTTGGCTTGCGTGATTTTGTGGTCTAGTCGTCGCAGAAGTCTTGGTCGCACTCGATGCCCTGAGGAGTTTAGATGGAGCACCGGCTTCTGCGGGCTATCGAGAAGGCGCTTGGTTGGTCGGATGCCAACCCTATTGGCACGGTCGTCTGCCTCACGGAATTCGCCCCGAAGCTGGAGGAACATGATGATGAGGTCGTCGTCCTTGCTGCTGGTCGGCGGGTCAGGCTGAAAGCACGAGCGCTGCCGGCCTTGCGTCTGCTCCTGAGCGGGCACCCCGTGTCGGTGGACCAGGCAAGTAGCCAGACGGGCCTCAACGTGCGCCACCTGGCTAAGGTACTCATCGAGGAGGGGATTTGCGCCCAGGCGAGTCCCGAATTGCTCTCGGACTATACCGATCTGGTCACCGACGCGGGTTGTTAGAGCAAGCGCTACAGCTTGGCGTCACAGCACTTGACATTGCCTACAATTACTTCGGTTTCAAGTCGCATCACACTCTGGCCAGAATCGCAGGAGATCTCCTGCCTTTATTCACCATCTCGACCAAACTGGGCTTCTTCCCGACCAGCAATGACGACGACACGCAACACTGTCTGGACCCCAAACGGCTGCGGCAGGCTCTGGAAGAGACCACCGAGAACCTACAGCGACTGCCCAACGTCGTGCTCCTGCACAATCCCGAGCATTCGCTGCGCACCCTTGCCGACAACACCGCTCAAGCCTGCCTCGCGGAGGCTTTTCTGGCCCTTCAAGAAGCAACTGACTGCCGACTGTGCCACGCATGGGGCATCTCAACGTGGGACCCCCGCCCCCTTGTTCCTGTGCTGCGATCGTTGGAAGAATCATCTTTACCACGGCCTACCGTGGCGATGGTCCGCACTGGCGTGTTGGTCAGCGCCAGGGTACTCGACGCGGCTGAGTATCTGTACAACCAACTCGGTGTGCACGATGCAGGCCGCTGGGGTATGAGTCCCTTCGGTGGCGGTGTCCACGCCCAGGTGTGGCGCCGCGTTGACTGTCGAGCCCTGCTAATGCCTGATCAGGACTGCTCCAACCTTCAGGCAGCCTTCCGTCTGGCCTTTGCCTTACCCACTATCGCTCAAGTGGCCGTGAGCACCAATCGTTCAGATCACCTACGCGCCCTGGTCGAGGCGACATCGCTCAAAGTCGATACAGATAAGCTCCTACGCTATCGGCGAATACTGCAAGAACGCCAAGCCACACCGGCCGGAGAACACGACACGTGAGGCCTCGCCCGCTAGACGCCAATCACGAAGCTCGCTCGTCTCCCATGCGCGTACCGGCCCCCGTATAAAGATCACACCGTGGCAAGCTCTGAAACCAGACTGTTCGCAGCATCAACAAGAGGCTGCTCAAGCCTGGGATGATCACCGAATTTCCAGGTCATGCGGAGCAGTTCCACACACGTGAACAGCTGGGCTAGCTTGCCAGAGCGCGTTGCGAGGTCTCTGTTGAACTCTGTTTGGATGCGCTCGGCCACCGGCGGAACCAGGAGAGAGTAGGCCCACAGAGTGGCAGCATCCAAGCCGCGCGGCCCCACCCCCCATCCTTCCCAGTCCAAGATGTGCAGATCTGAAGCCGTTACGTTGGCCCAGTGCAGATCGGCGTGAGCGGTAGTCCATTCCTCGATCAGGGGATCAACACGCTCGCCAGCAAACTCGGCAATCCGTCGGTTGACCAGATCCTGCCGAACACCCACCCGCGTTGTCTTGTGTAAGCCAAGTGCTGAGAGCGAACGAGTAAGCTGCGCCCACCACTCATCGGCTAGCTCAGGGTCGGTGTCGATCTGCGGCGTAGCGCTGACCAGCGGACTGCTGACCAACGTCAGTTCGTCAGTGCGCCAGACCAGGCCCTGTTCTTCATCCAACCAACGAAGCGAACGCAACAAGCGAGGCTTCGCGACACCACGCAGCACTGAGGCGCACTCCTCACCAGTCCAGATGCGTTCGTTAAGCTGATCACTCGGTCGATAAGAAACCCGCAGCCACGTGGCCTGATCAGTACGGAAACCCGACGTTTGTCGTTCTCCGGGCGCACCTGGTCCGCGCGCCCATCTCGCCACGGAGGCCGCGATGAGGGAGGCCGTGATGACGGCGGGGACGAAGGAGGTTGCCCGCACCCCGATCCTGACGAGAAGTAGCACCACTCCTCCGCGACACGCGCACTCAAAAAAGACACACGGTGGCGATCCTGATGTGGGCTGTGGGCGATGTGGTTTTTTGGGTGGTTGTTATCACTGCGATGTGCCTCCCGGAGTTCATCGCTGAACGTCGGTATCTGGCGGCCCAGAAAGCGCGCCGGGCCAGGGTGCGACCCCCACAGCCAGTACAGGGGTGACAAGGCATACTGGGTAACAAGGCGCGCTCCCCCGCGCTCGACCGGGAACGGGTCGACCAGGGAGCTGGGCATGACGCTCGGGTGGATCGGCGCCCATGGCGGTGAGGGCATCACCGCCGGCCGGGGGGTACGCGCCCGGGCGGTGTGGGTAGATCTCAACCTGGCGTTCCCGCTGCCCACCGACCACCGCCAGCGGGTTGTCGCCGACGGTCTCGACCTCACCGGTCGCGTTCCCGGCATGCTGAAGCGCTGGGTCCGTGGCTCCCGCGGCGAGTGGTATGGCGTGGTGTGGGTTCGAATCAGCGACGGCGCCGGAGACGTCCGGATGACGCTAGAGGACCAGCTGGTCCCTGCGGCCGCCCTCAGTCCGCGTCCGGTTTCCCCCCGGGGTATCACCCACGCACCCTCCGCACGATGACGCTCATCGCGAGCAGTCCAGCCCCGGCCGCTGCCAGTTTTACCCATCGCTCTGGCGGCATCTGGCGGGCCGACTCGCGAGCCCGTTCGACGGCGCGGAGAGCCTGTTGGACGAGTTCACTACTGCCCGCGGGCAGCTGGGCCTGTACGTCGTTGTACCACTCCCTCACCCGCCCACTTAGCTCGCTACCGCGGTCGACAGCCTGCTGGGTCAGTTCGAGACCACGTTCGATGGCCTCGTCTTTCACCGCGGCGCCCCGTTCCTTGACCCGGGCTGACACATCAGCCTTATGGGCTAAGGCCTCCACGGTTTCACCCAGACCGCTCCGCAGCTCCTCGATCTCTTCCTGAAGTCGTTCTTCGTCGAGTCGTTGCCGCTCGCTGCTGCTCATCGCTGCATGCTCTCCTTCACCGTTCCGACGTCACGCTTTGCGCTCCCCAGGGCCTGCTCGGGCACCGGTGGCCCCGCCTGGCGCACCTGTGTGATCCCGACCCCGGCGACCACCCCAGCGAGCACCAGCAGCGCCCCCCCGATAATCAACGCAGCCAGCCACGCCGCCAGCACATTTGCCAGCCCTAGGACTGCCGCCGCCACCAGCGTGCCGAGCCCCAACACCGCCACCAGCGCCCCGGCACCACCGATCCCGATCCCCGCTCCGGCCCGGGCGCCCTTACGTTTCATCTCGGCGGTAGCCAGTGCCATCTCATCCCGCACCAGCGCCGACACCTGGGCGGACAGCCGCTCTACCAGCTCCCCTACGGAGACATCAGCGCCGCTGACCTGTCCCTGCTCGCGAATCGTCATCCCTTACTCCTTAGCTTCCTTCACTACATCAACTCTGCAAGACGTGACATACCCGGCGATTGGGCTGTTTATGCGTGTGATCGTCACCTTTTCGGCGGCTCGGGCCCACTCGTGTGGGTGGTGCGCGCGGCCAGCTCCAAGTCGGCGACCAGTTCCTCGAGCATCTCGGCTTGGCGCTCCTGGGGACCACGCAGCACCGCGGAGGGATGGATGGTGGCCACCAGCGGCAGACCCTCGTACTCGAGTACCTCGCCGCGGTGGTGCGTCAGCCGAAACGGCGCACCGAGCAGCGCTTTGGCCGCCGTCGCCCCCAATGTCACCAGCAGTCGCGGGTGTATCAGAGCCAGTTCGGCCTGCAGCCACGGCAGGCAGGCCCGCACGTGTTCGACTCCAGGGGTGCGGTGCAGGCGGACCTTGCCCTCGCGCCGAAACCGGAAATGCTTGACCACATTGGTGACATAGGCATCGGCCCGGTCCACCCCGGCCCGATCCAGGGCTTGGTTCAGCACCCGTCCGGCCGGCCCGACGAACGGTTCCCCCGCGAGATCCTCCCGATCCCCGGGTTGCTCGCCGACCAGCATCATGGAAGCACCGGGGCGCCCGGAGCCGAAGACGGTCTGCGTCGCGTCGACGTAGAGCTCGCAGGCGGTGCACCCCGCCGCTTGCCGACGCAACTCGGTCAGATCTGGCATACCGGCGAGTACCCACGCTCCGCAGCGGGTATGCCTGCCCGCCGAGGGGCGCAACGCAGGAAATGCCGACCATCGATGGGGTGCGCCAGGAGGCAGCGATGAAAGCAGTGACATGGCACGGCAAGCGCGACATCCGCGTCGACACGGTGCCTGACCCGAAGATCGAACGCCCGACGGATGTGATCGTGCGTATCACGACGACCGGCATCTGCGGATCCGACCTGCACCTGTACGAGACGCTCGGCCCGTTTATGGGGGAGGGCGACATCCTCGGGCACGAGCCGATGGGGATCGTCGAGGAGGCCGGCAACGGCGTCACCGAGATCCGCCCCGGGCAACGCGTGGTGATCCCGTTCAATATCTCCTGCGGAACATGCTTCATGTGCGGGCAAGGGTTGCATTCCCAGTGCGAGACGACACAGGTGCGGGAGCAGGGCATGGGTGCCGCACTGTTCGGCTACACCAAGCTCTATGGGCAGGTGCCCGGCGGCCAGGCCGAGTACCTGCGGGTCCCCTTTGGCAACACCCTGCCGATCGCGGTCCCTGACGGCCCGCCCGATGAGCGATTCGTCTACCTTTCCGACGTGCTGCCCACCGCATGGCAGGCGGTTGAGTACGCCGGGATCCCCGCCGACGGCAGCGTTGTGGTGCTGGGCCTGGGACCCATCGGGGACATGTCCGTGCGTATCGCCCGGCATCGGGGCGCCGGGCAGGTGATCGGCGTCGACCTGGTCTCCGAGCGCCTGGCCCGGGCTCGTGCCCACGGCGCTGAGCCGCTTGACCTGCGCGAGCACCAGGATGATCTCGCGGAGGTGGTTCGCGGGATGACAGGTGGTCGCGGGCCCGACGCAGTGATCGACGCTGTCGGGATGGAAGCACATGGGTCGCCTAGTGTCGAGATCGCCCAGCAAGTGACCAGCGCGCTGCCCAAGTCGGTAGCGGCGACGCTGATGCAGCGGGCCGGGGTGGACCGGCTCAACGCGCTCTATTCGGCGATCGATATCGTTCGTCGGGGCGGCACGATCTCGGTGGTCGGGGTCTACGGCGGCATGGCTGACCCACTGCCGATGATGACAATCTTTGACAAGCAGCTTCAAGTGCGGATGGGACAGGCCAACGTCAAGCGATGGGTCGGGGACATTCTGCCGTTGCTCACCGATGACGACCCGCTCAGCACCGAAGGTTTCGCTACCCATACGCTACCCCTGAGCACGGCGCCTCAGGCATGCGAGATGTTCCAGAAGAAGAAGGACGGAGCGGTCAAGATCCTTCTCCAACCGTAGCAGCGTCCTTCTCAACGGGGGCGGACCCGACTCCTCGACCATGGGTCCCCGAACGGGTGGTACTTCTCCTCCCGGACGGCTGACAAACCCGGCAAACCCCGGTCGACCAGAGCACTGGGCCATCAACCCTCGAACTGCGGAAATGCCCGCATCTGTGGCGTTGAGTGATGCCGTGATGACCGTACCCCTATCTGGCTGACCCTACAGCCACCCCCTTGCATCACCCATCGAAATCCGTACGGTCAATGTTGTCCTGCGCGAAGGAGCCACCTTGGTGCGGGAATCCGGACTCGGCGCGCAGAGCCCTGTCCCTCGGGACCGGATACCGCACTCTCACCCCGAATCGGGACAGGGGCGCAGGTCGGCGATCGAGTGATGCAGAACCCGAAACCGGGGCGATTTTTCTGGCCCTCAGTCGTGTGCGCGTTTCACGGAGAACAGACATGACGAGGACCTCCCGATTACTCGCACGCATCGCTATCGCCGCAGCCACCGCGACGATTCCACTGGCATTCGCAGCACCCGCCCAGGCGGGCCCGGCGCGGGCGGATCTGTGGGATATCTTGGCTCGGTGCGAAAGCGGCGGTAACTGGAACGCCAACACCGGCAATGGGTATTACGGCGGGCTACAGTTCAGCAGCAGTACGTGGCATTCCTTCGGCGGGGGAGCCTACGCGGCCACCGCTGACCACGCCACCCGCTCGCAGCAGATCGCCATTGCCGAGAAGGTGCTCCGCGCGCAGGGTTGGAAGGCCTGGCCAACCTGCTCCAGAAGGGCCGGGGTGTCCTGACGACCGGTCACACCACACGCCCGGCCCCCGCCACCGCAACCGGCGGGGGCCGGGTCCACTTCTGGGCACACGGCCGCGCCTACTGGCACCCGGGCAGGTCCGACGGCACAGTTACCCCAATGAGCAGTACCCTCACCGACCCCCGTACGGACCGGGCGTTCTTCGGGCATCCCCGCGGGCTGGCCAACCTGTTCGGTCTCGAGATGTGGGAGCGTTTCTCCTTCTACGGGATGCAAGCCTCGCTCACGCTGTACCTGTATTACGAAACGACGGGGGCCAACCCCGGGCTCGGACTGCCGAAAGCCACCGCCACCAGCCTGATCGGCGCTTACGGCGGGTTGGTCTACGTCTCGACCATCGTCGGGTGTTGGATCGCCGACCGGGTGCTCGGCGCCGAACGGACGCTGTTCGCCAGCGCGTTGCTGGTGATGATCGGGCACCTCGCGCTGGCGGTGCTGCCGGGCTTTGCGGGCCTCGGGGTGGGCCTGGCGTGTGTCGCTCTGGGCAGCGGCGGGGTCAAGGGCAACGCCAGCACCGTCGTCGGAACCCTGTATTCGGAACACGACGAGCGTCGGGACGCCGGTTTTTCCCTTTTCTACATGGGGATCAACCTCGGCGCGCTGATCGGCCCGCTGCTCACCGGGCTCACCCGGACCACGCTCGGTTTCCACTACGCCTTCGGGGTGGCCGCCCTCGGCATGGCCGCCGGCCTGATCCAGTACACAATCGGGCGCCGCAACCTGGGTGCCGAGGCCAAGACCGTCCCTGACCCCCTGCCCCGCTCCCGGTGGACCACGGCCGCTGGCGCCGCCGGGGTGGTCGTGACCATGGCGATCCTCCTGGTGTTGACCGGAGTGATCACGACCGCCAACCTGGCCAACGTCGTGGCCCTCGTGTGCGGGGTGGCCGCGGTGGCCTACTTCGCCGTCATCCTGCTCAGCCCAAAGATCACGATGGTGGAGCGCAGCCGGGTGGTGTCGTTCATTCCCCTATTCATCACCAACGCGGTGTTCTGGTCGCTGTATCAGCAGCAGTTCACGGTGGTGGAGATTTACGGCAATGCACGGACGGACCGGAACCTGTTCAGCTGGGAAATACCCACGGAATGGGTGACGTCGTTCAACCCGATATTCATCATTCTGCTCGCGCCCGCCTTCGCGCTACTGTGGGTCAAGCTGGGTGCCCGCCAGCCCTCGACACCCATCAAGTTCGCGCTCGGCACCATCGTCATGGGCCTGGCTTTCCTGCTGTTCCTGCCGTGGGCCAGCGGCGTGGGACCGACCACCCCGCTGCTGGCCCTCGCCGCCATCCTGCTCGTCTTCACGATCGCGGAGCTGCTGATCTCACCAGTCGGGTTGTCGCTGGCTACCAAGATTTCCCCGAGGGCGTTTCGCAGCCAGACGATGGCGCTGCTCTTCCTGTCCGTCGCCCTAGGCACGGCGATGTCAGGATCGCTCGCTGGCTACTACAGCTCCCAGCACGAGGCACCCTATTTCGGCATCCTCGGAGTGACAGCGATCGCTGCGGGGCTGATCGTCCTCGGGCTGAGCCCGATGATCCGCCGGCTGATGGCCGGAGTCCAGTAACCGGCCGCACCGCTCCCCGTGACGAAGTCCACGTGGCGGCAGCGTGAATAAGAGTGTGTCCGGGGCTGGATACCCGCGCATTAACGAGCTGCACCATCCCGCCTACCAGGACGTCGGCCGCAGGCTCGGGCTGAACCTCTCCACCTTGCGGCTCGATGACAAGCGACCGGATCCCGGGCGGTGGTTCCGCGACCACGGCTGGCAGGTCACGGCGATCAACCGGATCCAGGCAGCGGCCCGGTACGGCCGCACCGCGCACCTGACCTAACGGCCTCGCTGGCAGTTTGACAGATTCAGTACTCTGTGGTCCCGCCGAACTGTCGTGATCACTGCGGTAGACACCAACGTGCTCCTCGACGTCTTCACCGCGGATCCCACCTTCGGGCCGGCATCTCGGGACTGTCTCAGTGGGTGCCTTGCGGCGGGCACGGTGCTCGCGTGCGCCGTCGTGTGGGCCGAGACCAGCGCCTGCTTCCCGGAACCGGAAAGCGCCGAGGCGGCCCTAACCACTCTCGGCGCAGCGTTCAGCCCGCTGGAGAGGCGAAGTGCCGACTGGGCCGGTGCAGCGTGGCGCAGCTACCGCACCCGCGGCGGCTCCGGGCAACGCATGGTCGCAGACTTCCTCATCGGTGCGCACGCGAGCCTGCAAGCCGACCGGCTGCTGACCCGGGACCGGGGCTTTTACCGCTCTTACTTCCCCGATCTCACGGTGGTCGAGCCACCACCAGCTGATCTGGAGGCCGGCGATACATGACCGTGAAAGTGGGCATCTCCCTGCCCGACACGACCCACGCCCGCGCGCTCGAGCACGCCCGCAGCACCGGAACCACCCTCTCCGGGCTGGTCGATGCGGCCCTGAGGGCGGAGCTAACCCGCCACGAGCTGGTCGACCACATGGCGATGCTCGCCCAGGCCGACGGCCTCGACCGGCTGCGTCAGCGGGCCCGGACCCACGCCGAGGCGACGTCCTGATCTCCCATCCATCCCCGCTGACCGGGGAACGAGAACTGTATACCGTGGTCTCCGCCGACATCTAGGTCAGCTCACACGTTGCGGCTGTATGTCGTGAACTCGACACCACCGACATCCCAGCGCGCCGAAAACGTCGCTAGTGTCGAGTTCACGGCTCCGGACTGCACGGGAGATGATCGACAACACGGCCGTTGCGGACGGCCGTTGCGGACGGCCGTTGCGGACGGCCGTTGCGGACGGCCGTTGCGGACGGCCGTTGCGGACGGCCGTTGCGGACGGCCGTTGCGGACGGCCGTTGCGGACGGCCGTTGCGGACGGCCGTTG
>Ga0213881_10000894_pt1 | contig 15778 bp, 15 predicted proteins | sample BarmaccoBMER_R08_FD_160104 | JGI IMG/M metagenome (GOLD analysis project Ga0213881, IMG submission 160104) | Barbacenia macrantha exposed rock microbial communities from rupestrian grasslands, the National Park of Serra do Cipo, Brazil - ER_R08 ... | reverse complement strand
CTGACCGTCACCCTCACCCCCGCGGAGACCACCGCCGCCTAACCACCCGCTAACCCCAAGCCGACGGCACAACCCGCCGCCGGCTGCTGCCGCCTGCCCGCAAAACCCCCTAATTTCCGGTCAGCACGAATTGCCAGTCCCGTCGATCTTCCAGCAGGGACGCTACTTGGTGCGATGGTGGCCGCGGCACACTATCACCGCGACCATGGTTCATCTCGGGACGAGACGCTGGATTGTGGTGTCGCGAGTGCCGAGGCGTCGTACTCCTGTGGCGGCGGCTTATTCTCCTCGGCGCGATCGGGGCTGAGGATGGGGTCATGGCACAGCTGCCAGAAGTGTGCCCGGTAGGCGGGCTGATCGGCGCGGAGATCCGCGGGCTGGACCTGACCCGGGAGTATCCGGACGAGACATACCAGGCCGTGCGGCAGGCATGGGCCGAGCACGGCGTGATCTTCTTCCACGACCAGTATCTGACCGCGGAGCAGCGGGAGTCCTTCGCCCGGCGGTTCGGCGAGATCCGGACGATGCAGCAGGTGCGCAAGGAGCCCGGCCAGACCCGGAACGTCGGCGAGAGCTGGCACGTGGACATGACGTGCTTCGACGAGCCGCCGATCGGTACGATCCTGTTCGCCGAAGAGGTCCCGCTGTACGGCGGTGACACCCTGTGGGCCGGCATGGGCCCTGCGTTCGAGGCCCTGTCGGAGGGCCTGCGCCGGACGCTCGCCGGGATGTACGCGGTGCATGCGAACGTCCGCAACCTCGGCCCGAGCTATGCGCAGACCTCGCCGCCCGAGCCGTCGATCGCGGAGTACGACGCGGCCGACGGGCCGCTGCACCCGGTGGTCAGGGTGCTCCCCGAGACCGGCCGGCGCGTACTGTACGTCAACCCGGAGTACACCATGCGGTTCGAGGGGTGGACCCGACGGGAGAGCTTGCCCTTGCTGCGCTACCTGTTCGAGCACGCCACCAAGCCGGAGTTCGTCACGAGGTTCGGCTGGCGGCCGGGCTCGATAGCGTTCTGGGACAACCGCCAGGTGTGGCATCTGGCGGTGAACGACTACCACGGCATGCGCCGGGTGATGAACCGGATCCTGCTGACCGGCACCAAGCCCATCCCCGCCGGCCGGTTTCCAGCGCCTTTTCTTCCATAACGGGGATTACTCGGCGCGGCAGGGGTTGGGCATGTCCCCGCTGTTGAAGTCGCGCTTCAGGGTGGCCGTGGTGAATCCGGGCTCTGGGTAGAGGTTGGGCAGCAGCGGCCCGAATTCAGCCGTGGAGCTGCCGCCGAAGTTGTTCACCGTGCCCGGGAGGAACGGACCGCCCTCCTGCCACATGCATTGTCCTTGGCGGAACGTGGTGGAGAAGAACGGGTAGAACTGCGCGCCGGGCGGCAGATTGACGCAGTTGGCGCCGGTGACCGGGCTGCAGAACGGCGGGTTGGCCTGCGCGCCCTGGACCTCGATCGCCGGCAGGTCGGTCTCGAATGCGATCGTCGAATAATTCTTCCCGCGGGTCAGCGGGCTGGTGAACAGCACCGGTGTGGGGTGCAGGGCCCGGTCCAGGAACGGGTTCGGGTTGGTGCCAGGCCAGTCGTTCCGGTAAGTCTGTCCGTCATAGTCCTCGTCCGAGGTGAAGCATCCGTCGATGTTCACCAGCGTGGAGTCGGTGCCGGGAACGCAGCCCGTGTCGTCCGCGTCCGCGGTCGCGTCCTGAGACCCCGGCGAGGTGCAGTTGCCGTTCGCGTCGATCGCGAGACAGTTCTCGAAGTGGCCCACCTCATCGGACATGGCCACGTTGTACGTGTGGGCCGCCCAGCTGGTTCCCCGCGGGTTCGCGGTCGAGTACTCGGGGTGGAACGCGTAGGGCGCTTCGGTGCAGGTGCTGGAGCTGGGGGTGTACAGAATGTGGCCGAACCCATTGGCTATGGACGCGGTCATCGAGCCGTGCCGGCCCGTGGTGAGGTCGGTCATGTCGACCCGGAACCCGGCCGCCGTGTCGTGCATGTGGATCTTGATGCGGTCGCCGGGGTTCATGAGCAGGTCCTCGGCCGTGTTCGGGTTAACGGCGCTGAAGTTGGGATTGCTGAACGTACCCGTGAACAACGGGTTCGCGGGCGCCTGCGAAACCCCGTTCCTGGTGATGTAGGCCGAGTTGATGGGCTCCACCCCGCCGAGCAGGAAGTTGTTGCACGCGCTGGTGTTACTGACGCCGGTGTTCTGGTCCCGCACGAGGCTGTCGATGGTCATCGCCGCGCAGTATTGGGTCGCGGTGCAGCCGAATCCCTCGAACTGGGGAACGTAACCCGGGCCATAGAACTGGAGCTCCATGAAGGCGGTCCCGGGATGCTTCCCGATATAGTCCGGCGCGTTCGGATTGCTGCCGACAAGGTTATTGCTGTCGGAGTCCGGCGTGCATTGCGTGGTGAACTCTGGCGCGGACTGGCTGTCACACATCGTGAGCCCGAACCAGAATGTCGGACGCAGCTCGAAGTTCCACGTGGTGCCGTCGGCGCCGGTGGCATTCGGCTGGACCTTCGGATCCTTCGGCAGCGTCATGACGTAGGTCATGTCGTTGCCCGAACCGCGGATGCCGGACTTGAACTCCACGGACGGCTCATCGTGGCCGACGTACTTGCCGGCGGCGTAGACACCGGCATCGGCGCAGGTCGATTTGTTGCTTTCGCAGAAGGGTTCGTCGATGGTCCCCGTGCTTTTCGCGAGGACCCTGGCCGGTGAGCTGGCCTGGCGCGCGGCGCTCGCGGGAAGCGCGGCCGCCGCCAGCATGGGGAGGCTCATGAGGCTGAGCGCGGCCAGTGTGGATCGCTTCAATCTCTGTCCTTTCAGAGATCTCTATATGTCGCATTCATTATCTAGGTCTATAAGTCCAGTGACGATAATTCGGCGCAAGCGAATTAGGCGCGATTTGTCATTGGTAGCGCAGGGCGATGCCGGGCTGGACGCGGGTGGCGCGGCGCAGCGGTCCGCGGATCACGATCAGCGTGAGCACCACGAGAGCGGCGAGCGTTCCCAGCGGGATGACGGCCGGGAATTCGCGCGGCAGGGTGATATCGGAGTTGTGCTGGATGAGCGCGGACAGCCCTTCGTAAATCAGCCAGCCGAGCGGGACGGCCACCACCCAGCCCACGGCGGCGAGGACCATCGCCTCCGCGCTGAAGACGCGGCGGATCTGGCGCGCCCTGGCACCGGCGCAGCGCAGGATGCCGATCTCGCGGGTCCGCTCGAAGACGCCCATGCTCAGGGCACTGACCAGGCCCATCAGGGTGATGGCCACCACCAGCAGACCCAGGATCTGGACGATGGCGAGCACCGTCGTGACGGTGGAGGTGGCATCGGCCTCGGCCACGTAGACATCGGTGGTGCCGACCCGGTACCCGGCCGCGGTCAGCCGGTTCGCGACGGCGGCCGCCGTCCGGTCGATGGCGGCGTGGCCGGAACTCGCGGTGGTGAGCCACAGCGAGTTGGCCGCGCCAGGCTGGCCGTCCAGGCGTTCCAGAGCCGGCAGCGGGAGGTAGACCTCGTCGCCGCTGTTGTTGTAAACGGTGTCGAGCCCGACGACCTGGACCCGGGTATCTCCGGCGGGGGTGCCGATGGTCAGCACCTGGCCGACGCTCGCGCCAACCGTACGCGCCACGGCGGGTCCCAGGATTACCGGCAAGATCGCGGTACGCGACTCCGCGGCGTCCGCGGCGGTGAACCACCGGCCGGCGCTCAGCCGGTAAGAATAGAAGGGCCGCGTCCCCAGGCCCTCCGCCTGGTAGTCCTGCCCGGCGTACCGCACTGAGCTGGTCTCGACCGGCTGGGCGCCTGTGACCCCCGGCGTCCCGGCGGCAATCCTGACCGCCTGCCCGCCGAACGGCCGCGAGCCGCTGGTCAACCCGACCCCGATGCCGAAGCGGAGCTGGCCCTCGGTCCGGGTGATCAGAGCTGACACCGACTGGCCGAGGGCGAGGAGCCCGATCGCGAGCCCGGCCGCGACCGCCACCTGCGCGATCGTGGCCATGCTGCGCCGCTTTTGGCGCAACGTGTTGCGGATTCCCATCCGCGTGCCGCCGGAAAGCCCGATCCAGGACCGCGCGCCGCCTCGCGTGGCCAGGCGGTCGAGCCACCCGGCGCCGAAGGCGACCGTCCCCCTTCCGGCCATGATGTCCGCGACGGGCCGCCGCAGCGCTCGCCGCAGCGCCGGTAGCGACGCGGCGACAGCGAGCGCCGGGCCGAGCACCAGGCTGGTCACGACGACCGGGACGGAGACACCGAAGCCGACGTTCACGTCGCTGATCATCTGAGCGAAAGAACGGGCCAGCAAGTAGGCGATGCCGATGCCGGCGAGCGTACCGAGGACCGCTCCCGCCCCGCCGAGCAGTGCCGTTGTCCGCACGATCACCCCGCCGATCTGCCGGCGGCGCCCGCCGAGGGACTTGAGTATGGCTATCTCGCTGGCCTGCTCGGCGATGAGGGTGTTCATCGTGGCGGAGATGAGGAACAGGGCGGACGCGAACGCCAGGATGGTGATGATGTACAGCAGCGCCATGATGTGACCGAACGTGGACTTTCCCGGCCACTGATCGAGGGCTCTGGTATCGGGCAGCGCCGTGATCGGATCCGACCCGGTCCGCGCGGTCAGGTAAGCGCGTACCTCGGCGATCACCAGTGACTGCCGCGCCGTGCTGTCGTCGGTCAGCCGGAATCCCAGGTAGTTGTAGCCCCGCGCGCCGGTGATCGCGTCGACGGTGGCCGCGGAGGCGTAGAACACCGGCGTGGTGGAACCGTTCGCCTTGGGGGTGGCGGCCAGGTTCATCCCCGTCCCGCTCACCCGCAGCGGGACCAGCCTGCCGTCGGCGGCCAGCACGCGTATCGTGCCGCCAACGGGGACGTCGTAATCGGTGGCCCGGCCGTTGGCCGCGTCAGCGAGCACCTCGCCCGGCCCCGGCATCCGGCCGGACATCAGCGGGACGGTGTCAACCGGGGCCGCGGCCAGGTCACCGCCGAAGATACCGACGTTCTGGGTGCCGGCCGCGGACGTCGCCTTGGTCACGTAGCCGTCGACGGGACTGACGGCGGCGACGCCCGGCAGGCGTCCCAGCTCGCCGAGTTCGGCGGGAGTCAGGTCCAGATCGCGAGTGGTTATCCCGACGTCGAACAGATGGCTGTCGCTGACCTGGCGGTTCATCGCCGTGTTCAGCAGGCTCGGCACGGCCAGGAAGCCCAGGCTCGTGATCGCGATGCTCAGCGTGAACACGGTCAGCAGCGTGCGGGCGCGATGGCGGCTCAGGTCGCCCCAGGCCTTGCGGTTCAGCGTGCTCATCGCGCTGCTCTTTCCTGGGACCGCCTGTCGTCGACGATCAGGCCGTCGCGTACCGAGATGACGCGGGATGCCCGCGCCGCCAGCCCCGGATCGTGTGTCACGTACACGACCGTGGTACCGGCGCCGTTCTGTTGTTTGAGGAGTTTTAGCATTTCCTGTGCCATGCCCGTGTCCAGGTTGCCAGTGGGTTCGTCGCCCAGCAGGATCGGCGGCTCGCACGCCATCGCCCGGGCGATGGCAACGCGTTGCTGTTCGCCGCCGGACAACTCGAGCGGCAACCGGTCGCCGCGATCGGCGAGCCCGACCGCCGCCAGGTGCCGGCTCGCCACGGCCCTTCGCTCCCGGGCCGGGCCGAGCCGGGCCAGGTCCAGCGGGAGCGTGGCGTTCTCCACGGCGGTGAGCGTGGGCATCAGCTGGAAGAACTGGAAGACGATGCCCACGGTGCGGCCGCGCCAGACGGCGAGCTGCTCTTCGGTCATCTGGTCCAGGCGGCTGCCGTTGACCGTCACGGTCCCGGCGGTGGGCCGGTCGATGCCGGCGATGAGGTTGATGATGGTGGTCTTCCCGCTGCCGGACGGGCCGATGATCGCCACCATCTCGCCCGCTTCTATGGTCAGGTTCACGCCACTCAGTGCGGGGAACCCCACCCCCCGCCCGCCTCCCCTACCCCCTACCCTGTACACCTTCTCGACTTGGGCCAGTTCGATCATTGGTGTGTTCATGACGGCTACGATGACTCGCCGCGCGGGCGGTCCGCATCGGCCGCGATGCCCGTTTCCGCGGCCCTTCTCAGGGGGCATCCAGGCTCGCGCGGCGCCGCGGTTACGCCGTTGGTAGGAGACGGCGGATCGGCCCTGCGGAGGATGGCCCGCGTCGCCGGCCGGCGTTTACGATCGGCTGGTGAAAAGGCTCGCCACCTGGGTTGCCGCGCTACCGCCGCGCCGGCAGGACCTCGCGCTCGCGCTGGCGCTTGCCGCCTACTACGTCGGGTCCCTCATCCCCGAGGCCGGGCAGCTGCGCTTTCCCTACGCGGCGTTCGTGCTCGTCGCGCTCCAGGCGTTGCCGCTCACCTGGCGGCGGCGCTGGCCAATCATGGTTTTCCTGATCATCTGCGTCCCGCGCACGATCTATGACGACCTGAATATGGGGTTCGCGCCGCTACCGCTCGCCTTGATGATCGGGTACTACACCGTGATGGACCGCAGCTCGACCAGGGCGCGATGGATCATCAGCGGCCTGATGCTGGCCGGTGTCATCCACACGCGGTTCCTGCCCGGGCACATCCCTTACGACTCCTTTGTCTCCGCGCTGGAGTTCGCGGCCGCCGGGATGGCCGGCATCATCAGCCGGACGCGCCGGGCCTACCTGCAGGAAGTGGAGTCGCGAGTCAAGCACGCCGAGGCCGAACGCGATCGCGAAGTGGCGCTGGCCGCCGCGCAGGAGAGAACCAGGATCGCCAGGGAACTGCACGATGTGGTGGCGCATCACGTCAGCCTGATGGCGGTCCAGTCGGAAGCCGCCGCCTCGCTGCTGCCGGAGCGGCCGGCCGAGGCGGCGCGATCCGTCGAGATCATCGGGCTGACCGCTCGGGACGCCCTGACCGAGCTTCGCCGGCTCCTCGGCGTCCTGCGGGGGCCGGTCGGCCCGGTAAACCGCCGTCCCACCACGTCGCCGTCTCCGTCGATCAGCGAACTCGACCAGGTGCTGGCGCAAGTGCGCCAGGCCGGTATCGCGGTCGACCTCCGGGTCGTGGGGCCTCCCAGCAGGCTGGCGCCGGGCGTGGACCTGACCGCCTACCGGATCGTGCAGGAGGCGCTGACCAACACGGTCCGGCACTCCGGCGCGGATGAGGCGGCGGTGACCGTCAGCTATGAGCCCGGGTTCGTCACCGTTTCGGTCACCGACAGCGGGAGCGGGCTGGCTGCCGCCAACGGCACAGCCGACAGGCCGGTGAAGTTCCGGGATCCGCCCGATGGCGGCGGGGGGCGGCTGACCATGCCTGGCGGCTTCGGGCTGGCCGGAATCGCCGAGCGGGTCGCGTCCTGTGGCGGGACCCTTGCCGTCGGCCCGTGCGAAGCGGGCGGGTTCGCGGTCACGGCCAGATTGCCGGTGCCGTGACCGCGCCCTCGGGCGGTCCGTCAGCCGGTTCTTCGGGCGGTTCTTCGGGCGGTTCTTCGGGCGGTTCTTCGGGCGGTTCTTCGGGCGGTTCTTCGGGCGGCGCAGTCCGGGTGCTGGTCGTCGATGATCAGGAACTGGTGCGCACCGGATTCTGCGTGATCCTCGAAGCGGCGGACGGGATCACCGTGATCGCGGAGGCCGCCGACGGGGCGCAGGCCGTCCGCGCCGCCGCCGAGCTTGAGCCGGACGTGATCTTGATGGACGTCCGGATGCCGGAGATGGACGGCCTGGAGGCCACCAGGCGGATCACCGGCGGAGATCACCGGTCGTCCAGGTCGAAGGTCGTCATGCTGACCACCTTCGACCTGGACGACTACGTGTACGAGGCGCTGCGCGCCGGGGCGAGCGGGTTCCTGCTCAAGGACGCGCCGCGGCACGACCTGATCGCGGCGGTCAGGATCGCCGCCGCCGGCAACGCGCTGCTCGCGCCGTCGGTGACGATGCGGCTGATCGACGCGTTCGCCCGCAAGCCGGCGCAGACCCTCCCGGCACCGTCCCGGCTGGCTTCGCTGACCGCGCGGGAGCGCGACATCCTGCTGCTGCTCGCCCGCGGCCTGACCAACGCGGAGATAGCCGCCGACCTGGTGATCAGCGAGGCCACCGTGAAGTCGCACGTCGGGAACCTGCTCGCCAAGCTAGGGCTGCGCGACCGGGTGCAGGCCGTGATCCTGGCCTACGAGACCGGTATGGTCCACCCCGGTAGTCCGGACGCGATCAGCTAGTGTCCCGCGCGGTCAGCCACTGGGGTCTGCCTGCCCAGCGCGATCAGCCAGCCAGCAAGTAGTGTTCTGCGTGTGAAGATTGGCCTGTTTGCCGTCAATTACGGGACCTGTGCCGATCCCGAGCAGGCCGTGCGGGTGGCTCGGCACGCCGAAGCCGCCGGGTTCGAGTCGGTGTGGACCGGGGAGCACCTCGTGCTGCCCGATCCGTCGCCGCGCGGTTTCACGATGCCGCCCACGCTGCCGTTCCTCGACACGGTCGTCGCCCTCACCCTGATCGCGGCGAACACCAGGACGATCAAGCTGGGCACCGGGGTCATCGTGCTGCCGCTGCGTAACCCGGTGGTCCTCGCCAAGGAACTGGCCAGCGTCGACGTGGTGTCCGGGGGACGCCTGATCGCCGGGTTCGCGGCCGGTTACGTCCGCGAAGAGTTCGCGGCCACCGGCGTTCCGATGGCGGGCCGTGGTGACCGGATGGAGGACTACATCCGCGCGATGCGGGCGCTGTGGTCCATGACGAGCCCCGAGTACCAGGGTCCGTTCGTCTCGTTCGGGGGTATCGACGCCCATCCCCGCCCCCGGCAGCGGCGTGGTCCGTCGATCGTGGTCGGTGGTGACGCACCCGCTGCCCTTCGTCGTGCGGTGACCATGGCCGACGGATGGTACGGGTTCGGCCTGGACCTGGCGGAGACCCGCCGGTACATCGAGGAATTGCGGCGGCTCGGCAAGGACCACGAACGCCCGGCCGGAATTGGCCCGCTGGAAATCAGCGTCACGCCAATGGGCCCGCTGGACCAGGGCACGGTCGGCCAGTACGAGGAACTCGGCGTCGACCGGCTGATCCTGCTGCCCCAGCCCGATGCCGACCGCGCGCACCGGCACGCCCCGGTTCCGGTCGACCGCATCATGGACAACATTGATCATGTGGCCGACCGGATAATCAACGCCTGACCGAATCCGCTGGCACCGTCGCGATGACTCCCGGCGTCCGGCAGCGTCGATATGGCTATGGACACAGTCAACCTGGACAACCTTTACGGCTCGCCCCTGCTCGAGTGGCCGCGCATCGAGGGCCGCCTGGAGCGCGGCGTGACCCAGGCGCCGGGAACCGGCGGACCCAATCGCCACACCTGCTGGCTGACCACTATCAATCCGGACGGCAGCCCGCATGTCACGGGTGTCGGCGCCTTGTGGGTCAATGGGTCGTTCTGGTTCGAGACCGGCGAAGGCACGCGAAAGGGCAGGAACCTCGCCCGCGACGCCCGTTGCGCTCTGAGCGTGGCTACGGAGGAATTCGATCTCGTGGTGGAGGGGGAGGCGCACAAGATCACTGACCCGCGGGCCGTCGCCGACATGGCGAGCAGGTGGGCTGCTGAAGGCTGGCCCGCCCGCGTGGATGAATCCGGCTCGGCGCTTACCGCCGAGTTCAGTGCGCCTTCGGCCGGGCCTCCGCCCTGGTTCGTGTACCGCCTGACGGCTCGCACAGCGACCGCGCTCGGGACAGTGGATCCGGGTGGCGCCACGCGATGGCGCTTCTAGCAGACTAGGGATCATGCTGACCGGAGGTCGCGCCGGGGAAGCCCGCGCCGCCGAGGCCCGCGCCGCGGCCCGGCCCGGTCGGCGCGATGCCGCGCTGGACCGGCGCATCGCGGCGCTCGCCATCCCCGCCCTGGGCGCGATAGCCGCCGAGCCGGCCTACAACCTCGCGGACACCGCGATCGTCGGTCACCTCGGCCGCGTGCCGCTCGCCTCGCTGGCCATCGCGACGACGACGCTCATGCTCGCGTCCTGGGTGGCGATCTTCCTCAGCACCGCGACAACCTCGTCGGTGGCGAGTCTCGCCGCGGGCCGCGAGCACTCGAAAGCGGCTCGGGCCGCGGGAGCGGCTTACCTCGTGGCCGTGATCGGCGGCGCGGTCGTAGCGCTGCTGATCTTCGTCGTCGCGCCGTGGCTCGCTCACCTCCTCGGCGCCCAGCCCGCCGTTCTCGCCGGCTCGGTCAGCTACCTGCGCATATCCGCGGCCGGCCTGCCTTTCCTCTACCTCAGCTTCGCCGGCAACGGGCATCTCGTCGGGCTGGCCGACACCCGGACGCCGCTGCGCATCGCGGTCGGCGCCAACGTGGCGAACGTGGCGCTGGAGGCCGCGCTGGTGTACGGCGCGCGCTGGGGGCTGAACGGCTCCGCATGGGGTACCGTGCTGGCCCAGGTGAGCGCGGCGGCTTGCTACGCGGCCGCATCCCGGCGCAGGGAAATCCGGCTCGCGATGCCCGGCCAGCATGAGATCACCACACTGCTGCGTGCCGGGCACCAGCTATCGGTCCGGACGATCGCGCTCGGCGTGGTGCCGCTGACGACGACAGCGATCGCCGCGCGGCTCGGGCCGGTCGCGCTGGGCGCCCAGCAGATCGCGATGCGGGTCTGGTACCTGCTAGCCATCCTCCTCGACGCGCTCGCGGTCCCCGCGCAGGTCTACGTCAGCTCCGCACTCGGCGCGGGAGACGCCGCGTCGGCGCGGCAGGTCGGGCGGCGCAGCCTGTGGCTCGGGCTGATCGCCGGAATCGTGCTCGCGGTGATAACTGCCGTGATGGCGCCGTTCGTGCCCGCGGTCTTCACCCATGACGCCGCCATCAGGTCCGCGGCGATCACGGCCCTGCTCGTTTCGGCACTGACCCAGCCGGTCGGCGCGCTCGCTTTCGTCCTCGACGGCCTGATCCTGGGCATTTCCGACTACGCGGCGATGCGGCGCACGATGATCCTGGCCATCTTCGCCTACGCGCCGATGGCTGGTCTGGTGCTGGCCTTCCACGGATTGGGACTACCCGGCATCTGGGTCGCCATCGGCCTGTGGCTGGCCGCCCGGGCCGTACTCCTCGGCCGCCGCTGGGCCGTCGCAAGTTCCTAGTGCCGCGACCGGTTATGTTTGCTCCCGTCCGCCCCGTAGATCCGGTGCGGGGCAGCCGGAGACGTGCCTTTTTTTTGAAGCCAGTTTCCTGAGCCGAAAATATTTTCGGCTCAGGAAATCGTAGTCAGCCGCATGGCACCGGGCCGGCCGCCGGCGGGCTGGCCGCACGCGAGGCCTGTGCTGCCGGCACCAGCCCCCTGCGGTCCAGCAGGCTCACCACATACCAACCGGGCAAACATAGACAGACGCGGCACTAGCTCGCGCGGTCCGTAGGGCCGCAAGCGGAGACTACCGGCGAGCACCCGCGCCCGGCTCTTCGCTTACGGTCCTGGCGGCCGCATCCTCACGCTTACGGAACCGGACAGCGCAGGCAACGCTGATCATGCCGCACAGGAGCCCGAGTATAAAAAGCACCCATTCAACTGCCGATGCTTTCGCGACCATTGATATGACCCCGCCAACTATCAGGATCGAACCAACCCACATGCCACCGACACTGAGCCGATAGTATTTCCTGGTCAGCTGCGGTTGATTCACCTCAATACATCTCCTTACTGGTCGGCGTGTCCGCGCATGACATACTGCCGCTACCCGCAAAAGATCATCCGATGCCCCAGAAACACCGCCGGACCGGCTTGTAGCGGTCGAAGGACGATTCCATGACGCCTTCACCCCTGGTGAGAGGCGGGATCTGCTGTCGTAGCTCGTGGACCTGGGCCGCCGGGATGTCGCCTTCCAGGGCACCAGGAGTCCCCGGCCGCTGACACCGCTGACACCGCCGACAATGCGCGCAGCTTCGCCAGCACCGGCAGCAGGCCGGCGAGCGTATCGGCCGGAGTGTCCAGGCGGAAATGGCGGACCGGCTCGCAGACCGCCGTGCCGGGCTGGCCAGCCGCCCCGCACGCGGGGCCACCCCGGCCGCCCGCTCAGGACCGCTGGTACGCGGCCGGTGTGATTCCGTAATACCGGCGGAACCAGCGGGTCAGATGGGCCTGGTCGGCGAACCCCGCCTCGGCCGCCACCTGCGCCGGCGCGAGGCCGGAGACCAGCAGGCGCCGGGCCATCCGTATCCGGAGTTGCCGCTGGTAGTCGCTTGGGGCGAGCCCGTAGGCGGTGACGAACGCCCGGTACGCGGCGTACCGGCTGCATCCCGCGGCCGCGGCCAGGTCATCGGCGGTGACGTCGGCGCTCACGCGGTCGTGGATCAGCGCCCGTACCGTGGCCGCGATGTGAACCGCCCGTACCCGAGCGGCGCCCGGAGCAAGGACCGGAGCAAGGACCGGAGCAAGGACCGGATCGGCAGCGACCGAAGCGGGTGACGAGGCGTGGCGGACGACCAGCCGAGAGGCGTGAACCAGGCGATCGTGTCGTTCCAGCGCGGTCGCGGGCCCGGTGAGTGCCACGAACAGCCGCCGCAGTGCCGCGGCGGCCGCCGGGTCGTCCAGCACCGGCGCACGGAACAAGGGGAGCGGCGTCTCGGTGAAGAACGAAGGCCATACGTGCACCATGCGGTAGGTGAACCCGCCTGCCGAGGCGGCGTGCCCGTCATGCGGGTCGTCCGGGTTGAACGCCATCACCATGCCGGCCGCGCTCACATGGCGCCCGTGACGACAGCTGAACGCCTGCGCGCCGGACTCGGTCACGCCGAACGAGTAGCTCTCGTGACTGTGCCGGTGATAGACGTGCGAGGTGAAGTGGGCGTGCATCGCCTCGACCGCAAGCCCGTCCGCCCGCCAGTACCGCACCCAGTCTTCTGGCATGCGTCTATCGCACCAGCGTTCAAGACCGCACGTCAAACCGGCTGCCAGGCTCGCGCCATGCGTTTCGACACCAAGATCTCCATCGGGGTCCGGGTCGGCCTCGCCCAGTGGCAGAAGCTCAACGTCACCGCCTTCCTGGCCGCCGGAATCGCCGCCGCGAATCCCGATATCATCGGCAAACCGTATGAAGACCGCGCGGGACAGGTATACCTGGAACTGCTTCGCCAGCCCGTTCTCATATTTGGATGCACGCCAGCTGAGCTGACCGGCGCTCATTCGCGAGCGCTGGCCCGGGACATGCCGATGGCCATCTACACCATGGACATGTTCAGCACCGACAATGACGACGACAACCGCGCGGTGGTGCGGGCGGCGGCTGAGCTGGACCTGGCCGGTCTCGCGCTGTACGGACCGCGCAATGTCGTGGACAAGGTGTTCAAGGGGACTAGTCTGCATCCATGAAGGCAGCGCTCTATCGGAACACCGGTGCGGCCGCCGACGTGCTGGCCGTCGAAGAAGTCGACCGCCCTGAGCCTGGCCGCGGCGAGGTTCTGGTCCGGATACACGCCTCCGGCGTCAACCCGACCGACTACAAGGCCCGGATCGGGCTGACCCCTCGCCCGATCGACGGGTTCCAGATCCCGCACCACGACGGAGCCGGCGTAATCGAGGCGGTCGGCGATGGCGTGGACCCGGCCCGCGTCGGCCAGCGGGTATGGACCTGGCTGGCGGCGTCCGGCCGCCGGTGGGGGACCGCCGCGGAGTGGACGGTGGTGCCGGAGCGTCAGGCGGTGCCGCTGCCGGACAACGCGTCCTTCGAGCTGGGCGCATCGCTCGGCGTCCCGGCCATGACCGCGCACTACTGCCTGTTCGCGGACGGGCCGATCGCCGGGAAAACCGTGTTGGTGGCCGGTGGTGCCGGAGCTGTCGGTCATTTTGCAATTCAACTGAGCGAACGGGCTGGGGCGCGTGTCATCGCGACCGTTTCCAGCCCTGAGAAGGCGGCGCTGGCCGAACAGGCGGGCGCTGATCTGGTCGTGAACTACCGGGATGCCGACGCGGCGGCACGGATCCGGGACTTCGCGTCGGCTGTGGACCGGGTGGTGGAGGTCGCGCTCGGCGCGAACCTCCAGCTGGATCTCGCCGTCTCCCAGGCGGGGACCGTGATCGTCACGTATGCCGCCGAGCCGTCCGACCCGGTGCTGCCGGTCCGCGCCTGCATGACAGCGAACATCAACCTCCGGTTCGTGTTGCTGTACGGCGTTTCGGCGGCCGCGATGGACGCGGCCGTGACCGGTATCTCGGCCGCGCTGGCGAGCGGGAGCCTGACCGAGCTGCCGGCGCACCGTTTCCCGCTCGCGGATATCGTCTCGGCGCACGAAACAGCGGAACAGGGCGTGACCGGCAAGGTCATAGTCACGCCCTGACTGACCGCGGCGACGCTATTTCTTCGGGTAGACACCCGTGTGGTTGGTGCCGCCGAAGAAGGCCTGGGTCCCCCACCGATCCATACGCCCGGTGCCGTTGCACTTGCGGCAGCGCCGGTAGGAGTACGTGAACACGCCGCCGAAGTGCCGGCCTGTCATCTTACAGACCGGGCACTTCCGCAACGGATGAATCTTGAGCGACACCAGGTATCCGATGAAGAAGAGAACGGCAACGACGAATAGCGCTGTCATGCTCGATGCTCCTATGTTGCTCGCGCTGAAGACAGTCAGCCGACGTGTGCCGCCCCAGCCGGAGACCGCGACGTCCGCGCGAAAGTTGGCCACCACCGCAAGACACCCGGGACAACCCGCCCCCGAGTGCAGGCTATTTGGAAAGAGTAAACCTGTCTGGCGGAATATGTGAATGATTTTGCTGGATCAATTGACGCAATGATGGCCGCGTGGTGGCTGTTGTGTCAGCGGTACGCCGTGATGCCCAGGCGTACGGCGAGGGCTATGCCGCACAGGCTGACCACGACGCGCAGCATGGTGGCGGGAACCCGGCGCGCGATCTTGGGTCCCAGCCAGCCGCCGAGGAGGAATCCCGCGGCCAGCGGGCCGACGAACAGCCACCGCACCGACCCGAATATCGCGAAGCATATAGCCGCCATGCCGTTCGCCGCTCCGGAGACGGCGTTTTTTATAGCGTTCACCCGGACCAGGGGCTCGGCGATCATGGTGCCCAGCACCACCAGCAACATCACACCCGCGGCGGCTCCGAAGTAACCCACGTACCCCGCCACCGCGAACAGCACCGCGATGTGCGCCGGCCCCCGTGCGTCGGACTGATCGGCGGCGGTGGTATCCGTATCCGGCCGCGGCGCTTGTGCCCGCGGCCGCGGCGGCGCTGAATCGGCGTGGGCCTTCGGCCGCGGCGCCAGCGTGGTGAGCTTGGGCTGGACGAGCAGGAGAAATGAAGCGCCGCCGATCAGCACCGGGGCCACCGCGGTGAACGTGCTCGCCGGGGCGATCAGCAGCACGGCCGCTCCGGTGATCCCGCCCAGCGCGGTGACCGTGCCATAGCGCAGCACGCGGTCGCGCTGCCCCGTCAGTTCGGGCCGCGATCCGGCCACCGATCCGGCGCCGGTGAGCACCAGCGAGACGGTATTGGTCATGTTCGCACTCAACGGCGGCACACCCAGCGCCAGCAGCACCGGATAGCTGACCAGCGACGCGATGCTGACGACCGTGCTCAGCAGGCCGCCGGCCGTGCCGGCCGCGACCAGGACAAATGCCTCCGAGATTTTCATATGCAGCACAAGCATCACCCGGCCGCCGCTCGCATGCCGACCCCCACCCCATGTGATCCTCGTCGCAACCCCGCCCCGCCCCCGCGCCCTCGCGCGCCCGCGCCCGCGCCCCCGCGCCCGTGCCCTCACGCCCCCGCGCCCGCGCCCTCGTCCCCCGCCC
>Ga0213881_10000893_pt1 | contig 15797 bp, 13 predicted proteins | sample BarmaccoBMER_R08_FD_160104 | JGI IMG/M metagenome (GOLD analysis project Ga0213881, IMG submission 160104) | Barbacenia macrantha exposed rock microbial communities from rupestrian grasslands, the National Park of Serra do Cipo, Brazil - ER_R08 ... | reverse complement strand
CCGGCCCGGCTAATACCCCCTCCACCCCCTACGGCATACCGCCCCTGAGAACGACGACTACGCCGCGAATCCGCACGCCCGCAGGTCACAACACTTCCGAATACTTACGCTTGTACAGGTTATTCTTCCAATCCTGTTCAAACTCGGTGATCGACACCTCGTCCACCCCCGGTGCGCCCTTCTTGGCCACCACCTTCCGGTAGGCCTCCATCACGACACTCTTATCAATGTCGAAAGGCTTCCCTGTCGGCTTCGGTTCCCTCATCCGACTCCTCCCAACCCACGTTGGTTGATCTTCCAAGCGAAACCCGGGCGACCCATCCCCTTCGCTCCACCCCCATTACAGGGACTTCACCACTACTACGGGACAGTCCGCCCCCCTCACCCCAACCCACCAAGGTGAGGAGTTCCCACGTTCCGTGCTGGAGCCTGGGTCGAGCTCGCACCACCTTTACGCCGGACACCACCAGGCCAATAAGCAGGCACCCGCCTGGCTCATCCCAGAGCATTTACGGGACCCTGGTTTTGATGCCATCTGAATCGTTACGACGCCTCATCAGTGGTTTACTTGCGTTCGCCTTCTCGACCCACACCTGACGCCTAGACTGCGCCTTTTCCGCATCGCTCACCACCACACCGTTTCCGGACGCAGCAGCACGCGGTGGTTTGGAACCACCCCCTGCAGAGCGGTCCCGGAGGGCCCACCTCCATCACCAGCACAGCACCACACACAAAGACCCAGACCTCTACATCCGAACCTCCCTGTGCGTTCGTGGCACACCACAAACCGCGATCTTCCCCGGGCGGGACCGCCAACCAGGACAGCAGAGTTGGGCTTGTGGTGGCCGACCTGATTTTGGTCAGGCTCGGCTGAGCGCCGCCACGCTGCGCCGAAGTCCGATCACCCCTGATCATCGGCTGTGCCACCCCAAAGTGACTGGTCAGACAACGAGTCTGCAGATGTGGAGCGGGCACGCCCCGGTACGCCGGGGGGAAACTTGACTCAAGCGTCAAAGTTTCGGAGATCTAGTCGATCTAGATAACCGGACGCCAACCGCTCGACATATTTCGCGATCACGTCGACCTCAAGGTTCACTAGCTCGCCCGGGCGTCGCAGGCCAAGAGTCGTCAGCTCCCGGGTGGTTGGGATCAGCCCCACGGAGAACTCCTCGGATCCCACCTCGATCACGGTGAGCGATACCCCGTCCACGGCGATGGATCCCTTCTCCACCACGTAGCGGGCCAGCCCGGCGGGCATCTCGATCCAGACCAGTTCCCACGGGGCAGCGTTGCACGCTGCGGTGCGGGAGCGCACCGTCCCGGTGCCATCGACGTGGCCCTGCACCAGGTGCCCACCCAGCCGGTGCGACAGCGTCGCCGCTCGCTCCAGGTTCAGCCGGTCCCCGATCCTGGCCGGGCCCAGGCTGGAGCGACGCAGCGTCTCGCCGATCACGTCGGCGGTAAACACCTCACCCTCGACGTCCACCACGGTCAGGCACACCCCGTTCACCGCGATCGAGTCGCCGGGCCGCGCATCGGAGCAGGCCAGCGGACCGCGCATGGCCAGTCGCGCCGCGTCGGGCCGCTCGTCCCGGCCGACGAGCTCCCCCAGTTCCTCGACGATGCCAGTGAACACGGCTCAGCTCTGCCAGGCGGTGCGCCCGCCGCACGCCCGGGCCTGGGCTCGGAGCGACTCGACAGCCCGCGCTGGGTCATCAGCGCCGTAGACCGCCGAGCCGGCGACAAAACAGTCCACCCCGGCTTCCGCAGCGGCTTCGATGGTGTCGGCGTTGATCCCACCATCGATCTCCACCAGCACGGTCAGGTGCCCGGTATCCACCAACCGCCGGGCGGTGCGCACCTTGTCCAGCACCTCGGGAATGAAGGCCTGCCCACCAAAACCGGGCTCCACGCTCATCACCAGCAGCGTGTCGTAGTGGCGCAGCACCTCCACCCAGGGCTCCAGCGGAGTCCGGGGCTTGATCGACAGACCGGCTTTGGTCCCGGCCGCGCGCAGATCCCTCGCCAGCGCCACCGGGTCCTCCGCGGCCTCGGCGTGCACGGTGACGTTGCAGCAGCCCGCCTCGGCGTACCCGATCGCCCACCGATCCGGATCCTCGATCATGAGATGGCAGTCCATCGGGATGTCGGTGTATTTCATCAGGCTCTGCACCACGGGAAGGCCCAGGGTGAGATTGGGCACGAAGTGCCCGTCCATCACGTCAACGTGCAGCCAATCGGCGCCCGGGACCGCGTTCGCCTCGTCGGCGAGCCGGGCGAAGTCAGCAGCCAACAGGGACGGTGCGATCATCGGCTGGCGGGACACAGTATGCACGGTAGCGCGCCTGGTCAGCCGGTGCTGCTTCACCCGGCTTCACCCGGCATGCGGGTCGGTGACGGTGAACTCCAGCCGGTCCTCGGCGACGCTGCCGCGGACGTGCTGGCTATCTCGCAGCTCACCGGCGAGCAGCATGCGGGACAGTGTGCGCTCCACGTCGCGTCCGATGACTCGACGCAGCGGCCGGGCTCCGAACTCGGGCTGGTAGCCCCGGGCGGCGAGCCAGTCGATGGCGTCGTCATCCAGGTGCAGGGTGATGTTCTGCGCGCGCAGCCGCTGCCGGGTCTGCTCCAGGAGTAGCTCGGTGATCGTGCGAAGCCGTGGCCGATCCAGGCCCTGGAACAGGACGATCTCGTCAATGCGGTTGAGGAACTCCGGCCGGAAGTGCCTCCGCACGCTGGCCATCAGGCCTTCCCGCACCTCGTCGACCTCTCGCCCAGCGCTGGTTGCCTTCAGCAGCACCTCGGCGCCGAGATTGCTGGTCATGATGATCACAGTGTTGGCGAAGTTCACCACCCGGCCCCGGGAGTCGGTGAGCCGGCCGGCGTCGAAGACCTGGAGCAGGATGTTCGAGACCTCGGCATGCGCCTTCTCGATCTCATCCAGCAGCACCACCGTGTACGGGGTGCGGCGGACGGCGTCGGTGAGCTGGCCGGCTTCCTCGTGGCCGACGTAGCCGGGCGGGGCGCCGATGAGCCGCGACACGGTGTGCTTGTCCTGGAACTCGCTCATGTCGATGCGGATGAGCCGCTGCTCGGACCCGAACAGGGCCTGCGCCAATGCCCGGGCCAGCTCGGTCTTGCCCACCCCGGTAGGGCCGAGGAACAGGAACGACCCGACTGGCCGCTCCGGGTGATGCAGACCGGCGCGGCTGGCCCGGATCGCGTCCGCGACGGCCTCGACCGCCTCGTCTTGCCCGATAACCCGCTGCCTCAGCTGCTCCTCCAGGTGGAGCAGCCGGTGCCGTTCGACCTCGGTGAGCTGCGCGACCGGGATGCCGGTACTGCGGGCGACGATGTCCGCGACGTCGGCGGCGCCGACCTCGGGTGGATTTGTCGGACCGGCGCGCGCGGTCTCCAGCTCCACGATCGCCAGGTCGAGTGCTCGGGTCAGCGCCTCGGCCCGCTCGTAGTCTTCAGCGTCCAGAGCGATGTCCTTGGCCCGGGTGAGCTGCTCGACGCGCTGCTGGAGAGCCCGGGTGTGCTCGCTGGGGGCCTGCGCTCGCCCGCAGACCCGCGCGCTGGCCCGGTCGATCAAGTCGATCGCCTTGTCGGGGAGGAACCGGTCGGTGAGGTAGCGATCGGAGAGCCGGGCGGCGGCCTCGGCGGCCTCGTCGGTGATCCGCACCCGGTGGTGCGACTCGTAACGCTTACGCAGGCCGCGCACGATGGCGATGGTGTCCTCGACGCTCGGCTCGGTGACCAGGATGGGCTGGAACCGTCGTTCCAGCGCCGGGTCCCGCTCGATGTGCCGACGGTAGTCATCGACCGTGGTGGCCCCTACCAGCGGCAAATCACCGCGGGCCAGCGCCGGTTTGAGCATGCTGGCGGCGTCCATCGCACCGCCCTCGGCCCCCGCGCCAGCACCGATCACCGTGTGCAGCTCGTCGAGAAACAGCACGACCGTCCGGGAAGCGGCGGTCACTTCCTCGATCACTGCGGTGAGCCGTTCCTCAAACTCGCCCCGGTACTTGGTGCCGGCCACCATCCCGGCCAAATCGAGCGCGATCAGCCGCTTGTTGCGCAGGTGCTCAGGGACTGCACCCTGTGCCATCCGCTGGGCGATGCCCTCGACGATCGCTGTCTTGCCGACGCCGGGGTCCCCGATCAGCACCGGGTTGTTCTTGGTGCGCCGGGACAGCACCTCAAGGACCTGCTCAATCTCCTCGCCTCGCCCGATGACGGGATCGAGGCGACCCGCGCGGGCCAGCGCGGTGAGGTCACGGCCGTAGCGCTCCAGCCGCCGCGTCGAGGTGCCCGGCCTGGTCACCCCGCCCAGTGACATCCCGCCCAGGGACTGCTCCAGACCGTCGACCAACCGGCTCACGAGATCCTCGAGCGGGTTAAACCCGGACCCGAATGGCCCGTCGGGCATACCGAGCCTCCTCGACCGATCAGCACTGCCGGTGCCTGATCCGACGATATCCTGATTTAGATGCGGTCGGCGGCGGTCGAGGTAGGCGGGACGAAGGTGCTCTGCCTGGTCGGGTCCGATCCTGATCACATCGTGGCCCAGACTCGGATCCCGACCGGGAAACCAGCCGAGACGCTGGCCCAGGTGTTCGCGTTCTTCCAGCAGGAGGCGGCCACCGGGGGGCCGCTGGCCGCGATCGGCATCGCGTCGTTCGGCCCGCTGGAGCTGCGCCGGTCCCATCCGCGGTACGGGTTCATCAGGACCAGCCCGAAACCGGGCTGGTCCGGGGTTGACCTGGTCGGGCCGGCCCGGCACACGCTGGGCGTGCCCGTAGGGTTCGACACCGACGTCAACGCCGCCGCGCTGGGCGAGGGCCGCTGGGGAGCCGCCCGGGGTCTGGACACGTTCGGGTACCTGACCGTCGGCACCGGGATCGGCGTGGGAGCCGTGGTCGAGGGCCGGGCCCTCCATGGGTTGGGTCACCCCGAGATGGGCCACCTCAGCGTGCCGCGCCAGCCCGGCGATCGCTTCGCCGGGCACTGCCCGTTTCACGGGGACTGCTGGGAGGGGATGGCCAGCGGCGCGGCGATCGCCGCCCGGTGGGGGTGCCCCGCCGAACAGCTTCGAGGTGACCAGCTCCGGGCGGCCGTCGACCTCGAAGCCGCCTATCTCGCCGCCGGGCTCCGTAACATCGTTTATGCGATCGCGCCGCAGCGCATCGTGATCGGCGGCAGCGTAAGCCGGCTGCCGGGGCTGTTCCCCATGGTGCGGGCCAAGCTCGGCGAGGCGTTGGCCGGCTATCCCGGTCTCGACGAACACGCTGCCGGCGACTTCATCCTCCCGCCCGCGCTGGGCCCGCTAGCCGGCCCGGCCGGAGCCCTCGTGCTCGCCCACCGCGCCATGGTGATCTGACCAGACCGAGGAGGCGCATCATGCCAACTGACAGCGGTGCTGCGCGACGGGCCGCGATGTACGGTGCGGAGGATCTCAGCTCGAGCGCGATCTTCTCCGGCAACTTCATCAACTTCGGGTATTGGCAGGAGTTCACGCCCGGACTCATCAGCCTCAACGAGCGCACCGAGAGCCAGGCCAACCTCTACCGCACCGTGCTGCGCCGCCTGGAGATCGCGCCGACCGATGTGGCCCTGGAAGTCGGGTGCGGCATCGCGGTCGGGACCGCATTCGCGCTTCGAGAGTTCAACCCCCGTGCCGTGCACGGGCTCGATCTCTCCCCGGCCCAGCTCGACCGGGCCAGGAAGATCAACGCCGGGCTGCTCGCGGACCAGCCCGACCGGTTTGTCCTGCGCCAGGGCTCCGCGCTGGACATTCCTTATCCCGGCGAGCAGTTCGACAAGTGCTACTCGGTGGAAGCGGTCCAACACTTCGAAAACCTGGCCGCCTTCGCGTCCGAGACCTATCGGGTCCTCAGACCCGGAGGCAGACTTGCCGTCACGACCTTCTTCATGACCTACCCGGCCGCCATCGCCGAGCTGCGAGAATTGCTCGCAACCGTTGACAACGGTGTCGACGTTGTCGTGGCGGTCGACTCCTTCCGAGACGATCTCCTCGAAGTCGGCTTTGCCGACGTGAGCATCCACAACATCGGGGACCGCGTCTGGCATGGCTTTGACGCCTGGATGGGGCAGACCGAGTACCGCGACGGCTGGGGCCGCAACTGGCTGCAGGCATACCAGCGCGGGCTCCTCGACTATTACCTCATCACCGCAGACAAGAGTTGACATGCAACCCCTTGCAACTCTTGTCTGTTGCCTGCGACAGCTCCAACACTGGCCACGACACCGATCGAGGAGGTTGTGGTGGGAGTAGGTGGCTACCGCGGGGACCGGGCACCCCAGACGTGCTGTCGTTGGGGGCAGCGGATGGATGTGCGAGACGACCTCCTGTGGAGGCTCACCATGATCATTTTGATCGACACGCTCCGCATGGAGCATCCGTCACTGATCAGTGCCGGGATCGCTGTGGGAATAGCCTGCTGGGTGGGTGCCGGATCGCTCCCTGGAGTCCGAGGGCAGAGGGTCGATCAGAAGGGCGGTGGACTTGATGCCTGCTGAACTGAAGCTACTCATTCGGGCGCGCGAGAACACGCTGGGTGAGCGGCAGTCCAATCTCAGGGAAGTTTCCGCTATTGTCCGGTCGCACCATCGGTTAACTCAGAAAAAACTTGATCATGCTCGTGGCGCCGGCATGCGGCCGCTGAGCCTGGCGGAGCTGGAAAAACGTCGCCGCGAATCCGATCTGGCCGAGCTCGTCCCAGTACTGCGGCAGGCTCTCCAAGACGGCGACGAGCTGCAAGTCATTACGGTGCACGACTCAGATGGTTGGGTACTGTGGCGATTCGGTAGCACCAAGGCGCTGCGGATCGCGGATTCGCTGGGACTCTTCGAGGGAGCGTGCTGGAGGGAGGATGCTGTCGGCACGAATGCAGCCGGCACTGCCCTCATCGAGCGCCGCGGACTACTGTGCATCGCCCACGAGCACTACATGGCCTCACACTACCCCTTTGCCTGCGCCGCCACCCCACTATATGACGCATGGGACCAGAGACGGCTGCTCGGCATCCTCAATGTGACCACCCCGAAGGAAAAGACACACGCCAACACATTAACGATGGTGGAGTTGGCAGCAAGACTCGTACCGGGCCAGGTACGTAAAGCGCACGAAGACAAGTTGACGCCACTGCGCGAGGCCGCCTTGTCGACGCTGCACAGGCTCAGCACGCCGGCAGTGCTCACCGACGGTTGTGGCCACGTGGTCGAGTCCCAGAAAATCGCGCTCAAGCAGCATACGTTGCCACCGCCCACACAGGTACACGACCAGCCATTCGATTGCCCCGTGTTGGGAGGACGTTGGATCATCGAGCCGTTTATGTCTGGCTGGCTGTGGCAGCCGGCGGGTGAGGGCTGCATGCCGGCAACCCGGGTGGAACTCGACGTGCGCCAGCCCATGGGGTGGTCGCTGACAATCCACCGGGCTGGTACTTCCATGCCGTACGATCTGAGCAAGAGGCACGTCGAGATCTTATTTCTGCTCGCCTGGTTGCCGCCAGGGCGCACCGCGGCGGAGCTGGTGCAGGACTTGTATGGCGGATTCGCAACGACCGAGACGGTCCGCTCCCACTTCTCCAGGATGCGAAAAGAATTCTGCCGTGAGCTGTTCCAGAGTGAACCGTACCGCTTCAGGGATCGCCTCGACGTGACGTTGCGCAAGCCCGACAATCTTGCCGAACTGCTCCCGTTCTCAATGGCCCCCGCCATCCGTCGCATTCGCGCAGGCACAACCAGCTGACGGCGGCACCGCCTCATTCAGGGTACTCAACGATCTGGTGCTCCAGGTAGCATATGCGGTAGGTCTCCAGAGAATCGATCGCACGCATCAGTCGCTGAGCTACGTCTCCGCGTAGTAATCGAGAAGCGTCACACGTCAAGAAGAAACCAAAATCCAATATCTCGCTGTCGACAACTTCCAGTTTCTTGATTGTGGCGTCCGTAAGGATTCCACCATCGAATACAAAGATTAGCTGGTCATCCCATGGCCCATGCGGCCCGACCCAGTCAACCCCGAGCAAGTGACCGATTTTAGCCCGAAAGCCCAGTTCTTCGGCAACTTCCCGCTCTGCGGCGACACGTGGAGGCTCATTCGCCTCAACCATCCCGCCCGGCAGGTCCCAGTATTCCTTGTAGGTTGGGTTGACAAGAAGGATGCGACCAGATTGATCTCGAATAACCACTTTCGCCGCAACTCGTTTCCGAGCCTGCTTGGCGTTTCCTTCAGCGAGCCACAAGAATCGGGAATCTTTATTCTCTTTCTTCACAGTGGCCACCCCGTTGGGTTGCGCGAGGCCGTTACCGACTTCTCAGTCAGCTGCGCCAGATGATCCAGAAAGAGTGTGACGTCGGGGATTGCCCGACTTACGCTAAGCGATTCGCCGAGTCGTGAAAGACCTGAACGAACACGGGCAGAGTTGAGTGACTTGACCGCAAGGGACATCTCTGAACCTATCCTCGCCGCCTCGTCGACAACACCGGATTTGAGAAGTACATTTGCGAGCGTCAGCTGCCCAAATGTACGGCTTCGCACGCGGTCACCACTGCGGCGAAGCTCGATCACTTTTCTCGCTTGACTCTCCGCCTCACCAAGGGCTCCAAGCGAATAAAAGCAGAGGGCAGACTCACCAGCGAGTGACGCTTCGTTAAATCCCGCAATCCACTCTGCGCGCGCAGAATTTCTGCAACTACGCAGTGCGCCACAGGCAGCGTCTAAAGCGAGGTGGCACTCCTTTGCCCGACCTTGCATCGCGGCTGCCCGCGCGCGCATCGCGTAAAGTCTTGCTACTAGCTGCTCGGCGCCTTCACCTTGGATGGCCCACGCCAGACCGGCGGCAGAGATTCGCTCGGCATCTGCTGCCTGACCACGCTCGACCGCGAGATGCGACAACGATGCGCACACGTTGGCGGACAACACCGGATTCTCAGCCGCAACAGCCAAGTGATAGGCGTGCGTGAAGTGCCTCTGCGACGCGTCGTCATTTCCACCATCGTGAGCCATCCACCCAGCGGCGTCAGTCAATGAGGCCGCTGCAGAGAATAGCTCACTACTTGAGCAGTCACGAGGGGGATCAAGCAAGCTGGGGGCAATCTCTAGCCTCAGGTAGCTCACTACTGAGCGGTAGAGCTGACCGCCCCCAACTTTCCGATCAGCGAGCTGGAACGATTCTGACATTGCACGTATGGTGGCTATGCTGGGCGGATCGGACACATCGCCGGCCGGAATGGTGGTGCGCGGCACCGCTCGCTCGAGCTGCTGCATTTGGTTCGTGTGCTGCTCTTGCTTTGTGCTGCCCAGTATTTGGGTGAACCGGGTCTGCACGTCGTCGGGTGCCCGGTTCAGGGCGGTGTCCATGAGTGACTGGGTGGCGGGACGCAGGGTGATACTGCTGCCCCGGGCTTCCCACTTGTTCACCAACCGGGCATCAACACCGAGGTGCGCGGCGAAGGCACGAATGCTCAGGCGCATGGCCTGCCGAAGCATCTTGGTCTCGGCTCCGGCCCAGCATGGGACACTGGCCATGGGTACATCCACGATCCTCTCGGTATTCATCGGCGCAGCAGGGCGCAGAACACTGCGTCGGTGCCGTGGCGGTGCGGCCACAACTGCACGTGCGGCCCGTCGCCCAGCGCCGGTACCCCGGGAAACTGGGGCCTGGCGTCGAGCTGCTCGGCACCCGTGCGCCGTATCACGTCCGCGACCACGCGCACCGTCTCATCCCGGTGCGGTGAGCACGTCACGTAGCCCACGAGGCCCCCCGGGCGGGCCAGTCGCAGGGCCGCGACCAGCAGCTCCCGCTGCAGCCTCAGCAGCCCGGCAAGCTCGCTGAGCTGCCGCCGCCAGCGCGCCTCCGGGCGGCGGCGCAGCGCCCCGAGCCCGGTGCACGGCGCGTCCACCAGCACCCGGTCGTAGGCCCGTTCCGGCAGCCCACTGTCCCGGCCATCAGCAACATGCACCGTCACCGGCAACCCAGCGCACGCCTGGCCGACCAACCGGGCCCGGTGCTCGGCCTTTTCGACGGCCTCCAGCCGTGCCCCTCGGCTGGCTCCGAGCGCACCCAGCAGCGCTGCCTTGCCTCCCGGACCGGCGCACAGGTCCAGCCAGCGGGCGTCGGTACCCTCCAGCGCCACGCCGGCCAGCGCGAGGGTGACGAGCTGGTTGCCCTCGTCCTGCACCTGGGCCAGGTGAGCGCGCACCGGGGCCAGCTCACCCGGGTCACCGCCCTCGGCCAGATGCACCCCGTACGGCGAGTAGGGGGCAATCCGGCCTCCGGTCAGCCCGGCCAACTCCGCGGCACTGATCTGCCCGGGGCGCGCGGCGAGGTGCACCAGCGGCCGGGCGTCGTCGCTAGCCAGCGCTTGCGCCAACTCGTCCAGGTCACCGCCCAGGGCCTCAGCGAAGGCCTGCGCGATCCACCGCGGGTGCGAGTGCGCCATCGCCAGGTACCCCACCGGGTCCTCGTCGGCGGCCGGGGCGACCGTCTGCACCCAGCTCTCCTCGTCGTGCGCGCTGACCCGGCGCAGCACGGCATTGACGAAGCCGGCGGCGGCGCTGCCGCGAGCAGCCCGCACCAGCTCCACGGTGGTGCCGACCGCGGCGTGGGGCGGCACCCGGGTCCGCAACAACTGGTAGCTGCCCAGCCGCAAGGCGTCCAGCAGCTCACCATCCACCTCGCGGAGCGGCCGGTCCGCGCAGGACTGCAGCACCGCATCCAGCAGGCCCTGCGTGCGGCACGTTCCGTAGCACAGCTCCGTGGCCAGCGCGGCGTCCCGACCGTTGATCCCGCGCTGGCGCAGCAGGCCGGGCAGCACCAGGTTGGCGTACGCGTCCCGGGTGCGCACCGCGGCCAGGGTGTCCAGCGCGGCCCGCCGGGGCGGGTCGTCTGCCGGCGGCCGCACTGGCCCGCTGCGCCGGGGCGGGGGCCCGGGGCGGGAAGGTCGGGATGGCTTGCGGGGCACGCTTACAGCATGGCCTGGATGAGCGGGTGCCCTCCACACACCCCGCTCACGCGAGCCGCTCCCCCGGCTCCGGCCGGGCACCGCGCGCCCAGTCCGCCGCCGGCATCGCCCGCTTGCCGGGCGCGGTGAGCTCGCCCAGCCGCACTGCCCCAGTGGCCGTGCCCACCAGCACCTCCCGTTTGGTCACCCACAGCTCGCCAGGCACCAGCCCCGCTCCGTTCTCGCCATCGGCGAGGCGCACCGGCCCGAGACCCACGCGTTGGTCCCGAAACCAGCTCCAGGCACCGGGCGCGGGCGTGACGGCGCGCACCTGGCGGTGGACCGCGAAGGCCGGGGCGCTGAAATCCACGTGCGCGTCCTGCGCGGTGAGCTTCGGGGCGTGCGAGACGCCGTCGGCGCACTGCGGCACCGGGCGCAGCGTCCCGTCGGCGATCCCGTCCAGAGTGGCCACCAGTAGACGGGCTCCCGCGCCGGCCAACCGGGACAGCAGCTCTCCCGCGGTGTCCTCGGCCCGGATCACCTCGGTGACCGTGCCATACACCGGACCGGTGTCCAACCCTTCCTCCAACGCGAAGGTGGACGCACCCGTGATCTCGTCCCCGTGCCAGATCGCGGCTTGCACCGGAGCCGCACCACGCCAGGCGGGCAACAGCGAGAAGTGCAGGTTCACCCACCCGTGCCGGGGAATGTCCAGCGCCACCCGGGGCAGGAGCGCCCCGTAGCCGACGACCGGGCAGCACTCGGGTGCCAGCGCGGACAGCCGGGCCAAAAAGTCCGGCTCAGAGGGGCGGCGCGGGGTGAGCACCTCCAAGCCCGCGGTGCTGGCGAGGGTGCCCACCGGGGAGCGCCTCGGCCACTGCCCGCGTCCGGCTGGCGCGTCCGGCCGGGTCACCACCGCGACGACCTCGTGCCGGTCGGAGTCCAGGAGCGCCTGCAGTGAGGGCACCGCCGCCTCAGGCGTGCCAGCGAACACCAGCCGCACAGCTCAGCGCGCCTTGCCGGAAGACGAGCAGTGGCGGGGCCGAACGGAGTGGGCAGGCACCCGCGCAGTATGCCTCAGCCCAACTCCTGCGGGTCGAGCTGGACTCGCAGCGGGTCGGGCAGCTTGCGCGCGCTGCGCCCAGCCTGCAGGGCGGCCAGCGCGCTGGCCAGGGCCAACCCCTGGGAGCGGGGAACGCGGACCAGCAGCCGTTCCCGCTCGTCCTGCGCCGTCCCGGGCTGCGCTGTTCCGGGCTGGGCTGTCCCGGGCTGGGCTGTCCCGGGGAGGGACACCGGACCCAGCAGCGCGGCCCCCGGTGGTAGGTCAAGCTCCTCGCCAAGACGGGCCACCGTGTCGGGCGCCCCGTCCAGCGCGGCCATCCGCGCCGCGGGCGGGAAACCGAGCTCGGCGCGCGCAGCCAGCTCGGCCCGGGCGTGGCCGGCCGGGTCCCAGCGGATGAGCGCCTGCACCGCGGCGAGCGAGGACTCCGCGACGACCACCACCCGCCCGCCGTCGGCGGCCGGCTCCACCATCGCCGCCGCGGCCATCCACCGCCGCAGCGCCTCCTCCGCCGCGCGCAGGTCGGGACGGGCCAGCAACGCGGCGGCATCCAGCAACAACGCTGCCCCGTATCGGGCCAACGGTTCCGCCCCCGGGGTGGCGACCACCAGCGAGGGTCCCGGGGGGACATCGGGCAGCCTCTCCCGTGCGCCGGAGCCGCTCCCACCGGAGGTCAACACCGGCACCCCGGGGAAGGCACGGCCCAGCTCCTCGGCGGTGCGGCGGGCCCCGATCACCCTCGCGCGCAGCCGGCTGCCCCTGCAGGCCGGGCACTGGTAACCGGTCTCGATGGCGCCGCACCACCGGCAGGCACTCAGGTTGGCGCTGCGCAGCGCCAGCGGGCCCGCGCAGCGCCGGCAGCGGGCCGCAGCCCGGCACTGCCCGCAGGCCAGCGCCGGGACATAGCCGCGGCGCGGCACCTGCACCAGCACCGGCCGCTCGCGGCTCAGCGCCGCGCGAGCCGCCTCGAACGCCACGGCGGGCAACCGCGCCGCACGGGCCGCCGGGTCCCGGGCCAGCTGGGTGTCGTCCTCCCCGATCGCGGTGACCCGCGGTGCCACGGCCCGCACCACCTCCCGGGTGGCGGCGATCTCGTGCGCCCATCCGGTGTCAAGACAGCGCTGGGTCTCGGCAGTGCGGGCATACGCAGCGACCAGCAGCGTCCCGCCTTCGAGCACGGCGCGCTGGCCGAGCACCAGCCTGCTGTGCGGGTAGGGTGCCCGCGGCTCGGCGTGCAGGTCGTCGCCGTCATCCCAGAGCACCATCAGGCCCAAGTCCGCGACCGGGGCAAAGGCCGCGGCCCGGGTGCCGACCACGATGCGCACCACGCCCCGCCGCGCCGCCAGCCACCGGCGGTACCGCCGCGCGGGTCCGGATTCGGCGGCGAGGGTGACCACCGCGTCGGGGCCGGCCAGCGCAGCCACCGCGGCGTGCACCCGCGCGGTGTCCCGGTGATCGGGCAGCACCAGCAGCGCGCCCCGGCCGGCGGCGGCGGCGGTGACGGCGGCCTCCGCGAGCCGGGCCGGCCAGTCCTCCCCCGGCAGCGCCTGCCAGCAGGCGTGCGCCGGGCGACCCTGGTGCAGTGCGTCCAGGAAAGCCGCCCCGCGACGGTAGCGTTGCCACCCTGCGGCCGCAGGCCGTGGCGGCGGGTGGATGCTCGCCGCAGCGACCGGTTCGGCCTCGGTACGGGCATGCCGGGGGGGCACCGCCAACCGCAACACGTCACTCATGGTGCCCGCGCACCGGTCGGCTACCGCCCGGGCCAGCGCGGCGAGCTGGGGGCTGAGCACCGGCTCGGGCGAGACCACCCGCTCGAGCCAAGCCAGCTGGCCCGGGTGATCGGATCCCTCGACTCGCTCCAGCAACCATCCGTCCAACAGCCGTCCGGCGAAACGCACCCGCACCCGCACGCCTGGCACCGCCGTCGCGTCGAGCTCGGCGGGCACCAAGTAGTCGAAGGGGCGGTCGAGGTGGGCCAGCGGGGTGTCCACGCACACCCGCGCGACCGCCAGCGCAGCAGCAGGGCTGCGCTGCCCACGGCGGGATCGGCCGACGCTCACGGGGCGGGTCTACCAGAACGCCCCGACAGTTCCGCACGACCCACGTGCTGGGTGGCCGCCCGCCCAGGGCACGCTTACCGCGTGAGGAGAGACGACACGATCGGCGATTTCCTGGATCAGCTGGCCGCGCGGGTGCCGGCTCCGGGCGGGGGGGCCTGTGCAGCGTTGTCAGCCGCCCAGGCCGCGGCGCTGCTGTCGATGGTGGCCCGTTACAGCACCGGGGAGAAATACCAGGAGCACGCCGAGACCATCCAGGCCGTGCTGGCCGAATCCGAGGCGGCGCGGGAGCACGCGGTGCACTTGGCCCAGGATGATGCCGCCGCGTTCGCGGTGGTCTCGGATGCCTACCAGCTGCCGAAGACCACCCCGGAGGAGAAGGCGGCCCGGAGGGCGGCGATCGCCCGCGCTCTGGTCGGGGCGGTGCAACCGCCGGCGGCAACCATCACGGCGGCGGCCCGTCTGGTCGAGCTCGCCGAGACCCTGGTGCCGATCGGCAACAGCAACGTCATCACCGACGTCGGAGTGGCTGCCGAGCTGGCCCGCGCAGCCGCGTGCTCCGCCCGGCTCAACGTGGAGGTCAACCTGGCTGGCCTTACGGACGAAGATGGCCACCGGGGTTTCCGCGATGCGCTGGCCGGGGTGGACGAGCTGGTGAAGCGGGCAGAGAAGGTTACCGCCGCCGTCCGGGAGGCGATCAGCCGGTGAGCGCCCGCGTGCTGTCCGGTAAGGAACTTGCGGCCACGATCCGCGGCCGGGTGAGCGAGCACGCCGGCGTGCTACGCGCTGCGGGGACCACACCCCACTTGGCGGTCGTGACCGCCACCGACGACCCCTCCAGCGCCTACTACGTCAGCTCCCTGTCCCGAGCGGCCGGCGCTGTGGGCATCACCTGCGAGGTGATCGACCTCGGCGCCGACGCCGGCATCGACACGATCCGCAAAAAGCTGAGCACGCTCAGTGGCCAGGACACCGTGCACGGCATCGTCCTGTCCACCCCCCTGCCCGTCGGCACCACCCTGGAAGAGCTGGCAACCGAGATCGACCCCGGCAAGGACGTCGACGGCGCCAACCCGGTGAGTCTGGGGCGCCTAGTCTGCGGGCTGCCCGCGTATGCTCCCGCCACCGCCGAGGCCGTGACGACGCTGCTCGACCACTACGGCATCACCGTCGAAGGCCAGCATGCCGTCGTCGTGGGGCGGTCCAACGTGGTCGGCAAGCCAACCGCACACCTGCTGCTGAACCGCAACGCCACGGTGACGGTCTGCCACTCCCGTACCCGCCGCCTGGCGGCGATCACCAGCCAAGCCGACGTGCTGGTCGTCGCCGTCGGCAAACCGAGGATGATCACGGCTGAGTACCTGCGGCCCGGTGCGATCGCGATCGACGTCGGCACCAACCCCACCCCGGACGGTGGCCTCGTCGGCGACATCGACATCGACACCGGCAGCGTGAGCACCCGGGCCGCGGGGGTGACTCCCGTGCCCGGCGGGGTCGGCCCGGTGACCACCGCCCTGTTGCTGCACCACACTGTGCAGGCCGCGGCCCGCTGAACGGCCTCACCGCCGGACCGGAGTCGGCCTGCTGTTCTCATGCTGGCGGCGCTCTGGTCGGCGCTGGAAGTCCGTCGGGGTCTGTTGGGAGTCCGGGGTACCCGGCTGAGCGGGGAAGACACCGTCAGTGTTCTGCTATCGCCGAGGCACATA
>Ga0213881_10000892_pt1 | contig 15803 bp, 14 predicted proteins | sample BarmaccoBMER_R08_FD_160104 | JGI IMG/M metagenome (GOLD analysis project Ga0213881, IMG submission 160104) | Barbacenia macrantha exposed rock microbial communities from rupestrian grasslands, the National Park of Serra do Cipo, Brazil - ER_R08 ... | reverse complement strand
CCGTACACCAGGTACGTGGCGAGGCGATGGCCAACCCTTTAGTGGCTAATCCTGTCCTGAGTATTCGAAGTGGCGGGGCGCACACGCCACACTGGGACGCCTTGGAGGCGGGTACCCGGAGGGGTCGTCTCGTGTCGAGCGCAGCCGCAGCCACGCCAGCAAGATCGTCCCTATCGTGAATTCCTGTACCGATCTTCCTCAACACCGGTGAAGCCGTACAATAGTTGACTACGCAACAACTGGAGGTCGGTTATGCCCGCCATCACCGCGGACACCCTCACCCTGCCGCGGGTGCCCACGCCTGAGCCGGCCCGGCGCCGCCCGGTCCGGTCGGTCACCACCGCCCCGAGCGGCTTCGAGGGGGAAGGCTTCCCGGTACGCCGGGCGTTCGCCGGGGTCTCCCTGCGCGACCTCGACCCGTTCATCCACATGGACCAGATGGGCGAGGTGGAGTACGCGCCGGGCGAGCCCAAGGGCACGCCATGGCACCCGCACCGCGGGTTCGAGACCGTCACCTACATGATCGACGGGATCTTCGAGCACCAGGACTCCACCGGCGGCGGCGGCGTGATCACCAACGGCGACACCCAGTGGATGACCGCCGGCGGCGGCATCCTGCACATCGAGAAGCCACCGGAGGCGCTGGTGGTTTCCGGTGGCCTGTTCCACGGTGTCCAGCTCTGGGTCAACCTTCCGCGCGCCAACAAGTTCAATCCGCCCCGGTACCAGGACATCCGCGGCAAGGATGCGACACTGCTGTCCTCCGCCGACGGCGGGGCGCTGCTGCGCGTCATCGCCGGCGAGGTCGGCGGCCATCACGGTCCCGGCGTCACCTTCACACCGATCACACTCGTCCACGCGACGGTCAGTCCCGGCGCCCGGCTCGACCTGCCCTGGTCCCCCGAGTTCAACGCGCTGGCGTACGTGCTGGCCGGCCAGGGCACCGTCGGCAACGAGGCACGACCGGTACACAAGGGGCAGCTGGCCGTGTTCGGTCCGGGTGACGCGGTCACGGTCGCCGGCGCGGCACGCCAGCCGCTGGCCGAGCCGAACCTCGAGGTGCTGCTGCTGGGCGGCCGGCCCATCCGCGAACCGGTCGCACACTACGGCCCGTTCGTCATGAACACCCACGAGGAGCTGGTGCAGGCCTTCGAGGACTACCAGGCGGGCCGGCTGGGCGTGATCCCCGCCGAGAACCTGCCGCACAGCCACCCGGGTGAGGCGCCGCAGACGACCGCCGAGCCTGCCTGACCCGCCGGCGCGGGCGTCAGGTCGCGGGTGCCGGCCGGGGCTTGAGCCGGGCGGTCGGCAGCGCGGGGGCCGGCAGCCGGCGGGGCGTGCCGGCGTAGCCCTCAACCCGCTGGGCTGAGCACAACCCCGGGGCCGGTTCAGCCGCGGCCGCCGACGCCGGTACCCCCGGCGCCCGGTCAGGCCGGCACCATCGACTCGCACCAGCGGATCGCGCCGCGTGGATCCCGGGCGTGGATGCTGTTGGTGGCCGGCCCGCCGCGGCGCAGCACCGCCGCGTGGTACCGCTGCCGCGGCGTGGCCGGCTGCGCCACCGCCCGCACCCAGGCCAGCGTCGAGCCGCCCGGGTCGTACACCGCGGCGTCGCCCTCCAGGCGCCAGTGCGCCCGGCCGGCGACCGCTGCCGGCCGACCATCCCGAACGCGGACCCAGCTGGAACGCGCTGCTGCAGCTGCGCGACCGCCGCGACGGCTCCTACATCGAGGAGTTCACGCACAGCACGACCAGGCCGGGCTACACCATGGCCAGCACCCAGTACCGGGCACGGATCAGCCAACGCGGCCGCGCTCACGCGTCGACCGGCTCACCGCCGTGCTGGCCGATGCCAGCGTGCGCAACGCCGCCACCATCGCCGCCGCCGCCGTGGCCGCGGCGCGCTCGCAGACCGTGCGCCTGCCTGGCGAGGACGTGGCCGCCGACCTGGTGGCCGCCCTCGCGAAGGAGGTGATGGACCTCGACATCCGGATCAAGCAGGCCGACAAGGCGATCGAGGACCGGTTTCGCCGCCACCGGCTGGCCGACGTGATCGTTTCCATGCCCGGCTTCGGCTACCGGCTCGGTGCCGAGTTGCTCGCCGCCATCGGCGAGTTGGACCTCATCACCTCCGCCGACCACCTGGCCGCCTACGCAGGGCTGGCCCCGGTCGCTAACGACTCGGGCAAACGCACCGGCCGGCTGCACACCCCCAGCCGCTACAACCGCAGACTGCGCCGGGTGACGTACTTGTCCGCGCTGACCAGCATGCGCTGCCACCCCGAGTCCCGCGCCTACTACGAGCGAAAGCGGGCCGAAGGCAAGCGTCCGATCCAGGCGATCGTCTGCCTGGCCCGCCGCCGCACGAACGTGCTGTGGGCACTGATGCGCGACAACCGCACCTGGCAGCCCGAGCCGCCTACGGACTGACATCTCGATCACTTGACAACATCATTGAGAGTCCTTTCTGGCGTGCCAAGTGGCGCGGGTGCGGCTGGCAGTGGCGGCCGTGGCGGTGACGGTGATCAGCAGGAGCGCGGCGAGGCCCAACGCGGCCGTGTTGCTGACCTCGAGCACGAGCATCAGCGCCCGCCTGGTCTCCTCGTCCGGGAAGAACGTGCTCACGCGCGGCGAACACGGCCGCGGTGAAATACATGCCGATCGGCTATGACCGGTGAGCCGAGACACCGAACACGTCAGTCGACCCGGATTGTCGAGCTGGCCATAACCGGCCTGGTCCCCGTCCCCCGAGACTCCGGCCGTATTACCGGCAACCTGCGCCGCCCCAAGCGCTACAACCGCCGGCTGCGGCGGGTGTTCTACATGGCCGCGCTGTCCAGCATCCGAGCCGACGGCCCCTCGCGTGTCTTCTACCAGCGCAAGCGCGGCCAACGGTTGATCCATACCCAGGCCCTGCTCGCCCTGGCCCGCCGCCTGGTCGACGTGTTGTGGGCGCTGCTGCGCGACGGTCGAACCTTCACACCGACCGCGCCACCACCGATCACCTCGGCCACTTGACACGATCATTCAGATTCCTTTCGGGTCGTACCTAAGCTCTGTGGTCAGTCCACGGAGGCACAACGCCGGTGGGCGCCCCGAGCACAACCCGCGGCACCCGAACGAGGCCGATCGAAAGCTGAGATCGGAGACAAAGCCTGTCCCGAAACCCGGATGCGCCCGCGACAGCCCGCGCGACACCGCGACCAGCGCGCCAACCGGCAGAGGAGATCACCATGGCCCCCGAGCCCGCACCGTCCCCCGGCGGCAAACCCTCCGCCGGTGGGTTTCAGACCACCGACACCAGTCGGGTGGAGGCCTTCAGCGACGGGGTCTTCGCCGTGGCGATCACCATCCTGGCCCTGGACATGCACACGCCCGTCCATCGCCCCGGCGTGCTGCTCCCGGCGCTGCTGCACCAGTGGCCGGTCTATCTGGGCTATCTGATCTCGTTCGCCTATATCGGCGTGATCTGGCTCAACCACCACCAGGCCTTCACCCGCATCCGCACCATCGACCGCGGCCTGCATGCGGCTAACCTCGCGCTGCTGTTCACCACCGCCGCGCTCCCGTTCCCCACCGGCGTGCTCGCCGACGCCCTGCAAGAACACCTCGACAGCGCCGACGTGCGCACCGCCGGCGCGCTCTACGCGCTCATCGCCGCGGCCATGTGCGCGAGCTGGCTATGGATCTACCGCCACCTCGCCCACCACCCCGACATCCTCGAGACCAGCGCCGAAGCCCACTACGTCCCCCACGGCCAACTTCGCGCCAGCGCCGGCATCATCACCTACCTCCTCGGCGGCGGACTCGGCTGGGCGATCACCCCCGGCATCGCGCTCGCGGCGTTCCTGCTGCTGCCGGTGTTCTACTTTCTCACCAGCGAAGGCATCTCCCACCCGCGCCGACACGATGTCACCCGCTGACAGGCGCGACACCCGCGGATGGGCCCCGCGGTCCGCCCAGTCCACCCGGTTGATGAGTCGCCCGTGCGACGGCTGGCCACCCGCGGTATCAGGACATCCGCGCCCAGCAAGCCATCCCGCGGTCCTCGCCCGATGGCGCCAACCCGCTGTGGGGTCATCGCCGGCGAGATAGCCGCACATGCCGATCACGGTGGTCCACGCCGTGGGTCAGCCCGGCGTCCAGTTCGAGCTGCCGTGACCGCCGAGTGCAACGCGCTGACCTGCGTGCTCGCCGACCACGCAACGCTCGGTCTCGAAGCCCGTCCGGCCCGCGAGGGCCAGCTGACCCTGTTCGGGGGGCGACGCACGGAGCCTCGCCGCCGCCCGCGCCGGCCGGTCCCCGAACCGGACCTCGCTCTCCGAAGCCGCGGTGTCGACTGCCGGGGCACCCGTGCGCGGCCGGTGCAAGGGCGATCCGCGGGGCTCCGCGGTACCCACCCATCGCCGAGCCCCGCCGTCCGCTGATGGGTTTGGCACTGTGGTGAGAGAGCCCAGGCGAGAGGATGGTGTGCGGGGTGATCGAGGCGGTCGTGTTCGACCTGGATGGCGTTCTTGTCGACTCCGAACCGGTGTGGGAGCAGGTGCGCCGCCAGGTGGTCGCCGAGCACGGGGGCCACTGGCCTCCAGAGGCGCAGCGCCGGCTGATGGGCATGAGCACTTCCGAGTGGGCCCGCTATCTCAGCGCCGACCTCGGCGCCAGCCTGGCGCCGGACCGGGTCGCCACGCTGGTCATCGAGCGCATGGCCGCCCGCTACGCCGACCACCTGCCGCTCATGCCCGGCGCCGTCGAGGCCGCGCGGAGGATGGCGGATCGCTGGCCGCTCGGCCTGGCTAGCTCGTCGCCGCGCATCCTTATCGACGCGGTGCTCGACTCCGCCGCGCTGCGTCCGCTCTTCGCGGCAACCCTGTCCACCGAAGAGGTGGCTCGCGGGAAACCGGCACCCGATGCCTACCTGGCCGTCGCGGCGCGGCTGGGTGTCCGCGCGGACCGGTGCGCCGCGGTGGAAGACTCCAGCAACGGGTTGCGCTCGGCCGACGGCGCCGGGATGCGGATGATCGCCGTGCCGCATCCGCGGTACCCGCCGGACCCCGACGCGCTCGGACTGGCCCGGCTGGTACTGACCAGCCTCGCCGACCTCACTCCGGCCGCCATCGCGGCCCTCGAGTAGCCGCCGACCACGGCGGGGTAGTTGGTCAATTCGTTGAGGGCTTTCAGCTGGCTGCCGATGCGGTGGGAGCAGAGTGTGTTTGCGCCTGGTCGAGCACGGGCTGGATAGCGCGCTGGGCTTTGGAGAGCCAGGGTGAGCGCGGGGGGTTCGCGCCAGTACAGGCCGCCTCGGCGCGGGATGGGTCCAACCACTGGAGTCCGTGGGCATGGGCGCCCGGCGCCAGCTCCGAGGGTCTACGCAACGGCGACAGCCACCGCGCGGCCGGACCTGTCGGCTCAACCGTCCGACCGTGCGCCAGGTTGGCGGCGTCCAGCGGCCGCCACGAGGCCGTTGCCCCTGCCCGGCTGCTAGGGCGTGTACTGGAGGGATTGTGACCCGCCGTAGGTGATCATGTCCGGATGGTGGGTCGTCAGCGTTCCGTAGGTGAACGTCCGTCCCGCAGACCCCGCCCATGAAACTCGAGCCCGCACCTCGCCTCGCCCTGGAGCCGGCGCCACCACCTTGCGCGTCTCAACCGACCCGCCCCCTCGCGGAAGTACGGCGACGCGGCTGGTGCGGGCACGGCTTCGCCACTGGCGCCGATCCGCTCTTGAAAAACCTCGACTCCCGCACGTTCACTCGCACACTGTCCTGGGGGGAGGTCACCCTCGGCACAGCGTTGCCGCTGCCGCTGGTTCCGACCGGCCTGGCGGGTGTCGGACTATAGCCGCCTTCTCCGCCGGTCTCCTTGGGCTGTACCTAGGTTGAGGGTGTGGGCGTGCAGGCCGCTGCGGCTGCCGCGTGGTGGCACGAGGAAAGGATGTTCGGCGAGGCTGGCGAGGTCGGCGCGGTCGCCGTGTTCGGCGGCCAGGGCGGCCGGTAGCGCCGCGATCAGCGGTTCGCGTGTGGTGATGGCCAGGTCGAGGTGCGGGTCGGGTGCGCCGGCGAGGGCGGGCGGGGGCAGGTGCACCAGCCCGAGTTCGGCGCGGCGGGAGCGGACCGCGTCGAGCACGCCGTCCGTGGTGTCTTCGAGGACCTCGAGCAGCACCGCTGGGTGTTCGGCGCGGTAGCGGGCGAGCAGGCGGGGCAGCGGGCCCCAGGCGGTAGCGGAGTCGAAGGCGAGCGCGACCCGGCCGGAACGGCCCTCGCCGAGGTGGCGCACGGATTGGGCGGTGGCGTCGACGTCGGCGAGCAGCCGGCGGGCGTGATCCAGCAGGTGGCGGCCGGCGTCGTGAGGTCGACGCCCCGGCGGTGGCGATGCAGCAGCGGCACGCCGAGCTCGTGTTCCAGCCGGGCGAGCTGGTTGGACAGCGGGGGTTGGGTGAGATGCAGCCGAGTGGCGGCACGGGTGATCGAGCGCTCCTCGGCGACGGCGACGAAGTACCGCAACTGCCTCAGGTCCATAGCTCAGTGTATGGCTGTGGCAGCAAATCGGTATTGGACGTATGACTGTTGCGGGTGGACTGTGAAGGGCATCACCGGAACTGCCGAGCATCGGGGGGTCGGGGTGCGGGAGTTCAGCTACGAGGGGTTGCCTGGGCGGGTGGTGTTCGCCGCCGGGGCGGCCCGCACCCGGCTGGCCGGCGAGATCGAGCGGCTGGGGGCGTCACGGGTGTTGCTGGTGGCCGGCGAGGCGGAGCGACCGCTGGCCGAGCGGCTGGTGGCGCCGTTGGCCGACCGGATCGCGGCGACGTTCAGCCAGGTGCGCCCGCATGTGCCGGTGCGGGTGGCCGAACAGGCCCGCGCGCTCGCCGCCGCTACGCGAGCGGATGCGGTGTTGAGCGTCGGCGGGGGGTCGACGACGGGCACGGCCAAAGCCATTGCGTTGACGAGCGGGTTGCCGATCGTGGCGGTGCCGACCACGTACGCCGGCTCGGAGGTGACCCCGGTGTGGGGGTTGACCGAGGCGGAACGCAAGACCACCGGCACCGATCCGCGGGTGCTGCCCAAGGTCGTGGTCTATGACCCGGAGTTGACGGTGTCGCTGCCGGCGGCGTTGTCGGCGGCGAGTGGGTTGAACGCGATGGCGCACTGCGTGGAGGCGTTCTGGGCGCCGCGCCGCAATCCGATCAGCGCGCTGGCCGCCGAGGAGGGCGTCCGGGCGCTGGCGGCGGGGTTGCCGGCGGTGACGACCTCGAGGCGCGCTCGAACCTGCTGTACGGGGCGTACCTGGCTGGCAGCGCGTTCGCGGTGGCCGGCTCGGGGTTGCACCACAAGATCTGCCACGTGCTCGGCGGGGCCTACGACCTGCCCCACGCGCAGACGCACGCGATCGTGCTGCCGCACGTGCTGGCGTTCAACGCCCCGGGCGCCCCCGAGGCCGCCGCCCGGATCGCCCGCGCGCTCGCGGCCGATGATCCGGTGGCCGGGTTGCGCGGGTTGTCGCGGCGGCTGGGGATCCCGCGCGGGTTACGGGAGCTCGGGCTGCGCGAGGACCAGCTGGAGCAGGCGGTGCGGTTGATCGAGCCGGTGGTGCCGGCCGACAACCCGGTGCCGGTCGACACCGCCGCGTTGCGCGCGCTGCTGGCGGCGGCCTGGTCCGGCCAGCCCGCCACCACCGCCGCCACCACCACCGCCACCACGATGAAGGAGACGGCGTGAGCACCCACCCCGACACCAGTTCGCCCGACACCGGCCACGGCGCGAGGGCGGCGCGCGGGCCGACCGCGAGCAGGCGGTGACCGAGGAGGTCATCGCCAGTTTCGCCGGTGCCGCCTCGCCGCGCTACCGCGAGATCATGGAAAGCCTGGTGCGGCACCTGCACGCGTTTGCCCGCGAGGTGCGGCTGACGCAGGCCGAATGGGAGGCCGACGAGGACGGTTTCTACGACGTGCAGTACGACGACCAGCGCAGCGCCGGGCGGGCCTGGTGGCCGCCGGAGCGGGTGGCGAGTACCGGTTCTGGTCGGTGCTGCCGGCGCCGTACCCGATCCCCTACGACGGTCCGGTCGGCGAGCTGCTCACCGCCGCGGGCCGCGGCCCGATGCGGCCGGCGCACCTGCACTTGAAGGTCGACGCGGACGGCCACCGCACGCTGATCACCCATGTCTTCCTGGCCGGTGACGATTATTTGGACCGCAAGATCGACTACGGGGGGATCGTCACGCTCGCCGCCGCCACCACGGCGCTGGTGCTGATCACCACCCTGGGCGGCACCAGCTATCCGTGGGGCTCACCGCCGATCATCGGGCTGCTCGTCGCCGCCGCGGCCCTGCTCGCCGGGTGGGCCGCGATCGAACGCGTCGCGGCCCAGCCGGTCCTGCCGCCGCGGCTGTTCACCAACCGCACCTTCGCGCTGGCCGGCGCGATCGCGTTCGTGGTCGGGTTCGCCATGATGGGCGCGACCACCTTCCTGCCGATGTATCTGCAGGTGGTGGCGGGCGCCAGCCCCACCAGCTCGGGGCTGCGGATGATCCCGATGATGCTCGGCATGCTGGCCGCCTCGACGGTGACCGGGCAGCTGGTCACCCGCACCGGCCACTACCGCATCTTCCCGATCGTCGGCACCGCGGTGTTCAGCGTCGGGCTGCTGCTGCTCTCGCGGATGACCGCCGCCACCTCCACGCTGGCCTCGTCGCTGTCCATGCTGGTGCTCGGGGTCGGGCTCGGCCTGGTGATGCAGGTGCTCATCGTCGCGGTGCAAAACGCCGTGGACTACCGCGATTTGGGCACGGCCACCTCCGGGGCGACGTTCTTTCGCTCCATCGGCGGGTCGTTCGGGGTGGCCGCGTTCGGTGCGGTGTTCGCCGGGGCGCTGGCGACCAACCTGCGCCGGTTTCTGGCTACCACCGCGCTGCCGCCCGGCTTCGACCCGCAAGCCCCCCAGGCGCACCCCGAGCTGCTGCGCCAGTTGTCGCCGCCGGCGCGGGCCGCCTACCGCGACGCCTACTCCGGCGCCCTGGACACGGTGTTTGTGATGGCCATCCCCTTCGGAGTGATCGCGTTCGCGCTGGCGTTGGCGCTGAAAGAACTCCCACTGAAAACCACCTCGACGGCCACCGACCCCGGCGACACCTTCGCCATGCCCCACGCCCGGGCCTCCGCGGAGGAGATCGAGCGGGCGCTGGCCGTGCTCGTCGGGCGCACCGCGCTCCCGAAGAACTACCGCCGCCTCGCCAAGGACAGCCAGCTGCGGCTCGAACCGGGCTGCTGCTGGCTACTCGAACGACTCGACCAGCGCCGCGACACCACCCCGACCGAGCTGGCCGAACACGCCCACACCACCCTCGAGCGGCTGCGCCCCCGGTTACGGCAGCTCGCCGACGCCGGGCTGGTCACCCTCGCCGACACCACCGTCGTCGTCGCCGCCGACACCCTCGCCGACACCGCCAGGGGCACGATCGCGGTCACCGACGCCGGCCAACGCGCCGCGCACGCCCTGCGCTCGGCGCGCCGCGATGAGCTGGCGGGGCTGCTGGCCGACTGGCCGCCCGCCGACCACGACGAGCTGAGCGCGCTGGCGGCCCGGCTGGCCGAGCGGCTCGCGGCGGACACCACCGGCCGCACCCTGCTGGCCGACGGGCCGGCCCGCGTGCCGGACTGAGCTGGAACGGAGCTGTGATGCCCTCACTGACGTTGCTGCTGCTCTCGCGGTGGCAGTTCGCGTTCACCGTGGCCTTTCACATGACCTTCCCGGCGATCACGGTGGGCCTGGCGGTGTTCCTGGCGTTCGTCTACGGGATATACCTGCGCACCGGTGAGCGGGTCTATCTGCAGATCTTCCGATTCTGGAAAAAGATCTTCGCGGTCGGGTTCGCGTTGGGGGTGGTCGCCGGCACCGTCATCACCTTCGAGTTCGGGCTGAACTGGGGCCCCTATGCCGCGGCGACCGGCCCGATCCTCGGCCCGATCATCGGCATGGAGGTCGTCACCGCGTTCTTCCTCGAGGCCGGCTTCATCGGGATCATGCTCTACGGCGACGGGCGGGTCAGCCCCCGGGTGATGTTCACCGCGTGCTGCCTGGTCGCGCTGGGCACGGTGCTCTCGACCACCTGGATCCTCGCGGCGAACTCCTGGATGCAAACCCCGGCCGGATACCGGATCGTGGCCGGCCAGTTCCAACCCGCCGATTGGGTCGCGGCCATCTTCAACCCCTCCGCCTGGCGGTTCCCGCACATGCTGCTGGCGGTGCTGATCTCCGCGGCCTGGCTGATCGGCGGAATCTGCGCCTACTACCTGCTGGTCGGGCGCCACCTTGGGTTCGCCCGCCGCGGGTTCTCCCTGGCGCTGGGGGTGCTGGCGCTGCTGGTGCCCGCCCAGCTCTACATCGGCGACAACGTGGCCTTTCTGGACCTGGCCTACCAACCCCCGAAGTTCGAGGCCCTGGAAGGCAACTGGACCTCTGACAACACCGGCTACAACCTGATCGTCGTGCCGGATCTGGCCCACCAGCGCAACCTGGTGCAGATCACCATCCCCAAGCTGGACAGCGTGATCGCCAAAGACCTCTCCGGGCACACCGCCGCCCTGGGCCTGGCGCAAACCCCCAGGGCCGAGCAGCCGAACATGTGGGCGGTCTTCTACGGCTTCCGGGTCATGTTCTACGCCGCGCTGGTGATGTTCGCCGCCGCGCTGACCGGGGTGGTGCTGCGGCTGCGGCGGCGGCTGTATGTGGCGCGGTGGTTTCACCGGTGGATGGTGTGGCTGACCCCGATCGGCGTGGCCGCGGTGATCGGCGGCTGGGTGACCGCCGAAACCGGGCGGCAGCCGTTCGTGGTCTACGGGCTGCTGCGCACCGACCAGGCCGTCTCGCACCTGGCGCCGGCCAGCCTGATCGGATCGATGATCGCGTTCGTGCTCGTGTACCTGACGCTGTACGCCACGTGGATTGTGTATGTGATCCGGGCGATCCGACGTGGCCCCGACCCGGCGGACCTGACCGATCCCGCCCGGCTGGCCGAGGGCGCCCCGGGCACGGGAGATACCGCCGACAAGCCGGGCACCGCACCGGCCGCCGAACCTCCAGGGGTGTGAGATGGCACAAATCGCCTGGTACGCGATCACCCTGTTCTGCCTGGCCATGTATGTGCTGCTCGACGGCTACGACCTGGGCATCGGCGTGCTGCTGCTGGCCGACCGCGACGACGAGCGCCGCCGGGAGATGGTCGAGCTGGTGGCCACCGCCTGGGACGGCAACGAATCCTGGCTGGTGCTGCTGGGGGTGGCGCTGTTCGGTGGACTCCCGGCCGCCTACGGTGTGCTGCTGCCGGCGTTGTATGTGCCGGTACTGGTGATGCTCTTCGCGATCATCTTCCGCGGCGTCGCCATCGAAATGATCTCCGCAGCCCCGGGCTTCCCGCGCGGCTGGGGGTGGGCATTCGGGCTGGGCTCGCTGGTGGCCAGCTTCGCCCAAGGCGTCACCCTCGGCGGGCTGCTGTCCGGGGTGGCGCTGCGCGGCGGGGTGTTCGCCGGGGCCAGCTTCGATTTCCTCACCCCCTACGCGGTGCTCACCGGGTTCGCCGCGGTCGCGCTGTATGCCACCGCCGGGGCCGCGGTGCTGCGGGTCAAGACCGAGGGGGCGTTCTACCGGCGCGCCATGCTCGCCGGGCGGGCCGCGCTGGTGGCCACCGTGGCGTTGGCCGCCGCCAGCGCCGCGGCGCTCGCGCCGGCCACGGCGACACCGGTGCGGCTGGGTGAACCCGGCCGGCTCGCGGCGTTCGTCGTGCTGGTGCTCGTCGCCGCGGCCGGGCTGGGCCTGGCCGGGCGGGGATTTGGCCGCCGCCTGGACTGGGTCGCCACGGCGGGGGTTACGGTGGCCGAGGGCGCCGGGCTGGCCGGGCTGCTGGTGGCGATCTACCCGGTGGTGGTGCCGCCCCGCCTCGACCTGGCCGCGGCGGCGGCCCCGGCGGGGTCGCTGAACTTCCTGTTGGTCGGCGTCGGGGTCAACCTGCCCCTGGTGCTGTTTTACAACTGGTATGCCCATCACGTCTTCCGCGGCAAATACCGGGTGCTCCTCGCCGCGCGGCCCACCGGCCAGTCCGCGGCCGCCCGCGCCACCGACCCCACCCCGGCGACCCCGCGCGGAAAGGTGACGCCATGACGAGCCGCCCGCCACCCCAACCACCGCCGCAACCACCGCCGCGGCCATCTTCCCCACCATCGCCATCGCCATCGCTACCGCCACGGGGCGCGCGGCGCCGCTGGCTGGCCAACGCCGCCTGGGTCGTGGCCGGTGTCGTGCTCGCCGCAATCTGCCTTGGGGTGTTCGGGGGCTACCCGCGCGCACAGCGCGCTGTTGAACCTGATCGCCCTGGTGTTGGTGATCGCGGCCGGCGCGCTCGTGTGGTATGTGGATGAGCGTCGTGAACGTCGCGGCTGAAGCCCGCGCGCGCCCGGCGAGCCCGGCGTCCGGGGCCAGATCGCGCTCGCCAGCCGATGCGCGGGCCCGCCTCGAGCGCACCGCGGCGCCGGGTCGGGGGCACTTCGCCCTCGCGGCCGGGTGCCGGGTCGCGGGCACCGCCGCGGACGTGGCGTTTTGGCTGATCACCGCCGGGTTGTTCGCCGGCGTCGCCGCCCACACCCTCACCCCGGCCGCGCTGGGACACGCCGGGGCGGTGCTGGGCGTGGTGGTGCTGGGGCGGGGGTTGGCCGGCTACGGCGCGCGCCGTGGCGCCGACGCCGGCGCCGAGGCGGTCAGCGCCGCGCTGGCCCGCCAGGTCCTGCGGGCGACGCTACGTCCGGCCGGGTGGGGGGACGCCGAGCCGGCGGCGCTGGCCCACGCGGTGCTGGAGTTGGCCGACCAGATCGGCGACTACCACCGCACGACGCGCCCGGCGCGGCTGGCCTGCCCGGCCGCGGCGGGGGTGCTGGCGGTGGTAGCGGTGCTGCATTGGCCGGCGGCGCTGCTGCTGGCCGCCACCACCCCGCTGATCCCGCTGAACCTGCACCTGGCCGGGCACGCCACCCGGGCGGTCGCCGACCGGCAGCTGCGCGAGGTGCGGGCGCTGTCGGCGCGGCTGGCCGATCGCTTCCGTGGGCTGCGCACCCTCGCCATGCTCGGCGCCGCGCCCCGCGAGGCGGCGGCGGTCAGCGCCGCGGCCGCCGGGCTCAACCGTGCCAGCGCGGCGGTGTTGCGCCGCGCGTTCATCTCGTCCGCGGTGCTGGACATCGCGGTGACCTTCGCCATCGCCTTGACCGCGCTCTACACCGGCCTGATGCTGCTGGGCTACCTGCCCGCCACCCGGCTTCCCCGGTTGACGCTGTCCACCGCGCTGCAGGTGTTGGTGCTCGCGCCGGTGTACTTCGCGCCGCTGCGCGCGCTGGGCGCCGGCTACCACGAACGCGAGGCCGCGCTGGCCGCGCTGGACACCCTCGACACCCACCCGGCGCCCCCGCACCCTCCATCACCGAGCCCATCACCGGGGCCGCCGACGGCGCAACTGGACGCGCCGGCGGTCGAGCTCGACACGCTGACCGTGCGCTACCCCGGTGCCCAGCGCCCGGTCCTGCAGGCGGTGACCGTCCGACTGGCGCCCGGACGCGTCGCGGCCGTGTGCGCGCCGTCCGGGGCCGGCAAGACCACCCTGCTCGCCACGATCGCCGGGCTGATCACCCCCAGCGCTGGCACCGTGACGCTCGGCTGTGCGCCCGCCAGCCGCCCGCCGAGCCCCACCGCGGTGAGCTGGCTCGGGCAAACCACGCTGCTGCTGGCCGGCTCGCTGGCCGACAACATCCGGTTGGGCAACCCCACCGCGTCAGGCCATGCCGTACACGACGCCGCGCGGCGCGCCGGGCTCGCCGACCTGCTGGCGTGCCTGCCCGACGGGCTGGGCACCCGGATCGGCGCGGGCGGCTGGGGAGTCTCCGCCGGGCAGGCCCAGCGGGTCGCGCTCGCCCGGGCGTTGCTGCGCGACGCCCCGCTGTGGCTGCTCGATGAGCCCACCGCCCACCTCGACGCGGCCGGCGAAGCCGAGCTGTGCCGCGCGCTGGCCCGCGCCTGGCGGGGCCGCACCGTGCTCATCGCCACCCATTCGCCGGCCGTCACCGCGCTCGCCGACGAGATCTGGACACTCGCGGGTGGGCAGCTGCTCGTGGAGAAGCGGCGATGACCCTGAGCATGATGACCCCAAGGATCACCTCGAAAGCCCGGCCGAGCACCGGCTCCGGGCGGGGGCCGGTGTGGGGCTCTCTGCGCCTGCTGTTCGCCACCGCCGCGCCGCAACTGGCCGCCGGAACGGCGCTGGCCGCGCTGGGCGCCGGCGCATCGATCGGGTTGATGGGGCTCGCCGGCTGGTTTCTCGTGATGTGCGCGATGCCGCCCGCCGCGTTCAACTTCTACCCGCCCAGTGGCGGGGTGCGCGCGCTTGCCCTCACCCGCATCGCCGCCGGGTACGGGCAGCGGCGCGCCAACCACGCCGCCGCGCTGCGCTGGCTACTGGCGCTGCGGGCGCGGTTGTTCAGCGCCGCCTCCCGCCTGCGGCTCCCCGAGCTGCGCGCGTTCGCCGCCGGGGACTTGGTGGACCGGGTGATGGCCGACGCCGAGACCCTCGCCGGCTTCGTGCCCGCCACGCTCGCCCCCACCGTCTCGGCCCTGGCCGCCGGGGCGGCGACGGTGCTGCTGCTGGCCGTCGTCGTGCCGTCGGCGGCGCCGGTGTTCGCCCTCGGCGCGGCGCTCACCGTGGCCGCCGCGGCGCTCACCGCCCGCTCACCCCAGCGGGTAGCGAAGGTCGCCGCCGCCCGCGCCGCCGCCCGCGACCTCCTCGTCACCACGGCCGCCGCCGCCCCGGAGCTGGCCTGCCTGGCGGCCCTCGACCAGGTCGGCGCGCAGATCATCGACCGGCTGGGCGAGCTCCGCGCCCGGCGCCGCCGCGCGGACCGGCGCGCCGCCCTCGCCCACAGCGGTGCCGAGGTGATCCGGGCGGCCACCCTGCTGGCCATCACCCTGCTGACCCTGAGCGCCAAGCCGACCCCGGCGGTCGCCGCGCTGGTCGTGTTCGCCGTCGCCGCGGCCCTCGACGCGTGCGACCCGCTGCCCGCCGCGCTACGCCACGCCATCCAGGCCGTCATCGCCGCGCGCCGGCTGGCCGCGCTCACCACACCAGCTGATCCATTGGGCGGTGGGTGCACGCCGCTCCGGCTCCGCGCCGGCGGGCTGGATGTACGCATCCACCATCCCGCCGTGCGCTACCCCACCCGCACCGTCACCCCCGACCTGGACCTGGCCCTTCCCGCCGGGACGGTGCTGGTGCTCAGCGGCCCCTCCGGTAGCGGCAAAACCACCATCCTGCGGGCCCTGGCCGGCGAGCTACCCACCGAGGGCGGACAACTCCTCGTCGGCGGGGTCCCACCGGCCCACCACCCGGCCGGCCAGGTGGTGCTCGTCGACCACGACGACGTGGTGTTCGCCGGCACCCTCGCCGACAACCTACGCCTGGCCGACCCCACACTCACCCACCAGCGGATCGGCGCGCTGCTGGCTGCGGTCGGGCTGCTGCCCGCGCCGCCCGGCGAACTCGGCCCCGACACCCTCATCGGCCCGGGCGCGCGGGTACTGTCCGGCGGCGAACAGCGCCGCGTCTGCCTGGCCCGGGCCCTGGCCGCCCGCCCCGCGCTGCTGCTGCTCGACGAACCCACCGAAGGGCTCGACACCACCGCCGCACACCACGCGCTGGGCGCGATCACCCGCCTGCTGCCCGAAGCCACCGTGATCCTTGCCGTGCACGACCGCCACCACGACCAGCTGCCCTGGCCCACCG
>Ga0213881_10000891_pt1 | contig 15809 bp, 10 predicted proteins | sample BarmaccoBMER_R08_FD_160104 | JGI IMG/M metagenome (GOLD analysis project Ga0213881, IMG submission 160104) | Barbacenia macrantha exposed rock microbial communities from rupestrian grasslands, the National Park of Serra do Cipo, Brazil - ER_R08 ... | reverse complement strand
GCCGCCGGACAGCACCACCACTAAACCCCGCACCACACCAGCCCGCAGGCCCCGCCACCACCCGGCCGGGGCCTGCCGCCATTCACACCCAGACCCACTCACCACTCAAGGTCCATACAGGGCAACCACAAGACGGCTGGCCGATTGCCCGTTGCATGGCGATACGCGTAGTTCGCCGACGCGAGCCAAGGCGAGAGTCCGGGCGCTGTCCGCCCCAAGCGGCGACGAGCCCGAGAGTCGGGGCGCTGTCCGCCCCAAGCGGCGACGAGTCGGCTGAGAGCGGGCCGGTGACCGCCCGAAACTTTCACCGACGATGGCTCGCCACCTGAACAGAACTCGCCTATCAGAAGAAATCTGACGATCTATGTTGATCCGCCCCGTCGCTCCCGTTACGTTCTGGTCGTGACGGCTTCGCCCTCCCGCCGGTCGGTGCTCCGCACCGGGATGCTGGGCGGCGGCGCCGCGCTGGCATACCTCGTGTCCCGACGCCAGGCCCCAGCCCGTGCCGCTACCGTGAACACGGTGGTTACGGCTCCGCAGCCCGCCCGCGGCTACGCGTTCAACCAGGGCTGGCTGTTCGGCGGCCAATATGCCGAAGGGGCGGCGGACCCAGGTTACGACGACAGCGGGTTCGCCCAGGTCACGCTCCCGCACACGGTGATCCCCCTGTCCTGGGGCAACTGGGACAACACGGGCTGGGAGAACGTGTGGATCTACCGTAAGCACCTCACCAGCGCCGAGCTCGGCGCCACAAGCGACGCGAGCGACGCGAGCGACGCGAGTGGCCGCGTGTTCGTGGACTTCGACGGCGTGATGACCAATGCGACGGTGATCATCAACGGCACCGTGCTCGGTACCCATCAGGGCGGTTACCTCCCCTTCTCCGCCGAGCTGACCGGCCACCTGACCGGCGGCGACAACGTGCTCGCCGTGATCGTGGACGCCCGGTGGCTGGCGGTGCCGCCGGGCGGCGCAGCGGGCGGCGCGATCACGGTGGACTACCTGCAGCCGGGCGGCATCTACCGGGACGTGGCGCTACGGGTGGTGCCAGACATCTTTCTCGCCGACGTGTTCGCCAGGCCGGACAACGTGCTCAGCGCGAACCGTAGCGTCATCGTGCAGGCCACCATCGACGCGGTACTGCCCAGCCAAGTAACAACAACCAGCCAGACCAGCCAGACCAGCCAGACGGCGCAGATCTCTACCGAACTGCTCGACGGCGCCCGCAAGATCGCCGCCACCTCGACGTCGGCCACGATCGCCGCCACCGGTACCCAGGTCGTGACGCTGATTCTGCCGCAGATCGGCGAAGTGACGTACTGGTCGCCGCAGACACCGAAGCTGTACACGGTGCGGACGTCCCTGACGTACCCGGGTGGCACGCATACCGTCTCGACCAGGATCGGGTTCCGCGATGCCAGGTTCGAACTCGACGGGTTCTACCTCAACGGCGAGCGGTTCGAGATCTTCGGACTGAACCGGCATCAGCTGTTTCCCTACACCGGGATGGCGGCACCGGCGCGCCTGCAGCGGCGCGACGCCGAGATCCTGAAGTACGAACTCAACTGCAACATGGTGCGCTGCTCGCATTACCCGCAGTCCCCGCACTTCCTCGACGCCTGCGACGAGCTGGGCCTGATGGTCTGGGAGGAGCCGCCCGGCTGGGGATACGTCGGTGATCAGGCGTGGCAGGAAATAGTGGTGCAGAACGTCAACGACATGGTGGTCCGCGACCGCAACCGTCCGTCTGTGATCGTGTGGGCCACCCGGCTCAACGAGACCGCGAACTACCCCGCGCTGTACGCGCAGACCCGCCAGGTCGCCTATGACCTGGACGGGACGCGGCCGACTACCGGCGCGGTGACGTTCCATGACACGGCGGGCTGGGCTGAGGACGTGTTCAGCTACGACGACTACCACTCCAGTAACGGCAGCGCGGCGCTGCTGCCGCCGGTGCCCGGCGTGCCGTACTTCGTCAGCGAGTCCGTCGGAGCGCTTGACGGCTCACCCACCTACCGCTGGATCGACACCGGCGCGACGCTCGCCATCCAGGCATTGATGCACGCCCAGGCGCACGGCATCGCCCAGTCGCAGGCTGGTTACGCCGGGCTGCTCGGCTGGGCGGGGATCGACTACGCGTCGTACAACGGAGGGGACCGCATCTGGCAGACGCTGAAGACACCGGGGGTCATCGACACGTTCCGGGTCCCGAAGCCGGGCGCGGCGTTCTATCAGTCCCAGGTGGACCCGAGCGTCCGGCCGGTGATCCTGCCGGTGTTCTTCTGGGACTTCGGGCCGGGCTCGCCGCCGGACGGCCCCGGGCCTGGTTCGATGATCGCCACCAACCTGGACCGGCTGGAGATCTACGCCGGCGGCCAGCACCTGGCGACCGGGACGCCTGATACGCAGGACTTCGGCGCCCTCGCCCATCCTCCGGTCTTCACCGATCTCACCGTCAGCGGCGCCGGCCTGCCCGAACTGCGCATCGATGGTTACCTGGGCGACCGCAAGGTCGCGACGGTCCGGATGGCCGCGGACCCCAGCGGCGATCAGCTGGCGCTGACCGCGGACCATACCTCGATCGAGGCGGACGGCTCGGACGCCACCAGGATCACCTTCCGCGCGGTCGACGCCTACGGAAACCAGCGGCCGGACACCACCGGCGAGGTCGCCCTGTCCGTCACGGGTCCCGCGGTCCTCGTGGGAGACAACCCGTTCCCGTTCGGCACGTACGGGGGAGTCGGCGGGGCTTTCGTCCGCTCCATCCCGGACCGGACCGGGCTGGTCCGGGTTACGGCCGAGCATCCCGATCTTGGCCGGGCGTCGGTGCGGATACTGGTGATTTAAAGGCATTACCACGAACGGCGGTGGTGCCTCCTCCACGTGCACGTCCTTGTGCGCGGTAACCGCGGTCGCGTAGTGGAGGACGCGGCCGCGGTCCAGCAGGTCATGACCGGCGGTGTGCTGCACACGGTCGCTGAGTTGCTCGCCCCGTTCCAGGCCGTGGCCCCAGAACCCCCGCCCAGCACGGTGCTCGCGGCGGTGCCGCCTCATCCGGCCAATGCCGTACTGGCGCGCCAGCCTACGGATCTTCCCCGACAGATCATCCGCGTCGCATCCTTGCTGGCGTCGGCCGCGCCCTCCACTTGTCACCTCTCCCGACCGGCATGTCACCCGCGCCTGCCGGACATCCGGTACGTTTCGGAGCGCCATGGCGAATGGGCGCCTTGTCCGGCCATGGCGACCAGCCAGAACGTGCGGTCCGGGGTGGAGATACCACCGCCGTTCGTGAAATGAAAAGTTCTTCTAATCCTCAGAACGAACGGACGGTGGTGCCTCCTGCCGTTACCCAGCTTGACAACGTGAGCGAGCCGGAACAGCATGTGGGTAACAATTTGTCGCTAACTGGAGTTTTCTGTTGATATTGAGCAGACGTAGGGTGCTGCAATCCGGCGCCGCGGCGCTGGCATCGGCCGCCGCTGCCGGTGCGACGAGTTCCGCTGCCTCGGCAGCGCCGTCGGCGGCGGGCCCGCTGTTCGACGTGGATCTCAGCGCTCCGGGTACGCCGCTGAAGCACTTCTGGGAGGGCTGCGTCGGCGGCGATCACGCCAAACAGCTCCTGCGGCGGGACTTCCAGGACCAGCTGACCACCGCCCATCGCGATCTGGGCGTCCAGGCGATCCGCATGCACGGCGTGCTCGCCCCGCAGATGAGCGTGTACTCCACCGGCCGTCCGGCCGGATGGTCTCCGAACGCGTACTCGTTCTTCAACGTCCACCAGGCCTATGACCACCTGGTGGCCAACGGGATGCACCCTTACGTCGAGCTGAGCGCCATGCCGGAGGACATGGCGGCGCCGGGTGGTTCCGGGATCTTCTACTACTCGTTCCTTAACTCGCCCCCGAAGAGCTTCACCGACTGGGGTGCGCTCATCGGCGCCTTCGTCAGTGACCTCGTCGACCGGTACGGACTGGCCGAGGTGCGGAACTGGCCGTTCGAGGTGTGGAACGAGCCCAACCTCGGCTTCTGGGGCGGCACGGCGCAGCAGTATAACCAGCTCTACCAGGCCGCCGCCGAAGCGATCAAGAACGTGGACGCGTCGATCCCCGTCGGCGGCCCGGCCACCGATGGCGGCGGCCTGTCTTTCCTGCAGGCCTTCCTGGATTTCGTCGAGGCCAGCCATGTCCCGATCGACTTCGTCTCCTCCCACGGGTACGAGAACAACGTGCTGGCCGGCCCGCGAGGCGTGGCGGACATCTTCGCCCCGACCCGGGCCGTCATCCCGGCCGGCCTTCCGTACTACGTGAGCGAGACCGGGGCCAGCTACCTCGACAACGTTTCGGATGTGTGGGACACCTCATACGCGGCGGCATTCTGGGTCAAGGCGGTCGCGGAGTGCGACGGCATCACCGACATCCTGTCGCTGTGGACCTTCTCCGACATCTTCGAGGAGGAACCGCAGGCCGCGAACATCTTCCACGGCGGGTTCGGCGCCCTGACGATGTACGCCACCCCCAAGCCCATCTACCGGGCCTTCCAGCTCCTGCACCAGCTCGGGGACCGGCGGCTGCCGGCGACCGCCACCGGTGTCCCGCAAACCGTCGGGATGCTCGCGGCGACCTCGGCCCGCGGGGGGTACGACCTGGTGATCTACAACCACTCCCTGCCCAATGGCGCCGCGGCCGGAGGCCCAGGCCAATTCAGCACCGCGCCCGCCACTCAGCAGGCCATCACCGTGCGGGTCCAGGGCGCGCTGGCGACGCATACGGCCTCCCTGACCCGGATCGACGCGAACCACGGCAACACCCGCCAGGCCTGGTACGACCTTGGCAAGCCCGTGTATCCAACCAATGCCCAGATCGAGAAGATAGCCGTCGCCTCCGAAGTGTCACCGATGCCTATCGCCCCGGTCCGCTCGCCAGGAAATGGGCAGGACCTGACCTTTGAGATTGTCCTGCCCGCCGAGGGCGTGGCCGCCCTGCACCTTCGGTGAGTGGTCCTAGCCCGCGAGTGATCCATTGAACCGCCTGGCGATTTACCACGTTTATTAACATGTAATTACATCTCAGCGGTATGTGCGCGACGGACCAGGAGTGGCGCGACCTCTCGATAATTTTTCGGCATTCGATAATTCGATCTGCGGGGGGCATGTCATTGATTAACATCGACGACGGCCTGGGGCGCGGTAACGGCAGAAGACGGGCGGGCAGGCCGGAGCGGCCTATCGATCGCGGCGACGGGCCGGTCGCGAGCTTCGCGAGCGCGCTACGCGAGCTGCGCAAGCAAGCCGGAAGTCCCTCTTATCGCCAGATGAGCGCGCGGGCAATGTTCGCACCTTCTGTGTTGTCGACCGCGGCCGCGGGCTCGATGTTCCCGTCGCTGCGTGTGACGCTCGCCTTCGTAACCGCCTGCGGCGGTGATCCCGAGCAGTGGCGGCGACGGTGGACGGCCACCGCCGCTCAGCTGGACAGTGCCGGGCAACCGCCAGGTGCCGCCGATCCTCGGCCGGCGCCGCAAGGCGGTCCGGGCGCTGTCATGCCCGCCCGGCTGCTCGCCATTCCCGCGCGGCTTCCCGCCATTCCCGCGGGACTGCTGACCGCCGTGCCCGCGCAGCTTCCCGCCGCGCCAGCGCACTTTGTCGGGCGCTCAGGCGAGTCGGCACGGCTGATCGCTCTCACCGATCCGCGCAGTGCGCCGCGCTCCGCATCCGTGGTTGTCACCGGATCACTGGGGGTGGGCAAGAGCGCGTTCGCCCTGGCCATGGCGCACCGCCTGACCTCCGTCTACACCGACGGCCAGCTTTACGCGGACCTGGGCGCCTGGCGGGCCTCTGGCCAGGCGACTTCCGATCTGCTCGGCCGGTTCCTCAGCGCGCTTGGCATCCCCGCCGGGCAGATCCCGGCCGAGGCGCAGCTCCGCGCGGCGCTGTACCGTTCCCTGCTCGCGTCCCGGCGGACCCTCGTCTTGCTGGATGACGCGGACTCCGAGCCGGAGGTCCGGCCGCTCCTGGCGGCCGGATCCTCCTGCCTGGTGCTGGTGACCAGCCGCGGCCGGCTGGCAGGCCTCGATAACGTGCGTCGCATCGCCCTCGACGAACTGCCCGCCCCCGACGCGCAGGCGCTGTTCTCCGCCATCGTCGGTGAACACGCCGCCCGGCATACCGGTGCGGCGGCACAGCTCATCGGGCTGTGCGGCTACCTGCCCCTGGCGATATGGATTGCCGCGACGCGGCTGGCCAGTCAGCGTGGCTGGGCCGCCTGGCAGGCGGTCAGGCGGTTCCAGGGCGACGTCAACCTGCTGGACTGGCTGAGCGTGGGCGACGTGAGCATGCGCGGTCGCCTGCGGGCGGCCTACAACCGGCTGGGCGGGGCGTCCCGGCACATGTTCGAGAGCCTCGCCCGTATCGACGGGCAACTGGATCCCGCTGAGCTGGCGCGGTCGCTGAACGTCGACCTGGCCGAAACCGAACGGCTGCTGGAGACTCTCGTCGAGGGCGGACTGCTCCAGGTGACGCAAATGGCGCCCGGGTACCGGCTGCCGATGTTGTTCGCGGCCTTCGCCAGGGAACTCCCGGTCTCCGTAGACCCGGCTTCTCTGTGATCTGTTGATCGCAGCCTTGCCCATTTCCTTCCGATCAATATCACTGACTGATTAACTGCTTGTAGGCGAGACCAATACGCGGCCGGGATCGTCCCGATAGCCGCGAGCCAATCGGCGCCTTACCGGGGGAAATTATTATGACAATTCCTGTGCCAACTGTGGACTTCGTGCGATGGGCGGATGACCAGGCTTACCGGCGGCGGATGGTTCAAGAACTCGACGACAGCCTGCGCGATACGGGCATGTTCCTGATCACTGGCCACGGCGTCCCGTCCGAACTGACGGCCAGCCTGCGCTCGCTCGGCAGAGGATTCTTCCGTCTGCCCGGCGAGCGGAAGGCCAGATATGCCGTGCGGCGGCCCTACGACAACGGCTGGCGTGGCCTCGGACTGCTCGCGGCGAGTGCCGCCGGCGGTGGCGGGGGCGTGCCCGACCTGCACGAGGCGTTCCATGCGGGACCGACGCACCGGACCGGCGACGCGGAATTCGACGACCTCTACTATCCACGTAACCGGTGGCCGTCGGAGATACCCGGTCTGGAGACCACGATGACGGCCTACACCGGCCACATGGTGCGGGTCGCGTTCCAGGTGCTCGCCATGCTGGCCACGGTCCTCGGCATCCCCGAAGGATTCTTCACCATGCGGGCCCAGCGCGCGACCTGGACGCAGAACGTGAACTGGTACCCGTCGCTCGGCACTGTCGGCGCCGTGCGGGAGGGCCAGATGAGGGTAGGGCCGCATTCTGACTTCGGCACGCTGAGCCTGCTCGATCGCCAGCCGGGTGTCGGCGGCCTCGAGGTGTGGAGCGAACGGCACGGGTGGGGCCGTCCGGGCTACGATCCGCGATCGCTCGCCGTGGTGCTCGGCGACCTGATGAACCTGTGGACCGACGGCCGGTGGCGGGCGCTGCGGCATCGCGTCCTGCCGCCGAGTTCCCTGGCGCCCGATGAGGAACTCGTCTCGCTCGTCTTCTTCTTCGAAGCCGACCCCGACGCCGTAGTGACGCCGCTGCCACCCCCGGTCGGCGGAGGATCCGGCCACGGACCCGTAGTGGCGGGCGAGTCGATACTCCGGAAGGTCGGCATCACTCTCGACAGGTCGCGGCAGGTCCCCGCGTCCTGACCGCTCACCGGCACATTAACCCGGCACGTTAATCCAGCGCAGCGGGCTTCCCGCCGTGCGTAAATTCCGCTCAAGCGGGCTTGAATGGAGCTGAAATTGTCGATGGCGAATCCACGTGTAGCCGAAGCAAGAAAGGCGGATACGGCGCCTTACACGGTGCGACTGGAAAGGGTCGCGGAGCCCGCCTGGCTGGCGGCCTCGTTCTATCCGTACCTGGTCATGCTGATCGCCTTCGTCGCGTGGCGGGTCTGGATCGTGAACTGGCACACCTGGTTCGGCCCGGTCGCGCTCGCGGCCGATCTGTTCAGCGCGGTGATGATGCTCATGTTCCTCGCCTACTCGAGGCACATGTATCTGCCTGTTCACCGGCCGGCTGACTTGTCGGCCCGGGTCGTCGACTGCGTCATCACCACGCACCGGGAACCGGTGGCGCTCATCGAGCCCACCGTCATCGCGGCGCTGCGTGTGCGCGGTGTGCGTAACGTGCTGCTGCTGGGTAATCACGAGCGGCCCGAAGTCCGGGCCCTGGCCGAGCGCCTCGGCGCGCGCTATTACTGCCGCGGATCCAACGAGTTCGCCAAAGCCGGCAGCCTGAACGCGGGTCTGGTGCACACCGACGCGGAATTCATCATCGTGCTCGACGCCGACCATATCGTGCTCCCGCAGTTCCTGGAGCGCACGCTGGGTTATTTCGACGATCCCGCCGTGGCCTACGTGCAGACCCCGCAGTCCTTCTACAACACGGAGTCGTTCCTGTTCCGCCGCGCACAAGGCCGTGCCGCCGGATGGTGGGAACTCAGGATGTTCTTCCACTGCACGCTGATCGCCAAGAACCGCTGGAATTCGAGCTTCTTCTGCGGTTCAAGCGCGGTGCTGCGTCGTGCCGCGATCGACGACGTCGGCGGTTTTGCCACCAGCACGCTCACCGAGGATATTCATACTTCGCTGCGGATACACGCGAAGGGCTGGCGGTCGCTTTACGTGCCGGAGCGGCTGGCGTTCGGGCTGGAGGCACAGAACCTGAAGCAGTATTACTCCCAGCGCCGCCGCTGGGCGGCCGGATCGATCACCCTGCTATTCCGGACAACCGATTCGCCGCTGATCAAGCGAGGCCTGACGGTCAACCAGCGGCTCAACTACCTTAACGCGACCCTGCTGCACAGCGTCGGGCTCCAGCGGCTGTTCTATCTCATACTACCGCTGATCACATTGATCACCCTCCGCGGACCGGTCATCATTCCGATCTCCTACTACGGTATCGCCTTCCTGGTCTATTTCGCGGTGTCGATCACTATGGGCCATATATACAGCAGAGGAGCCCATCACCTGCTCCATAGCGAGTCATATGGCATGGTCAACATTCCTGCTCAGGTCAGCGCCCTGGGCGCGATCGTGCGGCATGAACGGCTATTCGCGTCCCCGCCCAAGAACATGGTGAATTCCGAGCGGACGATGGCTAAAATGGCGCTCTGGGCGCTCGGTCTCATCTGCCTGTCCACCATCGGATACGGAATCTTCCTGATGACCTCCGGTCACCATTCAGCGCTCGTGATCATGGCGGTCGTATGGAGTGCCGTCAACTGGATCTGGCTGGCGTCGATGATCGTCTACCTCGAGTGGTTCGAGCGTCATCCCGTACAACGACCAGATAGCGATCTGGCGCCACTCGAGAGGTACCGCAAAATCGTGACTGATTTCGGCGATGACATCCATGGAACCGGCGCCGCGCTTAGCCGATCCGCGTAACGAAGCCAAACTTGAAGGGGATATCAGAATATGAACGAGCAGTTCCTGATCCGCGACGATCAGCCGATGCCGCCAGCCGGTGAGGTGGTTACCACGTCATCGCGCCGCGAACGCAGCTATTCGATTCACGTGACGGCCGACGAGGACAGTGCGCTCCAGACCCTGACCGACGCGATCGGCGGCCGGCAGGTGAGCGTCGTTACCGACCATATCGTCGATAACCTGCACGCCGCCCGGATAGCGGCGGCGCTGACCAGCCGCGGTGTGCCGGTCCGCAGCATGGCGGTCCCGGCGGGCGAGCAGAGCAAATCCCTGCAGATGGCCTGCCGGCTGCTTGACTGGCTGGCGCGAAGCGACGCCGGGCGCCGCGATGTCCTGCTCGCCATCGGCGGAGGCGTGGTCATCGACACGGCCGGATGGGTGGCGAGCGCCTACATGCGCGGTATCCCGTACATCAACGTGCCCACCACGCTGCTGGCTCAGGTGGACGCGGCGATCGGCGGGAAGGTGGCCGTCGATCACTGGATCGCGAAGAACCTGATCGGCTCGTTCTATGAGCCGGAGGCCGTGGTGTCCTGCGTCGGCTATCTCGCCACCCTCGATGCCCGGCAGGTCCGCGCCGGACTGGCGGAGGTCATCAAGAAGGCGATCATCGCATCACCGCCGTTGTTCTCCTTCATCGAGCGTCATCTCGGCCCGTTGCTCGCGCTTGACCCGGCGGCCTTGCGGTCCCTCGTTCATGCCGCATCCTCGATCAAGTGTGTTCTCGTGGCCAGGGATCCCTATGAGACCGACCTACGGCGGACGCTGAACTTCGGTCATACCGTCGGCCACGCCGTCGAGACGGCCACCGGGCACGGGCCAGTGCTGCATGGCGAGGCGGTCGCATGCGGCATGGCGGTCGCGACCCGTATCGCATGTGCGCGTGGGCTGCTCGGGGGACAGACCGCGGCTCGTATCGTCGGGCTTCTCGGGGCCGCCGGGCTGCCGCTGTCACTGTCAGAGCTTGCCCTCGAGCCCCCGGCCGGCGACGTGATCGCGGCCCTGGCGAAGATCCGCCAGGTCCGGGCGGGCAGTCTGCGGTTCGTACTGCCCACCGAGCTCGGCAGCGCCCTGATCGCCGACGACGTGACGGAAGACGAGATATGCGCGGCGCTTTACGACCGGGCGATGACCGCCGTGGCCGGAGGCCCAGGCCAATTCAGCACCGTGGCCGGAGGCCCAGGCCAATTCAGCACCGTGGCCGGAGGCCCAGGCCAATTCAGCACCGTGGCCGGAGGCCCAGGCCAATTCAGCGGAGTGCGGGCGTGAGCCGTCCGTTGTACGGCATCGACTCGGGCGGCAGCACCACGTCGATCCGCGCCTGGAGCGGCGAGCACTGGACAGCGCCGTCTGTCAATCCGAGTTCGGTGGGTAAGTCCGCATCGGCCAGCTCCATCCGTGCCGTTTTCGAGCGGATCCGCCGGCATGCTCAGGGCCTCGGACTTCCGCCAGCCGTCTGGCTGGCATCGGCTTCCCTCGACCCGGCCGCCCCCGCTCGCGAGGTGACCCGCCTCGCGGCCGCGGCACGCTCGGCCGGGTTGCGCGGAGACCTGGTCATCTCGAATGACATCACGCCGCTCGTCCTGGACGCCCCGGCCGGCGCGGGCCACGTCGTGGCGGTGTGCGGCACCGGATCCGGTTTCGCCGGCACCGACGGGAGCTCTCCGCCATGCCGCATCGGCGGCTGCGAGTACCTCGCGAGCGACGAAGGCAGCGCGTTCGACCTGGGTCTGCGTGGTTTGCGCGCGGCGGTGCGCGCCCTCGACGGTCGCGGCGCCGGCACGGCGCTGACCGTCCTGTTCGCGAGCCACGCCGGTGCCGGCGTTCCCGCGCTGGCCCGCGAGCTGGCCCAGACGTCGTTCCCGAAAGCGGCGGTGGCCGCGCTCGCGCCCTTGGTGGTGCGTGCCTGGCAGGAGGGCGACGGGGTGGCGGCCGGCGTGGTCGCGGACGCGATCCGCGAACTGACGCTTGGCGTGTCGGCGGCACGCGAGACGGCGGGGCTTCCGCCTGGCTGGCGCCTGTCGGCAACCGGCGGCGTCATGACCGGCAGTCCCGAGTTCTTCCGCTGCTTCGCGGTCGCGGCGGCTCGTCTCGGCGCCGGAACCGTGCGGCTGCTCGTCGACCCGGCGACGGCCATCCTCGCCGCCGTGACCCAGTTCACCGCGGACGGCCCGCTCACCCTCACCGACAGTCGCGTGGGCGACGGCGTATGGCACATCGATCTCACCGCGGACAAGGAGTCCCGTGAACTCCAGCGAATCTCCCGTTGAACCACGGATGCCGGGCGTGCGCGCCGCTCTGCTCGCGGGCGGCCAGGGCGTGCGGATGGGCAGGCTCACCCGGCAGGTGTGCAAGCCGATGGTGCCCTTCGCGGGTAGCTGCCGGCTGGTCGACTTCAGCATGGCCAACGCCGTCCGCTCTGGGATCAAGGAAATCGTGGTGCTTTCCCGCCACCTCGAACGCGAACTGATTGATCACCTCCTGCGAACCTGGGACGGCACGTCCGCGATCAGCGGCGACGAGCACCGCGTGAGCATCCACTTCGGGCCGCATGAGCGGCTGCTTCCCCGCGGGCAGGGCCGCCGCGGCGGGCTGCCCGCCGGCCTGCGGCTGCCGTCCCGGCCGCCGGACATGGGTATCGCCGACGCGCTGCTGGCCAACGAACAATGGCTCTTCGCGCCGGGCGCGACCGACCTGCTGATCCTGCACGCCGACCACGTCTACTCGTTCGACTACCGGGCGATGCTCGCCGCGCACCGCACATCGGGCGCGGCCGCCACCATCGGAGTCCAGCACGTTGCGCGGCGTTTCGTCCGGCTGTTCGGCATGGTGTCGGTTGACGACCAGTACCGGGTACGCCAGCTGGTGGAAAAGCCGGAAAACCCCGCATCCACCCTCGTCTTCACCGCCTTCTGCCTGTTTCGCATTGATGCGCTGCGCGACGCGCTGGCCCGCCTCGCCTCGCTCCCGGCCGAGGACTGGCAGCACGACATCAGCCGCGACATCCTGCCTCTCATGATCGCCGGTCAGCAGGAGGTGCGCGCGTATCCAGTCACGGGCTACTGGGCGGACATCGGTACCGTCGAGAGGTACCTGCTCGGCCACATGGAGCTCCTCAGCCCGTCAACGGCCCTGGGGCTGGCGGACGCGCCGCGCACGCTGCCGGGAGCGGATCCGCGGCGGCTGGAAGGTGACCGGGTGATCACGAGCGATCCGGTCCCGGTGCGCGCTCAGGTGCGGGAGACGGTGCTGTACCCGGGATGTGTGGTGGAAGCGGGCGCATCGGTCGAGCGCTCCGTGGTCCTGCCCGGCGCCAGGGTGAAGTCTGGCGCGAATGTCCGCGACACCGTGGTACTCGAGCACGAGACCGTCTCGGGTACCCGGTCAGGAATCACCGCGCTGATCTGACCCGCGCTCACCAGGTCCTGCCCTCGCTGGCGTCGGCGGGCAGGAGGTCGCGAAGCACCTTCAGCGTCTGCCCTATGCTCTGCCGCCTCGGCAGCAGCACATCCTCGTGCTCGGCGTACAAGACGCCGGAGAAGCACTCGTCGATCAGCGTGCTCACGATCAAGGACCAGTCAAGCGCGCCGAGCCCTAGCGCGCGGAACCGGATGGGTGGCTGCGGGCCGTAACGGCTCCAGCCTCGTCCGGGTGGCTTACCAGGGCCAGGCCAGCGCTGCAGGTCCTTGGCGTGGACGGCGGCCAGACCGGCGTGCCAGCCGGTCAGCGCCGTTACCGGGTCATGGCCGATGGCGGCCAGATTGGCCGGGTCGATGCACAGCGCGAGCACATCGCTCCACCGCCCGGCGGCGCGGAGCAATTCCTCCGCGCTTGACCGGTCGTAGACGATCTGCTTCGGGTGCGGTTCGAGCAGCACCGTCACGCCCGCTTCGCTGGCGGTGCGCAGCACCGGCTCAGCCCGCGCGAAGAATTCGGCGATGTTGTCCGCCCAGCTGACATCGCTTCCCCACCAGGACAGCCAGCGAGCGAAGTCGGGACAACCGACCAGCAGCCGCACCGTGGTGACACCCAGCCGCTCGGCGAGCCTGATCGAGCCGACCGCGCACTGCACCGCATGAGCGCGCTTGTCCTCCGCGGTCCCCGGCGATACCGGGTCGGTATGGGGCCCGTGCGGCCCGAGCAGTAGCTGAGCGTCGCGGCTGTTGCTCACACAGGTGACCGGCCAGCCGTTCCCGAGGCCGGTGACCGCTTTCGCCACCTCGTCGCGGTACTCCCCGTCGTCGACGCAGCGGCGGGCATCCACCAGGCCGAGCGTGGTATCCGTCGGCAGATCCAGGCATAGCGGGCCGTGGTCAGCGGCCTCGGCCAGTGCGGCGGGCAGGCCCAGGCCCCCATACGCCGCCAGGCACAGTCCCAGCCGGATCAGCGTTCCGTCAGACATGGTGATGCTCCGCCGGCTCGGGACGGCGTTCGTCGATCATCGCCAGCAGCCCTTCCCGCGGGGTCATCGGCCGCCAGTGGGCAAGGTCGGATACGTCGGTGAAATCGTCGCACGCGAGAGACGAGAACTCCGGCCGGGACGCCCATTCCGTGTCGCGCCGCCGGCACCGGCGCACCAGCGGGTCGTAGGACCCGGCCAGTTGATAGGCCAGCCTGGCGAACTCGTAGCGGCTCAGCTGGTCTGGCCCGGATAGGTGCCTGATCCCGGCGGGGACTCGCTCGGATGCGCAAATCGCGGCGATCACGGAACTCACGTCGGCGACATACACTGGAGTGAATACCTGGTCGGTCGGCGCGAGCAAAGGCCGATCCTCGAACGCGGCGGCCAGGCAGCGTTCGGCAAACGTGCGCCGCTGGCCGGAATTTGTCCACGCATAGATCAGGCTGATCCGTAGCACAAGGCCGTTACCGCCCGCCAATATGAGCCGCTCGGCTCTTTCCTTCACCCGTCCGTATGCGTTGAACGGCTTGGGCTCGTCCGCCACGGTATACCGGCCGCGTTCCCCGGCGAATACGTTGTCCGTGGACACCAGGATGGCGGGAACCCCGGACGCGGCGACAATTCGCGCCGCTTCGCAATGCACATGTGCCGCCTGTCGCTCGTGTCCCTCGATCCAGGTCACGTCGCTCGGGCCGTGCGCCAGCACTACCGATCTCGGCCGAAGGCCGCGTAGCAGGTCACGCAGCGCCGAAAGCCCAGCCTCGGTCGCGAGGTCGACAAGGTGACAGCCGGGCAATGGCACCTTCCGCCTCGTCACGCACGCGACCGGCAATCCGCCCGCGAGTAGTCGGTTGCGCAAAGAGTTTCCGATCAGGCCATAGCCAACCAGCAGTACCGGATTGGACGACCGCTCATGATTACTGGACATCCTCAGGTCCTCTCGGGAATGCTGTCCTCCTCCTAACTAACGGTTTCTCGGCATAACTGGTTCAGCCATATCGCGGTAAATCGGAGCGGGCGCGCGACGGGATTACCGGTCACTATTATATGAGGGGAATGTTCGGGTCGCACCGACATTAATCGGGCCAATGATCGGCTAATTGATTGGCCGGAGCGGCCCCCGGTCAGGTAACAGCAGTCCCCCGAGCACCACAACGTCCTGCGGTCCGCGAAGCGAACAACAACCCGGTGAGCCTCATTGCCCGCCTGCCGGATTACCCTGGATGTCCGATAAGTCTCGAACGAGACGCGGATTAAGACGGAACATCCCTGCTAGGTGGAAATTAAGTGTACGAATACGGCGGGTAAACTTCCACATAGCACTTAATTTCCGCGCTATCTGGAGGCGGAAAGCAAAAGCGCGGCCGGGCCTGACCGAGGCGGCCGCATCAGCGGCATCTTGGCGGGCTTGATGGCGCCATCAGCAGAAGGGGCCTGGCGGCGGATAGGGCGCCGCTCCGTGAACTTTCCAAACAAATCGAGTCGGCGGCGTGTCATGGCTGACGGCCGATTTTGTCCGATATGACCCGTTATGTGACGGCGGCTGTGGTGACCGACGCGGAATGAAAGGGCTCCGCGGAAGAAAGGGCGCCGGTTTCCGGTACCTTTTATTCCAGAGGGCTCCTTTCTTCCACATCGCTCAGCGCAAGCCCCGTGACGAACCCGGCAAAAGGGACAAAGGTGCGCGGGCGCCGGGCGCGGCACCGGCGGGCGCGGCACCGCCGGGCTTCGCGGCACCGTGGAGCGCGAAGCCCGCACACCGCACACCGCGCAGCGCGAAGCCCGCTAAATGATCGGCCGATTGATCGCCCGCTGAGCCCACGAGCCTTCGCGCCGCCGGCCCGCTGGCCCGGCCGCCGCTGGCCCGTCGGCCCGCTGGCCTGGCCGCGCCAGCC
>Ga0213881_10000890_pt1 | contig 15816 bp, 11 predicted proteins | sample BarmaccoBMER_R08_FD_160104 | JGI IMG/M metagenome (GOLD analysis project Ga0213881, IMG submission 160104) | Barbacenia macrantha exposed rock microbial communities from rupestrian grasslands, the National Park of Serra do Cipo, Brazil - ER_R08 ... | reverse complement strand
CGAGCGCGGCCGCCTGTGCCGCCGTGGAGTGAAACGTCTCCGCGGCCCGGTCGCGCTCGTCCTGCGCGAATGTCGCCTCGTGGATCAGCACGTCGGAGCGGTGCGCGGCGATCCGCACCGTCTCGCACGGGGCGGTATCGCCGGAGATCACGACCTTCCGTCCGGGGCGGGGTGGACCCATCACTTGCTCGGGCCTCACTCCGCGGACCGTCTCGCCGCGCTGCACGCGACCGAATTCGGGCCCGTGCGTGAGGCCAAGGCGGACTGCCTCGTGCGGATCGAACTGTCCCGGTCGCTCGTCTTCGTATATGACGTAGCCGAATGCCGGTCCGCGATGGTTGACGGGCACGGGAGCGATCCGATAGCCGTCGCGTTCGAGCACGTCGCCGGGCTCGAGTTCGACCATGTCGAGCTCGAAGCGCACACGTCCCGCGGCGCGTAGCGCGGTGGTGAGCAGCTCGCGCAGACCCGGTGGGGCGTAGATGGCGAGCGGCCGTTCGCGCGCCCGCAGGTCGAAGGTCTTCAACAGCCCGGGGAGTCCCAGCCAGTGGTCCGCGTGGAAATGCGTCAGGAACACCTCGGTCAGCTCGGTCAGCCCGACCGAGCTGACGAGCTGTCGCTGCGTGCCCTCCCCACAGTCGAACAGGATCCGATCGCCGCCCCGGCGCAGCAGCACGGCGGGCAGGCCGCGCCGGGCGGTGGGGATCGAGCCGGCGGTCCCGACGAAGAACAGCGAGAAGTCCATCGGCGCGTCAGTGTGTCAGCCGAGCACGACCAGCTCGAAGCTCGCCTTACCGTTCTCCACCTGCGCGATACCCATGGTGTGCCGCGGCGCTCGGCGCCGCTCGGTCGGGCTGCCGGGATTAAAGATCTGAAAGCCGTCGCGGGACCGCTCATGCAGCGGGAGATGAGAATGTCCGAACACCACCGCGTCGGCGGACGGGAAGCGGGCGCGAAGCCGCTCCAGCCGTCCTCGCGCCGGCCCGGCGTCGTGGACGACACCGAGCTGCGCGCCGCCGGCCCGTACCACGGTCGTGGCCGGCAGCATGGCCCTAAGCTGGGCGTCATCGACGTTCCCGTGCACCGCCGCCACCGGTCCGTAGCCCTCCAGCTCGCGCAACACCGAACGGCGCATCAGATCACCGGCGTGGATGATCAGATCGGCACTCATCAGACGCTCGACGCAGCTCGCCGGCAGCCGGCGCCCGCCTCGCGGTAGGTGGGTATCCGAGATGATGGCGATCTCCACGGTAAGCTCCATTGAACCGTTCCGGATCTCGCCGGAACGCTACGCGCCCGTAGCTCAGGGGATAGAGCGTTCGCCTCCGGAGCGAAAGGCCGCAGGTTCAAATCCTGCCGGGCGCGCTCCAAACCAGCGGCAAATCGGCCTCGCCCGCTCGAGGACGAGATGCCTGCCCTAACGGTCTCCCGGGCGCACGCGCGAAAGCCAGCGCGGTGAGGCCTCCAATTGCTTCCCGCATCTAACCAATCCGGTCTACACCTCCGTGACTGCAGCCGCGGCTATGACCGCAAGTTGTCGTCAGTCACCTGATATTTGGATTTGTCTGGTTTAGCGTTCGGACTGCCGGGGAATCGGAGACGCGCAATGCCGCATGTGAGGTAGGTGGAATCGCGGAGGAGGTAGGCACAAACAGATACCGGTGTATGACTGCTGGACGCTGTACCAGTCAAGTTTGTCTACGTTCGCCTCACCCGTCACACGCGCGGTGTGTTGTCACCGCGCTGGTGCTGTGAGAATTACGTGAATCGACTAGTGGAGGCACAGAAGGATGACATGTTTGAGTTGGTCAGGGGTACCCCGCAGATGGCTTCTGCTCGGCCTTACGTGCGCCGCGCTGCTCACGGCAAGCGGGGCTGCAGCCCTCCTCGCCGGGACCGGCTCCGCCGCGGCGGCGCGCCCTGCGGCGGCGGCAGCGGCGTCGGGGTCACCGTGGGATGCGAGCTGGACGGCCAGCCCGCAAGCGCCGACCACCGTGATCTCCAACCCGGCCAATGCGGGTTTCAACGATCAGACCATCAGGAACATCGTGTTCACGAGTATCGGAGGCAATGAGCTCCGCATCCGCCTGAGCAATACGTTCGGCACGACAGCTCTGCACGTGGGCCGCGTAACCGTTGGCATCGAGCTCACCGCCGCCCAGCTCGTGCCCGGCACCGTACACCCGGTCACGTTCGGCGGACGGGCCGCGGTCACGATCCCGGACGGGGCGGAGGCCACCAGCGATCCCGTGTCGATGGCGGTCACCCCCGACGAGGATCTGGCGGTCAGCGTGTACGTGCCCGTCGCGACCGGGCCGGCGACCTATCATCTCACGGCCCAGCAGACCAATTATGTGGCCTCGGGCAATCATGCCTTTGATGTGAGCCCTGCCACGTACACGACGACAGCCCCGTCGTGGTACCTCCTGGATGGCGTCGACGTCCGCAACGCCCGAGCAGCTGGATCGGTCGTCGCCTTCGGCGACTCGATCACGGACGGCGCTAACTCGCAGGTGGGCGCGAACGACCGGTGGCCAAACTACCTGTTCCGACGCCTGCAGGCCGCGCTCGGCGCCGCCGCTCCCAGCGTGATCGACGAGGGCATCAGCGGGAATCGCGTCCTCAACGACTCGCCCTGCTTCGGGGTGAGCGCGCTTGCCCGCTTCGACCGTGACGTGCTCTCCCAGTCCGGAGTAAAGGATGTGATCGTGCTCGAGGGGATCAACGACATTGGCTTCAGCCAGACGCCGAACACCGGGTGCTCGGTGCCAAATACGAACGTGACGGCGGCGCAGATCGAGCAGGGGTATGAGCAGCTCATCGCCATGGCGCACGCCCACGGGTTGAAGATCTTCGGCGGTACCCTGACCCCCTTCCGCGGGGCCGGGTACTGGTCGGGGATGGCCGAGGCCAAGCGCGAGGCGGTTAACAACTGGATCGAGACTAGCCGCGCCTTCGATGGCGTGATCGACTTTGCCAAGGCAGTGGCCGATCCGTTCAACCCGCAGTACTTCGATCCGGCATACAACAGCGGCGACAACCTGCACCCCAACGACGCGGGGTACCAGGCGATGGCGAGCGCGATCAACTTGGCGCTACTGAAGTAGGGTCGGCTCGACGGTCGGGTGGTGCGGCTCCCGGCCGCGCCACCAGGACCGGCGGCCCCGCTCCTGGTGGTGGTGCGGCGCTCGGCCGCGCCACCAGGCCGCCGCCCCCCGCGGCGCGGCTAGCATGCTCGAGGACCCGATGCTCGACCGGCGCACGAAGATTATTGCCACGCTGGGGCCCGCCACCGATCCGCCGGGCGTGCTCGACGCTCTGATCGCGGCCGGCATGGACTGCGCACGGCTGAATTGCTCACACGGGACTCATGAGGAGCTGCGTCGCCGTGTCGAGGAAGTTCGATCGGCCGCCGGACGCGCCGGGCGATCGGTCGCCGTGCTGGTCGACCTGCAGGGGCCAAAGCTGCGACTGTCGGCCACCACGGTGCCGCGCGCTGTGCGCGCGGGCGAGATCGTCACCTTCGCAAGCACCGACAACGCAGTCGGCGACAGCCGCGTGCTCGTCGACTTCCCCGATTTCCCGCGGCTTGTGACGGAGCGTTCGGAGATCGTGATCGGGGACGGCGTCCCGCGCCTGATGGTCGAGTCCTCGGGTCCGGGCGAGGTGGTTGCCAGGGCCCTCTCGTCGGGTGAACTTGCGCCGCGCAAGGGGATCAACGTCACGTACGCGCGACCCGAGCTGCCGGCGATCACCGAGAAGGACCAGCGCGACCTCGCGCTCGCGGCGGACGTCGGCGCCGATCACGTGGCGCTGTCGTTCGTTCGGTCTGGGAGCGACATTGAGCAACTCCGAGCGCGGTTGGACGAACATGGCTCGCCCGGGCGGACCATCGCGAAGATCGAGAAGATCGAGGCCTACGAGCACCTCGATGAGATCATCGCCGTCGCCGACGGCGTGATGGTCGCTCGCGGCGACTACGGGGTCGAGGCCGGGGTCGCGCGCGTGCCGCTGATGCAGAAGGACACTATCTACCGCGCCACCCAGGCGGGGAAGCTGGTCATCACGGCGACCCAGATGCTCGAATCGATGATCCACGCGCCGGAGCCCACCCGCGCGGAGGCGACCGACGTGGCCAACGCGGTGATCGACGGCACCTCGGCTGTGATGCTCTCCGCGGAGACGAGCGTGGGCGAATACCCCATTGAGGCCGTGCGGGCGATGTCGCAGCTTGCCGAGGCCGCTGAAGAGGCGCGCGACATTCACGGCCGGGCGCGGGAGATACGGGACACTCCCGCCGCGGCGGTGATGCACGCCGCCGTTGAGCTGGCGGATGAGCTAAACGCGGCTGCGCTGCTGGTGCCGACCTCGCGCGGAGGCTCGCCCCGCGCCTGCGCGAAGTACCGTCCGCCGCGTCCGATCATCGCGCTTCCCGACAGCCAGATGGTCGCGAATCAACTCGCGCTCGAGTGGGGTGTGTATCCACAGACCATGAACGTCACCGGGACCGTCGACGACTTGGTCGATCGGGCGCTCCTAACCGCGAGGGAGTTCGCAGGCCTGGCAACCGGCACGCGAGTTGTCATCACCGCGGGCCAGCGAACCGGAACCACCGGAGCGACCAATCTGATCATGGTGCGCGAGATTCCATGACTCTCGGGGCGGTCCACCACTAGCCCCAGGTGCTCGACAGCTTCGCCTGAACCTCTCGATTCACGACGCCGGCAACGTGGCGCTGGTCGAATCCTCGCTGCGCCCGCACCTGCCGCACGAGTCCGCGATCGGCTCAAGGGTGCACAATTTTGGTATGGGGCGGGTTCGCGTCTGTCGCACGAGCATCGTCTCGATCCCGGTGCTCGCGCTGATTGCGACCGTCGCGGGTTCGGTCGCGGTGGCGCTGGCCGGACTCGCGCTCGCCGCGGCGCCCGCCCGGGCTGACGGGGATCCCGCGAGCGACGTACTGCTCGGCCAGAACGTCTTCTACCCGTACAGCCCGCCGGTCTCGGGGAGCCTTCAAGAGGCGCTCAACGGCGAGGCCATTGCCGCCGTACGTACGCACTTCCCGATCAAGATCGCTCTGATCCACTCGCCGCTGGACCTGGGGGCGGTCCCAAACCTGTTCGGCAGGCCGCAGCAGTATGCCGACTTCCTGGACCAGGAGATCAGCTTTCAAGGGCGGCAGCCCCTGCTGGTCGTCATGCCAAACGGCTACGGAGTCGAAGGCCTCGGGACCGGCACCGCCGCAGCCGCCGCTTCCCTCGCCAAGCCGGCGGGAAGCCAGAGTAATGATCTGGCCCGCGCTGCCATCGGCGCCGTCGCGGCACTCGCGGCCGCCTCGGGCCACCAGTTACGCGCGGGGCAGAACGCATCGGCGGCCGGCACCGGTCCTGGGGCCACGTCGCTTGTATTGGTTGCCCTAGGACTGGCGGCCGTCGCCGCGGCAGCGGTCCCCGTCGCGCTTCGTCGCAGGCAATGGTCGCTACACGGCCGCCCCACCCCATCGCGCCGCAACGACGGGTCGGCGGTGTCACGGAACGCGCGAGGGCTCGACACGTTCGTGTTCGGGACATCCGGGGGGGTGGTTCAGCCCCGCGTGGTCGTTGGCCTTGCGCTGATCTTCGGGGGCGTCCTGTGGGCGGTCGCGCGGGGTCTTGAGTCCTACGGCCTGAACCCGTTTGACATCGTCTACGACCTCGACCAGCCGCCGCTGCTGCTCGCGCTGGTGGGCGGCTGGCTCTTGTATCGGAGCCGCGGTCGGTGATCCTGCCCCAAATTCAGATCGCTCGCGCCCACTGGCTCCTCGGTGCGCTGTTCCTGGCCATCGTTCTCGAGGAGTACGTGCCGCTGATCGGGCGCGACGGCCGCGTGGCGCGCTCGCGCTCGTTGGTGGTGCCGTGGGCGCTGATCGTGGCTGCCGGCGGCGTGTGGGCCACCGTGGTGTTCGCCGACGTCGTGCACGACATGCTCGTGCACTTCCTGTGGGGGGACGTTCTGTTCGCGGCGGGCTCGCTCGAGCTAGCGCGCCGCCGCGGCGTGTACGACCGGCCGTGGCTGGACGGCGTGCTGCCGCTCACCTTTCTGAGCTGCGGCGTGCTTTTCATGATCCACGTGCTGATCGACCCGTCCGGACAAGGAGTGCACTGGCACCTGGCGATGGGACTCCTGCTGATCGCGGCCGGAATCCTGGACCTGGTTCGCGTACGACGTCGCCGGGCTTCGCTGATTCCGCTCGTCCTGCTGCCGTTGGCGGGGTTCGCGCTGGCGCTGATCGCGATCCCGGTGGCGGCCGCGTCATGAGGTTAGGCCCCTCCCGCGTCGTTACGGCGGGCGCCCCGGGACGCCGCCGGACCCGCGCGCTTTTCGTCGTGAGCTGCGCACTCGTACTGCTGCTGGCCGTCCCGTCGTCTGCCGGCGCCCACGCGGTCCTCGAGACGACCACCCCTCCATGGGGCGCAGTGGTCGGCGCGACACCGCGTCAGATCACGCTGGAGTACGACGAGGACGTCGTCCCGCAATACGCGAGGGTCGCCGTGGTGACCGCCGGTGGCCAGGATCTGGCCGGCCCCGTGCGCGTGGCCGGAAATTTGGTGGTCGTGCCATTGCGGCGGGGCCGGGCAGGCAGCTACACGGTGCGCTGGAAGATGGTCGCCAGCAACGACGGCCACGTGACCGAGGGCGCGTTCAGCTTTGGCGTACGGGCCAAGCCGCTCCCGCCCGCAGCGGCGAGCGGGGTGGGCGTCCCGGTCGCACCCGAGCTGCTGGCGTGGCTTCAGTTTCTCGGTGTGGTGCTCGCCGGCGGCACGCTGACGTTCCGAGCGCTGGTCTCGGCGCCTGCGGCCCGGGTGCTCGGTGATTCGGGAGCACGCGACGCCCCGCTCGCGATCTGGGTGGGGGTGGCGGGCGCGACGCTGGCGCTCCACGCTGGGCTGTTCGCGTTCCTCGTCGGCGCCTACCCAATCGTGGGCGGCGGGCTGTTGAACGTGGTCAACACGCAGATCATCCCCATCCGCGTCGGGACCCACCTCGGTCAGGCGTGGACGCTGATGACCTTCGCCTGGCTAGGGGTGCTGGCGTTGCTCGTGGGCGCGTGGGTCGCGCCACGCAAACGGGAGGTGCTGCTCGCGAGCGCCGGCATCGCATCGCTTGGCATCGCGTTCGGCATCAGCTGGGCGAGCCATCCCGCCTCCCGCGGCACACTCGCGCTCATGGCCGACTACGCGCATTTGGTCGCCGGTGCGTTATGGGTGGGCGGAGTTGTGGCGCTGGCCATCCTCGCCGGCGTGGTGCGTCCCCTTTCCCGGTCCGCCCGCGAGGCGCTCATCCGGGCGTGTTTGCTGCGCTTCTCGAACCTTGCGGTGCCGAGCGTGCTCGTACTCGCGCTCGCCGGTTCCTATATCGCTGTTCGAGAGCTGCCGGCTCCGTCGGCCCTGCTCACGAGCGGTTACGGCATCACGTTGCTCGCCAAGGCCATCGTTTTCACGGGCGCCGTCGCCCTCGGCGGCTATCACCAGCGTTCGGTCGTGCCCCGGATCGAGGCCGGGGCGCCGGTCGCGAGCATTCGGCGCACGCTCGCGCTCGAGGTGGGCTTGCTCCTGCTCGCCCTGGCGCTTGCAGCCACCCTCAGCCAATCCGCGCCGCCCCGGTGACGAAGAGATGCGACTCCGCGCACTGCAGCCGGCACCTCGAACTGACCGGCTTTTGACGCGCCGGGCGCGTCAAAAACCCAACGCCCCGTCAGGGAGTCAGCGTTTGCGGCCGGTCTGCGCCGGGAGGCCGGCAGGAGGCGCGCAGCTCGTCGACGAACAGTTCGGGTTGCTCGAGGGCGGCAAAGTTACCTCCGCGGTCGAGCTCGTTCCCGTACGGCAGACTCATCGGACTGCCCAAAGCTGACGTGGGAGCGCTCCCCGTGGCGGGCCGTCAGCTCACCGTGGTGGCCGCGCTCGCCGCGTTCCGGAGCGCCGGCCGCCCGACCCGGGTGGGCGTGGTCCACCTTCCGTCTTTCCCGGCGGGCCGCCGAGGGCGGCGATCAGCGCCGAGAAGCTCGCGCCAGCAGGGGTAGGGATGTTGTCCGCGTCGTCCGTGGGGGTCCACTGCTTTGCCTTGGCCGCGTAGGTCGTGGTGCTCGAGCCCGCTGCCCATCCGATCTCGATCCCGGTCTCGTAGAACGGGATGATCGTCGCAATCGCCTGGCCGGCGCGAACCCTCTGGCCGACATGGAGGCCCCGCGCCGGGGTCACGCCCTCGGCGTAATAGACGTAACAGCCGCTGTCGGCGCCGTCCAGCAGGCGGTACTCAATGAACGTTCCTGGCCATCCGGTGCCGTCCGTTGCCACATACGTCACCTTCGCAAGACCGATTGCCGCAACAGATCCCGACCCCGCGTAATCGACACCCTGATCGATCCGCTCCGGCATCACGTGCGCACGTGCGAGCGGGTTGACATATTCGGACGGCTGGACGACCAGCGGGCACTTGCGAGCCATTCCGGTCGCCAACCCGAAGCCGGGATTCGGGTGCGGAGCGTCCGAGCGCAGTGGGGTCGCGGGAGCTCGGAGCGCGTTCACCTGCGTCGCCGGCGCCGACGCGCTGGCGCCGCCGCCGGCGAAGAGGCTCGGCAACGTAGCCGCGAGCAGTGCCAGCGTTCCGAGCCCCCCGGCGACGATGAGCAGAGTCTTCCAGCGCCTCGCAGCGTTCGTCTTCCGGCGGAAGTGGCGGCGAGCCTCGCGGTCGCGGTCGATTGTGCCCGCGATCAAAACCGACTGTCGGCGGTCCGCGCTGTCGCGCCCCGACGTCCGGAAGGACCGCCGTGAGGCCGCGCGGTCGCGCCCCGACGTCCGGAAGGACTGCCGGCGGCCCCTCCGAGCCTCAACGGGCTCCCCCGCCGGCCGCGGCTGGACGGCCTCAACGGGTTCGCCCGCCGGCCGCGGCTGGACGGCCTCAACGGGCTCGCTCGCCGGCCCCGGCGGGATGGTCCCCGTTGCCTCACGTGGCAACTTCCCCCGGCGCGCGAGCGATCGCTCCAGCGACTCCTGCCACAGCTCAGCCCGTCCCAGGTCTCGCACGCTGTCCAGAAATTCCTCCCTTGGGGGACGACTCGAAAGCCTGCGGGGTTAGCTGACGGGCTCGCGCTGTGCGCTACGCCGAAGAGCTTTGGCGATTCGCCCCGGCGACCATCGATCGCTGTGGGTCCCCCGCTCACCGGCCACGGGTGGTCCGGCAACTCGGCTCGTTATGTTCGGCGGCACGCTATCACTCCGTTCAAACGGAAACGCAATTCGGCGTTCCTGATGTCGGATGGCCAAACCGGCCGCGGAGCTTTCGCGGTCGTCGTGGCTACGCGCGTCTCAGGCGGCGAGCGCCGGCGCCAACCGCTGCTCGAGCGCAGTACGCGGCAAGGCGCCGACGATGCGGTCGACCTCTTGTCCGTTGCGGATGACGACCAGCAGCGGAATGGATCGCGCGCCGAACCGCGCGGTCAGCGCGGGATTGGCGTCGACGTCGACCTTCACCACCTTGAGGTGTCCGGCGTGATGCTTGGCGAGGTCCTCGAGCACTGGGGAGATCATCCTGCACGGGCCGCACCAGGCCGCCCAGAAATCCACCACCACCGGCACCGACGCGGTCGTCTCGGCCGCAAACGTGTCGGCGTCGGCATCGACGACCCATGGGAGCGTGGACTTGCAGCGAGGGCACCGTGGTGCGCCCCGCGGGATCGCGCCGACGCGATTGCGTGCATTGCAATTGGGGCAGGCGATGATTGCCACAGTGACCAGGGTAGAACGCTCGTGGTACTCCCGCTCAGCCGGTTACGGCGGGCAGTCCGATCCCGATCACCGCCCGCTCAGCCCGTTACGGCAGGGAGTCCGATCCCGATCACCTTCAACCGTCTGTACAGGGCGCGGTAGGCGAACTCGTTTCGCTCCTGCGCGGTCGCACCGAGGTACTCGTACTCGTCCTCCGCGTCGAAGCCGGGGGGAACAATCACCCCGGCCGCCGCCGGGAGCGTCTGCACGAGCTTGTCCTGCACGCGCCGTGCGAGCTCCGGGTCGCGCGCCTTCTTCTGCAGATACCAGGTGCCGTACGCGACGTGACGGTGCTCGTCCCGGGCGATCCTCTTGAACGCCTCGAGGTGGCCCGGGAGGATCCCGCGCCTCTCGAGCCGCATGGTCTGGAAGTGCTGCCCGGTGAGCGCGAGCGTGCCCTCGATCACCATGTGGTAGGTCGTGATGAAGTCGAGCTTGGCCTCGACGCTGCTGGGATCGGAGAGGAGCCTCCGGTGATCCTCGACGAGGTGGCCGTCGAACAGGTGGAAGTAGGAGTCGGTCAGGTACGTCCGAGCCCGATCGAGTCGATCCTCAAACTGACCGTCGAAGTCGAGTACCTCCTCGTAGAGGCGGTTGAAGTGCTGGGCGTGGCGGGCCTCGTCGACCTGCTGGGTGAGCAGGAACGCCTCCTCGTGCTTGTCCTCGGCAGCCAGTACCAGCCCCGAGAACTGGTTGGTGACCCGCTCTTCTCCGACGAAGAACGCCGACAGGCCGTACATCATCTGCTCGCGTTCGTGGTCGCCGAGCGCCGCCCAGTCGCGCCGGTCGGACTCAAGGTCGATCTGGTGAGAGGCCCAGTTCTGCCGCTCCCACAGCCGGTACAGCTCGAGCGGTGTCATCAGCTTTATCTGTGGCAGCTTGGACTCGTCGCTGATCGTTCCGACGTCGCCCTGGACGGTCAGGTCCAGCAGGCTCGCCATCTCTCTCCCTCGTTCGCGGATCGGGTCATGCGACTGTACTCCCGGTCGACGATCGCCCGCGAAGCAACCAGCGCATCGCTAGAGTGCTCCACGGTCGCGATGAGCGCCGGCGCGCCTTCCTATCTCGCCCTGTACCGCTCGGGAGAGCTGGCGGAGCGGGCGGCGCGGGCGCTCGAGCTGCTGGCGGCCCCGTGTCGAGTCTGTCCCCGGGAGTGTTCGGTCGACCGCCTCGCGGACGAGCCCGGGCTGTGCCGGATCGGCCGCTACGCCCTGGTGGCCTCCCACTTCCCGCACTTCGGCGAGGAGAACTGCCTCCGCGGTTGGAACGGCTCCGGGACGATCTTCTTCGCGGGCTGCAATCTGCGCTGCGTGTTCTGTCAGAACTTCGATGTTTCGTGGAAGGTCCAAGGCCGGGAGGCTCCGCCGGCGCGGCTGGCCGCGATGATGCTCGAGCTCCAGGAGATCGGCTGCCACAACATCAACTGGGTAACCCCCGAGCACGTGGTGCCGCAGATCCTCGAGGCGCTGCCGATCGCGGTCGACGCTGGATTGCGGCTGCCGATCGTCTACAACACGAGCGCTTACGACAGTCCGGACAGCCTCTCGCTGATGGGCGGCATCGTCGACGTGTACATGCCGGACCTAAAGCTCGTGGGGAGCGAGCGGACGCGCCGATACCTCGGCAAACGCGAGTACTTCGAGGTGGCCAGCCGCAACGTGCTCGAGATGCAACGCCAGGTCGGAGACCTCATCCTCGACGAGCGCGGGCTGGCCCAACGAGGGCTGATCGTTCGTCACCTCGTGATGCCCGGGCTGCTCGACGAAACCGAAGCGGTGTTGCGCTTCGTCGCCGAGCATCTCGGTCCCGGCACCTATGTCAACCTCATGGGCCAGTACTACCCGGCCGGCAAGACCGAGCGCCACCCGGAGATCGACCGCCACCCCCACGCGGAGGAGCTGGTGCGCGCGTATGAGATCGCCGACGAGCTTGGGCTGCGGCGGCTCGACGAGCGCAGCCGCCGCCAGACGCTCGGGGTTGCCTAGCCTGGCCGCCCCCAGGCCGGCGTGACCGCGCAACCGGACGGGGGCCGGGATGACGTAGGCTCCGAGACGGTGGACTCACTAATCCAAGCGCTGGCGCGCTACGACTCTCCGACACTGGCCAACGCCATCGAGACGTTCGACGTGCAGCCGCGCGACGTCGGTTTTGCCAACAGCCGCATCAGGTGCATGTTCCCTGAGCTCGGACCGATGGTGGGCTTCGCCGCCACGGCGACGATCATCGCCCGCGGCGCGCAAGGGCCCGACTGGGCCGGCGCCGGCAACGAGGGGCTCTACAGGCACGTCCGCGAGGTCCGGGCGCCCCGAATCGCGGTGGTCAAGGACCTCGACGATCCGCCCGCGCACGGATCTCTCTGGGGGGAGGTTCACGCGACGATCTTCACCGCCCTGGATTGCCTGGGCTGCGTGACCGACGGTGCCGTGCGCGACCTCGACCAGGCGCGCGAGATCGGCTTTCACTTCTTCGCCGCCGGACCGTCCGTCTCCCACGCCTACGTGCGGGTCGAGACCGTCGGCGAGCCGATCGAGCTCGGTGGCCTCGAGGTCGCCCCCGGGGACCTGCTGCACGCCGACCAGCACGGGGTCCTGAAGATCCCGCTCGAGATCGCCGAGGAGCTTCCGGCCGCGGCCGATCGCGTCATCGAGGCTGAGCAGTCGCTGCTGCGGTGGGTGCGATCCGACGAGTTCGATCCCGATCGACTCGCCGAGATGCGCGCGCGCCACTGACGCGCGGGATCAGTTCGGGAGATGACAGAGCAGCGCGGCGAGCCGCTGCAGCCTGCCCAGCTCGGCGGTGGTCGCCAGCCACTTCACTCTCCCGTATGAGAGCGTGCTGGCCTCCGCCCGCGCGACCGCAGCCGTCGCGCCGGAACTCGGCGGCGTGTTCAATTGCACGTTCGCGTATGGACCGAGCAGCTCCTGCTCGGTGAACAGGCGGCCGTTCTGCATTACGTATGCGTCGTTGGCGATCGTCTCGATGTTCTGCAGTGGATTTCCTTTGATGATGTCCATGTCGGCGATCATTCCCGGCTGGATCGTGCCGAGCTGGTTGGACAGCCCCATGATCTTGGCCGGTTCGACGGTGAACGCGCGCAGCGCCTGGTAGTTGCTCAGCCCGGTGTGGGCCATGACGCTGACCGCGACCACCGTTCCGAAGTTGCCGAAGCCGATCGGGTTGTCGGTGCCGCCGAGCACCGTTCCCCCCGCCGCGAGGATCTTCGCGTCGGCTCCGGTCCAACCGCGGAGCGTCTGCTCGAGCGCGGGGCTGAGCGGGGGGGCCGCGTACTCCTGTTCCGCCGCGGCATACTGCCACGGGCTCAGCAACGTCCTCAGTCTCGGATCACTGAGAATCGGCTGGCCGTTCACCGTCGTCAGATACTGCACGCCGAAGAACGGCGTGTTCGTGATCGACATTCCAGACCGCGCGTAGAGCTGGATCGTGTCGTTATAGGCGACGGTGTTGTTGGAGACCGCGATCTGGTAGCCCAGCCGCTGCGTCGCCCAGTGGGCCGTCCCGTCCTGCCCGAACGCCAGCGCAGGCCAGAAGTAGTGGGAAAAGGAAGGAAGCCCGAGCTCGTGACCGGCGGCAATGGCGATGTTCTCGTAACTGTTCGGGAGGCGGACGTACGTCTTGAGAATGTCGGGATTCAGCTCTGCGATCCGCGACAGGTCGCGGCCGAGCGCGGACATATCGGGATCCGCACGCATCCAGCTGTAGAAGATGCGCCTGCCGTCGATCGGTTCGGCCGCCCAGAAGTAGCGAGGGCCGAGCGTTGCGCCAGACTCCTGCGACTCGACCTGGGTGAGGGCCCGGTAGGGCTCGTCACCCATCGACATCTCGCTCGTGACGCCCATCGCGAGCTCGAGGCGGTCCTGCCGGTCGCCGGCAAAGGGCTGATCCATGCCTTCGTGCACATGCGCATCCCACAGGCCCGGGATCACGGTCTCACTGGACGCGTCGATGTACCGAATGTCCGGGCCGTAGGAGGAGCGGGGCCTGGCCGGGCCGACGCTGAGGATCCGGTTGCCCCTGACCACGATGTCGACGTTGCGTTGGAGAGAGCCGCTGGTGCCGGCCCACAGCGTTCCGGCGTGAATCACCTTTTCTCCCGCGGGCGTTGCCCGGGGCCTCCAGGAGAGGCGGACGGGCACGGCCGTGGGCGAGCCTCCGTCGACGGAGATCATCCGCAGCGTGCCGGCCGAGTCGTACAGGATGTGCTGCGAGTCGCCGGACCAGCTGATCTGGTCCGCCACCTCGTCGGTGAGCTGCCGAGGTGGCCCCGCCGGTGCGCCGCTAGGAGTCACCGGCAGTATCCACAACACGTCATCGAGGACGTACGCCATGTACTTTCCGTCCGGTGACCACACCGGTCCGTCTCCTTCGACGCGGTTGGTGAGTGTCTGATAGGGGTACGGGTCGTACATCTGCGTGGCGCCCGTGGTCGCGTTCACCGTTAGGATCTCGCTCGTCCCCTCGCGGAACCGAGTGGAATAGCTCTGTTGCACCGCCAGCGCGATCGTGTTGCTGTCGGGCCCCCAAGTGGGAGTTCCGGGCTCGAAGGCAATCTCGTAAGCGGCGCCGGTCGCGTTCTGAGGGCCGAAGATCTGGCGGAACTGGCCGCTCGGGAAGTCCGCCACATACAGCGCCTGGCTACCTGCTTCGTTGTCGAGGGCCGTTTCAAACGCGATGTGGTTGCCGTCCGGTGACCACGCCAGCTTTACTTGTGCTCCCGTGAAGGGGGCGGTCAGCCTGCGGGTATGGCCTGTGTCCATATTGCGGATGTAGATCGCCATGGGGCCGTCCCGATCGCTCGAATAGGCCAGGTACTCACCGTCGGGAGACCACACCGGAGTCGCTTTGGCAAACGGGTCATCCGTCAATCTGCGCGGCCTCTTGCCGATCGTCATCTCCCACAGCTGGTTCAGGGCGACGAACACGACGTGGCGTCCGTCCGGCGAGAGCTCCGGAGTCAGGATCCCGGTCACAGGCTGCTTGGCGGTTGAGTCGAAGTCGTGGGGCTTCAGCGGGTAGGAGGCCCGGTTGAATGACACCGCGGCCGAGAACGGGATCGTGGTGACCGCACCACTGGTGAGATTCCGTTGCCGGATCTTGCCGTTCGCGGCGTAGATCAACGTATCGTTCGACGCCCACCGAGCGGGGAACGCGAAAACGTCTTCGTTGCCCGACACCGGCTGGCCGTTGACGAACAACTGCGTCAGCGTTCCTCCGTTGACCAGCGCGGTGTAGGCAAGGCTCTTGCCATCCGGCGACCAGGTCGGCGAGTAGAACGTGTCCGCCGAGTTCGAGTACAGCGTCGTGACGGGACCCTGTCCGCTCGCGGCCACGCTCTCGATCGCGTGGGTGGTGTCCACGAACGTGATCTGCTTGCCGTCCGGCGACCAGGTCGGGTAGTAGTCGTTCGGACCGCTGGACGCGTGCGTGATCTCGGTGAGCTCTCCGGTAGCCAGGGTCAGTACCCAGATGTTGTAAGAGCCCGTCGCGATCCCGGGCGGAGATCCGATCGGCGGCCGGTCGGAGGAGAAGGCGATCTGCGTGCCGTCGGGCGAGAATTGCGGCTCGCGATCGTCGTAATAGCCCGAGGTGAGCTCGCGTACGTTCGACCCGTCCGGGTTCATCGCCCAGATGTGGAAAGTCCCGCTCCTGTAGGACTGGAACGCGATCGTCTTCCCGTCGGGCGACCAATCCGGATACGCGGTGTCCTGCAGGAGGCTCGTCACGCGCATTGCCTTACCGCCCTTACCGCCGCGGGTCGGCAAGGTCCAGACGTTGCCGAGGAAGTTCATCGCGATCGTCTGGTGATCGGGAGAGAGAGCCAGCGTCAACGCGGACGCGGAGTGGAGGTTGAGCGTGGCAGAGGTCCCCCCGCCGGTGACCGGAGCTCCGGCGGCGGAATGCGCCGCGTTGCTCGCGACCGTCGGGACCAGGACGGCTGCCGCCACCGTGACAGTGGCCAGCAGCACCAGGATCCCGCGTCGCGAGCCGAGAACCG
>Ga0213881_10000889_pt1 | contig 15831 bp, 11 predicted proteins | sample BarmaccoBMER_R08_FD_160104 | JGI IMG/M metagenome (GOLD analysis project Ga0213881, IMG submission 160104) | Barbacenia macrantha exposed rock microbial communities from rupestrian grasslands, the National Park of Serra do Cipo, Brazil - ER_R08 ... | reverse complement strand
TTGTGGTGGTGGGCGGTGGGGGGGGGGGGGGGGGGGGGGGGGGGGTTGGGGGGGGGGGCGGGGGGGGGGGGGGGGGGGGGGGGGGGGGGGGGGGGTGCGGGTTGCCGGGCGGCGTGGGAGATGCGGATGAGCAGGGCGATCAGAACATAGTTGGCGAGCAGGGAGGAGCCGCCGTAGGACAGGAAGGGGGTGGTGAGCCCGGTTTCGGGGATGAGGTTGGTGACCCCGCCGGTGACGATGAACACCTGGAGCCCGAGGATGATCGACAAGCCGGCGGCCAGCAGCGTGCCGAAGGTGTCGCGGACGGACAGGGCGGCCCGCAGACCCCGGGCGACCAGCAGCAAGTAGATCACCAGGACCCCGGCCAACCCGATCAGGCCGAGTTCTTCCCCGATGCCGGACATGATGAAATCGGTGCTGGCCAACGGGACCAGGTCGGGTCGCCCGTCCCCCAAGCCGGTTCCGAGCACACCACCGGTGGCCAGCCCGAACAGTGACTGGGCGACTTGGTAGCCCGAGCTGTAGTAGTGGGCGAAGGGATCGGTCCACACCTGTACGCGGACCCGGACATGGGCAAACAGGTAGTAGGCGAGCACGCAGCTGACCGCGAAGAACACCAGCCCGATGAGTACCCAGGACAGGCGTTCAGTCGCTATGTAGAGCATCGCCAGGACCACACCGAAGATCAGCAGCGAGGCTCCGAGCTCCTTTTCCAGCGCCAGCACGCCGATCGAAAGCCCCCACGCGGCCAGCAGCGGCGCCAGATCGCGGGGCCGGGGGAAGGTCGTCCCCAGGAAGTGGCGGCCCGCGGAGGTGAACAACTCCCGGTTGGTGACCAGGAACCCCGCGACGAACACGATGATCAGGATCTTGGCGAACTCGCCAGGCTGGATCGACAGCGCGCCCAGCCGCAGCCACAGCTTGGCCCCGTTGACCTGGGAGATGCTCGCCGGCAACACCCCGGGCAGCACCAGCAGCCCCACCCCCGCCAGGCCGAAGGTGTAGCCGTAGGAGGCCAAGCGCCGGTGGTCACGCACCCACCACAGCACTGCCACGAACAACATCAGGGCCACCGCGGTCCACACCACCTGGCGAGAGGCATCCGCGGTCCCCAGGGGCTGGCCCGCGTCCACGGTTTGCCGCGCCGCGGCCAGGTCCAACCGGTGGATCATCACCAGGCCCAAGCCGTTGAGCAGCGCGACACACGGCAGGATCAGTGGATCGGCATAGGGGGCTAAGACGCGCACCGCAACGTGCGCTACCCCGAACATGCCCAGATAGGTCAGGCCCAGGTAGAGCAGCGATCGGGACAGATGCTGTTGCTGATCGGTCTCCACCAAAAGCAACGCCAGCGTGACCAGCCCGGCCGCAAACACCAACAACCCCAGCTCGACACCACGGCCGGTGGCCGCTGGCCGCCCACTCGTCCGGGATCGTTGGCCAGGAACACCAGACATCGCATCACCACCAGCATCCTCATATGGCCCCCTTGACCCTAGGCAGGCGGGCCGGTGCCTCGTCAAGCCACCCTGACGAGGCCAGACCGTGTTCGAGGTACCTCGCACCGGTGCCCGAAGACGGCCGCGATGGGCGGGTTAAGCCCGTAGTCTTGGGAGTCGTGTGGACGAGCTTGCCCAAGCGGTTGCTGGTAGGTCGCCCCTTGGCGAGTCGGCAGCTGGGCGAGACGTTGTTGCCGAAGAAGCTGGCGTTGCCAATCTTTTGCAGTGACGCGCTCTCGTCGGTGGCCTATGCCACTGAAGCGATCCTGGTGGCGTTGGCGGCGGGAGGGACGAAATTTTACCCCGTGGCGCCGTACTTGGCGGTAGCGGTGGCGGTGTTGTTCGTGATCGTGGTCGCCTCCTACCGGCAGACCTGTTATGCCTATCCGAATGGTGGCGGGTCCTACATCGTCAGTCACGAGAACCTGGGCCGTTCGGCGGGGTTAGTGGCCGCCTCGGCCTTGTTGGTGGATTACGTGATGACGGTGGCGGTGTCGGTGGTGGCCGGGGTGTCGGCGATCACCTCGGCGCTGCCCTCGACTGCCCCGCACGCGGTGGCGATGTCGGTGGGGTTTGTCGCGGTGCTGATGATCGTCAACCTGCGGGGGGTGCGAGAGACCGGCAGGACCTTCGCCATCCCGACCTACGGGTTCGTGGCGGGCGTCTTCGTCATGTTCGCCTGGGCGGGGGTGAGATTGGGCTTCGGGCAGCACTTGGTCGCCGAGAGCGCGCGCTATCCGGTCCACCCCACTGAGCAGGCCGCCGGCGTCCTCGCCGCTTTTTTGGTTTTGCGGGCGTTCGCGCAGGGCTGTACCGCGCTGACCGGGGTGGAGGCGATCAGCAACGGGGTCCAGGTCTTCCAAAAACCGAAGTCGCGCAACGCCGCCACCGTGTTGGCCTATCTCGCGGCGTTGGCGGTCACGATGGGAATCGGGATCACCCTGCTGGCCCACGTCGCAGACGTGCACGCCGCCCAATACCCCACCCAGCTGGGTCTGCCCGCTAACGCGAGCCCCAAGACGGTGCTTGCCCAGGTCGCCGCCGCGGTGTTCGGACCCGGGTCGGTGGGGTTTTATGCGATTCAGGTGTTCACCGCGGCAATCTTGATCCTGGCGGCGAACACCTCGTTCAACGGTTTCCCGGTGCTGGCCTCGATCCTGGCCCGGGACCGGTATTTCCCCCGCCAGTTCCACACCCGTGGCGACCGGCTGGTCTACAGCAACGGCATCGTGATGCTTGCGGTGTTCGCCGCTGGGTTGATCTATGCGTTCAACGCCAACACCAACGCTCTGATCCAGCTTTACGTGATTGGGGTGTTCATCGCTTTCACCTTGTCCCAGATCGGCATGGTCAAACATTGGCACACCGAACTGGCCGCCGATCCACAGGGTAGCCAGCGGCGCCACATCCGCCGAGCCCAGGTGATCAACGGTTTGGGGGCGGTCACCACCGGGATAGTGTTCGTGATCGTGCTGGTGACGAAGTTCGTCGAGGGCGCCTACCTCGTCGTGATCGCCATCCCGGCGTTGTTCGCCCTGATGCGGGGCATCAACCGGCATTACGCCACGGTGGCCCAGGAGACCGCCGTGGAGGAGGTCCGTCCCCTTGCCCCGTCTCGTAACCACGTCCTGGTGCCGGTGTCCAAGGTCAGCGGCCCCACCCTGCGGGCCCTGGCCTACGCGCGCTCCCTACGCCCTCATTCTTTGGAAGCCATCACCATCGCAGCCGACGATGAGGAGTCCGCCCAGCTGCGCCAGGACTGGGATCACGCCGACCTCGACGTCCCCTTAAAGGTCATCGAGTCGCCCTACCGGGAGATCGTCCGACCGATCCTGAAATACGTCCGGGACTACCCCCGCACCAGCCCCCGCGACATCATCACGGTGATCATCCCCGAGTACGTCGTCGGGCACTGGTGGGAACAACTACTGCACAACCAAACCGCCCTACGGCTGCGAACTCGCCTGCTGTTCCTCCCCGACGTGGTCACCGTCGACATCCCCTGGCATCTCCGCTCGGCTGGGGTGATCCACCCCGACGCTCAGGCCCGTCGCCTGCACGAGGACTACGAACAGCAAGCTGCCGCGGCCCGCCGGTCCGCGGCCCCACCGGTCTAGCCCTGGTCTTCGGCCGGCTGCCGGTGATCAGCTCCTGTCCTGCTCCCGGGCATGCCGGGTCTCCCGGTTGCTGGCTTTGCGCAGGGCGTCTACCAGCTCGTCTTTCGTCATCGAGGAGCGGCCGCGCACGCCGAGCCTGCGGGCCTGCTCGAGAAGCTCCTGCTTACTCGCGTTCGCGTTGACGCCCCCGGCAGTCTTGCCGCTGGGCGGCTGTCCCGTCCCGGGATCGACGCCACCGGCCGCGCGTTCATCAGAGGGGCCTGCGCTGTCCTTGGGCTCCCAGTGGTCGCCGAGCTTCTGATGCGTGTGCTTCAGCGCCGCGAACGCGACGCGGTGGGCCCGTTCGCCCTCGCCGTAAGTCTCGACGGCGTGGTCGTGGGCCTTCGACCAGGTCCGCTGCGCCTTCTCCGGGGAGCGTTGCACAGTGCTGGGTAGCTCGTCCTTCGCCGGCACTGACCTCTCACCTCCTGTGGACCTTCCGAAAGTTTCGGTGAGGGGATACCCGTCCCAGGAGGGTCTAACACTACTGACGACAGGGCACCGGGGGGCGCCCCGTGATGCCTGTGGGGCGCCCCCCGGTGATCAGGGTGCCGCTGAGGAGATTAGACGTTGATCTCCTTGGGCGTGCTGGTTCCGGTAATCTCGATCTTGCGGGGCTTCGCCCTTTCGGCGACGGGGATGCGCAGGGTCAGCACCCCAGCCTCGTAGCTTGCCTCGACGTGCTCGGTGTCGAGGGTGTCACCGAGGAACAGCTGCCGGCTGAACACCCCGCGGGGCCGCTCGGAGGCCTGCAGTTCGACGTCCTCGCCATAGGTCGGCCTGCGCTCGGCCCGCACGGTGAGCACGTTGCGTTCCACGTTGAGGTCGATTGAGGACAGGTCCACCCCCGGCAGGTCGAAGTGCACGATGAACTGCTCGCCCTGACGGTAGGCGTCCATGGGCATGATCGCTGGGTGCGACCTGGTGCCGTTGGTGCCAAACAGGGCCTGGGTCAGCCGGTCCAGCTCCCGGAACGGATCGGTCCGCATCAGCATCGTGGTCTCTCCCTTCTCGGCGTCGTCACGACGCGATCGGTACGCACCGCTGCAGCAGTGCGGTAACAGTAGTGCCAACGTGTGTGGTCATGAAGTTGTTCCTGCTTCAGGATACTTCTTGATGCCACTGGGCTCAAGTATTGAGAGGGCAGTCCTGGTCCCGGCGACGTCAGGGCGGGCCTATGGGTCCCAGGGCCTGCGGGGCCCGGCTCCGCGTTACGGTCCTTCAGCGGCGGCGATACTCGCAGGATGCTCGCGGCAGGAGGGGTGAAAACCCTGGCTGGCCAGGGTACAATGGATCTCCTTCAGCGCATGGAGACTAGGTGACGCAACCACGACGCGGACCGAGCAAACTCGATGACGACGGGTACCCGGCCTACACCATAGGACTGGCCGCGGACCTGCTCGGGGTTCAGCCTGCCTTCCTGCGCAGCCTGGACGCGGCCGGGTTGCTCGCCCCGAATCGTTCGGCCGGCGGGCAACGCCGGTACTCGCGCGCTGAGCTCGCCCTTGCGCTGCGGGTGCGCGAGCTGCTCGACAGGAACATGCCCCTAGTCGCCGCCATCCGCATCGTCAGCCTCGAATACCAACTCGAAGCCGCCCACCAGCGCATCGCCCACCTCGAGGCGATCGTCGCTGGCGAGCTGAGCTGACCCGCGCGGCGCGGGCCGGTAGTGGTGTGAGCGGAGGCCAGGGCCAGCAGGTTCACCCGATCGGGGGTGGGTGTGGCGTATTTGCTGGGCGTTGTTCGTCCTCTTCTTCCTGTGATTGCTGATTTGGGTCGACGGACGGGAGCGATGGATGGACCACAAGGCCTAAGCTCAACCAAACCCTGAATGGGCACAATTTTTACGGCGGTGCCGTTTCTGCTAGCGGGTTGGCCATGGCGCTAGCGCTGTGGGTGGTACCGGTCGTGTTGTTGCTGATAATGACTTCCGTGGTGGGCCCAATGATTCACAGGCTCACCCGAACCTGAAGAAGCGAGATGAGATTGATGATAAGTCGAGTTCGCTGGGGCCACTCGGATTTGCGGAAACCGGGGCCGCTGGAGGAGACGTGGATAGAACGCCACCAGAGGCGGGAAGACTGCAAATGCGCCGTCATCGTAAAAAAGGGCTTCGTGACATACGTATGCACGACGTGCGGGAGGGAGATCTAAGACTGCGCAGCGCCTCGGTCGCCGAGCTACGGGCTCCTCGCCATTACAATATTATGGTGAATTGATCTTCGACGGGCAGTGTATGCTTAGTGCCTGCGCATCCGGTGACACCGAAGCGGGACGCTGTGATCAGCTTGTTGTTGGCGTCGACGCGTAAGAATTGCTTGAAAAACGGCGGGTCGTCGAAATTGAATATCTCGGAGCCGACCCGATGGAAGAGGCGGCCCGCCGGGATACGGTGCACCACTTCTTGCCGGTGAGCAAGATCTTTGGGCGTTCCGGAGTATCCAGAGAAACCCGTCGCAGCCAGTGGTACTGATCCTCGTCGAGGTCACCGGTGATTCCGGTGTCGATCCCGACGAACCGTACCGGGCCTGCGTCAATGGCGAAGTATGGTGCTGGCTGGAGGGGGTCGGGCACTCGACGTTCGTCGGCCGCAGTGCCAGCCATGGCTGGGGTCGCCTGTCGAATCGGCTGCGGTGATCGGCGCCACAGCAGCCCGGCCAGGCGAGCTGCCAGGCCCCGACCAAATTGAGGCAGGTATCCGGCATCGTCCAGCACGCAGAAGTAGTGCATGAAGCCATGCAGGCCGTCGTACCAATCATAGAAACGGTGTCACCGGGAGCGCGAGAAATTACGAAGCCCGGATGTGTGCCTGTTTGTTCTACGCGCTGGCGGGCCAGCTCGACCCATCGAGCCCGGGCCGCAGCTGTAGGGTCAGAGATGAAATTCGCGATGATGTCGTTGCGCGACTGCCACAGTATCGACGGTCGTAGCCACGACAGTGACTTCGTCCCCGCTGGCACGTCTTGTTTCCAGGTCCCTGGCCCGGTGCAGCTGCGCCAACCAGCACCTTCCTCGCTTTCCCGGGAAGACTGAGCGAGGTCAGTAGGTAGACCGGTAGACGTCGCCACGATGGGTTCTAGCTCGCCCTACCTGGTTGTGTCGAGGTGCTCGAGGATGAGGGGGTACACGTCACGAGCGGCGTGCTTGCCGAACATGCAGTCGATATGGCCGTAGCCGGGAATGACGTGGCGCCGGTACAGGCCTGCGCCGTTGCGCTGCTGCAACATCTCCATCGTCGTCGCGGTGCTCTCCGGCAGGAAACAGAAATTCTTGGCACCGTGGATGAAGGTGATCGGGATGGCGAGGCGCTCCAAGTGGGGAAGGTAGATGTCCTGCCCGTCGGCAGAGCGCAGGCCGCCGTCGCGGACCATGAGTGCCAGGTGCTCCAGCTCGCGAGTGCTCGCTATCCCGAACATCTCGTGCAGGGCGTCGTGCGTGGGGTTGTTGAGCTGGGCGTGCTGATAGAGCCGGGAGTACAGGAAGGTGATCCGATGACAGACCGCGCTGTTGCACTCCTCGCCTCTGGCGCCGGGGAAAAGCTCGAGGGACCGATCGTATAACCGGCTGAGCCAGTCGGCGTGGGAGTCGGTGTAGGCGGTCAGGGATTCCACGCCGAGTGCTTCGAGGAACGTGGGCAGGTGCAGGCCCGTCTTGACGCGGGTCAGGGGCGGGCACACGACATGGGTGGCGACCTGCGAGGCGAGGACCGAGCGCACCCCCTCCAGCCCGGCCAGCATCGCCATGAAGAAGGCCACCGACCCGTAACAGTGCACCACCATCTGCACCGAAGGCTTGCCCGTGACCCTGCGCACCATGGCGAGTGCAGCCGGGTAGTCGTACCGGGCGATGTCATCGGCGGTGAAGTGACCCGCGGAGGCGGGCAGCTCGATGCTGGACCGCAGGTCAAGCAGCCAGACGTCGTAGCCGTGCGCGTAGAGGAACTCGAGCAGGTTGGTCTCGATCGTGTCGATGGCGAACATCCGGCTGGAGACACCCAGGCCGTGGGCCAGGATGACCGGGCCATGGGGGCTGTGGTGGGAGCCGTCCCAGTACCGGGTCAGCCGCAGCGCCACGCCGTCGTCGGTGGTGAACGGGTAGATCTCCGGGGCGCAGACCCTCAGCAGCCGCTTCTTGCGGACCGGAGCGGCGACGTCGAACCTGGTGAGTGGGCGCAGCACACCGCCGTAGACATCGAACAGGGTGCCGGCGAAGGACTCCCCCAAGCGGGCCATCGCTTCTAGTCGCTGTTGCGTGCTGGTGGCTCCTCGTACCGTCATCGTGGTGAGTTCTTTCGCTAAGTCTTCGGGGCGGATCCTCAGGATTCCCCGGGCCATCTCCGGCCCGGCGTCGCTCTCGCCGTCGTGCACCGTGACATACAGGGTCGTGGTGCCAGACCAGGCGTCTGATCCGGGATCGTCGTGGATAGTCTTGAACCCGACGAAATAGTACTGTCTGCCTTCCTCGGTGGTCAGCTTCATGCGGTAGCGCATCTGGCGCATCTCAACCCGGTCAGGATCCACCACGAACAGGTTGAACACCCCGTCGGTCACGGTGATCGGTTCAGCGGAGAGCGCTGGGGCGCTCACGGTGCCGATCATGCGCCACTGATGGTCCGGGTCGCTCAGCATGCGCTCGAGGTCCTCGCCGATGATGGTGAGGGTGAACGAGCAGGGTGAGCCCTCGGCTTGGCCGCGGCGGGCGGCAGCGTGGTAGTCATCGGTGAGCCGGGTGGAGAGGTAGCCCGCCATGGTCTCGGTGAACTCGATGCCCAGCGCCTGCGGTGGCGCCGGTTCGGTCGGTACCGAGGGCAGGGTGTAGTCGATGGTCCAGCCTCGGTCTTGGGCGATCAACGCACAGCACCGCTCGGCCAGCGCCGAGATGGTGAGCAGCGGGTTCACCCCCAGCGGGCGGGGTATCACCGAGCCATCGGACACATACAGGCCCTGGTGAACGGCGCTACCCACGCTGCCCGCGAAGACCTGGCCCTTGTGGTTCACCACACCTTGCTCGGCGTCCTCGGCCATCCCGCAACCGCCCAGCGGATGGGCGGCGAGCAGCCGATCACCCAGCACCGGGTGCCAGAGCGGGGAGGTCAGGTAGGTGCCATGCAAGGGCTCGGTGGCCCGCCGCAGCGCCGCGCTGATCCGCTTGAAGACGTCTTGGTCACCCACGTGAGGCCAGTGGATGCGCAGCCGGTCATCCTCCAACACGGCGTGGCCGTTGCCGTCGTCGTGCGACATGACGAGGTAGGTCTGGGTGTGGCGGACCGCCCCCCGGTAGGGGCCGAGGATCAGGCTCTCCCGCTCCCGGCCGAGCTGCCGGATGCGCTCCTGCAGGCTCGGATCGGTGTCGATGCCACCGGCGCGGGCCACGGCGGCGAAGGCCAGCGGTAGCTGATCAGCCAGCGCACCGGGAATGACGCCCTCCTCGATCACCATTCCCTGCTCCAGCTCGGGCTGGTCGCGGCTGTCGATCACCCCGGTGATGCATGGCCCGACCGGCCCGGTCTCCTCGCCCGCGCGAGCACCCCACCCGACCCCGTTCACCTCAGGGTCGCTGTTGTAGCTGAAAGCGAACACGTCGCCGTTTCCGGTCACTCGCGCTCCGAGGTGATCGGAGAGCGGCAAGCCGTTCGCCGCGGAGCGCAGCAGGATCTCGGTGGAACCGAGGGTGCCCGCGGCGAGCACCACGATCTCGGCGCTGAGGAACAACGGTGGGGCGTCGAAAAGCTCCCGGCCGGTGTCCAGCGGCTGGTAGTGCACCAGCCAGCCCTCGTCGCGACGTTCCAGGAACCGGACGGCGACCCGGGTGAAGATTTCAGCTCCGTGGTTTTTCGCATCCGGCAGGTAGTTCATCAACACGGTGTTCTTGGCCGCGTAGTTGCAGCCGGACACGCAGTCCCCGCACAGGGTGCACGCCTGCTGCTCGACTCCCACCTGGTTGACGCCCTCGGTGAACGTCACGTTGATCGGCGGCCGGGTGAACCGCCCGGGCAGCACCCTGGACGAATCGGCCAGGGCCTGCAGCTTCTTCAGACCCACCACGCTATCCGGCAACGGCGTGGGGGCCAGCATCTCCTCGGCGCGCCGGTAACCCTCTTCCAGGAGCGTGCCCAGGTCGGCCCGCAGCGCCTGCGGCCAGCGCGGGTCGGCGAAGACCCGCTCATCGGCCCGCAGGCTGACGTTGGCATTGACCAGCGAGGTGCCCCCCAACCCACACCCCAGGAATACGCTGAGCTCCTCGTTGACCCGCAAGTCATACAGCGCGGTGCGCGAGCCGACATGCCGCTCCGGGAGGTCGAACTGCATCTCCGCCAGCGCTTCCGGGCCGGTGTCCGGGTACTCGCCCGGATGCAGCTCCTTGCCCCGTTCCAGCAGACACACCTGAGCGCCGGCCCGGGCCAGCCGGGACGCGGTGATCGCCCCGCCGTAGCCGGAGCCGACCACGACCACCTGATAATGATCCTGGAGATCCTCGATCGGTGACGACAGACGAACGCTCATCCTCATCCTCCCGACTACGGCCCAGCACCAGGGGCTCAGCACCAGAATGAGGACGGGCGTTATCCCTGAATACGTCTCTCACTCGATCGGTGGGTGTCCATGAACTCGACCTCACCGACGTTTCGGGGCCTTGGGTTCAGGGCTTCGGGCCCTTGGGGGTGAAGATGCCGAAGACGCCGCCTTGTGGGTCGCGTAGCGTCACCCTGATGCCGATCGAGATGTCCATCGGTCCGCCCAGCACGGTCCCGCCCAGCTCGGTGGCGTGCTGCGCGGCGGCGGAGGCATCCTCAACAGCGAAGTAGACGTGCCAGTGATGGGGGACACCGGGGGGTGCCGCAGAAATCCCGGCGACGGGGTCCCTACCCGAGACGAAGACGGTGTGCGGGGCTCCGCCGATCTCCATGGTGCTGGTGGTCAGGCCGAGTACCCGCTGGTAGAACGCCACCGCGGCGTACTCGTTGTCGGTCAGCAGCTGGTTCCAGCACATCGTGCCTGGCTCGTTGACCCGGGCCGCGCCGAGGTGTCTCCTCGCCTGCCACAGCCCGACCACGGCGCCGGTCGAGTCCGTCACGACGGCCATCCGCCCGGCGTCCATCACGTCGAACGGCGCCACCAGCAGCTTCCCGCCGGCCGGCTCGACCCGGGCGGCCACCTCGTCGACGTCGTCCACGGCCAGGTAGGTGTTCCACAGCGGCGGGACACCCTCGGCGGCCATCTCCGGTGGCTGCGCGGTGATCGCGGCGGCGACGCCGTCTTTCGTCGCCATCGAGTAGGCCGGGCCTTGCGGCATCGGCACGTCGTCATACGTCCAGCCGAATAGCTGGCCGTAAAAGGACTTCGCGGCCTCCGGGTCGGTGGTCATCAGGTCCACCCAGCAGGGCGTCCCCTGGGTGTAGGAGGTGCGCTGAGACATCCGGACTCTCATCCTCTCGGGGGCCCTTTGGAGGCGCTGTGTACTCTTATCCTCCCGCAACCCGCCTGCGAACAGAATGCTGGCCTTCGGCGTCCCAGGGGAGGGAAATTTCGTATGCACCACCGCGCCGTGACTAGTCCTTGCCGCGCGGTCCGCGCTGTGGTGACGGGAGCCGTGGTGGCCTCAGCCGCTGCGCTGGGGCCCGGCACTGCGGCGGCGGGCCCCAGCTGGGCACCGGCGGCACAGGCCACCGTGCATCCCGGGGTGGTGACCATCACCGACGGCGGCCAGTGCACCGCGAACTTCATCTTCTTCAACGCCACAGACGTGTTCATCGGGCAGGCTGCGCACTGCGCCGGCACCGGGGCTCCGACCCAGACCAGCGGCTGCACCGCCGGCAGCAAGCCGTTGGGCACCCCGGTCACCATCACCGGGGCCAGCAAGCCGGGCAGGCTGGTGTACAGCTCGTGGATCACCATGGCTGCCCGCGGCGAGAAGGATGCCAACACCTGCGACTTCAACGACCTTGCCCTCGTGAAGATCGACCGGGCTGATCTGGACAAGGTCAACCCGAGCGTGCCGGCCTTCGGGGGGCCCACCGGTATCGTCACCGGCCCTGCCCCCCTCGGTGAGACGGTGCTGAGCTACGGCAACTCGCCCCTGCGGGCCGGGATCACCCCGCTGTCCGAGAAGGAGGGGTACCTCGTCGGCGAGGAAGGCGGCGGCTGGTCGTACACCTGCTATACCGTCACACCCGGCATCCCCGGTGACTCGGGCAGCCCCGTGCTGACCCACGACGGCAAGGCGCTGGGGGTGCTGGCCAGCTTGGCGCTGGCTCCGCTCGCCGGCAGCAACGGCGTCGGCGACCTGTCCCGAGAGCTGGACTACCTCAATGCCTACGGCGGCCTGGGCCGGGTCTCCCTGGCTTTGGGCACCGAACCCTTCCACTCCCTGCTCCTCCCCTCCTAGCCTCCAGGGTGGGGAATCCGAGCAAGGAGGTTGCGGTGCAGCTGGGAATGGTGGGTCTGGGCCGGATGGGCGCGAACATCGTGCGGCGGTTGATGCGCGGGGGGCACGACTGCGTGGTCTATGACGTCAACGAGCAGGCCGTGGCCGAACTGGCCGATGACGGGGCGACCGGCGCGAGCTGTCTGGCGGATTTCGCCGCCAAGCTGAGTGCCCCCCGGGCAGCGTGGATCATGATTCCGACCGCGCTGGCCGGCCAGATCGTCGAGCAGCTCGCCGCGCACTTCGAACCGGGCGACATCATCATCGACGGCGGCAACAGCTATTACCGCGATGACATCGCCCGTGCCCGCGCGCTGGCCTCCCGGGGCATCCACTATCTCGACGTCGGCACCAGCGGCGGCGTGTGGGGCCTGCAGCGAGGATACTGCCTGATGATCGGCGGGGAGGCCGGCCCGGTCGAGCACCTCGATCCGATCTTCAAGACGATCGCTCCGGGCCTGGGGGACCTGGTCCGCACCCCCGGGCACGAGGGGGAGCCAACCACCGCGGAGCAGGGTTACCTGCATTGTGGCCCACCCGGGGCGGGCCATTTCGTCAAGATGGTGCACAACGGCATCGAGTACGGTCTGATGGCCGCCTACGCCGAGGGCTTCAACGTGCTGCGCCACGCCAACATCGGAAACCGTGAGGCGCTGGCCGACGCGGAGACCACACCGCTGCGGGACCCGGAGTCCTACCGGTACGACTTCGACATCCCGCAGGTCGCCGAGCTGTGGCGGCGCGGCACCGTGATCGCGTCGTGGCTGCTCGACCTGACCGCCAGCGCCCTGCACCAGTCACCGGATCTGGAGGAGTTCAGCGGCCGGGTCTCGGATTCCGGCGAGGGCCGCTGGACGGTGTTGGCCGCCGTCGAGGAGGGTGTGCCCGTCGGCGTGCTGAGCACCGCGCTGTATGGGCGTTTCACCTCCCGCCACGAGGCCGACTACGGCGACAAGCTGATTTCAGCGATGCGCAAGGAATTCGGCGGACACGTCGAACGCCCGGCGGGGGAGTGACCATGACGGCGCCCGAGGCGGTCAGGCATCCCGGCGGCGTGCTGGCGATCCTGTTCGACATCGACGGCACGCTGATCACGACCGGGGGCGCCAGCGCGGTCGCCTGGCGCCAGGCGTTCGCCGATCTCTACGGGATTTCCGCTGACATCCGCGAGTCTACCCACGCCGGGATAACCGATCCCGAGGTCGGCCGCCTGAGCTTCACCGCCGTGATCGGCCGCGAACCCACCCCGCGCGAGCTGGCCCAGCTGATGGCCAAACGCCTGGAACATCTGCCCGCTGCGGTGGCACAGTCCACCGGGTACCGTGTGCTGCCGGGGGTGACCACGCTGCTGCCCTCGCTGGTGGATCGGGGCTATCTGCTGGGTCTGACCACCGGGCTCGTCGAGTCCGCGGCGCACATCAAGCTCGCCCGTGCCGATCTCAACAAGTACTTCCACTTCGGCGGGTACGGTTCGGACTCAGCGGATCGCACCGAGCTGACCCGGCGCGCCATCCAGCGGGCCGGTGCGGTGCTGGGCATGCCCGTGGACCCCCATCAGGTCTGGGTCATCGGCGACACCCCCTTGGACATCGCGGCCGCGCACGGCGCTGCCGCCATCGCGGTCGGCGTCGCCAGCGGCGAGTACACCACCGACGCGCTGGCCGGCGCCGGAGCCGATCACGTCCTGTCCGCGCTCACCGACGAACTCCCGCTGTAAGCCCCCTCCGGCGCGCCCCGCCTGCTCTGGATGCGCCGAGTTCGACAGCAACGCTGACCACCGCCCGCCCAACAGCTCTACCGTCGAACTCGGCGTATCCAGGAGCTAGCAGCACCGCGGCAACGGTGTCCCCGAGGGCGCGGCGGGGTTGGCTGCCTGGTAGTGATCAGTGCCGTAGGGTGCTCGGAATGGACGTAGATCCCTCTGCGGTGGCCTCGTGAACGGTGACGTCAGCCGGGCGAACTGGGTGGTGCCCGTACAGGGTCTGACTCGTGCCGGCCCCGAGGGCATCGTGCGGTTGGTCGCCTGCCGGGATGGCAGCGTGACCCTGCATCTGAGCTGCGCCGGCACGCAGAGCACGGTGCGGCTGGATGTTTCCCGGGCCGCGCAGCTGTCGACCGGGATCTGGGAGGCCGCCGGAACCAGCCAGCGGCTGGCCAACGGCCTCGACGAGCCACCCGCACGACCCCGGGTACCTCGGCTACCCACCCGATCCGGGAAGCCGGCCGCTAACCTGGGGAGCGCACCCCCGCCGGGGCTTACCGCCCTGCGTCGATCGCCTGCGGGCATCGGCGGTAGGGGGTCGGCCGTGGTCAATGAAGGTCTCATGATGGACGCGGAGCAGGCGCGCACCATCGGCTGGCGGCTGCACCGGATCCGCACCGCCCGAGGCAAGTCCCTGAAGGTGATCGCCGGGCTGGCCGGGATGAGCAAATCGACCCTGCACCTGGTCGAGCACGGTAAGCGTGCCGTGACCCTCGCCGAAATCCACGCGCTGGCCACCGCCCTGGAGGTCGCCCCCAGCGAGCTGACCACGCTGCCGGTCCCCGCCCCCGCCAACGGACCCACCGACTCCACCATCGAAGCGGTCCGCCTGGCCTTGGACGCCATCGACGCTGACTACCCCGAGGGCCTGGTCCTGCCCGCGGCGGCGCTGCGGGAGCAGGTGACCCAGATCTACGCCCAACATCGGGCCTGCCAGTTCACTGAGGTGGCCACCACCCTGCCCGGGCTGATCCGCAACCTGCACACCACCCTGGCCACCGGCACCGACCACGCCGAGCTGCTCGACCTCGCCGTCTACCTGCACGTGCACGTCACCCGGATGTGGCTAGCCTACGTCGGCGCGCCCACCGACCTGGTCCGCCGGAGTGCCTTCCTCGCCCGCCGCCTGGCCCAGGAGCGCAACGAGACCACCATCCTGGCCGTGGCCGAGTTCGGCGTGGCTAACGTCCTCCTGGGTGGGGCCCTGGAGCTGGGGCGGGCCAAACTTGGGTCGATCGCCCTGCCACCGATTACCGCCACCACCGCAGGGCTGGTGGGCTTTGTCACTCAGTGCCACGCGACGGCTGCTGCGCTGGAGCGCCGGTACGGTGATATGGCCGCCCCGATGGATGCCGCCGCTGAGGTGGCCGAGCGATTCGGCGCCACCCATGAACTCGACTCCCTGGGCTTTTCGTTCGGGCCGGTGAATGTGGGGCTTGCCCGCATGTGGCAGGCCCTGGAAGCCCACGAGTCCGACCAAGCGGCCCGGATCGCGCAGCAGATCGACCCCGAGCGTATCCCTCTCGTGGTGAACCGGTCCGTGTATTGGGTCCATGTCGGCCGCGCGCTGGCTCAGCTACGGGGACGCCATGATGACGCGGTGCGGGCGCTGCGCACGGCGGAGAGCATCTTTCCCGCCATGGTCCTGCGGGATCCACATGTCCGCGAGGCCATCGCCACGCTGCTCCCCCGCATACGCAGCGACGCCCTCGGCACCGAACTGCGCAGAATGGCCCACCGGGCAGGCTTGCCAGAATAGCTAGTGGGAAGCACGGCGGCTTGGTCTCCACCTCGGCACCGATGCGGCCCAGGACGTCGTCGACTAGTTGCGGTCAAGCTGCTGTCGGGTGCCTGGTCGAACGGGGCCGTCTGGGGGTCCCGGAGTGCTTAGTGGTCGGCGCTGGAAGTCCGTCGGGGTCTGTTGGGAGTCCGGGGTACCCGGCTGAGCGGGGAAGACACCGTCAGTGTTCTGCTATCGCCGAGGCACATC